>Ga0310696_10003614_pt1 | contig 19221 bp, 10 predicted proteins | sample AusTroGonzalo_MG_4_FD_203885 | JGI IMG/M metagenome (GOLD analysis project Ga0310696, IMG submission 203885) | Bovine rumen microbial communities from tropical cattle in Woodstock, Queensland, Australia - Gonzalo_02 (v2) (version 2) | ecosystem: Host-associated > Mammals > Digestive system >... | reverse complement strand
CCCCGCTCCACTGCGGCTAAGCGGATCCGAAGCACCGTCCGAGAAAGAATAAGCCGAAATCGCCAGATTCTTCGTATCGATATCACAACTGTCGCGGCACCATTCTAAAACATTTCCACTCATGTCATAGATGCCCAATTCATTGCCCAGCTTCAGCTTCTTTCCTTTCACAGGATGTGTTTTTCCGCCGGCGTTGAGCCAGAACCAACCCACGTTTTCAAGCAAATTGCCGCCGCTGTATTCATATCCACGGCTCTTGACGCCGCCACGGGCCGCATATTCCCATTCGGCCTCCGTCGGCAACGAGAAGCGATATCCATGCGGCAACTGCCCTTGGGCCAATTGATTCAATTGACCGCAAAACGCCATCGCCTCGTTCCAGCTGACATTTTCCACAGGATAGACATCGCCTTCCCAACGGCTTGCCAATTTCTTGTTGAGTTTCAACGTTTTCCACTGGCCTTGGGATACTTCGTATTTTCCAATCCAGTAATCGCGCGTAATATTCACAGAGACAGCTTTGCCGTTCGTATTGTTTCCATTGCCAATTTCAAAGGAGCCTTTTTCCACCTTCACAAGCTCCAATTTAATCTTGCCAGGAAGCAAGATATACCCTCTGCGAAGATCCAGCACTTTTTTCCGCAGAACGACTTTTTCCTGTATATGGCCCTTCCAATTCACGGTGGTGCTATAATCTGCCACATATTCTTCATTATCTTTCCACCAGACCAGATAATGGGACACCAACGAACCAGTTTTCAAGACTGGACTCTTCCACGGCGTCATCTCATCCGTGCCGTCAATGGAAGCGGCCACTTCACGACCGTCAACGATTGCCGTAATCGTCATCGTAGAAGGAAGTTTCGCATCCGCTTTTGTCAACCATTCCTCCGCGACGGCGGCATCCAACGGTTGCATATCCTTCACCAAATTCAAGACTTTCTTCCAATCGTTTTCAGTTCCGGCGGCTTCTGCCTTTTTCGCTTCCACCACAAGTTCCTTCAGACGGGCGCCACGCGCTTCCGTAAACACCTTTTCCGATGCTACCGCCGCACCTTCAAATAGACCTAAAGCTTTGACGAAATCGCCTGCTTCATATGCCTTACGACCGTCCTCCAAGTCCTTCTTGGTTTTGTTGAAAGCTTCAAAAACGAATTTGGCCGCATCGGCTTGTTCAGCCTTCTTGATGTTTTCTTCAGCAGCAACAAGTTTTGCCATGGCGTCCTGCCGCGGCTTAATGGCCGCATCCAGCCAGTCATATTCTTTTTTGGCCGCTTCGAAGCAAGCGCCCGCCACCACATAATCGCCGTCCTTAATGGCCGTGTCGCCCGCGTTCATCTGATCGGCAAAAGCATCCAGATGCGTTCCAAACGTCTGGCCGCGATTCAGCCCATGTTTGGCAAGCGTCTGTTGCATGCGTATCAAGGAACTGCGCAACAGCAACGTATCCTGTTTCTGTTTTGCCTGTTCAGGAGTCAACTGAGTCTCGGCCGGCTGTGGCGGCGTTTCCGGAAGTGCTGCAGCAGGTTTTGCCGCAACAGGCTCTGTCGCAACAGGTTTTGCCGCCTCAGGCTTCGTTGCCTCAGGCTTCGCTGACGATTTGGCCGATGACGCAACAGGTTTCATCGGTGGTGGTTCAGAAGGCTTGGGACCACCACCTATGACCAAAAATGCGGAAACAACCGCCACGATGGCGATAACCGCCACGCCCACCGTCACAATCGTTTTAAGCCTCTGGATATTCAGACCTGGTGACGGTTCTGATTCTGGTTTGGGTTTGGATTTTGACTCGACAACCTTTTCGCCGGCGAACGCTCGCGCGAAATCACTGCAACTGGCATAACGGTCGGACGGATTCGTGGACAACGCCCTGAGCAAGGCGGCGTTCATCGATCTCGGAACACCTTTGATCTCTTTCGGAACGCCTTCCAAAACAGCTTTCTTCAACGCTTCAGGATCATCTCCTTTGAACGGACGGCGGCCAGCCAACATCTCATACGCCAAAACCGCCAGTGAATACTGATCCGACGCGGCGGTCAATTTGGCGTCACGCCACTGTTCAGGCGAGAAATAATCATGAGAGATTTCCACCTCCTGACCAGTCACCCGCGCGACGCTTTCTCGTATCTGCTGGCCAACACCGAAATCCAATATCTTCGCGCCGCGAACAATGCCATGGTCGTCGATATCGACCATGACGTTCCCCGGCTTGATATTCCGATGGATCATGCCCCGTCCATGCGCATAGTCGAGAGCCGAAGCCAACCGTTTGACGATTTCTTCCACAATCAGAGGCACGATGCGCGGATGATCCTTCATATATCCAACCAACGTCAGACCCGACACATAATCCATGATCACATATTGACGGAAGTCATCCTCCACAAGGCTGCGGACCGCCGCAATCCCTTCATGGTTCAAGGCGAATACTCTCTTGAACATATTCTGAATCGCGGTCGTTTCCTCCACGTTCTGCCGCAAGATGTCAGGCATGGTCTTCACAGCCATGGCCGTGCCGCCTGCATTTGTATCGCGGCATAAGCATACTACGCCGCCCGCACCGTAACGATCCAATTCACAAATATATTCATAACGACCGACGATTAGGTCGCCCGGCTGGAATTTGAGATCCCGCGCCCTTTCTTGTGAATCCTGCGTAGCTTGTTGACTGTCAGCTGCCATGATAATCATCGCCTTACGTCATAAATGACGTGTTTCTAGTCTTTTAGTTTCCTCCGTGCAACCTGACTGGCATGAACCTCTTCATGTCTTTGCACAGAAAATTTTCCACTCTATTAATATAGCATTTCGTACTTTCATTGCATTAAAGTAAAGACGCATGAAATGAAAAAATGTTTGTTTTCAGTCCCTACTAAACATGGAAAAAATTTGATAATTACATAAAAAGCGTCTCACCACAGACATACTAATCATGTGGCGGGACGCCTTCTAATCAAATTTCATTGGAAACTATGGTAAACCATAGCATAATTGAAATTTAAATATTATTTGTAGTTGATACCGATGATACTGAAGTCAATGTATGCACCGCCAGTCGTGTTCTTTGTGTGGACGGCGACGACATTGCGGCCTTTCTTCAGGGCCTTCAATGCATCGGGCATAGCGTCAAGATTGTCGTAATTGACATTGTAGTTATGGAATTCGGCGATTTTCACGCCATTCAGATAGATTTCCGTGTCTTCATCATAGAAGATGCTGAAGCCGAGTTTCTTGAAGGCGGCGGGATCACCGTCGAAATCGAACGCCCTGCGAATCCAGATGTCGTTCGTCTCCCAGCTGGTGCGAACACGCGCGGCCTTGTGGTCGTGGGCGATGCCCGCATTGCCGAAGCCAGCCTGGCCAGTCTTCCACGCCGCGTCATCAAAGTCCGCCGCCATCCAGTTATCCGCTGTGTTTTCAAAGGTATAGCGCCATTCCAACGGTTCGTTTTGGCTCGACGGCATGATGACCGTCCGCACAGGAATGCGCGTCTCTTTGGCGGCTTCATAGACCACTTTGTGGATTTTCGCAAATTCCGCCGCAGGATATTTCGCAACCTTGCGGTCATACGTCAACAGACCGTTCGTCTCGATTTCGACGTCCGTCGTCTGCGTATAGACGGAGGCGGCGAGGCCTTCCTGCGCCATACGGGCCAAGTCGTTCATTTGACGCGTGTAGCGGGCAAAATACGCATCCGGTGAAGCGTCGCTCACATAGCCCCACGTCTTTTCCGCCCACAGATGATCCTTGATCTGGAAACCTATGCCGCCGAACTCGCCGAGAACGGACACGCGGTTGTCCATGACAGGGAACATGCGCGGATCGGAATAGTGGTGCATGTCCTTCGTGTCGCCGATACCGTAGTCCGTCCAGCCGGACGGTCCATCGACGAGACGCGTCGGATCATAGCGTTTCACCCACTTCATGACTTGGTTGGTCTTTTCTTTTCCAGGCTGCCCCCACCCTTCGTTGTAGGGCACCCACATGACGATGCTCGGGAACGTCTGGAGCAAATCCATCATACCCTTAAGTTCTTGACGGTAAAGTTGATAGCGATTCTCCACATCGCCGCCGCCGGACGGCATGTCCTGCCACAGCATGATGCCGAGCTTGTCACACAGATAGTAGTAACGGAGCGGTTCGATCTTGATGTGTTTGCGCATCATGTTGAAGCCGCATTCCTTCAGGAAGTTGATGTCGAACGCCATGGCTTCGTCGGATGGCGGCGTGAGATTGCCATCTGGCCACCAGCCCTGATCCAACGTGCCCATCATGAACGTCTTCTGATTGTTCAGATACAGACGCGGAATGCCTTTTTCATCCTTCCGCCAATCGATTTTGCGCATGCCGAAATAGCCTTTGACGACATCCTGCGAACCATCCTGCGCCGTCAGCGTGAAGACCAAATCATAGAGATTCGGTGAATCAGGCGACCAGAGAAGCGGATTCTCCAGCTTCAGCGTGACAGGGCGGCCCCAAGCCGCCACATTGCCGCTGGCCAGCGTTTTACCATCTTTCTGGACGGCGACCGCCACCTTCGCGTTCATCAAATCGCCTTCGGCCTGCAACGTCACGGAAACCGTGCTATTGTCGATGTCCGTCACGACTTTGTATCCCGTAATATACGTTGCGGGAACAACTTCCGTCCAGACGGTCTGCCAAATGCCGCTCATGCGGGTGTACATGCAGCCAGCGGGCCGCTGCACTTGTTTGCCGCGTGACTGATTGCCCGCATCCGTCGGATCCCAAACTTGCAGGACGAGTTCGTTTTCGCCCTGCTTGACGAAATCCGTAACGTCCAGCGAGAACGGCAGATTGCCGCTTTCATGCGGCACATCCGTCACTTCCACGCCGTTCACAAACACTTGCGTGCGGAAATCGACACCGCCGAAATGGAGCAACACCCGCTCTTTCGCGCCATTGAACGCCGCATTGAACATACGGCGATACCACAACTGTTCTTTTGGATCCAACAGCCGCTTCACGCCGGAAATCGGCGTCTCAATCGCAAACGGGACAAGAATTTCACCCGCCCATTCTTCTGGACGTTCGGCTTTGCGGTCATTGACGGCATATTGCCACAACCCATTGAGGTTCTGCCAGTTCTGACGAACCAGATGCGGCCGCGGATATTCACGCCATGCGTTTTCAGGCGTGATTTTTTCGCCCCACGGCGTCATCAGCTGATTCGGCTGAATCTGATACTCGCCGAACAGCGGCAACATCAATGCCATGGTCAGACATACGATGGATAGTCTTTTCATAGTGATATCCTGTTTTATAGTTATCTTCTTGTTTTCACGTCCTGCTAATTTTTCCGTGTGAAACACTTTCCAATTCACTGAATCGTTGGAAGCCAATCACTTTCGCGAAAAAAATCCCCGCGCGAAGCGCACGGAAACCGCCGAGCAGACGGAGGCCATTCAAATTCTTCAGTCACTCAAGATTTACATACTATCTACAAGATCTTCCGAACGATGGCCGACGTCTGCGAGGCTTTCTGTTTCTTCCGTGTATTCAGTGGACTACGAAAACATTCGTGTGTATTCGTGTCCATTCGTGGTTCATTATGAATCAATAGCGGCGGCCGTCCACGACTTCCTGCGTGATGTTTTTCGAATCGAACACGCCTTCGATGGATTCGACACGCGGCGGAATCGCCTTGCCTTCCTTTTTATAGCCTTCGATCACGTCATACAGCTGCGGACCAATCATCGGGTTGCATTCGACCGTGCAGTTCGCCTTGCCCGCCAGAATCATCTTGAACATTTCTTTCACGCCGTCGCAGGAGATGATGATGATGTCTTTTCCAGGAACCTTGCCAGCCTCTTCGATGGCCTGGATGGCGCCCAACGCCATGTCGTCGTTATGCGCGTAGAGAACTTTGATCTGGTCTTTTTCAGGAGACTTCAGGAATTGTTCCATGACTTCCTTGCCCTGTGAACGCGTGAAATCGCCGCTCTGGGATTTGATGATCTTCAGGCCGGGATGGTCTTTGATGATTTCTTCGAAGCCTTTCTTACGTTCGATGGCGGGGCCGGAACCGACCGTGCCAACCAATTCCGCGATACCAGCGTTTTCGCCGACGTTTTCAATGACCCAACGGGCCGCCTTGCGACCTTCTTCCGTGCAGTCAGAGCCGATATAGCAGCTGTAGAGGCCATCTTCCGAAACCGTCACTTTGCGGTCAATGAGAATAACGGGAATCTTTGCGGATTTCGCCTCTTTGAGGACGTCTTCCCAGCCTGTCGCCACAACTGGCGCCAAGCAAATGACATCCACATCCTGCGCGATGAATGAACGGACGGCCTTGATCTGGTTCTCCTGCTTCTGCTGCGCATCGGAGAACAGAAGTTCGATGCCACGCTTCGCGGCTTCTTCCTGAATGGACACCGTACTCGCTTTACGCCAATCGGATTCCGCACCGATCTGGCTGAATCCTACGCGAATCTTTGTAGCACCTTGCGAATCGCCTCCCGGCGCTGCGACATCATCCTGTTTCTTGCAGGACACCGCAAATACCATCATCGACACGACGAATAACGTCAACAGCTTTTTCATTTTTTACTCCTTTTGATTGATTTTCAATGGATTATCGTCTACAAAAAACTTTTTTTGTTTTCTTTAATTACAATACTATAGCATATTGTCACCAAGGCACAAAGATTTTTTTCTATTCTTCTAGCCTACTAGCGCCTTCCGCCTTACGCCCTGCTCTTTTTGGAAATCTTCGTGATCAGATTCTGCATGAAGATGAAAACCAACACAAGAGCGCCGACGATAATGCGCGTCCACCACGAATTGATGTTCCCTTGGAACATGATCAATACTTGAATCAGACCGAGAACCAACACGCCGAAGAATGAACCGATCATGTAGCCAACGCCGCCCGTCAACAACGTGCCACCGATGACCGTCGCCGCAATCGCGTCCATCTCCAGACCGACGCAACTCAATGGATTTCCGGATTTTAGATAAATCGTGAAGACAATGCCCGCTACCGCCGAACAGAATCCCGCAATTGTATAAACCATGATTTTCGTGCGGCGGACAGGAATGCCCATCAACGTCGCGGCCTGCTCATTCTCGCCGACGGCGTAGATGCAACGCCCCGCATGCGTCCGTTGGGTGAAAACAATCGCGATGATCAGCAACACAAGATACAGGATATCAATGAATTCCAACGTCAGGCCACGGCTTCCGATTGGAATTTCCAACTTGTTTTCGATGAAATTGAACACAGGATTGTTCAGAATGCCCATGGCCTCTTCGTTGACGATATAACTGCACCCTCGCGCGAAGAACATACCGCCAAGCGTCACCAAAAACGGAGGTAGCTCAAATGTCGATATCAGAACACCTTGCAACATGCCGAACAATGCCCCGAGAACAATCGCCAGCAGAATCGCCCAGCAGGCGTTCACGCCGCAATCGATCATTTTCGCGATCAGCATGCCTGTGAAAGCGATGACGGAGCCGACGGACAAATCGATTCCGCCCGACAAAATCACAACCATCGCTCCGATGGCCGCGACGCCAAGATACGCGTTATCGTGCAACAAGTTCAAGAAAACACGCAAAGAGCCGAAATTGCGGAAGTTGGCGATACCGATGGCATACGCTAGCAGAAACACGAAAATCGTCGCGCCAATCGGTACGAAGCGGACTGGAATATGTGGCTTCTTCATGCGACGCCTCCTTTCGCCTTGCGGCTGAACGCCAGCGAAAGTTTCGAGCGGAACGTCTCCGACTGCAACAAACAGACGACGATAACGATGACCGCTTTCGGCACGGCCACGATGGCGGGATTGACGTCGTTCGCATACATCATTGTCGCAACTGTCTGAATCAGAACGGCTCCGACCAGCGAGCCGGACAGATAGAACCGCCCGCCCGCCATGCTTGTACCGCCGATGACCGTCGCCAAAATCGCGTCCAATTCCAAATACAGCCCCGCATGATTCGCATCCGCACATTTGATGTTGGACGACACCATCAGACCTGCGACGCCTGCGCAGAATCCGCTGACGGCATACACCAACCATTTGACGCCGCGTGCTTCAATACCTGCATAACGGCTTGCCTTCTCGTTGTTTCCAACGGATTCCACGAACAGCCCCAAGGCCGTTTTCCGCGTCAGCAACACGACGGTGATGAACAGCGTCGCGGCAATCCATGTCGTGAACGGCAACGTCAAAAAATGGCCATTACCGATGAAATTCAAATACGGATCGTCGAATGTGATAATGGTGCCATCTGTTATTAGTTGTGCGATACCGCGGCCAGCCACCATGAGTACAAGCGTGGCGACCATTGGCTGAATGCCGCAGCCTGCCGTCAGAAAACCGTTCCAAACGCCGCAGCAAGTGGCCAACGCCAACGCCAGTAGAACCGCTAACGCGAAGGCCATCGCATTCGCGCCACCGCCCGCAAATGCGAACACATCCCGCGGCATGACGATGACCGAAGCCGCCGCCGCGCCCGCAATCGCCATCACGGAGCCAACGGAGATATCGACGCCGCCTGTCGCGATGACAAGCGTCATGCCCGTGGCCAGAATGACGACTTTGCTACTGTGGTTCAAGATGTCGATGAGACTGCCGTAGAGATACCCATCCGCCGTCATTTCAACGACAAAGAACGATGGTTTGAATATTAAATTGTACAGCAGCAGCAGCCCGAGGGCCACCAGCGGCCATTTCAGATGGTGGAATCGTCCCATATATCACTCCGCAATCATTTTCATGATGTTCGGCAGCGAAACTTGTTCGCCCGAAAGTTCACCGATCTTCCGGCGGTCACGCAACACGACAACGCGGCCGCAGTCCCGCACGACCTCCTCCAACTCGGAACTGATGAAAATCACAGCCATGCCTTTTTCGCACAAATCTTTCGTCAACGCCTCGATTTCGGCCTTCGCGCCGACGTCGATGCCGCGCGTCGGTTCGTCGAGAATCATCAGATCAGGCTGCGTCGCCAACCATCGTGCGATCAACACTTTCTGCTGGTTGCCGCCGCTCAGATTTTTGACCTGCTGTTCGCCATCAGGCGTTTTGATGCCGAGCAGTTGGATGTATTTATCCGTCAAATCCTGCTGTTCCTTGGGGCTCAACGTGTTCCAGATTCCCTTCGAGGCCTGCAACGCGAGCATGATGTTTTCGCGAACAGTCAAATCCGGAATGATGCCCGTCACTTTGCGATCTTCCGCAATCAGCGCGATTTTCGCTTTCACGGCCTTGCGTGGCGACCAGAACATCGATGACAACGGCTTGCCGTGCATGGACAACCGCCCGCTGTCGCGGGATTCGACGCCGAACAGCAACTGCGCCACTTCCGAACGCCCCGCGCCTAGCAGTCCTGCAAATCCAACTTGTTCGCCTTTACGCACTTGGAACGAAACAGGATGCACCATGCCACGACGGCCCAAATCCGTCACATCCAAAACGATTTCACCGTTTTCCGCCGCGTCATGTTTCGCAACAACCTGCGGACCATTCTCCGCCAAGCTCTTGCCGAGCATCTTCGCAACCATTTCGACACGGCTCAGTTCCGCCGTCTTGTACGTTCCGACCTTCTGTCCGTCCCGCAGAATCGTGATGCGATCGCTGACGGCATAGACTTGGTCCAAAAAATGCGTGATGAAAATGATGGCCATCCCTTCGTCGCGCAATTTCCGCATGACGGTGAACAGTTCATTCACTTCGTTCTCGTCCAAACTGGACGTCGGTTCATCCAAAATCAGCAGTTTGCAATCGACGTCCAACGCCCGCGCAATGGCCACAAGCTGCTGGACGGCAATGGAATAGGATGAAAGACTTTCCGACACGTCAATATCGATGTCCAACCGCGCCAACGCTTTCCGCGCCCGTTCGCGCATGGCTTTTCGATCAATCAAACCAAGACGGTTGCGCGGTTCGCGGCCAATGCAGATATTCTCCGCAACGGACAGATCCGGCAGAAGGTTCACCTCTTGATAGACGGTGCTGATGCCCGCTCGCTCCGCATCCAGCGGCGAACGGAAACGGCATTCCGTGCCATTCAATTGGACGCGACCAGCCGTCGGTTCATACACGCCCGTGATGATTTTGATCAGCGTGCTCTTGCCCGCGCCATTCTCGCCCATCAAGGCGTGGACTTCCCCCGTATCGACGGAGAAATCGACGCCTTTCAGCGCCTTCACGCCGCGAAACTGCTTTTCTATGCCTGTTGTCCGTAGTATTTCCATGAACTGCCTGTTCTGATGGATTCGTGTTTTTCTTACCTAATATAATGCACTTTCACAATTTCACTTGTCTGAATCATCGTCATCGGACAGATATTTTCTGACGGTCCGCCTATCGACGCCCGCCGCCTCCGCCGTTTTCGCCAGATTGCGGCCTTCGCGTTCGAAGACAACCCGCATATATTCCTTCATGAGCGCATCCGCCGTCAGGCCGCGCTCCCGCAGCGCGGCCGTCAATGCGGACGGCTGTGCCTCACGACAGTCCGATGGCTTGTAAGTGCCTCGTATCAACAAGTTGCGCATGCACTGCTCCAGTTCGCGAACATTGCCTGGCCATGGATATTCCAGACCGAGATTCTTCACAATCCATGCGCACACTTCATCCGTGAACTGCTCCGCCTCCTTGCCCGCGCCAAGAATCCGCCGTCCGAGAATCGTCACAAACTGTCGCAACTCCGTTTCGCTGCCGTTGATAAGACGACGCAATGGAACGGTCGAAACACTGTCCGAGCACAGACGATAGAACAAATCGGAGCGGAACACACCGTTCTGCACGGCTTGATGCAGATCTTGGTTCGTCGCCGCAATGATCTTCCCACGGAACGTCAACGGATGGACATCGCCAAGCCGTTGGAATGTACGATTTTGCAACACGCGCAACAGTTTGATTTGCACTTCCACGGAAATCTCGCCGATTTCGTCCAAGAAAATCGAATCGTGCGGCGTGCAGATTTCAAGATAGCCTTGATGGTCTGCAATCGCGCCCGTGTAGGAACCTTTGATATGACCGAACAGTTCTGATTCAATCATGTTCTGCGGCATCGCGGAAAGCTGTACGGCTTTGAAACAGTCCGCATATGGTTCCGCGAAACAACATGTCTTTCCGTCGAACGGAATGTATTGCGAAAACGCGATGGCACGGGCCACCAGCTCCTTTCCCGTTCCGCTTTCGCCTGTAATCAAAGTGGTTACGTTGTTCATTCTATCAAACAGCAGACGGTGGTAGCGGTAAATATCATAGGTGAAAATGGACTGCCAGATGTCCGCTCGCATCTGCGCCGCCTCCAGAGAGCCACCCGCGATGAAATCAAAAATATGGTAGAATGCACGATGAATCTGGAAAATCACCGCAAACGTCTTTTCCGGCGTGAATTCGCTTGGCTGGCGGCGTGCAGGATGGCGGATCGTGGCATCAAAATCCTCCAGAAACGCCTGATAGCATTCATAATGCGTTTCTTGCGGCTGTTCATGCATGAGCTCGCACACGGGAACGCGATGCTTTTCGAACAGCCAATACAGGAGCATTTCGTCGAAAACACGCATCTCCTCTTCTGACGGCTGCTTCTTCAACGTCGGCAGCCGTGATAAAAGCTTCTGCACCAATTCGTCGCAGACTTTGAATATCGGGCTGATGTTTGTGTTGACCATCCGTTTGCCGTCTTGGTTGTGCCAGACGGCATAATTGCTTTTGGCGTTCCGCCCCAAAATGGCGCGTTCCTGTTCCAACCGCTTCGGCGTGAAGGGATTCGTGTAATTGAGGCTACCAATGGCCTCCGCCAGACGTCGCTCTTCCTTATTAAATAACATCGTACTACAATCCTTCTTTTTTCTCGCGATGATTTTCAATCTGTCTTCCATCTGTCGCGCGAAGCGCTTTCAAACCGCCGAGCCGCCGGAGCCGTTTGTTTCATTCGCAATCTATGTCTTGTTTCATCATTGAATCCTCAGGATGTCGTCGGCCCAGCGGCGAGGCAATCTGTGTATTCTGTGTATTCTGTGGTTTCTAAAATTGCGCACGGGACATGAAAAGGTTTTATTTTTTGAAAAACTATAGCCAACCTGACAAAAAATGCTAGTCTGCCTGACAAAAAATGTCAGGTTAGGCTGAAAAAATGGATGAAATCTGCCCGATTTGAGCCTATTTCAAAGTTGGCACGGTGGTTGCTAATAGATTTTGTCGGCGCCAACGACACATGAAAAACAGAAAAAACGAATCATTTGAAAGCAAGCATAAAAAGGAGTTTCACCATGAACATCAAACGAACCATCATCACCATGTTCACCATCATCACGACCATCCTGCAGGCGGCGGGAACGCTCTCTCCTGTCAATTCCGGTTTGAAGCCTGCGGAAATCATCAGCCATGATGTGGTCGTAACTATCAACAACGGCTTCGCGCAAACAGAAGTCAGCCAGCAGTTCAAAAACATCAACGACACGACCATGGAAGCCATTTATTCCTTCCCTGTGCCACAATCCGCTTCTTTGGCCGATTGCCAAGTCCAGATCGGCGAACAGACCATGAACGGCGAAGTCGTCGCGAAGGACAAAGCGAAACAAGTCTATGAAGAAGAGAAAAACGCCGGCAATAATGCGGGCGTCGCGGACAAGAACGGCTATCAGGATTTCTCGTTCAAAATCGCCAATCTCGCTCCGCAGGACACGGCGACCATCACCTTCACCTACTACCAGCCGCTACCTGTCGATACAGGCGTCTGCCGCTACCAGTATCCGCTGGAGGAAGGCAACACCGACGACGCAGGAGCCATGGGCTTTTGGGAGCGCAACGACAAACCGACGGGCAAGGCGACCGTCCGCGTCATTCTCCGTTCCGCCTGGCCCGTAACCGCCTACCGCGCTCCGCAGGGCACTATCGCCACCGAACAGGCCGATCTCACAAACGGCACAGCGGACATCACCTATGAACTGACCGAAGGCCTCACGAAAGATTTCGTCTTCTACTACAGCCTCGCCAACAACCTGCCTGGACGCCTCGAAGTCATCCCCTTCAAACGCAACGGTGAAGACGGTACATTCATGATGGTTTTGACCCCCGGTATCGACCTCAAGCCCATCACCAACGGTGCCGACTACGTCTTCGTACTGGACAAATCCGGCAGCATGTGCGGCGGCAAGATCCAGACGCTCGCGAAAGGCGTCGCCAAAACCATCCAGAAGATGAACGCCAACGACCGTTTCCGCATCATCACATTCAACCACAACGCCGAAGACATCACGGGAGGATACATCTCCGCCACGCCCGAAAACATCCAGAAGGCGGTTGCTCTGCTCGACAATGTGCAGGCCAACGGTTCCACCAACCTCTACGACGGCCTGAAAGCTGCCCTCACCAAACTCGACGACGATCGCGTCACCAGTTTGGTCATCGTGACGGACGGCGTCACCAACACGGGTGAAGTCAATCCGAAAGCGTTCTCGAAACTGATGGCCCGCAATGATATCCGTGTGTTCGGCTTCCTGATGGGCAACAGCTGCAACTGGCCTCTGATGCGCACGATCTGCGATGTGTCCGGCGGTTTCTACGACGCTGTTTCCAATGACGACGATATCATCGGCAAGATCATGCTCGCCAAATCCAAAATCACCAGCGAAGCGTTGCACGATGTAAAAGTCTCCATCAACGGTGTCAAGACCTACGATGTGACGAAGGACTGCGTGAAGAAACTCTATCGCGGACAGCAGTTGGTCATGTTCGGTCGCTACAAAGACCACGGCGAAGCGACCGTCACCATGAAAACACGCCTCTCCGGTGAAGACAAAACCTATACCTGCAAGATGACCTTCCCCGAACTGGATGAAGACAATCCCGAACTGGAACGGATGTTCGCCATCGCACAGATTGAAATGCACGAAGACATGGTCAACCAAGGCCTGGAAGATCAAGCGGAGAACACGGATTTCGTCCGCAGCATCGGGCTGAAATACCAAATCGTCACGGACGAAACGTCCCTCATCATGCTGACGGATGAACAGCACGCGAAACACAATATCGACCGCAACAACCAGAAGCGTGTCCAGGCCGAACGTACGGCGCAGGCACAGCGTAAGACGCAACCTGTCAAGAACTACCGTGTCGATGCACCGAGACCGACGTCCCCCATGCCCGCAAACTCCCCCGCACCGCAGCACAGCAACGGCATGTTCCAATACCATGCCCCGCACATCAGCCACGGCGGCGGTGCCATGGATGTCTGGACAGTCATCATCATCGCCACCATGGGTGCTGTCGCCGCCCGCTACCGCAAGCAAAATCAATAAGCCCTTCTCATGAAAAACCATACTCGCATCCTGTTGATCGCCGCCGTCCTGTCCGCCTCCGCCATCCTGACATTCTGTCCGGAAGCGGGCGGGGCGGCGGCCCTGAGGCCAAACCATTGCGACGTCTCCTTCCTGTGGCGGATGGTCACCTGCCATCTTGTCCACTGGAGCGCGGAACATCTTTTCTACGACGGCATCTGCTTCGCAATCATCGCATCCATGCTGCCTGCGTGGAAGACATTGGCCTGCCTGGCCGTCTCCGCCCGCGTCGTCGCGATCACCGTCACACTAGCCTATCCGGAAATGACAGCCTACGGCGGCCTTTCGGGCGTCAACTGCGCACTGTTCGTAGTATGGGCATTTCAAATTGCAAAACAATCCAAAACCATGGGTGGTCTGGCACTGGCCGCCATCATCACCAAAACGCTCTTTGAAATCCAAGCTGGACACACATTTTTCGTTACAAACACATTCGTTCCAACCAGCATGGCGCATGTCGCAGGAATCGTCGCAGGCGTATTTTGCGGAATATGCGGAAAACCATTCTTGAAAATGATTGATATTGCTGTTAATTATAGTAAATTTTCCAAAAGACTGATTGCAGCGTCATCATTTACAAGGAGCTTCCGTGAACTTTTTCCATAAACTATTGAGCGGCATGGTGGCGGCCACCATCCTCTGCGGCGTGGCCGGCTGCCGAAGGCATGGCGGCGCCGCGCGGGAACCGCAGGCCTATGTCACTTTCGCGCAGATGCAAAAGCGCATCTTCCAGAAACATCTTCCGGCCAAGGGAATCGTCCATCCCATCGATTCCGCCGTCATCTCCGCCCAGACGGAGGGCATGCTTGTCAACATGAACATCGTTGAAGGCGACTATGCCAAGGCCGGCGATGTCCTGTTCTGCACGGATCGTAGCAATCTGGAGGCGCTCGTCAGCATTCGTAAGGATGAAGTTGAAATTCTGGAAGCCGTTGTTGAACGTGCCAAAATCAAGGCGGAAACGGCGGAACTCACGTTCCGCCAGCTGGAACGCGACTACGAACGTGAACGCAAGCTACGGGAAGCCAACGTCAATTCGCAGGCTGGTTTTGAAGCCGTTGAAACCGCCTTCCGCAAAGCCACGCTCGATATTACGGACACCAAAATCGACGTCATTAAGTCGCAGGCACAACTTCAGAAAGCACGAAGCGCCCTAGACACCGCCCTGCGCGATTTGGAGCACACCATGTACAAAGCACCTTACGATTGCGTCGTGACAGAACGGTTCGTCAATCCAAATGAATACGTCACGCCTGGACAGAAAATTCTGAAAATCGAAAATCATGACCGTCTGCAAATTATCTGCCGTATTGAAGGTTCCCATTATGACGAAGTTGCCGTCGGCCGTACGCGTGCGGAGATTTTCGTCAACGGGCAGTCGGTCTGCTCAGGCATCGTGACGTTCAAAGCACCGTCCGTCGAGCCTGAAAATCAAATGTTCAAGCTGAAAATCGCCATTCCGAAAAACACGACCATCACCTGCGGCGCGCCCTGCGACGTGAAGCTTATCCTGCTTGAAAAAGAAGCGTGGGGCATTCCGGGAAACGCCCTTCAGACTGTTGATGACCATCATGCTACAGCCTTCATCGCGCAGGAGGACGGAACGGCGCTACGCGTGCAGGTCACCACTGGCATCGTTGACGGTGCTTTTACGGAAGTCTTGAACACGCAGGAACTTAGAGGTTGCGTTTTCGTCACCTCCGGACAAGAAGGCCTCGAAGACGGTATGACGATTGGCGTTCGCCAGTAATCATTTTTTACAAACATATTTTAAGGTGAAACGAATGAAAAATTTGCTTTTGGCAATCAGCATGTCCATGGCATGCACGGCTTTCGGCGGGCACATGCTCTTCGATTTTGAAAAAGAGGAGGATGCCAAGTTATGGACGAAACACTCCAATCAATGGCATTGGATGGAAATGTCGGATCAATACGTCACTTCCGGCTCCCATTCTCTCCATTACCAAGCGAAGAAATTCAAGCCGGGCATGCCCGAATGGCCGGCCTTCGAAGTCCCGTCGCCGTTGAAGGATTGGACGGAATTTGACCGCATCGTCATCGATATCACGAACGTCAAGCTCCTCCAACCGTATCTGTCGTTCTATGTTTCCGATAGCAAAGTGCCTGTCCGCCAAGCGTTTCTGCATAAGTGCCAAAGCGAAATCTTCCCCTGCCGCAGCCAACGGCTCGTCATTCCGTTGAAGTTTCCGGACACCGTCAATCTCAAGGACATCCGCGTCTTCCACATCTTCACGGAACGCCCGGCGGAAGACATCGACATCTATATCGACCGCATCATGCTCCTGAAGCCCGGTGAAGAGGCTGGTGACATCCCGCAGGAATGGAATACGGAGCTGTTGAAACGCCGTCTCGAACTAGTTGAACCGCTCATCCGTGAACAGCAGGAAGCCTTCAATGAGCTCATTCCTCAAAACATCCCTCCTGCCGTCCAGAACGGTATCGGAGCGGTCGTCGGCAAACTGCTTGAGGAAAACCGCCGCAAGCAAGACGAACTCATCGCCAAGCTACGCGATCCGCAAACTACACCGCAGGACGTCGTCGCAGCCACTGATGAATTGAAACGCATACCGGATGTGTTCAAACGTCCCGTCTCCATCATCGCCTTCGCGGATTCCTGCGTCAAGGCCGGGCTTGACACACGCGAGATGCTCGTCGGCGTCTCCACTGGCATGGAGAAAATCCTTCCGAAAGACATGCCCGTCACCGTTCGCGGCGCCTCCGAATGCGCCGTCTCTCTCGCGCAAAACGAATACGAGCCGCTGCAAGTCTCCGTCATGCCGTTGCATCGCGACCTCACCAACGTCTCCGTCCGCCTCTCGCCGTTGCTCAAAGATGGCACCCATGAAGTCTATCCGCCGGCAGACGTTCAAATCAACACCGTCGGTTATGTTGAAACGAAAAAATCGCCGCCCTACACCGTTGATTACGTCGGTTGGTGGCCCGATCCAATTCTCGATTTCTGCCCAGTCGTTCCCATCAAGCAGGGCGAACTGCAGACCTTCTGGATCCGGGCCCACGCACGCCGCGGCCAGAATCCGGGCGTCTATCGCGGCACGTTGACCATTCAAGCGGACAATGTCACCTCCATCCAGTTGCCGTTCTCCGTCACCGTTTTTGATTTCGCGCTGCCGGACCAGCCGCCACTGCCGACCGCCATTTCATGGAATCATCCGTCTTTCGAAAAAACCGCCATGCAGCAACGAGGCGGAGCCGAAAACTGGCCTAAGATGAAATTCGTCTATGCGGACTTCCTGACCGATTACCTTCTCGACTGGGGCAACATCTATATCACAACACCGCCGGATTTCGAAGTCATCCAATACCTCCACGACAAGGGGAAGCTCACCACTTTCGGCCTCGGCGACGCCACCGTCCGCTCGGAGGAAAAGATTGCTCCCGAAGTCGAACGCCTGCGCCCCATCTATGAAGAAGCCAAACGTCGTAACCTCCTGAAATACGCCTACATCTATTTGTATGACGAATGCCAGGCGGACTACTTCCCCCTCATGGAAAAATGCGCCAAGGCCCTCAAGGAGGCCTTCCCGGACGTCATCCTCATAACCACCAGTTACGACCACAGTTACGGCGCGAACAGCGTCGTCAAATCCATTGACGCCTGGTGCCCCCTCACGCCGAGTTACGACGTCGCCAAAGCCAACGTCGCCCACGCTTCCGGCCGCTATGTCTGGTGGTACATCTGCTGCGGCCCGCATCATCCGTACGCGAACTGGTTCGTCGAATATCCCGCACAGGACATCCGCACGCTCATGGGCGCCCAAACCGCCAAATACCAGCCCGACGGCTTCCTCTATTACTCCATGACCATTTGGAACGATAACAAGCCCATCGTCACGGGACCCTACACAACATGGAATCCTGTTTCATGGACCACCTACCACGGCGACGGCTGCATCTTCTGCTTCGGTAAAGACGGCCGCCCCATCCCGACGATTCGCCTCGAAAACTACCGCGACGGTCTGGAGGACTACGCCTACCATTGCATCCTCCGCGAAGCCGTCCGCCGCATGAAGCTTGTGGAGAACCGTTCCGCCGAGCAATCCGCCTGGCTGGAGGAAGCCGAAAAAGCGCTCATCGTGCCAGACGATCTCGTCCAGAACATGGCCATTTTCACGCAGGATCCGCAGATGACCGCCGCCTGGCGGTTGAACATGGCCAAGCTCATCGAACGCAGCGGCTTCCACAATCTGGATCCATGGAAGGACGGCGATTTCGCCGTCCGCGGCTGGCGAGGACTCAGAAAATAATGCTTAATGCTAAATGCTTAATGCTTAATTTTCTGGACGTTCTGGATTTACTGGAAGTTCTGGCCACATCGTCGCGAAGCGACATCGCGCGGATAATACTATTGACTAAAGCCCCATGGGGGCGGCAAGAACTCAGCCGTGGGTGAAGTGAACGCCGAAGGCGTGAACGCAACCCACGGAATGACAGGAGAATATATGGAACCGCGTAGCGGTGGCAGAATCTCTTGGCGGTGGCAGGAACTAAAGTTAGGAATATTATCGCGCGGGGCGCGCCACATATCCAACTCACATCGTCGCGAGATTGCGCGAAGCGCATGGAAACCGCCGAGCAAACGGAGTTAACGGACCATGGACTTCAAGCATCCACATGACGTTGTTTTCACTTGCGCGAAGCGGATTCAGACCGCCGGAGCCGCCGGAGCCGTTTGCATCATTTGCAATCAACGTCTTGTTTTATCATTGAATCCTCAGGATGTCGTCGGCCCGGCGGCGAGGCAATCTGTGTAATCTGTGTAATCTGTGGTTTGATAAAATTCGTGTCCATTCGTGTCCATTCGTGGTTCCTTACATTAACCCAAACAACCCCAAAACACAACAATGAAAGCATTCAACACC
>Ga0310696_10003613_pt1 | contig 19222 bp, 13 predicted proteins | sample AusTroGonzalo_MG_4_FD_203885 | JGI IMG/M metagenome (GOLD analysis project Ga0310696, IMG submission 203885) | Bovine rumen microbial communities from tropical cattle in Woodstock, Queensland, Australia - Gonzalo_02 (v2) (version 2) | ecosystem: Host-associated > Mammals > Digestive system >... | reverse complement strand
GACGGTGATGGTGCCTTCCTGTCCGACCTTGGCCATCGCCTCGGCGATGATGTTGCCGATGGTGGTGTCGCCGTTGGCGGAGATGGTGGCGACCTGGGCGATCTTGTCGCTGACGCCGGTGGAGATGGCGGCCAGTTCCTTCACGACGGTCTCGACGGCCTTCTCGATGCCGCGCTTGAGTTCCATCGGGTTGCTTCCGGCGGTGACGTTTTTGAGTCCTTCGCGGTAGATGGCCTCGGCCAGGACGGTGGCGGTGGTGGTCCCGTCGCCGGCGACGTCATTGGTCTTGCTGGCGACGGCCTTCACCATCTGGGCGCCCATATTGGCATAGGGGCAGGCCAGCTCGATCTCCTTGGCGACGGTGACGCCGTCCTTGGTGATCTGCGGAGCGCCGAATTTCTTGTCGAGGACGACGTTGCGGCCCTTGGGACCCAGCGTTGCCTTGACGGCCTTGGACAGCATGGTCACGCCCTCGAGAATGCCCCGGCGCGCCTCATCGGAAAAAACAAGTTGTTTAGCCATGATCTATTTTTCCTTCAAATAAGTTTCGTTTGCTTCACACGGATCAGAGAGGACGCTCAGCCGACGACGGCGAGGATATCGTCCTGATTGACGATTTTGTATTCCTTGTCGCCGACCTTGACTTCGGTCCCGCCGTAACGGCTGGTCAGAACGATGTCGCCGACCTTGACGTCGAAGGGGATCTTCTTGCCCTTGTCGTCGTTCTTGCCGGTCCCGAGCGCGATGACCTTGAACTCCTGGGGCTTCTCCTTGGCGGAGTCGGGAATGAGGATCCCGCCCTTCATGACCTCGGTGTTTTCGCAGATCTCGAGCAGAACCCGATCGCCCAGCGGTTTGATGTTGGATTTGGCCATTTTGTCTTATCTCCTTTTGTTTATTGGATGCACTTTCGTGCCGGTTGTTTCTTCTCTTACTCCACCACTTCGGCGTCGACCACGCCGTCATCGGGCTTGGAACCGCCGTTGCCGGCCCCGCCGTTCTGAGGCGGCGGAGGCGCTCCCGCGCCGGCCTGGGCCTGCTGCTGGGAAGCGTACACCGCTTCGCCCAGCTTCATGGCGGTCTCCTCGAGGTCCTTCATTTTGGCCTTCATGGCCTCGGTGTCGTCGGCCTTGATGGCGTCCTTGAGGGCCGCGATCTTGCCGTCCAGCTGGGACTTCACGTCGGCGGGGACCTTGTCGCCCAGCTCCTTGATCTGCTTTTCCAGCTGATAGACCATGGAGTCGGCGTGGTTTTTCGTCTCGATCTTGTCCTTGGCGCTCTTGTCCTCGGCCTCGTGGGCCTTGGCCTCGTTGACCATGCGCTCGATCTCGCTGTCGGAGAGACCGCTGGAGGCGGTGATGGTGATCTGCTGCTCCTTGCCGGTCCCCAGATCCTTGGCGGTCACGTGCAGGATGCCGTTGGCGTCGATGTCGAAGGTGACCTCGATCTGCGGAACGCCCCGGGGCGCCGGAGCGATGCCGTCCAGCTTGAAGAGGCCGATGCTCTTATTGTCGCGGGCCAGTTCCCGTTCGCCCTGCAGGACGCGGACGTCCACAGCGGGCTGATTGTCGGCCGCCGTACTGAAGATCTCGCTCTTCTTGGTCGGGATCGTGGTGTTGCGGGGGATCAGCTTGGTCATGACGCCGCCCATGGTCTCGATGCCCAGCGAAAGCGGGGTGACATCCAGCAGCAGCACGTCGTTGACCTGACCGCCCAGGACACCGCCCTGGATGGCGGCGCCCGCGGCGACGACCTCGTCGGGGTTGACGCCCTTGTGAGGCTCCTTGCCGAAGATCGCCTTGGCCGTCTCCTGGACCTTGGGCATGCGGGTCATGCCGCCCACGAGGATGACCTCTTTGATCCCGGAGGTGCTGACGTCGGCATCGCGCATGCAGTTGTCGCAGGGGATCCGGGTGCGTTCCAGCAGGGGATCGCAGAGACGCTCGAGTTCGGAGCGCGTCAGCGTGATGTTGAGGTGCAGCGGACCGCTCTGGTTCATGGTGATGAACGGCAGGTTGATGTCGCTGGACATGCTGCTGGAGAGTTCGCACTTGGCTTTCTCCGCGGCCTCCTTCAGACGCTGGAGCGCCTGGGGATCCTTACGCAGATCCACGCCGTTCTCCTTCTGGAACTGATCGGCCAGATGGTTGATGACGACCTGATCGAAATCATCGCCGCCCAGGTGGGTGTCGCCGTTGGTCGCCTTGACCTCGAACACGCCGTCGCCGATCTCCAGCGTGGAGATATCGAACGTGCCGCCGCCCAGGTCGTACACGGCGACGACCTCTTCGGTCTTCTTGTCCAGCCCGTAGGCCAGCGCCGCGGCCGTGGGCTCGTTGATGATGCGCAGGACTTCAAGTCCGGCGATCTTGCCCGCGTCCTTGGTGGCCTGACGCTGACTGTCGTTGAAGTAGGCCGGGACGGTGATGACCGCCTGGGTGATCTTTTCGCCGAGATAGGCCTCCGCATCGGTCTTGAGCTTCTGCAGGATCATTGCGGAGATCTCCGGCGGAGAGTAGACGTGGTCGCCGACCTTGACGTGGGCGTCGCCGTTGGCAGCCTCGACGATCTGATAAGGAACGAGCTCGCGCTCGCGCAGGACTTCCGAGTACTTGCGCCCCATCAGACGCTTGATGGAAAAGATGGTGTTCTGGGGATTGGTCACCGCCTGCCGCTTGGCGGTCTGCCCGACCAGCCGTTCGCCGGATTTGGTGAAGGCGACGATGGAGGGCGTGGTGCGGTTTCCTTCCGCGTTGGGGATGATCTTGTACTCCCCGTTGTCCATGACAGCCATGCAGCTGTTGGTTGTCCCGAGATCTATGCCGAGAATTTTGCTCATAATTTTTTCCTCCTGTTTTGATTTTGTTTTTGGAAACCCGTTCTCACGCCCTCGTACAGCATTGCGTGTGCCAATCGGGAAAAAAGCCGGGAAATCCCCGTTCCGGAGCCGCGGAGGCCGATTTTTCGCCGCCGGGTGCGACAAACTGTCACAGCGAAGTGTGACAAAACGGCGCCGCGCGCCGCGGTGTGACACAGGGCGCCCGGGGACCGGAAAGCCCCCCGTTTCCGGCTTCGATGACACATTCGGGCCTTTCTCATGCCATTTTCCGCGAAACGAGGATTGAAAAAAAGAAAAAGTGTGATATATTCAGTAAGTTGCAAGTTTGTACCGGGCGGGCACGTGTTCGGGATCCCGGCGGTGCGGACAGAGAAAAAGAGTGTGTCGCTTTTTCGTTCATATAAGGAGAGTGAAAAATGGCAGTTCCGAAAAGAAAATCGTCCCGTATGCAGAAACGTCAGCGCAAGGCCGCCAACCGTTACGAGGGAGTCCAGGCCAATTACTGCACCAACTGTTCGGCCCCCGTGGCGCCCCATCGCGTCTGCCGCGCCTGCGGCAAGATCGGCGGCGAGCAGATCCTCGACGTCGAGGCATAAGAAATCCCCCTGTTCCGCCGCGGCGGGATGTCTTCCGGCGCGGCCCGCTGTACTCAGGAAGAACTTGAAAAATCATGAAGATTGCCGTTGATGCGATGGGTGGCGATTACGCCCCCGGCGTGGTCATCGAAGGCCTCGCGCTGACCGTCCAGGAGTATCCGGATTACGATTTCGTGCTCGTCGGTCACAGCGACAAGGTCAGGTTCTATCTGGAAAAATACGGATTGGCGGACAATCCGCATATCACGGTCTTCCACGCGGAGACGGTCTGCGAGATGTCCGACCTGTCGGCCGTTGCGCTCCGGAGCAAGAAGGATTCCTCCATCACGGCCTGTGTGCGGCTCCTCAAGGAGGGCAAGGTGGATGCGATGGTCACGCCGGGGCATACGGGCGCGACCGTCGCCGCGACCAAGGTGCTTCTTCGCACCCTCCCCGGCGTGGACCGCCCCGCGCTGGCGGCCAACATGCCGTCTCAGACCGGGCGCTATCTGCTGATCGACGCGGGGGCGAACCCCGACTGCACGGCGCTCAATCTCGAACAGTTCGCCATCATGGGCGAGATCTACGCGCAGTACCTCTTCAAAAAGGAAAATCCCTCCATAGGCCTGCTCAGCGTCGGCGGCGAGGACGTCAAGGGATGCGACCTGACCAAGGAGGCCTTCAAGCGTCTTGAACGGCTGCCCATCAATTTCGTCGGAAACGTCGAAGCCGACACGATCTTCGAGGGCCGGGCCGATGTGCTCATCAGCGACGGGTTCGCCGGGAACGTGTTGCTCAAAGGCGCGGAAGGTCTGGCGAAATCGACTTTCGTCTGGCTCAAACGCGTCCTCAGCAAAAACGCGCTGCGGATCTTCTGGGCGATGCTGGCTCAGAATGTGTTCAGGGAGCTCAAAGCTTTCGGAGACGCCGACAATGTGGGCGGCGCTCCGCTGCTGGGGATCAACGGCATTTGCATCATCGGCCACGGCTCCTCCAATCCCAAGGCCGTCCTCAACGCCATCAGGGTCGCGGCGGAGTGCGTCCACTTCAGACTGAACGAAAAAATCGTCGCGGGGATCGCCGCCGCTCATGAAGCCAACAACAGGCAGACGGCGGAAGAAACGGACCGGGACGGACAGACAGAGCAAAAATGAGCATCAGGATAGCCGGAACGGGGATGTACGTTCCCGAAAAGATACTGACCAACGCCGATCTGGAGCGCATGGTCGATACCAGCGACGAATGGATCAGGACCAGGACCGGGATCGAACAGCGCCATATCGCGGCCGAGCATGAAACCACTTCGGATATGGCGTACCATGCCGGGCTCCGCGCGATGGAAGCCGCCGGGATCTCTCCGGACGCGATCGACGTGATCATCGTCGCGACGACGACACCGGATCACACGTTCCCCAACACGGCCTCCCTGCTGCAGAACCGTTTCAAGGCCCCCAAGGCCTTCTGCTTCGACATATCCACGGCCTGCACCGGACTCATTTCCTCGCTCGAGATCGCCTATGCACTGCTGGACTCCCGTCCGCAATACCGGTACGCGCTGGTCTTCGGCGCGGAGAAACTTTCATGCATCACCAACTGGAGCGACCGCAACACCTGCGTCCTCTTCGGAGACGGCGCAAGCTGCGTCCTTCTGGAGAAAAAGGATGACGGGCTCCCCTCCTCGCTCCTGGCCAGCGCGCTGCACGCGGACGGCCAGTACGGCAATATCCTGAAGCTGCCCGCAGGCGGCAGTTTCATGCCCGCCTGCCAGGAGTCCATCGACAAAAAGATGCACGCCATCTTCATGGAGGGCAAGGAGACGTTCAAGCTGGCCGTGGGCGCCATGCTCAGCGCCTGCGAGGAAACGATCCGCGACGCGGGCGTGGCCTCGTCGGATATCGCGCTGGTCATCCCCCATCAGGCCAATGTCCGCATCATCCAGGCCGTCGCCAAGCGGCTGGAGGTCCCCAACGAGCGGGTCTTCTGCAATATCGCCCGTTACGGCAACACCTCGGCCGCCTCCATCGGCATCTGTCTCGACGAGGCGATACGCTCAGGACGGCTGAAGCGCGGCGACCTGGTGCTGATGACCTCTTTCGGCGGCGGACTGACCTGGGGAGCGCTGCTGATCAGGTATTAAGGATCTTCCTCCATGCCCCGCGACAACTTCATCAGCGACAATCTCATCAACATCCGTGACCGTCTGCGTGAGAATTACGAGTCGAGGAGCGCGAAAGACAGGGAACCCGCCGAACACTCCGGTGCGGCCCCCGAAAGGGAGATCCATCTCGATCTCAAAAATCCCGTCGTTCCCCCTGCCGGTCAGAGCTCCCGGTCGCCGGAGCGGGAGTACAACGAGTTCGCGGGGCGGCTCCGGCACGATCTCGCCGCCGTCGGCACGACGCTGGAGGAGCTGGCCGCAAAGCGGAGTACCGCGGAAGGATTCCGGGCAAGTCTTGTCGAGCTCTCGAATCAGCTTCAGGGCCTCACCGTGCAGGACTCTCAGGATTTCTTCAGAGAGCTCGACCGCCTGAAAATATCATACTTCCAGTCCGCGGGGAAAGCGGCGGGACTTGCCGTCGAGGCGAAAACCGAAACGGCGGCGCCCTCCCCCTCCCCCTGTACGGCGGGGAATTATCTTCCGGCAGTCGCGATCCTCATCGGGGCGGCCGCCGTCTGCGTCACACTGGTCCTGCTCTTCGCCTGACAGCCGCGCAAACGACATCGCAAAAAAATCCGTTCCGCCGGAGAGGGAGAGAATCTGATGCGAAACCCGACACGTTCAAAGCACGCGAGAGGATTCACGACGAGGTCCAGCCAGCTGAGGCGGCTGAAGGAACAGGATGAACAGGCATGGCGTGACTTTTACGACAAGTACAGCGCCATGATAACCGCCGTCGGCGCCCGCATGGGACTTGACGTCCATGCACGGGAGGATCTTCTCCAGGAAGTGATGCGGATCTGTTCCCAGCGGCTCAAAACATTCTTTTATATCCCGGAGCGCTGCCGATTCAGAACATTTCTTTTCGAGATCGTCAAAAACGTCGCCTTCAACATCCGCCGGAAGAATGCCCGTCTTCTGCCGTCCGGGCTGTCCCCCGGTGATTACGAGACCGTTTCCGAGCTTGATGTGAAATTCATGCACGAGTATGAAGATTTTCTGCTGGAGCAGAGTCTGAAAATCCTGGAGCGCACAGTCGAGAGCGAGACTTTTTTGATTTTCGAACTGCTGGTTTTGGAGAACCAGCCTGTCCCGGAGATCGTCCGGCGCACGGGAAAGACGCCCGGAGCGATCTATTCGGTCAAACACCGTTGTCTGAAAAAACTGGACGCCATCATCAACGAGCTGACCCGGCAGCCGGAAACTCCGCCAAAAACAGATCTGTGATCTGAATCGAGCACAATTCCCCGCCGGAATCAAGAGCGGGAACGGCGGATGACACGGAGTTGTCAATGAACTCACCCTTGCGCACGAACTGACCGTTGATCCGGCGTCCGCCGGTCAGCCAGTAATACCCGCCGTTCCGCCAGATCCCGCCGAGAACGACAGGTTTATCGCAGACATCCGCCAGTTTCGCGGCCAGCTTTTTCCGCAGTTCCGGCGCTTCGGGTTCCGCCAGTTTTCCGCCGAGAATATCGGCGAAGCGGCGCTGAAGGTGGGGGAGACAGAGAAAACGCAGCAGGGCATATTCCTTTCCCTCCAGCCGGAAAGAGGTCACAAGCATCTCAGGCGGTATCCGATGACGCCAATTTCGTCTGTTTTTCCATTCGGTTTCGCTCCACTCACAGACAAATCCGAGACTGCGGGCGATCGCCCGCAGCCGGAAACGGTTGCCTTCCCAGAAAAAAGCCTCCTTCCCCCGAGGCGCCGGCGGAGCGTTCTGAACAGCTTTTCCGCTGCTCCACATCCACTTCCCGTCTTTGAAATCCGCTGCGACACGGACATGATAAACAGCTATCGGGGAAGATGTTTCGAAAAGGGCGTTCTGCAACTCCACGGAGTCCAGCGATGCCAGACGTCCCCCGAGCATCCGGCAGAGATTTTCCGCATCGCTTCTGCTGAAACTGCAGACGATATGACCGAAAAACTCGTAATGTTTCCCCCCGAAGATCAGGTGGTTGGGGACACCGGTGCGGACCTCTCTGTCGTAAAGCCCGCCGTCACCGGGAGCAATGGCAAGTCTGGCTCCGATGGTGGAGGCAAAAGCCTGAAAAAAAGCCACATGAATGCGTTTTTTCAGCAGAGGCTCCTTTTTTTTCGCATCCGCCCCCCCGCGAATGATATAGGAATCCGGCCGTTCGATCCGGTCGGAAAGAACGGGCTCCCTCAGCGGCGAATTCAGGTTGCGGAACAACCGGGCCGCATCCGAATCGAAGCCGTTTCTTTCATCCCGGGCCCCGCGGGAGAAACAATATTCCCACTCGTCCTCGGTCAGAGGACGGACGATGTATCCCGGCGGGAAAGGCGCGACTATCTGAAACTGCCCGTTGGCAACGCGGCAAGCGTAAATCAGATCGTTCCACTGAAACCGGGAGACGGGATCGCTCAGATCGCGGACGCCCAGGGGAACATATCTCAGAAGCCGGGAAAAACCGGAAGCCGTCAGCCATGAACTGCCGACCCAGAACGGGTAGTCGATGGAAATCGTTTTCCCCGTCGTCGGCGAAATGCCCTTCCCCGGCGGAACATAGAAAAATTCAAACGCTCTCGACGAATCGGAGTAGAAGGTCCGGCCGGGCTGAGGCGCCTCCCGGTTCTGCGGCAAATTTTTCCGGGCATCGTCGTTCATCTCACGCCGGAGTGTCTCCGCATCGGCGGGTTCGAGAAAGCGTCCGAGGGGCGTGTCGGGGAAAGCCTGCATCGCGGCGACCCGCCGGAGCGGGTCGGCCGTTTTTCGCATCTGCGCAGCGGTCCGCCGCGCGGCGGCGGCGAGGGTCTTCCGCAGTCCCCGGCATTTTTCCGCCGAAGCGATCGGCTCGGCGGGCAGATCGCTCAACGAAGAAAAAAGTCCCCTGCCCCGGGCCTCCCCCAGCGCATCCTCCAGCTGGAGCCGAAACACTTCGCCGCCCGTCGAGACCGCCTTCCGGAATGCATCGGTCTCCTTGCGTGATTCGGCCAGCAGAAGCTGATGTTCCCTGCGGCTCTTCAGATAATGATGAACACCCGCGGCGGCGAGGAGCGCCGCCAGCAGACAGGAAACGACAATGGTCCGCCACAGAACGGCGTGCATCAGTCTCCAGAACCGGAAGGCCTCCTTGAATTTTGTCCACCGGCTCGGGGGCGGCAGACGGGTCGGCAGGCTGCGCAGAAATTCATCCACATCGGCACAGCGCTTCTCTTTTTTCGCATTGCAGGCCTTGAGAAGGACCGGCAGTATCTTGCGGCAGACGGCCGCATCCAGATCGCCGGGGATCCTCGGGAAGCGTCCCGGCGCTTCGCCCGTGATCGCGCAGTACAGGCACTTCCCCAGCGCGAAAATGTCGCTCTGCCGGCTGTTGACGTCCTCGCCGAAAAAGCATTCCGGCGGCAGAAATCCCAGGGTGCCCGCCAGAGAAACGGACTGCTCGGCGGAGCAGCACAGTCCGGGATCGGAAAGGACGGGCTCCCCGTGAAGAAAGATGATGTTCCCCGGCTTGATGTCACGGTGGATGAATCCCGCCCGGTGAAGCTCCCTCACGGCTGAAGCCGTTTTGCGGATGATGTCGATGGCCGAGGAGGGATCCAGCCGACCCTGCTGGCGAAGCCGCTTGCCGAGGGTATCGCCGAGATAAAACGACAGGCCCGGAACGGGATCGGCGGGCTCCATGATGTAGAAGAGTTCGTCCCGTTCGATGCCGACGTGACGGATCGGCAGAAGGTGCTTCGACGTGGACGCAAGCTTCATGTAGGCGCGGATCCCTTCCAGTTCGCGCCTCTTGTCCACGGTGCTGACGAGTTTCAGGGCCACCCTCCGGCCGACACCGTCCTCCGCGAGATAGACGGTCCCGTAGCCTCCCCTGCCGCACATCGATATGATTTGACATCCGGCGAACCTGTCGCCGGGATTGAGATCGAGCATGACTCCAGCCTTTCTTCGCCATAATATAGCCATTTTGACCGGACATTTCAACGGCGTTCGATCATCCAGCCGGGATTTTTACCGGAATTTCGGCGCCGCCGTGTTGAAAAAAAACAAACGGCCCGATATAGTATAAGAATGTTTATCCGAACATGGGAGACCGGGACATTTATGAAAAAGATCCACGTTTTCGGCGATCGCATCGCAGCGCAAAAAAAGGGATTGCGGCAACTCTCGGACAACATCTGGAACCATCCGGAGCTGAGTTACCATGAGCATTATGCCGTCGGCCGGGCGACGGACTTTCTCAAAAAAGCCGGTTTCGAGCCGGTCACGCCGTACTGCGGTCTGGACACCGCCTTCCGGGCGGAGTCCGGCGAGGGAGGCCCCGTCTTCGCGATCTTCGCGGAGTACGACGCCCTCCCCGAAGTGGGGCACGGCTGCGGACACAACCTCATCTGCGCGGCGGCGCTGGGAGCCTTCTGCGCAGTCGCGGCGGAACTGAAGGAGGAAAAAAGACCGGGCAGGGTCGTTCTCCTGGGCTCCCCCGCCGAGGAGTCGGGCGGCGGCAAGGTGAAAATGATAACAGCCGGCTGTCTCGAGGGGATCGACGCCGCCATGATGGTGCACCCCTCCTACCGGGCCACACCGGATACGGGATCCAGTTCGATCACGCGGTTCGACGTGATATTCCACGGCAAGTCGGCCCACGCCGCGGGAGCGCCCGAGCTGGGGATCAACGCCCTCAGCGCCGTCAATCTGCTCTTTGCCGGCGTCAACGCCTACAGAGAGCACATTCCGGAAGACGCGCGGATGCACGGCATCATCACCTGCGGCGGCGAGGCCCCCAACGTCACGCCTTCCAAGGCCTCCTGCCGCTTCTTTCTGCGCTCCACCAGCGAAGAGTGGATCAAAAAAATCGAAAAACGCTTCAGGGACATCGTCCGCGGCGCGGAGCTGATGACGGGAGCGACGGCGGAGATCATCCCCTTCAACATCCCCTACATGTCGCGCAAACCCAACGCCGCGCTCAACCGGGTCTATCTCGAAGACATCTCCGCCCTGGGACTGAAACCGGTCATTCCCGTCCACGGCGGAAGGGGCTCCTCCGATTTCGGCAACGTCTCCCACGCCGTGCCGGGGATCCACCCGTACTTTCCCGTAACGGATCACGAGATCCCCGGCCATTCGGAAGCCTTCCGGATCGCCAGCGGGACGGATTTCGCCTTCGACAGCGCCATGATCGCGGCCGCAGCCATGGCCGATGCGGCCTTCACCTACATCACCGACCCCGGCTTCAAGGCGGAAGTCGACGGCGATTTCAAGGCCTGATATCTCAGCGGCTGACTCGGAACGCTCTCCGGAGGGCATCGGCCATTTCCGGAGAGTGTTTCGTTTTGAGGCGTTCGAACTCCACGGGGAATTCGCTCCAGTCGGCGGGCAGGAGAACGGGCTTGCCGCCGTTCAGCGCCACGGCCTTCCGGGCGGAAACGAGCATCGCGGGATACTCCTTTGAAGAAAGCTGGATCAGCGCCGTCACGAGAGCGCTCAGGGGCGTTGTTTTGTTGAACGTCAGCGTCTCCAGAGCGCCGTGAGGATCGTTGCCGCGGTACTGGGCAAAGGCGAGACGGGGCAGGTATTTATCCTTCTCCCGCCCGAGCTCGACCAGCTGGCGGTAATACCAGCCTGCGGTCTTCCAGTCGCCGCCGCGTTCGGCTTCGCGGGCGGCGGTGGAGAGAAATCCCGAGACCTCCCGGCGCTCGTCCAGCCGGCCGCCGAGTTTCGGTTCGAGCTCGATGTCGGGCGCGGCTCCGGCGACGCGGGCGGCCTCATAGATCGTCGCAGCCTCCTCCGTCCGGCGGACGTCCGTCGCCAGCAGGAATTTTGCCAGCTCCAAACGCGGCTCGAACACGCGGGGCGGCGCCTGCCGCACGGCGATCCGAAGCCGGGCCTCGGCGCCCCGGTTGTCGCCGGAACCGGCAAGGGCCTTCCCGAGCAGAAGCTGCACAAGGTAATTCTCGCCGTTCCGCTCCGCGAGGGGAGAGAGGATGGCCAGGGCATTCCCGTAGCGTTTGACGCCGATGTAGGCCCGGGCCGTATCGCAGGCCAGCGCCGCATCCACAGGATCGGCCGCCCGGGCGACGGAGAGCAGTTCCACCGCCCGCTTGAAGTTCTGCCGGGCAAGCAGGATCCGTCCGAGCCGGAGCGAAGCCTGGACGTTGGAGCGGTCGATTTTGAGCGCCTGTTCGTAATTCCAGACGGCCAGCTCGAAACTGCCGTCGGCCTCGGCGATCTTGCCGGAGGCGATGAAGTCCTCGGGCTTCCCGGCGGTGATCTGGGTGACCATCTCGAAGGGGAGTTTCTCCTCTCTGACACGGGAGGCGAGTTCCTTTTCGAGCCGCTGGCGGACTTCGGTGAGTTCGTTGTTGTACTTCGTGACCCGGGCCAGCTCTTTTTTGATCTGCTCGAACTCTGCGAGACGCAGTTTCGCCCGCGCCAGCTCGCCTTCGAGACGCTTGGCGGAAGCCAGTTCCCTCGTCAGCAGTTTCTGCCGTTCGAGTTCACGCTTCAGGACATCGATCTGACCGGCCCGCATTTTCAACTGCTCGAACTCGTTTTTCACCCGCGTCAGGGAGAGGCGGATGGATGCATTCTCCTGTTTCTGGGCCAGCAGATCCGATCTCAGCTGACTGACGGAAGCCAGTTCGCGCTGACTGCGGTCGAGTGCGGCCTGTTTTTCGGCGGCGGCGGTTTCGGCCTTTTCCCAGAGCTTCTGGAGTTTTCCGGCGCTTTCCGCGCGGCTCTTCAGCCGCTCGATCTCCCGACGGCTGTCGATCAGAGCCTTGCGGACCTCGTCCAGCTTCTCCAGTTCACGGTTCTGCCGCCGGAGGATCTCGTTTTCCGACTCGAGCCGGTCGACGCGTGTTTCCTTGGCTCTGAGAGCCCGGATCTCACGATCCCGGGCTTCGGCCTGGAGGATCGCCTGTTTTTCCCGCTCTTTCGCCTGCTTCAGCGCGGAAGCATCGGCTTCCAGGATCGCGATGCGGTGTTTCAGGGCCGCCAGATCACCGGAGGCGGCGGGCAGATCCCGCCGGATCTCCTCGTTGACGCCGGAGAGTTTCCTGACAATTTCCGAAAGCCGGACGGACTCCGCCGCCCGCAGACGGAGCTTTGAATTTTCGTCGCGGAGGAGACCGAGCTGTTTTTTGAGATCTTCGGCCTCCCGGCTTTTCTCGTCCGCGGTCCGGGAGAGGATCGAAGACTCCTGTGCTTTCCTTCGAAGCTGCTGCAGTTCCAGCTCAAAGGCGGGATCTCCCGAAGTCCGGGAACCGCGGAGGCTCCGGATCTCCGCCTCGAGACGGGGGATCGCGTTCAGCTGCGTCCGCAGACGAGCCAGTTCCAGTTCGCGGAGGGCCTTGTCCTTGGCCAGTTCATCGGCGGCTTTGCGGGCGGCTTCCAGCTCGCTGCTGAGAAGCTGGGTCCCCGTCGCCAGATTGCTGGCGTGAGCGGCCTTGCGCACAGCTTCCAGATTCTCCAGTTCCAGCTTCCGGATCCGCTGCCGGGATTGTTCGAGCTCCGCGCGCACGGCCTCGAAGCCGGTGAGCTGCGCCCGGGCCTGGGCCAGATCGGCCTCGAGATTCTTGGCTTTCGCAAGTTCGCTGTTGAGTTTTTTGAGTTCGGCGACTTCGGCGACGAGGGGTTCCAGTTCGCCGATGCGCTTGTTGGCGTTGTTCAGACGGCTGCGGAGCATGATGGCGTTGCCCCGCTCCGACTCCAGGCGCCGGTTGGAGTTCCGGAGTTCCTCGTTCATCTGCTGCTCGCGGGCGAGCTGAGCCTTGAGCTGATCAAGTTCCGCCAGACGGAGCTTGATCTGGGCCAGTTCCGCCTCACGGGGCTTCGCCGCTTCGACGAGAAGTTTGTTTTCCCTGTTCTCGGCTTGAAGGGCGGCAAAATCTTTTTTCAGCTGGAGATAGAGTTTTTCATCCCGGCCCAGTTTGCCGATGGCGGCGAGCTGCTTTTTGGCATCCTCCTGAAGCCGGTTCCGCTCGGCGACGACCCGGGTGTGCTCGGCATTGACGCGGGCAAGTTCGCTCCGGGCAGCGTCGCCGCCCTGCCGGAGGGACTCGGACTCGGCCTTCAGACGCACGATCTCGTTCTGAAGAGCGGCGGCCTTGTCGGCAAGAGCCTTCCTCTCCTCCTGGGAAGCGGTCAGCCGCCGGAAATCCTCGCTGTCACGGTTGCTGAGACGTTTTTCGAGACGGGCGGCACGATCGACAGCGCCCTTGAGGTCCTGTTCGATCTCCGCCTTGAGTTCCCTGGTCCGCCGGAGTTCCGCGGCCACCGTTTCGGCGGCGGCGCGTTCCCGCTCGATCCCCGCTTTGAGGGAAGCGATGTCGGCCGTCAGTTTTTCGGATGCCGTCTTCTGCACGGCGGCGGTCCCCGTCAGTTCCTCGTTCTGCTTTCTGAGGGTATCCCTCTCCAGACTGATCTCGGCGATGGTCCCCTCTTTCTCACGGAGAAGGTCTCTCAGACGCTGGACGTCGCTGTTCAGTTTGCGGCTCGCCTCGGCAAGGCGGGATGCTTCTTCCGTCCTGGCCGTCTCACGTTCCTTCTCTTCGAGGGCCGTACGGAGACGGCCGATCTCCGCATTGCGCGCGGCAATGATTTCGGCGTCGCGCCGGCTCCGTTCGGAATGAGCCGCGAGATTGCGTTCGAGCAGAGTCCGGGACTGAGCCGCGGCACTCTCCGCCGCCTGAAGTCGTTTTTTGAGTTCGTTCAGCTCCTCCGTTCCGGCGGCGGGAGCGGCGGCGCGTTTCCGGACCTCCTCGCGGAGGGTCTCGTTTTCCTGAGTCAGCCGCTTTATGTCGACCTGAGAGGCGAGAAGTTTTTCCGAAGAGGCCGCCTCCGTTTTGCGCAGCGCGGCCAGTTCCGCTTCCAGGGCCGTCAACCGGGCGGAGGGCTGCTTCCCTTCGTTCCGGCGGAGTTCGGCCAGTTCCTTCTCCAGACGCTCGACATCCTTCTCCTTGCGGGAAAGCATCAGCCGGACCCCGGCCGTTTCCTTGTCGGATTCCGCGGCAAGATCGGTGAGTTTCTGACGCAGCCCGGCATTTTCGGCTTTGAGACTCACGAGCTGACGATTGAGATTTTCGAGGGTCTTGTCCTGAGTGGCGACGTGGCGTTCGAGCTCCTGCCTGGCGGATTCCGTCACCTGGACCCGGATCAGTTTCACCTTGAGCTCTTCCACTTGGGAGAGCATTTTATCGGCCTCGGCACGGAGAGACGTTCTTTCGGCATCGAGCCGGCCGATCTGCTGCCGAAGTTCCTTTTCGCGCTGAGAGGCGCGGTCGGCCTCGGCGGCCCGGGCCGTCGCGGCGGTCAGCTGCTGCTTGAGATCGGCGATCTCGTCATTCGAAGCGCTCTTTTCCTGATCCAGCCGGGCCAGCCGGCGGCGCATGTCCTCCACCCGCTCCATGAGCAGACGCTGTTTTTCGGAAGCCAGTTTCCCGGAGCTTTTCAAAGCGGCGTTTTCGCTTTTCAGACGCTCGCTCTCGGAGGTGCCGTCGGCGATCTTCCGGGCGAGAAGCCGCCGCTCGTTTTCAAGATCCTGAAAGCGTTTCTCGTCCGCCTGTCTGCGGCGCTCCATGGCGGAGAGCTGTTTTTTCAGCTGCTCCGTCCTCATCTTCTCCTCGACCAGCTGTTCGCGCACCTCCTGGGTCCTGCGGTCCGGCTGCCGGGAGGCCTGATCGAGATCCCGGTAGCGGCGTTCGAGAAGCATGTAGCGCTCCCGGGCGACGCGCCGGTCACGGAGGAGCTGGGTGATCTCCTGTTCGTAGTTTCGCTGGGCGGTGGTGCGCTGCCGCAGAGCGGCCAATTCGGCAGTGGCTTCGGAGAGCTTTTTGCGGATGTCATCCATTTCCCGGGCCGTCTCCGGTGCCGCCGGACGGAGCATGGCCGCCCCGGACTCCGCCATTTTCTCCTGGGAGGGTTCCTGATCGCCCAGCAGACGCTTCATCCGCTCCGTCTCACGTTCGCAGTCGGCGATCCGGCGGGCGATGACCTTCTGATTCCAGTCGGGACGGGCGCGTCTCACGTTGTTGTAGTGCTCCAGGGCTTCCTGAAAGGCTTTCAGCGCCTTGGTGTACTCGCCGCGGTCACGGCACCCCTCCCCCTGCTCGTAGCAGGTATACCCCAGACGCCAGGCGTCCCAGGGGGAAACATCCGCGTACAGCCCGCAGACCATGAACACGGAAACGACGAAGATCAGTCCCGATTTCTTCATTGCTGGTAATCCGAAAATTTGTGAACGAGTTTACTTTCTACGGCAACGACCATATCCAATACGCCGTCGGGGGCGTAAGACGCCTCATAAACCTCGCCGGCGGCATGAGCCAGGGCCGCAAGATCGGAACGGGACGGCGGCAAATGGAGACGGATGACCCGTCTGTCTCCCGCCGCAAGTCGAGGCAGAACGGACTTCAGATCTTCCAGCCCCTCGCCCGTGACGGTCGAGATGTAGACCGCGTCGGGAAACAGACCATGGAGCCGGGCGAGTTTGACGGCATCGGCCGTCCGGTCGATCTTGTCCATCTTGTTGAAAACGATCTGGATCTTCTTTTCCTCGGCACCGAGCTCCCGGAGCACGCCGAGGGTCGTCTCCCATTCGGCATCGAGCCGGGGACTGGAAACGTCCAGGACCAGCAGCAGGAAATCGGCAAGGACGGCCTCCTCCAGCGTGGAACGGAAAGCCTCGACGAGGGCATGGGGCAGTTTTCTCACGAACCCCACGGTGTCGGTCAGAACAAGTTCGATGTGACCGGGCAGTTCCAGACGCCGGGCAACGGGATCGAGCGTGGCGAACAGCTGATCCTTCACCAGCACGTCCGCGCCGGAAAGGGCGTTGAGCAGACTGGATTTGCCGGCATTGGTGTACCCGACGATGGCCCCCTGTGGGACGGGCCGCCTCTCCCGGGCTTTCCTGCGGGTCGAACGCTGTTTACGGACGGTCTCGAGTTCCTTCGTCAGAATCTGGATCCTGCGCTTCAGAAGCCTGCGGTCGGTTTCGATCTGAGCCTCGCCCTGACCGCGGTTGGTGGCGCCGCCGCCCCGCTGCCGGGAGAGGTGGGTCCAGGCGCCGGTCAGACGCGGCAGCTGATACTGGGCACGGGCCAGGTCGACCTGAAGAACGGCCTCCCGCGTCTGGGCCCGGGCGGCGAAGATCTCGAGAATGACCTCCTCGCGGCTGATCACGGGCCTCCCCGCCAGGCGCTCCCAATTGCGCTGCTGGGAGGGCGTGAGCTCCGCGTCGATGACGATAAGATCGGCCTCCTGTTCACGGGCGGACGCGGCGATCTCCTCGGCACGGCCGTCGCCGATCTGAAAACGGCACTTGCCGCCGCGAAGTTTTGCCAGCTCCGCCGGGAGAGATGCGATGTTGAGATTTCCGAGAAGCTCGGCCAGCTCGGCCAGCTGTTCACGGATGGTATCCGCATCCTCCTGCAGGGAAACGATCCCCACGGGGACGGCCCGTTTCACACGGTTTGCCGCCTCGTCAAGTTCGATCATCGCACACCCAGATCCTTTGCGAGTTTCTGCATCTCGGGCATCTGTTCCGTGATGGACTTGACGAGGGTGAACTGATTGCGGCAGCGCTCCAGGTTGTGCTTGGGACGGCGGATTTTGAAGTAGGTGTCGCCCTCGAGGTAGTCCGTGAGGAAACGGATGCCGATCTCGGTCGTGATGATCTTGCCGGAGAGCGGCAGATTTTCCTTCTCCGCGGCCGTCATGAAGCCGCCGGCGGAACTGATGAATCCGCGGTACAGCGCTTCGTACAGATCGAACCGCATCCAGACCTTGCTGCAGTCCACCTCGTCCTCTCCGGCGGAGTTGGTCGCGCTGCGGACCATGTCGCCGAAATCGTAGAGGGAAAGTCCGGGCATCACCGTGTCGAGATCGAGCACGCACATGCCCTCCCCCGTGAGGTCGTCGATCAGAATGTTGTTGCTCTTCGTGTCGTTGTGGGTGATGCGTTCGGGAATGTCGCCGGACTTGTTCAGCCGGATCAGCGTCCCTGCCTCGTCCTTCAGGGAAAGGGCGAATTCGATCTCCGGCAAGACCTCCTTCACCCGGCCGAACTTGTCCTCCTTGACGGCCTTTTCGAGCCGTTCGAATCTCTTGGGCGTGTTGTGGAAATCCGGGATCGTTTCATTAAGGCGTTTCCCGGGAAGATCGACCAGCTGGTTCTGGAAGGCGCCGAAGGCTTCGGCGATCCGGTAGGCCTGTTCCGGCGTTTCCAGGACCTCGTAAGCCCGCGCGTTCTCGACGAACACATAGGCGCGCCAATAGTGACCCTGCTCGTCGACGACGTAAGGCTTTCCCTCACTGTTCCTGAGCAGTCTCAGCGTCCGTTTCCTCGTTTCGCAGTGAGCGGCGCGGATCTTGCCGAGGATATGGGCCGTCACACGGTCGATGTTTTCCATGACGCCGCGGGGATCGCGGAACACGTTGCCGTTGATCCGCTGAAGGATGTAATGCAGCCGGATGCCGCCCTGATCGAAGGTCAGCTGATAAGTGTCGTTGACGTTGCCCATTCCGAAGGGAACGCCGACGAGAAAATCCCCGTACAGGGTGAACTTGTAGACCAGATCGCGGAGAAATGCCTGTTTCGATTTCATGTTTTCATGCCCTTTCGAAAAGCGGGGTGGGATACGCCCCTTTGTCAACGAGACGCCGCAGATTTTCCTGGACCAGCGGCCGATCCTCCCGGTAGGTCACGCCGAACCAGCTGTCGCCGGCAGTCCTGGCGGAGATGAGGGCTTCGCCCCGGGAGATGAGGGTATCCACGGCTCCGGGGAGATAAAACTCGCTTTTCATCTCGGTCCCGCGGGCGGCGAGAAAATCGGCGAGCAGCGCCTCCAGCCGGTCGAGGAACTCGGGCATGAAGCCCCAGGAATTCAGCGAGACCGGCTCCCGGCCGGTAAACGCCACAGGATGCTCCGGATCCGATCCGTCCGCGGCGCCGGAGGGCGTTTTGACGATCTTCGTAAATTCGGTGACCTTGCGCAGATGTCCCGCCTCATCCACGGAACAGATCCCCCGCGCCACGGACCCGTGCTCGCTCAGCGTGTTGGCGAGGATGAACGTGGCGATGACGCCTCTGACCTGAGGCCCCGAAGGCGGCGGCGAAGAAAGATATCCCGCCAGCTGACGGTAACTGTCCGCGCCGTAAAAATCGTCGGCGTTGATGACGGCGAAAGGTCCGTTGAGAACGCGGCGCGCGGCGAACAGCGCGTGACCGGTGCCCCAGGGTTTTTCCCGCCCGGCCGGAACGGAGAAGCCGGCGGGAAGATCGTCAAGCTGCTGGAACGCGTAATCCACGTCGAGGAGCTTTTCGTATTTCTTTCCGACCCTCTCCCTGAAATCCGCCTCGAAGTCGCGGCGGATGACGAACACGACGCGCCGGAATCCCGCCCGGACGGCATCAAAAACGGAGTAATCCATGATCGTCTCTCCGTTCGGCCCCATGGGATCGAGCTGCTTCAGGCCGCCGTAACGGCTGCCCATCCCGGCGGCGAGAATCGTCAAAGTAAGTTCAGACATAGTATATCCCTTCTGCTGAATGGTATTGTGTTCTATCTGTGTCCCCGCATGGAGATGTTGACGGCAAAAGTCCGGAAGGCGAGCTCCTCGGACACATTGAAACGGAGCGTCAACGCAAGTTCCTCGGCCTCCTTCAGAACGAAGTCGCCGAACTC
>Ga0310696_10003612_pt1 | contig 19222 bp, 13 predicted proteins | sample AusTroGonzalo_MG_4_FD_203885 | JGI IMG/M metagenome (GOLD analysis project Ga0310696, IMG submission 203885) | Bovine rumen microbial communities from tropical cattle in Woodstock, Queensland, Australia - Gonzalo_02 (v2) (version 2) | ecosystem: Host-associated > Mammals > Digestive system >... | reverse complement strand
GTATCAGCCAACAACTCCTCATACATTCTCTGCACGTGTTTATGATGCGCGATATGATCGTTGACAATGGTCATCTGTCCGCGACCAATGCCTGCACAAATATTGCTCATGCGGTAATTGAAACCAATCTTTTCATGCTGATAATAGGGATAACTCTCACGATATTGTGTGGCATACATCATGATTTCGCGCCATTCAACCTCGTTGTTGGTGATCAAGGCGCCGCCGCCGGAAGTCGTTATCATCTTGTTGCCATTGAAACTCAACACGCCGTATTTGCCGAACGTACCCAGCACCTGACCCTTCCAGCGGCTGCCGAAGCCTTCTGCGGCATCCTCGATGACGGGGATATCGTAGCGGTTGGCGATCTCCATAATGCGGTCAACATCATACGGCATACCATAGAGGGCCACCGGGACAAGAGCCTTCGGTTTCTTGCCGGTTTTGGCGTTTCTGTCCTTAATGGCCTCTTCCAGGAGGTCGGGATCCATGTTCCAGGTATCCTTCTCGCTGTCGATGAAAACGGGGGTTGCCCCAAGATAGGTGACAGGATGGGAGCTTGCACAGAAGGTGAACGACTGAACCAGCACCTCGTCGCCAGGGCCCACGCCGCAGGCAATGAGGGCGAGATGTACGGCAGCGGTGCCGGAAGAGAGGGCCACCACACGCTTGTCCTGACCACAGAAATCCTCAAGGTCTTTTTCAAAGCCATTCACATTCGGCCCCAACGGCACCACCCAATTGGTGTCGAAAGCCTCTTGTATGTACTTCTGTTCCAGTCCCGCATCGCTCATGTGGGCCAGGCAAAGGTATATGCGTTTCTTAACTGCCACAACATGATCGTTTATTCCAATTTCAAAATGCAAAAATACTATTTATTTTTCATATAGCCGTAGTTGATTTTAAAAATTTCCGTGTTTTCTGTGTGACATCCCTTTTGAGCGGATTGCAAAAAAGTACAACATTAAAAAAAACGAAAGATTTTCTGTAACATTTCCCATTTTTCCATACTTAAGGATAGAAACTCGAACGAAAAACTTACAAGAGCAATGAATAAGAAACACTTATTTCAACCCCTGATGCGCAGGCTGCCTGACCACGGGCACGACAACTACTTTATTGTTAATGGATACAGTCAGGAACTACTGATGAAAATCAGAGACATGCCGGATGTTTTTGCGACTATCGGTGACGACCACCGACATGGACTTTGGATAGAGGTACCGCGTGGGAAGCCTTCCAATTGGGCAACTTTCAAGGAGGTGAGGGATTGTGATGAGGATGTAAAAACCCGCAAAGACTATCTTGAGTATTGGAAGTCGGAGTTCCCTCGCGATACGTACTGGTATTTTATCTCGGTGAGCCAGTACAAAGGTCACACCTATCTTTACATTACTGACCGCGATAGCCATTGGTGCAGCATACACGACGATGCGAATTGGAATGGACATAACATGGGTCCGTTGGATTGGAATATGGAACCGCTGCTGTCCTTCCTACAGGAGCGCATTGCAGAAATCGTGCAGGATACGGAAGCCCACAACCGTTATGTGAACGAACACCTCCCCAAGCGACAACGCACGGGTAGCATTCCGCGCAAGGAAATGAACCGCATTGTACCTTGGCAACGGCGGGTACCGAAACAGCTGGAGAAAGGTCTGCAAATGCTTCGCGAGTGTATCGCCAACGAAGCTATCTACAAGAAGATAAAGGATGGTGAGAACCCGGGAGCATTACCGCCTTTCTATCGCGAGCCGCTGGACGATTCTGTTTATGATTTAATTCGCGATGAAGTTTCCGAACCGTTAACACTATGCGGAATCCAATCCATCCTGGAGCGCAAGTACGACGTCGTTCTCGGCATATCCAACAATTCCGACCATCAGCATTGCTACCTCTTTGAACACGGCCCCGGCCAACTCCGGATCGAAGAGAACAAAAGGCAGTTCGATACAGTCAATGAAGCGATGCATTATATCATAAGACGATTTGTTGAAGAGAAGCAAAAGAAGCAATGAAAATCCAATGATTTAAACCAAATAAAGCAATAGAATTATGACACCCACTCGCGAACAATTCAAAGATTTCATCGCCTCCATCAAGAAGGCGCAGGAGAAAGAAGATAAACTTGACAAGGCATTCGATCTCGTCTGGGATGATGACCAAGGACAGTACACCCCTTTCTACATCTCGCCACTATGGGGAGTTGTCTATCAAGCCTTCAACATTATGTTTGGCCTTGAAGATGATGATGTGATTGGCAATGAATTGTCCTGGTGGCTTGAAAAAGCACCAAAGAATGAAGCCAAGTACTGGATTGAAGAAAAGGAAAACAACATCAGCGACATCGATGCTTTTTATGATTATTTGGTAGAACAATCAAAAGAACCAAAACAATGAGAAGAACCGAAGACATAGTCTGTTACGACTTTCAAGGATGGCCGGAATATAAGATGAACCTCCGTGAAATCCTGCTGGCACTGGGCGGTCAGCAGGATGGCGATTACATCAAGTTCCCATCTGATGCCCCACTGATGGAAATCTACCCCAGAATCCTCGTTGATGACGGAATGGGATACGGTGTGGATGAGAATGTTATCGTATCCGTTGATGTCGACCAGCATAATGGGTACATCAATTTCTCCATAATTGGTTTTTTTCTTCTCCTCATGCGAGCCTTCCCGTGCTTTCCGTGTTCAACCTTGAAACCTGAAACTTGAACTCCTTGAACTTTGAACCTTGAACCCTTGAAACCAAAAAGGCCAGACTCCTTATGGAATCCAGCCTTATAAGCGGTAAGCGGTAAGCACATCTTACTGTCCCGTCAGCACCTCCAGGTGATGCTCAACCTTTTGAATCAAGTTGTCTGTATAGGTCGAGATGCCGATGGGTTTGCGGAGGCCTTCCAATGTCCATTGCGCTTTCACCTTGTTCACCTCCTTGCAAATGATGATGCCCACCGTGGGATTGTCCTCCGGCCGTTTGATCAGTTTGTCAACAGCAGTCACATAGAAGCTCAACTGCCCAACATCCTGCGGCATGAAAGCCCCAGTCTTCAATTCTATCGCGAAGTAGCACTTCAGCGCCAGATTATACAACAGCAGATCGATACTCCCGCTCTCGCCACCGGCAACCACTTCCACCTCTTCGCCTTTCAAGAGGAAATCCGGCCCCATCTCCAGCAAGAACCGTTTCAAGTTAGTCACCAGTTGTTTCCGAAGCGAATTCTCGGTATAGCCCTCCTCCAGCACCGCAAAGCCAAAGTTCAGCGGACTCTTATGCAACTCCTTCGCAAACCCGCCCTGAGGCTCCGGCAAAGTGAGTTCGAAATTGTCCAGAGGTCTACTCTCCGTTTTGTATAAATCCGCTTCAATAGCGTGCGAGAGCATATCCCTGCTCCAACCCTTCTGGATGGTCTTAGCAATATAGAAAAGTGCCTCCTCAATCGAGTTAGCGTGATAGAAAATCTCCGCATGATGCCCCCACGGAATCATACCCAGCACTGTGGGAAAACCCGACGGTTCCATTTTTCTCACAACTTGTGAGAAATTTGTATCACCTTCGTTATCAGGTAATTGTAATTTTCTCACAACTTGTGAGAAAATTGTATCTTCCCCTGAATAGAAGTTATAGAATTTAGCCATGCGATACAGATTCTGCGTCGAGAAACCCTTCTCTGCGGGAAATTCAGCCCTCAGGTCAAGGCTGATTTGATCCATGATGCCGCTACCCCACTTATGGGCCTTGCGAATCTCAAGAATGTCGTGTCCCAGTCCCCAATAGAACTCCAGCACATAGAAGTTCACCGACAGTGAGGCCTTAATCTGACTCTGACGGTAACGGGTCTTTACGTCAGCTATCCAGTGCAGGTAATCCGCATCGATGTTCACTTCACGCGAAGTGGCTGGTACTATTCTATTTTTCATTTGTTTGATTTTCTTTCATGATGCAAAAATACAATTTTTATTTTATATAAAGAATATCTTTCTATATAAAAATTTAACTTTTAACTTTTCATTTTTCACTCTTAACTGCCGGGAGCTGGCCTCGCAATCGAAGTACAAAAACCAAAACGAAAACGAAAAAAAAGGCCAGACCCCCTCATGGGGAGTCCAGCCTTTCCGGTTCCTTGAACTTTGAACCTTAACCGCATAACCGTGTAACCTGGAACTTGAGACGTATGACGGGAGATGAATTAAGAATGTAGAATGGAACAGTATGTACTTCCTATAACTGCTAACTGCTAACTATTCCCTATTGCCTAATGCCTTTTAACCTTAAACTCTCAACTATCTATTATCAACTATCAACTTCCCTCCGTCCTCCTCATGACCAAAGACGCTGAGTGTTTGTCGCCGAAATGGCTATCTGCTATCAGTGGGTTTTACTGTTGCAATCATTCTGATAGGCAGTATGCGGGAATTGAGGTCGTTGCGGCCAAACGAGTTCCAAGCATTCCAGTCGGCTGCAAGCGTTTCAGGTGCAAATTCTGCAATCGGCTTGTTGTCTTCCTTGAATTTCCAATCTTTCGATTCACAGGCTTTGTCGAGAAAACCCGGCTCTTTGTCCGAATAAAAGTTACTCCAGCATTGGAAGTGAGCCTGTCGTGTAATTTCTTTGCTTTTAATAATCTTTCTGGCCAGTTTTGAAAGAGGGTCGTGGGGTATAAACCGGTTCTGCCTGTATGACATATCAAAAACCATAGTCGAGGCCTCCAAATCGTGGCGAAAAAATATCTTGTCAAAATATGGTGATTTATTGAAATCCTCGTCCTTCTGCATCTTGATGCCAAAAGACGACTGTTTAGTGGGCCGCTCAAAATATTGATAACCTATCACATCGTATTTTTCAAAGAACTCCTCAGGCAGTTCTTTCAAAACCCAACCTTTGGTAATGTACATCACACCATAGCCCTCTTCATAATCACGTCCTACCGGAGTGTAAGTATCCGAATCGTAATTATATTTGGTGCAGGCAAAAAACGCTGCCACCCACTTGCTATTTGTGATGTCAAGAAACTCTGTCTTCAGGCCATAATGCTGCGCCAGGGCTATCGGTTCAACCATCAAACCATGCCCTAATTCCCGAAACACAGGATGTGTATTCAACAGTTGGGCAAACTCACATATCTTAAGACGGTTACAGGCTATATCTTCTTCTGATGGTTTACCACGATAGAGGCTTGGGAAACATGGGTCATGAAATCGACTCTGTCCGCGATAGAATGTAAACGGAGATTGCGATGTAGGCATTAGATGCAGAACATTTCGATCATGTTTTTCTGCCACGTAGTTGTATCGTCCTTCATCATAATGCTGCGGAAGAGGAATACTTGTTATATTCGCAAGCACATGTTTGTTTTCCTTCTTTGAAATCTCCTCCACCACATCCAGGATGGTAGGCAGTTCATCAATCTCTTTGGGACTGAATATAGGTTTGTTCATCTTTAGCACTTTTGTTCGTCCAATGCTATTATCAGAGCCTTCGCCTCCTCGTCCTTGCCCATCTTAATGAGGATTTTTGCGCGACGAACAGCACAACGAAAATACAAATCCAGATTATGACTCTCCTTCACGTATCGTTCGGCACGGCAAACCTCGCTCAGCGCAGTCTCCATCATACCCATACTTTGAAACACTGTGGACATGTCCATGATAATCATCGCCAGGTCTGTCAGGCAATGGGCAGTTTCTGCCAGTTCAGCCGCTTTGTTCATTTTTTCCAAAGCGATCTGATGATTACCCTCCGCCAGAGCTATAGCTCCATAAATCTGATAAGATCTTGACAACAATTCAGGCACTTCAGTTGTTTCTTTTGCTTTATCCGCATAAAACTTGGCTTGTACGTTATCTCCTTTCATCAAGGAGTAAGTGGCAATCATGTTGGCTGCTGCCGCTTTCACATTCCCGTCTTGGTTCACCTCGTATGACTTGATAAAGAATTTTATTCCCTCATCAATATTTCCCGTCTGGACATACGAATCACCCAGATTCCTATAGGCAGCAAACTTCAGTTGCCAATTCACCTCATTACCCTCTACCAATCGCAAAGCTTCATTCAGTACATTCTGGGCTTCTATAGGACGATAAGACTGAAGATAGAATGCCGACTTTTGCAGTAAAGCGTCAAATTCTCTCTCAATTGGGGTCAATTCAACTGGTTTATTTATTATTTCATTCATTTTTCAGCATTCTCAGGGGGTGTATAACAAAGCCTTACACACACAGGATCAAAGAAATGATCTTTCTCTTTTTCCCAACGTTCAGAAAAGTCTTTCAGTTCATCTTCTGTAAATGAAACAGGCTGGGCATTGCAAACAGTCAAATGAAGTGTATTCAGATAACCCATAATAGTCTCTTTTGCAACATTCTGATAAAACTCATATACGGTATTCGTCAATGCTTGTTGGCTATATGTGTGCGACTCACGTATAGCGGTCACTTTATCCTCAAGTATTTCATCAGGAAACAATTTCTTCGAACGGTTGCAATAGTTATAAATTAAATCCGATATGGCGGGATCATGCTTGAACACAATCCGTTTCGCTTTTTCATTAAAATCCTCATCTTTCAACATTTTGTACACCAAACCAGCCTGACATCCCGGCCTTGAAAAGGGCTGCAGACCAACAGCGCTCAATCTTTCCTCAGCACCATTAAATGCAGGCATATAAGTATAAATGTACATCACACCTTCTCCCTCTTTCTTATAAGGCAAATACGCCTTGTTTTTATATTCAGTAGTCGCAAAGAAAGCAGCCACCCATTTATCTGTCGTCAAATCAAGCACATCGGTTTTAATACCATAATGTTGACCCAAAGCTTTGACATCCACGTTCAGGAACAATGGCTTATCCCCTTCTGGCGTATGATAGCACAACATCCCATTGAAAATTTTTGTCAAAGGATAATCCTTGAGGAGCAGTTCCAATTCTTTCAAACACAATAGTTCATGGAACACCTCCTCATCCTTTAAACCTCGGAATAATGATGGTTGACACTTTTTCCCTTCAAACTTGTTCGACTGTCCCCTATAATACCTATATGGATATAAAGCACATGGGTAAAGCCGCGATTTCCCGTCTGACATTGTTACAGTTTCAAACATTCCTTCCTGATAATGGGTAGGAAAAAGCGATCTCGTTACAGTCTTTTCCAGATGGAACCACTCTTCATCGTATGCAATCTGTTCAAGCACATCTAACAAATTCGGAAGATCCTTCTGCTCTGGTTCCGGGCACCAACAGGCTATAGCATGGTCAAAATCAACGCTCCTAATGTACTTTAGTCTAAATTGATCCTTTAGGGCTTCCGCTGTCTTTTCATATCGTTTAGCTCCCTTTTTCGCCTCTTCTCTGTCGCCTATGGTTAAACAAACCTTGATATAAAACTCCATCGCGAGATAGAAATCTCCATATGCCTTAATAGACTCAAAAAAAACTGCAGACTTCTTAATAAGGGCAATATCATTATTGATCAACCCTTGAAGGCGGTCAAATGAGTATTGTGCACTAAGAAGCCTGAAATCTTCCCGTATAACATCCTCATTCACTAACCTACGAGCTTCTTCAATAAAACGTTCCTCTTTCTGCCGTCCCTTATGCCAGACCATGAAGTATGCTATCGCCATCCACATTTTGCAGAAAGCAACATTTTCTGAATCCCGAGCTTTCTCATAGTGTACACGGGCTTTCCACAAAAACGACAGACTCAATGCTGGGTAGTGTGTTCCTATCATCTTAGCCATCTCAAAATAGCAATTAGCAATCAAACTCGGATTACCATCAGCTTCCGCCTCGGCTAAAGCAAAACTCAAAGAATTAATGCCAAATACCCAATGACTCTCATCAGATTCAATAGAGCCTTTAATTGTCAACAATTCCACTTTTTGAGCATGGCTAATGTTTTTCATCAAAGCTGAATCACACAAAGCAAGTGCTTTCGTACGGTTCCCCAATCTGCGGTATGCTTCAATTTCATCTTTGTCTACAAAGTAGTCTAACTCTACATGAGTGGAAAAATCCTTCTCTATCCTTTTATACCATTGAATAGTTTCAAGAACTTCTGGGGTCTCACATGCATTCAAATGCCATGTTGCCTTATTCAGCAGAAATACAAGAACAATTTCTGGACTAAGACCAAAGAACACCTCATTGGATTGTTCTAATGCTATCCGTCGCTGATAATCATCAAGGTGCAATGAATCATAAAGCATTGAAAACAATGCTCCCGACTCTTGCATATTACCCGCTTGCATTAACTCTATAGCTCGATTTGTTTGGGTTCCAAACTCCTTGATATCCATAATTGATATTAATCACTCATATTGATTCTTCCTTTTATACCTCTCCCCCAACGCCGACAACTCATTAAACTTTTCAACCCTGTCTGCTTTCATCTTTCCTGCATTCAGCAATTTGCGGTTGTGCTTGATGAAGTTCAGCAACAGATGTTCCTCTATCCGGTGTTTTGACGGGTTGCGATGATTGGTTTCTAAGAAATCTATCACCTCTTGATATTTCTGCTGCCATAGTTCGTCTTGTGTCATATCACCGAAGAAATCCGGCTGCAAAAGAACATCTTTTCTCACACCGAGAGGATTCTTTTTACACAAACGCATCTCACCTCATGAAATCACCCTGCATTCCACACTTTTGACACCTAATTGGGAGAGATCAATGTAGCCGTTCATCAGATTTAAATAATCAGCAACTTCCTCCTTACGTATAGACTTCATCTTAATGGCAGTGTTCAGATCTTTAAACCGATAGGTGATTGTAATTTTTCCACCGGAGATTGTCAAATCGGAATAATCACAGGCGTCTGGATAATCTATTTTAAGTGCACCTGACGATTTTACAAATCTTGCCTGTGGACGTTGGAATTCCTCCAAAATATCGCACAAGGATATCAGACTGGACAACGGGTCTCTTTCAAAAGAAAGCCTCAACGTTGGAACTCCGGAATGGTTTTTGTCCCCTTTATATATTCTGGGCATATCATGCATCATGATTCCGACAGCACCCCAATCAAGAATAAACCTGAATACGGCATCGTTGAAATTCAAGTCGGAAGGAAAAATCCGAACCACATCATTCAGAAAAGTAAAGCCCAATGCACCCGGGAATCCATGTGTAGTCCGAAATGCCCTATCCAACAACATTTTCAATGTGTTCTTCCATGTGCTAACAGGTCTCGCCTTACAGACCGTGGAATATCCGTAAAACGGAAAGGCCAACAGTCTGTCACATACCGCATCCAAAATATCATCAAGACTTCTCCCTATTGTTGATGCAAATTTGGGATCAGCAATCCTAAGACTGGATGATAATCTATTGATGTATTGCCAAGGATAGCCGATATCATGAAAGATGGACGATATTATTGCGGTTTCATAAAAAACATCTTCTGCAAAAGATTGATACAGTAGTTTTGGTATTCGAGTATAATTCGGATAGAGTTCCGTGAAATAATCCCTCAAATATTTCATTTGTGGACTTTCCAGCATCTGTCGCGCACAATACGACAGCAAACGCTCCTTATTTGGTAACAGCAAGGATTGGACCGCATCACCATACCCCAGTAATTTACATGCTATATAAGCCGTCAAAGGCTGATGCAACGAATGGTCCCTGCAATATGATTTGTGAGGGTCAATGGTTGCGAGCCAATCATCCCACAGGGCGTCAGACACAATGAATTTATAGGTTGGGAAAACGTATTCCGCATAATTCATCGCTCCCGTTTGGGCCATAAGAATCTTGGAAAAATAGTCATCCGTGGTTCTCTTTTTAATCTCGCTCAATGCAAACGGTAAATCTTTCCCAAAATCATCGTATTCCTCCTCCAATTTCGAGTAGGTTTTACGATCTATTGAGAACAAGGAATGAAAATATCTCGGGAAAAATATCCCATTTGTTTGGAAATCAGAATAATCGAACCTCATAATTACCTCAATGACCAGTCGTTGTAAACAATTGAACGCAAAGCATTTTCAACATCCGCAATCCCTCCTGCCCTATGCATCTTTAATATTAGAAGCGCCTTATTCCCCTCTTCTTTTTTATCAACAATCACTTCTGATAGATACTGGTGGATACCTTTAGCGATCATTTTAAGATTTGGATTTGTTATGAGACCTTCTATCCATGTCATCACTAAATCAAAATCCGAATGCATTTCTATCGTTTTCAACAAAATAACACACAGCCGCTTATAGAAAGTCGCATATATTGAGTTCAGAACTTCTACAAACACATCTCCTTTTCGAACACGTATGCCTCCTTGGGACAATCTCATCAGGTCATCTATGGAAACAGTATCCGTTGTTTCACTACTGATATCCGACCTCAATAGCGCCGAAAAACTCTTGTAGCGTGGCAATCTTGACATGAGCGATTCAACAACGCACAAAAAAAGCATCGGTCCTAAAACAATTGTCTCGTTTCCTATGTCATCTGTCTGATGAAAATTGGAACATTTGTTGGTATATTCGAAAAACGAAAACAACAGTGGCGAATATTCAGGAATCTTATTAGTCGAGATCAAATCCCAAAGACGAAGATTATATGTCCTGTATAACCGTTCCAAACCACTATCCTGGTTTAGTTGAAGATTATTTCTTGACACCTTCTGCAACGAAGAAAACATTTCGGAATAGCGATCCAGCGCAATCACAGGAGTCCATTCAGCATTATACGTAGCAGTTATACTCTTAGGAGCCCTATTCGTCAAACTGTTGGACAAACTAACATACAACTTCCCAATCTCCCTTACTTTTTCAACCATATCGATATCACTCTGTTTCAAGGACTCATTCTGAGAGTTCAACCTTGAAATTCTGGTTTTCCAGTAGGTGATGTCTATTTTCGATTTTAGGGTGTTTGCATAAAACTGCGTATAATATTGTCGGCTCACCGATTCTTCAAACAGAACGAGATTATCACGACCATTTGCACTTTTCGCAATCAAGTCGAGCAATTCTGCCTTCTGCTGTGACACCTCTTGTTCTAACCTGTCCACTAAGTTTTCTTGACAATCTTCAGGAACCTTGTTGAATATCAAATTCAGATATGAAGTCTCTCTTATTTCCGATTCTGGCACTTGCTCAACACTTGTGTTCTTATCAATAAGCTGATACAACATCTCTTTGGCTCGTCTGTTTGAAAAAACAAAATCTTCATCCTTGACTACCGGATTGTCATCTATCGCATGATGCATCGCATAATAGTAATTTAGAACCCTGTTTTTCAAATCAACAGTTTCTTTAATATCCGTGGCGGAATCCAAATTGGATTCGAGGTCTTGTTTGTCAATGGAGGACACTAGCAAATATTTGGCATCTTTGGGACCAATTTCTGTCATCCATTTGTGAATTGCTGCATTGAGGCTGATAAATCCTGGCGAATTATCAAGAATGACGGCACACTTGGTGCCAAAACGAGTTGCAAACGACGTGCAAATGCTTTTTATCATTTTGACAAACCAGTATGAATGTATCTCATCCAGCAACAGAGTCGGATTGACAATAAGTTCATGCTTTGAATCAAAAAGATCAGATTCTAAGACAAAAACTTTTTTCTTGTCTTTTTCAAATTTAATGTCAAGCTTAGAAACAATATCATCGTCTCCTTTGAGATAATGTTTTTGGTAGTAATCCAAGATGTTGATTGGATTTCCATCCCCGTCTAACAATTCCGTAAAATCATTTTTATAAAAATCAGATTGTATGGCACCAGAGATAGAAGTGCCGATGATATCACAATCGACGAACAGCACTGAAAAACCTCTTCTCAAGAACACTTTTGCAAGATTCAACGCAATGGTGGTTTTCCCGACGCCACCTTTTCTGGATTCCACACTAACCAGTTTAAACTTGCGTTTTTCTACATCTGACAGATTGTTTTCCATATTTGAATATTTGATGAATGTATTTTATTAATACTCGGAGTTAAGATACGGGGAGTCCTCCATGCGGTCGGAAAGACGTTTTCCGACATCAGAAATGAAATTGTCGGGTTCATATTCATAACTGCTCAAATTCCGAATAGTAGAACCTTCATACATCCCTATCATCATGTCCCGATACTTGTCTATCAGACCACAATGCCACAAATAGCGTTCATCCGCCAAAGCAGCCTGACAAGTGTCGTTTCTCAAGTCATCATCCATAACATACATACCCATAATCATATTCTTATATGCAGGACCTTCGTTATTCACATCCTTGGAGATTTGGTAATACTTGGTGGCCAACTCTGCAGACACATTGGTGAAAATGTGATGAATAGTGGCATCATCCACATCATGACGAATACTCATGAGCAAACGGGTATAAATATAGCCAAATTCATTATGATCCTTTACATTCTCACTAATTGTTTTGACACATTGTTTCAACAAACCACCAATAGAATCTTTCGTAGCGGATGTGTTTCGCGCCATCATGGAAGATATTGCCTCCATAGTTTCTTTATCTTCTATGTCGCAATATTTGTTGTATAAATACAAGTCATACAACATCTCGTAGTATTTCGACCACTCCCACATCAAATCATATACCTCCGCCATGAAATAGTTCGGAAACGTAGTCAGATGGTTATGCGGGGTCAGGACAGAAAGAACAGAAGACAGGCATACGAAGGAATCTTGGATCAGGTATTCTATCAATGCCAATCTGGATTTTATATCCCTCGTCTTGAAAAACAACGCATCAATCTTCTGGGAAGAGGATTTTCCATTCAAATATTTGTTCAGATGTTCATAAAACAACGAATGTATCTCTTTTTGGTTGGGCTTAACTCCAGATTGCAGATACTGTACTTTTTCATGTATAATGAAGTCACCGCCTAAACAATCAATAAGTACCCGCTTGTTTATTTGCGCCTTGGTGAAAAAGCCCAACACTTCCTCCTTAAACGTTTTATCATGCCGCAAAGGAGAGGAAATACGGCCATAAACTTTAGAAACGTACTTTCTATATAACTGATGATATACATTCCGGCTCGTCAAAGAAACATGAAATCTACGCAAATACTCCAACGAGCGAATCTTGATATCCATCGCGATAAGCAATGCCGATTTCAAATCCGTGAACCCTGTCAATCTGGTCAAATCGACATCGTCCATTCGCTCCATGTGGAACAGCCAGCGATATTCATGAATTTCTCCCAAATCATTGTTGTCGAACTCTTTACTCACCAATCTCACTGTTTGTCTAAAGAGGTTCTGTACCAACAAAAATCCACGAGTATGATCACGAGCATCCATCAAGAAAGAGGTCTCGCCAAACAAACGTTCTATCGTAGTCAAACATGCATCACGTCCTTGTGATGACGATCCAACCACTTTCAGATAGCCTTGAACAACCTTCAACATCCGCTCCATGCAATATGCCGCCTCTTTGCACAAAGAGGCCATTTCGTAAAAACGGGCGGCAGACCAATAATACAACAATGCTTTGTCCAATTTCGAAAAATGCTTAGACTCCATTTCATCCAACTTCTGTATTCGCGAAACTTCCGATTTTGCACTACCTGTCAAAAATTCCAACAACTCAATAGCCGATACAGTGATATCATCTTGCATATAGGGGTATGTATTCCAATCAAAGGAGGATAACGAATTGTGTTGATTCCGGCTCATGTCATTGAATTCCTCCGTACGGGTCAAAGAACAGGAAAGCATGATATCTCCAAGCTGTTCCGCCGTATTCGCTAACAAGGAAATCTCCGACTGGCGAATATGACGGATATGCTTCCGTGAAGTCAGACTTAACAAATTAAACACATCTGAAGCATACGTCTTCCGTTTGTTTTCCGCCACAAACAAATGCTTCATCAAGATTTCCATACTTCGAGAAGCATAGCGACACGCATTGCAGGGAAGTTTATACCCGATTTTCAACAAGGTAGTACGTCTCAAATCACACTGTCTAACTTTTTCAATTTGACCAATAATCTTCTTGGGCAGATGCTTTTTGACATAATCCAGATAACCATGCACATCCTCCTTTATTTCTTCCTGATTATCCTTGGAGCAAATCTCCACATAGACAGGTAAATAGTTACGCAATCCATCAAGCAAATTGTTGCACGTTGCATTTATACAGTTCTGTAGTGTCACAGCCTGTAAAAAATCATACAAATGCCTTTTCACCTCAACAGCATCTTTATGAGATTCCTCAAAAGATTTAAAGCAAAAATCATCTACAAAGCCTAACAGATTCCAACCATAGAAATAGAGCGAAGAAACCACATTGTCCACATTTGGCACTGGAGTAACATATCCGTTCTTGTAATACATGATTTCGGCCATTTTGTGGAAGAAGTCCGCAGATATCATGAATTTATCACGAAGGTTTGTGGCACTATGCAAATACAGAAATTCCGCTTCTGCAATCTCAACACTGGAATAGCTGGAGCCACCTAACTCCATTTTCTCAATTAAGAACAACTTGGCAATGATGGCGAGATAAATATAACGTACATCTTCAAACAGCGTAAGGCGCTGCAAGATATCACTCTTTTCAGGGGTAAGATTGGAGGAAAGCCCAGAAATGATATTATCTGTTGTTGTACTGTATTCAGGATTTGGAACATCATCCCTGATATCGTCCCAAACACCTGACAAAAATTGTCGTCTGTATTGTTTGTCTGATTCCACTTCCTCCTCTGAAGAGGTGAGATAACTCTCCACTTGTCTCCCGTGAAGAAGTTTTGTGATCTCTTTTGTCTTTTCTGGCCCCATCTTCTCTTTTAGCACAGCCTGATTCAACAACAAGGGTTGTTTCACGCGCCAATCATGTGTCCAAATAGATGTGTAGTCCAGTCCTATGGATCGTTCGTCAATCCATCTAAGGTGGATGAGCTTGTTGATTGTCTGATTGTACATCATGTACGCATTCTCATAAGTGCGACGATACTCATAGGACATACCGATTTTTAGGCTGCATTTCAAAAAATTCACCACATCATCGGGAGTCTGCAACGACCCTTCAATGTACTTCAGCGCATTCCTATATTCATGAATAGCACAATAATAATCTTCATCCATGAAATAGATGTCCCCAAGGTTCTCATGAATCCTCTGTATCACCTCTTTGTAGTGATTTGCGTCAGGAGCCATGCGCGAAAGATTCAAGTAATGGGAGAGCAAACGCATATTGTAACGTTTGACGGTCCCTGATTCATTAAGGGTAAAGTTGAAAATGGCTGATGCCTCTTCTGAAGTCATGGAGATGTACGTGATTTCTTCCGCAATCTGCTTGTGGAATTTATACTGATAAATACCGGAGGCCATTCTAGTGATGTGTGTTTGCAGAAGAAATTCCATCATAGAGGCCATCGAATCGCGCAATTCCGGGTTTTTGTTGGCATTCAGCAGTTCCGGCATTTGTTCCAAATTGCGCCATGAGAAGCCTTTCCCATGGTATTTGTAGATTTGGTCCAACATAAAGGAAGATGTCACCAATAGTTTATCACCATAGTGACTCACTTCATTGGAAATCACTTTCATCACAGGTGAGGCGATGTAGTACATGAAATTGATGAAACGTTGCGCATTGGCATCGAACCAAAGCACACACTGTTCACGCGGGTCTTCTTCTGTCGGAACGCCAAAAGTCAACACATCCCCCCATTCGTAAAGCGTATCGACATCATGGTTGATTCGAACATACTTCTCAAAATAGGTGGAGATTTTCTTTGGTGAGCCATTACAGACGTGAGCCAGATAAATGGCAAAAAAGCGCAAGAACTCCACGGCATACCGGATTTCCTGCTCTTTGTCGCGCATCCACTCATTGTCACAACTTTCGGGACATTTCCTCATCTCATCAATCAAATATTCGTTATACCACCGCAAACTGGGAAGTTCTTCTTTCAACAAATGATGTTTGTCCGCATATTCCTTCATCTTTTTCAGCATGTGGTCTTGCGGCAACAACATATTGGAAAGATACAGCTCTGTCATGGAACTTACTTCGTGCTGATCTCGTTCAGGAGAAAGAAAACTTTCCACATTCAACACCCCATTGAAAATACTGCTGATGGCAAATTCCCGGTCGGAAAGATCCGCTAAGGAGGCATCATACAACTCGTGTCCCGATATGAAGACACATTTGGCTTTTACCGTGGCAATAAACAGTTTCATATTGGCCAAGAGATGCAAAATATCCCTCTTGCGGCTCTCGTAGCCCATAGTTCCCGTGAAGCCCTCCACGGCAGCGTCAAACTCTGGAGCCTCTGCGGTATCCCCTTTAGATCGGGAGTCCTCATCCACACCCGCCACCTTGTCCAACTCATCAAAAACAATGATAAACTGGATGATAAACGGTTTTGGACAATGATCCGGGTTGTTAATCTGGTTGATGATATCTTGCAACTCCTGCTCTATTTCCCGGACATTGGCAATAGGATACACCTTTTTCCGTCCCTTGCCGAACAACGAGATGTTGAGCAAATTATGACTGAATTGTGGACCGCCACCTAAATCCTCGTCAACGTTGGCATTGATTCTGTCACACAAATTGTTCAGTCTCCGAATGGCCTTATAAGGAGTGGACATATATGGCATTTTCTTACGCAGGTGTATCCATACCCAACAAGAAAGCATCAACCACATAAAAGCATATATACTGACTGCAATATACTTCAGCGTAGCATTCAGAGTGAAAAAATTGACAAAATCGTTGTAATAATTTCTGAAATTTTGCCAACTATGGTGTATCGGGCCAAAACCCTTGAACAGGGCAGGCAAAAACGATATCGTTGTCCCAGCAATAAGGCAGGGTATTATGCTTCCGATGACAACACAGATCAGGCAATAAAACGGTCTGTTTTGTCCGTGATATACAAACTGTCGGTATCTATCTCGTACATTCTGTGCGATAATGCCCAAAACATCCCGTTCATTCAGCACTTCCTGTCCAAGATTGATATTGATGGGGATTTGGTTGTATTTTCTATTTCGACCATCGTCCATCTTTATAACATATTTTGACAGGTGGTTTTTGTTAAAACGATTTCCCCACCTCCATTTTATCGTTTTCCGCCAAAACTTCAACGGTGCTATCCTTTTGCTGATATAAAGAAATACGAAACACAGAATGCCCATACTCCCGCAAACAAGCCCAAGCGTCAAAGTGATATGCGACCTGAAATAGTGATAAAACACGCATAACAGCACTGCCGACACCACTACACAAATCGATCCTGCGTAATATAGCAGCTCTTTCCAAAGCTTCTGCGGTCTGCAGATACGTTCCAAGACCCTATTGACCAAAACCGATTTCCCCATTCCTCGGTATCCCGTAATCAAATACGACCCTGAACGAGACGTACTGGATAACCAAAGGAACAATCGGTCCATTAATTTTTCACGCCCCACAAACTTATCTTTGCCTTCGATGGAGTTGTCATGTTTGAAGGCAAATCCTGGAATATGGAATTTGATGAACTTCGTGGCCGAAGAGAACCGGAAAAACTCATTGTTCCTGATGTCTTTTTTCTTTTTTTCCATAAAATAGATATATGTTGTTATGTAGGGAAAGGTCAGCATTATTATGTCTGCCATTCCACATATAATATAGATAGACGATCAATATGTTTTCCTACGTAGCGCTTACTTTTAGTTTTATTTGCCTTCTTTTTTGTTTTTTTCACCTTTCCTGATTTCTACTTCAGCTTTCCGAACTTCTTTTTCAGCCTCAACCATGGCCAACAACACAATTTTCTTTGCTTCGTTTAGAGTTGCAACATGTTTCCACCAATTATCATGTTCCTTCTGATGCATGTCCATTTTATACAATTCCCATTGGCGAGCGAGCGAAAGTTGTTCCTCATTGTATTTTATATTTAGTTGTTGTTCCGCCAAACGCGCCTCAACGTATTTGTTGACCAATTTGTTTTGGTTTTCCAACTCCAATTTTTCACACTCGTGATCAGCGGCAATACATTTACGTTTGTAAAGAACGATAAAGACAAGTACAGTGCAAACGCCAACCGTCAGGATGATAGCAAGGAGAATGATCAGTTTATCAAATTTATGGTAACTAAATGTAGAGGCTCCATCGGGTAAGACTTTCACCTCCAAAACATCGTAATAGGCAGAATCCCCTTTTAAAGAAGAAAAATCTACATCAAGTTTTATTTCAGGCAGGCTCGTCATACACCTACAACAATTGCATCCATTATTTCTAGATAATGTTGGTTGGACCGAGACCTCAATGGGCTTGTACGAGGGCTTGAAAAAACGACCATAAAACAAGGGGACATAAACAGCTGCAAGAAGTATGAAAAGTGCCGCTGATATGAAGCAGATTATATCACACCTTTTTTTCTTAGACTTAGGAGTTTCAGCCTCCTCTTTTAGATCTTTGATGAAATCTGAGACGGATACAGTAAAGTCGCAGGGGATTTGAACGCAACCTGATAGTTGAGGCAAAGATTTAAATTCCTCCCCCTTTGAATTGGGAATATCTTTCTGTTGGTCTGCAGTAAACATCTTCCCCACTACATCAAAATTCATTTTGTTGTTGTCTTCGCTATTTTCCATAATACTAAGATTTAGTTGTAATTATGATTTATTGAAATATAATACAAGAGCACGGTCATATAAAGCAAGCGGAAGCTTGTTTTATATGACGAAAAATGCTTACAATTTAAAACTATGTGATTTGTGTATTTCTTGCGTTGCCATATTGTGTTTTTGTTGTGTTGAAATAATTGTTGTATTATTAATAAAAAACGGTGAAGCACTATATAAAAATATAGTGCACTGGACAATCCGATGTCGCTATGTTATTCGTGCAATTTGCGTCATATTTTTCATAATGTCTGTTTATACGTCAGTGTTTCTTTCAAATAATTGGTGTTCTGTCCATCCCCTCTTTCATGTCATCTTGTCATCAAGCAATCTACTCGGCGGCAAAAATAAGCAAAAAACAGATACAAAAATGCCACTTTTGTGTAAAAAAGTGGCATTTTTTATTAACAAAATAGTAGTCAATAGCTGCAAATTATTGTGTATAAATAAATTATACGATTGTTTGGAAAATTATTTGACACACAAAAAAAGGCAGGGGGAAAACCTCCTGCCTTTTATGTGTTAGTCACCTGTCTCGTCCTAAAATAGCGTTACAACAAAAAGAGTAACGAAATGGAAAGAACAGAGAACAAGTACGTTAAAAGAACGCAGAAGGATTACCCGATGTCCTTCAAACT
>Ga0310696_10003611_pt1 | contig 19227 bp, 15 predicted proteins | sample AusTroGonzalo_MG_4_FD_203885 | JGI IMG/M metagenome (GOLD analysis project Ga0310696, IMG submission 203885) | Bovine rumen microbial communities from tropical cattle in Woodstock, Queensland, Australia - Gonzalo_02 (v2) (version 2) | ecosystem: Host-associated > Mammals > Digestive system >... | reverse complement strand
TTCTGAAACAGCAGTTCTTGTACCATAACTGAATTCGCCGGTAAGAACAAAATGTTTATCTTTTATATCGTTTACATCATCACAAGTAGATTTTACTGGGCTAGTAAACTCTGTGAACTTGTCTAAAAGCATTCGCAACTCGTCTTCATCGACTACTCCATCCTCAAGAACACGTTCTAACACATCATAAACACGATCAAACGGATAATTTCCTCTTAACTGACTATTAAACGTCATCCATTCCACTAACATAGTAACTTCATCTTCTGTAACTGTTTTGTCCTCAATGATTTGGAAGAGAACCTTTTGTAGCGCTCTTAATTGTTGCGTTTCTTCCGAATAGCGAGATTCTCTTCTTGATCCACAGCTTTGTCCATCAACAGAATGCACTTTCCCATCAAAAGCCTTATCACCATATGTTTCATATATCTTGTCATAAGCTGCTTTCGTTAGATAACAATCTTTAAGTGCTCTATGTGCACCGGTATAATCAACACTAAACCTCTCACATATTGTTGTAAGTTTATGGTTGTCCACATCGCTTATTGCTCGTCTGGCTGCATAATATATATCCACAAAGTCATTAGAGAAGACTCGGTTATATAACAACTCAGAAAGGTCATAAATTATGTTGTAATCAAAGGTGTTGATGTTATATCCAACTATTATGTCGTCACCAATAAAATCGAGAAACTCATTCAAGACATCTTCTGCTTTTGGCGCCCCAGCTACCATTTCGTTATTTATTCCGGTAATTGCAATTACAGCAGAAGGAATAGGTCTTCTAGGATTAACCAGAGAGGAGTACTCGTTGATAACAAGACCACCTCTTACCTTAATTGCAGAAAGTTCTATAACGCTGTTTCTGTCCTCATTAAAAAGGCCACAGGTTTCCAAATCGATTACTGTGTAATCTTCAAAATGCTTTTCCAATCGGTTGCCTTTGTTATTACGCATATAACACTCCTTTGAAAGCCTCCAATAACTGGATTATTTCTCCAATCCTTTATCCTTCAACACATCATATCAACTCTGTATATTTATTGCTGTTTCCTTTTGCCTTATCAGCAGGATATTTTGCCTCGTTCTGATCCATTTTCATGTTTACGATTTCGTCTTCATCTAATTCCAACTTATCCAACAGATCGCGACAGTAAACTAATACGTCTGCCAGTTCCTCTTTCACATGCTGCAAATCGTAATCGGTGTCACTCCACTGAAAGCATTCGAGCAATTCATTTGCTTCAATCGAAATTGACTTAGCCAAATTAGCCGGTGAATGGAACTTGTCCCAATCCCTATCGGCAGTAAACTTTCTTATTCGTTCAACCGTTTGCGTGTTCATTGTTATCTATTCACCCTCTTCTTCAAATATTCGGCAAGTTTCGGATCTGTACAATAAATGTAGCAACCTTTCATTCCACGTGTCATAAGCGTGCGGTATGTGTTTTTTATGATTTCATCCGCTTCCTTGTATGCCTTGTCGGGATCTTCTTTCTGCAACTTTTTGATTCCTTTAAGAGATTGATCAGTTGATGCTCTCTTAGAAGCATCTGTTATTACATGACCATCTTCAAACCGCATGTCATCACCGATAATTACTCCTACATAATCGAAATCTAAACCTTGTGATGTATGAATGCATCCAATCTCATCAACAGAGTTTTCATCGATAGCAAAAGTTGTAGTGTTTTTAAGATTCCAGCTCATCTCAAAATCGCCAATCTTGATATCATGACAATCTGTATCATTCTGGCCTTCTTTAATCCAGTTCCAACAATAACCGGCAAGTAATCTAGCCTTGTTGTTAATCTTGTTTCTCTCAACAATCAGATCGCGAACCTCTGACGGTGAATCAACAATGCGGATGTCATAGTCAATTTCTTCCATATCAGGGTTGGCTGTTTCTCTTATTTCCAAGACATCATCTATCCACGCCAAATAACCGTCTGAACCATTACACCTGAATTGAGATAATAATTCCATTTCAGTAATCTCAGAGTTCATTGACTGCGCCCATTTCTTGATCTCTGCAACAGAACCGATATCAGATAAAGTAACTCGTTGTCTTTCATCGATAAAGAACACGCTACAAAGTGATGCGTTAATAATTTCTTTGATCTGGTTTTCACCGGCAACCTTAGGACCAAGTTGGGTTTTTGCAGTAAGCCTGTGTCCCTCATCGCAAATGATTGCATCGACTATATTCGGTGCAGCATCAATATAAGAACCAGAACCCTTGAACATATTATTGATACTGGTTTTTCTGTGACCGGTAAGTTTCTTCGCATATACATTTCTTGGAGCACTGTTCTTAGACGTGTACTGAACGAACATTCCTTCATTAGTCAGCTTTGAAAGCAGGTTGACTGCAACTACTGTTTTGCCTGTTCCAGGACCTCCGGTTACGATAACTGTTCTCTTCTTAAGATCAGCCATGCATTGAGTAGCAGTTCGTATGATTTCTTCATAAACAACCTTCTGGTCATCAAGCATTATGAATTCATCATTGCCCTCAATCAGACTCTTGATTGAATCCTGGAGACTCTTAGAGGGCCTTATGCGGCCATTGTCTATCTCATATATGAGTTTGCCACTATCCCCTTTGCAAACAGATTTCTTGATGAATTCTCGTAGTTTGGAAACTTCGCCACGTGCAAAGATCGGAGCCTCTTCTACATATTCTTTATACTGATCCTGTTCGAGTTTTTCAGGATTGGTTTTACGATAATTGTGTAAATATGCACATGGATGAAGCATTATGCTCATCTGTTGGACATTTTGATTGTAATCGCTAATCATAGCTGCATAAGACCAAGCTTGATATGAAGGATGAACTACCCTTCTTTTGGCACCACCGGTGTAGGTTTCAACGATTGCATCCTGACTCTCAACTGTCTCAACAGTATCCCATTGCTTTAACTCTATAATGATTACATTGGGAATCTCTTTATCACCATATCCAGATACAATGAAATCAACTCTCTTCGAAGTCTGCGGAATATTGTATTCGATAGCTACACCTGAATCTTTCGGAATACCTTCGTCATTCAAGACTTTATACATGTATTCCAACGAATTTTCCCATGATCGGAACTCGCTTTTTCCCGTGTTGCGATGCATTTTCTCATATATATTCTTTTCAATCTCTTCAGCAATTGAATCATCTTCAACAGCTGTAAGAAAATCTGTTTTTGTTCCGGAGTAAACTATCATTCAATCTGCCTTCTTTTTTTAGATTATCTATCCTAACTTCTTCAAGTGATATTAATCAGCAAATATTAACATATACATTTTGCAAGAATCCTGGCTTAACACCTACGGTTATTGTGACAGTCGGATGTGCATCGTTTATCTCGATCCTGCGCGAGAAACTATCATGAATTTGATCAAATAAGCTTCCTATCTTTCCATTTACCATATATACACCTGGAGCAAGCTTAAATGACTGCGTTGTTCCATTTGTGAATATTATCTTTCTCATTACAGGGTTTATATCCAAGGTCATGCTGACAGAAGGAATAGTAGAAGAATATGAAATGTGCAAATTGGGTGCTCCTATTTGTTCGTGTTTCTGAACAACGACGCCTGAATGTACAACATTCACTGATCCTGAGATGTTGAACGCTTGGACAGCTTCCTGAACAAGGCACTCTGTTCCGCAAGAGTTACAATGAGCAATCTTATAGGCTGGATTCACTTCCATATGCGCATTGCAGTTAGGGCACATAGCTGGAACAAGTGTAGTATTAACATTATAGTTATTGATTCCTTGATTTGATGATCCTATGGGCTTAAAAGGACTTGAATCAACATTTCCTGGAGCTGGTTTAAATGGAGAGCTTGTTGAACCTAAGGGCACAAACGGACTTGGCGCTGTTTCCTCTTGAGATATGTCTTCTGCCTGAGCAACTGAAGCCTGTGGTGATACAGCGCCTTGAGGCGTGCCGCACTTCATGCAAAATCTTGCTCCATCAGGCAGTTCTTGTCCACAATACATACAAAACATAAATAGCCCCCTGTTCTAATTATCTCCGTCAGTAAACAATCAAATAAACGTTTTCAGAAACACTAATACAACTACGGCTACAATTATTATCAGCATAACGATATTTACAATATTCATTAGTATCATATGCTTGTGATGAGACATTGATTTGAAAACATTGCGTTCTTCAAACTTCATTGCTTCCGTTTCAGTCTCATCGGCATGTTGCATTATGTTCCAATTGATTTTACTGACTAAATCCTGCTGACGATCCCAAAGTATATGTCGCCTAACAATATGAGAGATAATGCTTGCTACGCAAATCAAGCATCCCAAGCCCCAGACTATGAAAATTAGATACAAGACAAAAAATGCACTGTCCATAGGCTGATCCCTTCCTTACTTTACTTATGACTTAACCAATCTCTCAATAATTGCATCATACTGCGCTTGAGTAATCAGACCATCATCGACCAATTGCTTGTACTCCCTGATCTTATCCGGGCTGATGGGTTCTGACTCGGTATCAGATTCCAATTCAGTCTCAGGCTCAGTTTCTTCGTCTATATACTCTTCCGGGTGATTGTATTCATCTACGTATTCATTTAGTCTTCTTACTAACGCTGAAGGTTCTTCCGGATGAATTGATAATGTTTTTCCTGAAAAGACGATAAAAACATTCTTGCGATATCGATAAACTGAAGTTATCTGGTCGGGCTTAATATCAACTATAGTTCTCTCGCACCTGCATGAGACTTTGTCATCAAATATCAGCAATGTTCCATATTCAGCATTTGCTGATGCTCTCCATAATATGATTCCCAAGATGAGAAACAGACCTGTAAAGATACACCACTGAATTGCAAAGACATCCGATATAATTCGTACAAAATAAAACCATCCTAAGAAGAATGCACTAATCAAACCGATCATAAAGAGAACCGTGCCGCCCCAACCAAGGCCTATCGACCTGGGTGTACGTCTGGTAATCGCATAGATTTCAGGTTCTTCGTTGTGAGAGCTCATATAGCATTCCTCGGGGCAGGAGTAATCGGCCGGCTGTCTACGCTATTATTTTACTATGATAATTGAGACAATAATTGGACTAAATGCAAATAAACATTTAATTTTCTCGATGCTTCCCCCCTCACTCCTTAACCCCGCCGATCGTAAGGCCGGTGACAAAGTATTTCTGGAGGAACGGATAGACGATAAGGAGTGGTGCCATTGCAATTATGGTTACGGCAGCTTTTATGGAAGTAGATAAGCTTCTCATAGTTTTAGAGCTGCCCGAAGGCAGCTCCAATAACTTTCTATTCCTGATTCCCCTGCTTTTTCTTGTTAACCCAAGGTGCAGCTGAACTGGACTGCAGCTTCGTTCACTGAGTAGATTGCTGTGCCATAGTTAACTCCGACATTGAGTTCATTGCCTGTGCGGTCTTCGGAAAGGCACTCGCACATGAAGTAGATAACGTCCGTACCGGCGCTTACATCAACCAGAGTGCAGGATGCCGTTGCGAAGCACTCGCCGTCTTTATTAACTAATTCGGCAGTGACGTTAATGGGACCGTTTATATCCTTGCTGTCGATCGTTCCGATAAAGATATTGTTAGAGGTTCCGTCTGCGTTCTCCCTTACGAAGCATTCGATAGTAACACCATAGTTCTCAAAGGTGCCGGTATTCTCATAAGCAGGATCGTATATGACGAACTTGACCGAATCGCTGACGTCAACGTTTAACGGCTGATCTTCCGTAGCCTCCACATACTGTTGTGTGGCCGGATCGACCATGAGAAGTGATAGCGGGAACATTACGCCTGCAACGATCAGGAGCTGGGCGCCTAAGACGATGAGGGACATTGCCCACGGTGCTATCCATCTGCGCTTTTGTGTCTCGCCTGACTCAAGTACTTTGTTGGTGTGCTTATCGTAGATGGCCTTGTAGATGAAGAATGCCGCTACGGTAATGACCAATATCGTTGGTATGAGTAATACAAGTATGCTGATTGATGCTATTGAAAACATTGTTGTTCCTCCCCTTAGATTCCGATTCTATCCCTGAAGATGTAGTAGTAACTTCTTGTGACATCGACTTTGGCGCCGCAAGTCATGTGCAGGATGAATTTCTGGAGGAGAGATGATTCGATGCGCTTGATCTTCTTAAGGTTTACGATCGCGGAATTGCTGACGCGCAGGAAACGGTCTGACGGCAGGACCTGTTCCAATGCTTTTAATCTGTCACTGGAATTGTAAGTACCGTCATTTGCATGGATGAAGATGTCGTGACCCATGCTCTCGATAAAGCAGATATCGTTGACATCGATAAAGAACTGCTGGTCGTCCTTCCTGCCGGGAATGTAATTAACGCCCCCGCCTCTGCGGGTAAGCTGATACTGGGAATCGGGATCGTCATGGATCCCAAGAGATTCCAGATTCTTTCTCATCGGATCGTCAGGATCCAGCAAAAATTTGATATTCACCTCTCGTACTCCTTTCATCAGGTACGAGGATACAACAAAAGCATCCCGAAATCTCGTTTCCGGAATGCTTTACATGTTTTAGTTCATAGATTACAGAGTATCGGGGACGGGAATAAACACCCAGAAAGGATTATCCCGTCCCCATTGAAAGCCCGATTGAAGTCTTATTCGTTTTAGTCCAAGGTATCGTATGTAGCCAGCAAGGCTTCTATTCTGATCTTGATATCCGGATCAAAAGTTCCATCCATTATGTCAGAATCAAGAGGAAGTATAGAAAGTTCTTCGATTAATTCATCTCCCTTCTCCTCACCAAGAGATTCGATGATCTTATTCTCCAAATTCTTGCAAGAGATCAATTCGGTGAGAAACATCTCTGCGACCTCGAGTACGAGAGCATTGTATTCTTCTTTTGTAAAGTCATCGTAATCGTACATTACCTTGTCTATGATTTCTCTAAAATTCCGTTCATTAATCATTGTTTGTGCCTCCTTGTTTAGGCTTTATACATCCACTATGACAAGTTTTTTCGCAGATATCAACAACATTTTTCGTAAAGGCCGAAAATCGAGACTTGTTGTAAATTTTGGTTGATAAAATCAAACAAAAAACCCCGATTTTTGACAATTTCGGGGGTAATGTATGGGAATGGGGATACGGACTAAGAAACGCGAAGACGAGATGTAAAAAGCAGAAGGCCGTCCGGAAATTCCGAACGGCCTTTGTTTTTAACTATTGGTCAGTTATCAGCCGGCCCAATAAGAGATCAGGATGTAGTCGCCTGACTGGCCGACATCAACAACTGCGGAGCCTGAAGCAATTGCTGTAAGGGTGTCGTCTGCCATGGCTTCATCAGGTGTCAGCTTGTAGTAAGCTCTGACTCCGTCAGCATCGAGGCCTGAATATACTTCATAATCAATTGAATAGACCGTGAATCTGAGGGTCAGTGTGCCGTCGTAGTAGTTTTCGACAGCATCGACAACGGCAAAAGAAGTGTGCATCTCGCCGTCGGCAGCCTCATAGTAGATCTTGCCGTCCTGATAGTAAGGGCCTGCGGGCTGGTCGCCGTATGCACCGGAAGGAGCATCCAGATTCTCGTAAGCTATGTCGAGCACGATTCCCATGTACTTGCCGACAATGCTCTGGGCCTTCTCCCATGTGAATGTCTCATAGGTAACGTCGCCGATGGTCTCATAGCTGATCTCGTCGTAAGCATTGATCTTCAGATAGATGTGGACGAAGTTCATCAGATCTTCGATTGTTGCATCTTCTCTGTTGAATTCTCCCATGGACTGCTCGGCAAAGTTGGAGATGAAAGTATTCGCATACTGCTGTCCCTCTGCATCGAGCTCGACGTACTCAAAATCTTCAGGCAAGGGTGCACCCTCTTCATAAGATTCTTCTGTTGTTGCATCAGTCTCTTCTGAAGCCGTTGTAGCATCATCAGATGTTGCAGGCGTAACTTCTGAAGTTGTCGGTTCTGCAGATGTCTCTTTTGCACTGACGCATCCTGTCAGAGCGCCCAGGGCCATGCATGTGCTTAAGGCGAGAGCGCATAACTTAATTCTCTTCATAAAATCTTCCTTTCGTATCGGTTATTCGCCATTTGCGGGGAAATGACGTAATAAAACGTAATTCAAAATACGGCTTGTTTACCGTTCGTGGAAGATTATAAGCAAATTTATTAAATGCGCAACCTTTGCTATGCGTTACCAGGTGTCTGAATCGTCAACAAACAAGCCTTCTATGGCATCTTCTTCGGAATTGTCGATGGCGCCGCCTCCGACTGCCAGACGCTCATTGAGCCTGTTCCTGAAGTCTCTTCTGTCGGGGACTTCCATCTTGAGAACATATTCGTAGAGCAGATGGTTCTCATCTGTTATCTGGAGGAGGACATTGAATCTCTCGAGCTCAAAGCCTTCCTCGCCCTCGAATTCGCTGACATATGTGGGATCGTAAGGGATGCCCTTCCTGTCGATGGCATACTGCTCGTATTTTCTGTCGCCGGCATACTCATTCTTCAATGCGAACTTCTCCACGTCGTAGAGGGGGAATATCTCTCTGCCCGGGAGGATCAGATAGCAGCTGGTAAGGACCACCATGGTCTCAAAGGGAGCACCCTGGATGTAATAAGCATCGTAGCCTTCCATCAGGTCGTTATAGATCTCGTCCCTGCCGAACTCTTCTATTCTGGTATTGAAGAAAGGCACTTCGGGTTCTTTCTTCTTCGAGAAGACTTTCTTGAAGAAGCCGCCCTCTTCCTCCGAACTGTCGTAAGGCTCGCTCTTAACAGGTTCCGTGTACAAAAGCTGGTCGAGATTGATGTCTGTAACTTTCATTCTAATGCCCTCCCCATATCAGATAAGGTCATTATAACATGCCCCAAAAATGCACCGAACTTATTATTTTATGGTGTTATAATCTTGCCGTCGGGAGGTAATTCCCGAGTGCATATTTTCGAATATTATCGGGGGATAATAGTAATGAAATGGCCAATTAAAAGGTTCGGAGCTGCTGTAATGGCGGCTCTATTTGGTGTTTCCATGTTAGCGGGCGGATGCACGGCTAAGACCGGCGGCAGCGCGATCGTGGATGAATCGGGACTCGTATTAAGCGGCAAGATGCCGGATGAGCTCCCCGAAGGCATGAGCTGGTACGACTTCAAGGAAGATGACGGGATATTCCAATATCTGACGGAAGAATTCGGCGAATGCTTCATATCGGATATCACATGGTTCTCGGGCCGCACATGGATGTTCATTATCGAGAGCGAGCCGAGCCTTCCCGTCTATCACATAATGTCATTCGATGATGACAACAAGCCTGTAAGCGACTTCGTAATTGAGAACGAATTCGGCGACAACATAAGCCTCAACAGAATGGTCAGAGGAAACGGCCTCTATCTCACAGCTTACGACTTCGCGACAATGTCAGATTACCTCTACCCTATCGATGAGAATACAGGAAGCGTAACGCCGGATAACAAGATCGACCTGTCGAAGAACCTGTCTTCGAACGCGACAGGCGTTGCTATCGCATTTGTGGGCGATGATATCGCGGTCCTGCAAAACGGTGACGTTCCGAGCGTCCAGCTGGTCGGTCTCAATGAAGTCGGTGTTAAGAACGAAGTGTCTCTTGATGACTTATCGAAGAACTTTCATATCAAATACCCCGAGGGCATATTATGCGGCGGCAAGGATAAGGTCGTCGTATGGGGCGCCACATCTGCAAATATGTATTTCGGACAGATGAGATACTGCCTCGTGGATCTTACGACCGGTGAGATAAGCGCGCTCGATGAGATGGAATATATCACGGTGCCTCTGCGCAATCTGTCTTACTGCAACGGCAACCTCGTGACGGTTACGGACGGCGGCGTGTACACGATCGATACTGACGAAGGTACGTGCAAGATGACGCTGTCATTCAACTGCTCGAACTGCAACAGGTTCCTGGTCAACAATTCGGAACTGGCATACGCTGATGAAGACAGGTTCGTGTTCAGTTATTCATCAAGATTTGCAGGATACAACCAGATGAACAATGCGATCTGCACGTTCACGAAGTCATCCGAATACCCTGCAGCAGGAAAGGACATCATAACGGTTGCTTCGACGGAAGATCTGGACTACAGCATCTCTGAAGCCATGATGATCTTCAACTCTACAAGCTCCACTTCGTTCCTGCTGTTCGACAGCCGTTACAAGGCAAATACTGATATCGATTATTCAAACGCAGACAACACAGACCGTGCGGCAGTCAGCGCGCTTAATTCATACGCATCCGTATCTGACCGCCTGGCCATGGACATAATAAACGGAGAAGGTCCTGACATTCTCATCACCAACGGTGCGAATGAGCAGTTATCCAAGGAAGATTACTTCGTTGACTTAACTGACTTCCTGGCAAATGAGAGCGGGATCAATGAATCAGATTACTTCATGAATGCGATCGAAGCATTGAAGTTCAACGGTGCTCTGTACCAGCTCCCCATCGGATTCTATGTGGACGGATTCATGGGACCTGCTGAAGCATTCGGCGGCAAGAACGGTCTGACATTCGAAGAGTATGCTGCCATGGTATCTGATTACTGCAACGGTCAGGATCCGGTATACGATCACCAGCTTACCTATTCGAGGACGGAACTCGCGACCAAACTCTTCGCAAACACGAATGAGATGTATATAAATAACGGCAAGATCGATGTGAACAGCGAGTCGTTCATGGCGATATTGGATTACTGCAGAGACCTACCTACAAAAGGCTATTTTGAGGGCAAGGACATCGATGCGGAATTCGAAGACTTAATGTCTGCCCAGGAATCCATGGTCGTCCAGCCCGTAGTTGTTTACGGCTTCTACGAATACGAGACGTTCGCCACGAGATTTGACGATGTCACGATCTGCGGCTATCCGTCAGTCGACGGCAGGACTGCAACCATAGGTTCTAATATCGCGGTGTCAGTCTCAGCTCACAGTTCAAACATTGATTCGTGCAAGGAATTCCTCCGCGTGCTCCTGTCAGAAGATGTGCAGAACACGATCGAGAGCAACATTCCGATCAATAAGAACTGCGCGAAGAACCTCGCACTTAAGGAGATCGATACCCACAACTTCTATGTGGATAAGAATGCCGGCAATGTATATGCCAAGTCTGGTGAATACATAGATCCTGAAGTTGCAGATAAGTACATAGAAGAACTCTCAACAGCTACGACATCAAGCTTCACGTATCACAGCATCTCGCTCATCATTTATGAAGAGATACCCGCATACTTCGAAGGACAGAAATCGTTCGAGGAAGTCGCTGAGGTGATCAATGACAGAGCGCAGAAAGTACTGGATGAGAGGGAGTAAACTTATCCCTTAAAGATATCGTTAAAGACACGCTCGGAGAGTGAGCCTCTGGCGAACTTCTTGACGCTGTCGTCATCGGCTTTCGAGGACATGTATTGGAACGTGTCGCGGTTATCCATCTGGAAGTTGGTCTTAAGATCGATATACTGCTCGATGTTAGGAGCACGGTCGATGGTAACGGATTCGTAGAAACTGGCATCCCTGAATTTGCTCTTCAGGTACGGGACGAAGAACATTATGCCCAATGCAAGTTCGATGGCTAAGAATATCAGGAACGTCGATAAGTAGAACAGGCTGGTCGCTGATTCTCCGGTCAGGAATATTACCGCTGCAACCACGAGAGCTGCCAGGACTAATGAGAGACCGAGATATACCAGGATATCCCTTATGAGCTTCACCAACGCATGTGAATGAACTCTTCTCTTGCTTATCGGGAGCGAGCCCGAAGCCTTGCCGGTCTGGCCGTTGACGGCAATACCGTAGGTCGAACCTTCGTATTCGATGTTGAGGAACCAGACAGGCATCAGGGCATACTTTTGCTTGTAATTATCCGAATAGGAGCCGACGCCATTAACTGCCTTGAAGTTATCGTACTCATTCGAAGAAAGCTTCATGACGATGCCTTCGGCGTAGTTATCCAACCTGATCCTGATGAGATCGATCATGTCGATAGCGGACAGGTCGTAACGCTGGGCGAAGAAACCCGGCAGATACATGTCGTTATATTCTCTCATGTCTGCATAGCTGAACGGCTCGATCGCTTCCATGAGGACGTTTGCGATCTTCTTGCAGCCGTCGAAGGGAACTTTGCGGACGTTGTAATGAAGAGTTCTGTCCAGCTGATAATTTGCTATGTTCTCGCCGTCGTATTTCTGACCCGTGCCGCTTACTTCAGTAATGCAGTCGGCATCGATGAGCCAGAACGGAATGTAGTAACCCGTAATCTTCGAGAGCACGGATTCTGAAGTAAACTTCTTCGGAACGCCCCTATGGGTCTTCGCCCACTCGAGATAGTTCTGGATTGCTTCTTCTTTACTGACCTTGAACGGGATAATGAGATCTGGTCTGAAGCTTTTTGTGAGTCTCTTCTTGATGAGCGTGGGTGATCCGCAGAAAGCGCAGAACGTCGCTGAGGTATTGTAATCAGTAACTACAGTTGCGCCGCATGAATCGCAGACGAACTCCTGCTTGTTATCTTCTTCCTCACCTGCCGCGTCGTTATCGCGGATCTCGATACGGCCTAGAGGGCGCAGGCTCTCTGGCGCGAATAAGCCGCCGCACATATTGCAGACGAGCTTACCTGCCTTCTCGTTGTAGAAGATACTTGCTCCGCAGTTCGGGCACTTCGCCGATACTGTTCCGATATAGCCTGAATCGTTACTCATTTCCGTTCTCTATAAGTGAATGCACGCAGATGCCTTATTCCATTTCTTCCGCTATTAATTCTACAGCATTTTCCACGCCGTGTTCAGTACTTATCTTCTCGGAAATGGATTCGGCATTTCTCTTCTTAACGGCATAGGTGCTGTTCATGTCTTCGATGGCTGCGATTATCGTCTGCTCGCTTAAGTCCTTCGCCTTAAGTGGTTTGGTGGATACATCCTTCTTCTCGAGCTGCATTGCAAAGCCTAACTGGTCAAGGACATGCGGAACGGGAATCGAAGGAACGCCGTAGATCATGGTGGCGGCAGTAGTTCCAAATCCGCAGTGGTGGATGACGAACTTCGCCTGCCTGAAGAGCCAGCTGTGAGGGATGCTGCCTACGGCGATCATGGAATCGGGAAGCTCGTAATTCTCGAGCGTCTTATGGAAGCCCTGGATTATCGCTCTGCAACCTGTCTTCTGGAAAGCGTTAACAAACATATCGAGCTTCTTCCTGTCGGCTTCTGCTTCGAATGACATCGCGCCTAATGCGAGGACGATTGGTTTGTCGCCGTTACTTAGGAAGTCTGTGAGTTCTTTGGTTGGAGTGTAGTCTTCTTCATCTTCGTACCAGTAGCCGGTGATGATGTTTTTCGCCTCCCAATAAGGATTGCGATCTAAGACATACTTACTTATAGGAATGAGATTGAGCTTATCTGACATCTCTTCGTCTGCAGACTTAACGGGCTTTAAGCCATAGAGTTTGCGGATCTTGTTGGTAGGCTTTGCTGCCTGCTTCGCGATGAACCCTCCGATGAGTTTCTCTGAGAATTTCTGCTCGCGGAGCTTCTCGCCGATCATCTCGGTCTGGAGAGTTACATTTACCTTCGGGATGCCTAATACTCCTGCTTCGACAGCGCCCATCTGGCTGTGGGTAACGATTATGAGGTCCTTGCCTTTGCAGATCTCATAGACCTCTTTCGACGAGCCCTCGATGATCTTCATTATGAAGTTCATGGTCTTAAGAAGGCTTAGCGCAGCATTCGGAGATTTGCCGCGGATGATCGTGGTCTCCTTCTCGATATCTATGTCGGGACCGACGGGCTCAAAATGAATACCCGCCTGTTCTACCAGGTTTTGCCAACAAGGATGAGTACCGAGTGTTACGTCGTAACCTGCTCGGATAAGGGCGCGTGACAGATAGATATACGGCTGGACATCACCTCTGGTGCCCATTGTAAACATTGCTATCTTCTTCATACGCGGAACTTGGCAGCCATGAATTCATGGACTTCTTTTGTGTATGCCTTCTTGCGCTTTGTTGTGAGTTCGCCGTTAAGCAGATACTTGAAGGTAAGCATGGTCATGTATGAATGATATTCTTTTACGAACCACTCGACCTGCTCTTCGGGGAAAGCACCCGCTGTAGCCATCTTCCTAAAGACACTCAGCTGAATCTCATAAGGATCGGTAAACAAAGTCTTCTCATAGAGCGCTCTGATCTCTTCATTATGGAACTGTTCGATCATCATGAGCCTTAACATCAGGTTGCAGAAAGGATCGAACAAGTAGCTGTCCATCATGTAAGAATCCATAACCTGAATTCCTGTCTCTTTGTCTTTCTTTGTCTTTGTCTTAATGTTCTTATCGGGTGCACCGCCGATCTCATCGACGTGAACTAAGAGGCTGTCGATGTGCTCTCTGAACTTATTTATCAATGAATCTAATATGTCCTTCTTATTCTTGAAGTGATAATAAAGAGTACTCTCCTTGATACCTACTTCACCGCATATATCTCTGATCGAAACCGCTTCATAGCCTCTCTCGGAGAACATGTGAAGCGCAACGTCCATGATCTTATCTCTGGTATTCATATGCGCACCTCTCTAACAGTCGTTAGAGAGATTTTATCTAACGAGTGTTAGATTGTCAATGGTGTGTTGGGGCGCTGGTGAGCGCGGGTTGTGTGGGGACCCCCGCCGGGTGTTACACAATTCTCTACACTGTTTTGGCCAAAACGGTGTAGCGTTTAATGTAAATCAGGGTGGAATTACACCATTCGCTACACCAAAATGGCCAATTTAGTGTAGGAAATACTGTAGCGCGAAGTTTTCGAAGACTTCGCTGACTCAAAAACTTACTTACTATATTTGTTAGCTATGCCTGAAGCGGCATAACTGTATGGCTTGATAAGGCAGACGTAGCCCTGGCTGGTGACCCAGCTGACGATGTCTTTGATGAGGACGTTGGTCTTGCCGGCGCGGCCGATGTCGCAGTGGATCTGGAAGGAGACATCGAGGTCTTCAATGAGCACATCGTTCTCGAGGAACAGCACTTCCAATGCGTCGAGCAGAGCGTTTGCAACGAACAGGCTTCGGCCGGTTTCTTCGTTGATCTTCTGCTTGAGGTTTGTGATCAGATGAACGTATTCGATGTTGTAGAAGTACGTGCCGCCATGGCCCTTCTTGTGGATGGCGATTACTTCGACCATCTTCGTTCTGCTGAAGTTCTGACTGTCCGTTCCGACGGTTATCTCGTAACTTTTTGTCTTGTCCGACATGATGATGTCGAAGATCCTCTTTGCAATGTCAGGAACGGTGACGTTTTGTCCCTGAGCTGTCTTGAACATGATGCTGTCTCCTTTCTAATTATTTGGCGTCGACACCCGGACTTGAACCGGGACACCGGAATGAGCCGGTTACTCACGGTTTAGCAAACCGCTGCCTTACCAGTTAGGCTTATATCGACATGTGGCGCCGTGTGAGAGATTCGAACTCCCAGAGCTTTTTACACTCAACAGTTTTCAAGACTGACCCTCCTCCCCGCTAAGGTAACACGGCAGATTTTCTGGTTGTCCCTGTACGATTCGAACGTACACTAAAGGCGTCAAAGGCCCTTGTGCTGCCTTTACACCAAGGGACAATAGTGGCGGTCACAGAGGGAATCGAACCCCCATTTTCCGGTTCGTAGCCGAACGGTTTATCCGTTAGCCTATGCGACCATTTGGAGCTTCTGCCGAGACTCGAACTCGGATTCAGAGGTTTTGCAGACCACCGCGCCGGCCGACGGCGTCAGAAGCATTGGTTGGAAAGGAGAGGCTCGAACTCTCGACCACCGCTTTATAAGAACGGCACTCTGACCAACTGAGTTACTTTCCAATATCCTGGTCGTAGCTGATAGAATCGAACTATCATTACCCGCATATCAGACGGGTTTCCTGCCTTTGAAAGAAGCTACGTTTTTGGTGGGCAGAGAGAGGATCGAACTCCCCGAGATAAAAATCACCAGATTTACAGTCTGGCCCGCTGCCTTCTACGGTCTATCTGCCCATATGGGTGGAACACCGGGGATCAAACCCGAACTTGCAGTGCCACAAACTGCCGTGCTGTCGTTACACCATGAACCACATGTTGGGTGCAGGGCCGAGAGTCGAACTCGGATTTGCGGGCTTATGAAGCCAGCGTGGAAGCCGATCCTCCCTGCAATGTTGGTACTCGGTAAAGGGATCGAACCTTTGGCCTCCTGCTTGTAAGGCAGGCGCTCTCCCGGGCTGAGCTAACCGAGCTTTAAGTGGAGCTTCCGTAGGGATTCGAACCCTCATCAACTGCTTACAAAGCAGTCGCACTGCCGTTATGCTACAGAAGCTTGTTTGGTGTCTGATCAGGGAATCGAACCCTGAAGAAACTGATTTTGAATCAGTCATGTCTGCCGGTTGCATCAATCAGACAATTGGCACTCCCACAACGACTTGAACGCTGATACCCGGTTTAGAAGACCGGTGCACTATCCGGTTGTGCTATAGGAGTGTGCTGGTGTCCGTGGCGGGAGTTGAACCCGCAAAACCTGCGTCCTTAGCGCAGTACCTATGCCAATTCGGTTACACGGACGTTTGTTGGTCTCCCGAGCGGGATTCGAACCCGCATGACCCGCATTTTAAGTGCAGTTCGTATGCCAGTTCCGACACCGGGAGATTTGGTGTCCCTACTCGGATTCGAACCGAGAGATAGACGGTTCTGAGCCGCCTGCGTATGCCATTCCGCCATAAGGACGTTTTGGTCGGAGTAGAAGGAGTCGAACCTTCGCCTCGTGGTCCCAGGCCACGGATACTTCCGTTATACGACACCCCGATACTGAAACAGGCTGTTTTCCTATTATCTGAAGACTATTCACAACCTGTTTCAAAAAACGGATCTTAAGACTGAATAGCGCAGTCTTTGGCAACCTCAAGGGGAGTCGAACCCCTGTCTCCGGCGCGACAAGCCGGCATAATAGCCGTTATACCATGAGGCCTTTTTGGTGGATGTGACAGGCATCGAACCTGCGACCTTCAGATTAAGAGTCTGCTACTCTGCCAGCTGAGTTACACATCCATATTGGTGGACCCGAAGAGACTTGAACTCCCATCACCCGGATTAAAGGTCCGGTGTGTTACCGTTACACTACAGATCCATGGTGGACGGTGTTGGTTTCGATCCAACCTCTATGGATTTTCAGTCCATCGCTTTCACCAGATTAGCTAACCATCCTGTTGGCGGAGTGACATTAGGAAGTGCCTTTCCTGCTGCCACCCCTTTTGAGACGATCTGCAAAAAGTGCCTGTTTCTCTGCTGATCATCTTTATTGGCACCCTTGGAAGGACTTGAACCTTCAACCTCCCGGTTAACGGCCGGATGCTCTACCGATTGAGCTACAAAGGTGTGTGAATAAGTAAGTTGTCAAGTTGCGTGAAGAATAAAAAAGGATCGCCCGATTCATTCTTCGGACGATCCTGATACAGTCTTCATCTGTTTGTGCCTAAACAAAAGTCAGATTAACATCGTAATCGTCCAACATTGATAAAAACGCTCTTATTGAGGTAGCGGTCATCATTGCATTTTCTAATCGATTTCTGGTCAAATGAGCATATTGAACCAAACGCCAAATCGCTTAGCGTTACGGGGTGTATCATGTTGTGTCTCAACATTGCAGAAGCCATGTCACTCGTCCTTTCGATAAAAATAAAAAAGCAATAAAAAAAGAAGTGCTGTACGATCCGAACTCAATTATTGAGCCAGATGTCGGACAGGCACTTCCTTCATCGCCGATAAGATAACACACAAAAAACTGATGCGCAACCCCTAAATTGAAATTTCTTGAAATCGTGCAAGGTGTTGTAATTGCTGAATTCGAATAGTGTAGTCTGTAAACGGAAACATCCGTATAATTAAAATAATTTGATTAAAAAATGGGAGGAATAGATTATGAGAAATTGTCCAAGTTGTGGAAGTCAGATTGCTGATACTGCTACCGCCTGCATTTTTTGCGGACACACTTTTGAAGTGCAACCTGCAGCAACGGATCTGTCAACAAAAGAAGGCAGCATAAAGCTTGCCAGAAAGCTGTTAAATAACTACGAGCGGTTGGAGAATCTCAACACTGAGATCAACGATCTGGAATTCCAGATCAAGAAGAGACAGGTCTCTTCCACACCTCCGAGATACTCAACATTCAGATTCTTCTGGCCTTTCTTTATAGTTGCGATCGGTGCAAGTGTTCTTGTAGCATTTTTAGGCTCAATAATGGCAGTAGCTGCTAATTCAGAATTGTTGCTCGCCTTCGTTAAGATTCTGTCTTATCTTGCTGTTCCCATTGTGCTTTTAGCCGGTCTGTTCATTGCGAAGGCATTAAGAAACAGGGCAAATGCGAAGCTGGAAGAAAAAGAAAATGCTATCACCTATGAGCTTAACGGCGTTCATCAGAAAGTTGTCGGACTCAGAAATCAGCAGAGTGATCTCTCGGTCGAGATGTCGGCATATAAGGATCTGGTTCCCTTCAACATGAGAAACAGAATCTATATGCAGAAGGTTATAAACCTGCTTGAGACTGATAGAGCCGGGACATTCGAAGAAGCAATAGAGACATTAAAGAATCCGCGCAAGTAATGCGCGGATTTTTCATTGCAAAAAGGAATTTTCTTACTGTTCCTTGGCTGCAAGACGGCGCTGTCTTTCCAAACGCCTCTCTTCTCTCTTTTCTTTTCTGATCTGGCGCTGAAGCTTTGCTTCGTATCTGTCGCGGATCAGAACGAAATAGATGAGGCCTGATACTCCTGCAGAAAGCACGAGCATGATAAGACAGAATGCAGAAGCTCTGTCCCAGACTTTTCCTGCACCGATCAAGGTCTCAAGATAAATCATCAGGGTTGTGGTTCGCCTTTGCGCATCGTATGGATTGCCGAGATAACTCGGGATCTCACTCATGCCAAGACCGTCAACTACGGACAGGATTACAATGAAGAGCAATATCGGACGCATGCAGGGCAGCGTGATATGGAAGAATGTGTAAGGTCTGTTCGCACCGTCCACTTCGGCAGCTTCCAATACCTCGGTAGGAACACTGGTCACGCCTACGATCGCATAAAGACAGGTTATTCCGAAGTGCATGAATACACTCGCAATAATGATCATTACACGCGGCTGGAAGAGTACCTCGATATCCTGTTCGGTGAATCCGAATCCGTCCATCATGGAGATCATGAAGATCGTGTATGAAGCAGTATAGTAGA
>Ga0310696_10003610_pt1 | contig 19227 bp, 15 predicted proteins | sample AusTroGonzalo_MG_4_FD_203885 | JGI IMG/M metagenome (GOLD analysis project Ga0310696, IMG submission 203885) | Bovine rumen microbial communities from tropical cattle in Woodstock, Queensland, Australia - Gonzalo_02 (v2) (version 2) | ecosystem: Host-associated > Mammals > Digestive system >... | reverse complement strand
ATTGAGAATTGTAGGTCATGTTCATGATTAAGTCCTTTCTTTTGAGTGATGGTTCTCATCCCCGTCAATTTATGATATAATTATCCTATCGACATCGGAGATACGGAGGTCACCCCATGGCAGCATGCATCGCTTTTATGATGAACGACATAGAGGACGCCCAGGAGCATTGGGGCGACGGATGGGAAAATGTGGAAGAGTACGGCAGCACGGCGTACGGTCACAACCTGCACACCTGGGATGACGGACAGCGCAAACTGCGCCGCTGCATCCGGTGCGGCGGGTATATCCTGTGCCAGTGGTCGGAGTTCCATTCCTTTGCGGACGACGATGACTACTATACGGATTTCTTCCCCGTGGAGAGCCCGGAGGAGGCGGATGAGTTCAACCAGAGGTACGACGGATACCAGATTGAGCAGCTGCTCAGCAGACGGTTTCTGTGCATCACAAACGGCCGTTACCACTGGGTGGAGCGCAAGGAGGATTAGACTGTTTTGACTATAGAGGAGAACGTCGATGGAAAATGAGAAAACCGCACTGTACGGTGCAATTCTCGGGGATATGATCGGGGCGCCGTATGAGTTTGACCGGGGTGACAAGACGAAGGACTTTGATATGTTCGGCCCCGGAAAATGTGTCCACTACACGGACGATACCGCGATGACATTAGCGATTGCAAAGGCGATCATGGAGGCGGGAACGGACACCGGCGAGGATGAGATGAAAGCAGCGTTCGTCAGCTGGATGCAGAATTTCGGAAGACGGTATGCCGACGGTGAGTACGGCGGTCGTTTTGCCGGCTGGCTGTGGCAGACAAACCCACAGCCGTACGGCAGCTTCGGAAACGGATCCGCAATGCGCGTCTCGCCGGTTGGATGGTGCTTTAAAACCCTTGATCGTACAAGAGAAGCAGCCCGTTGGTCTGCAGAGGTGACGCACAATCATCCTGAGGGGATCAAGGGAGCAGAGTCGGTGGCAGCGGCCATTTTCCTATTGCGAAACGGCGCCGGCAAGGACGAAGTGAGAAACTATATCGTGGACGAATTCGGATATGATCTGTCGAGGACCTGCGACGGAATTCGTCCGGGGTATCACCACGTTGAAAGCTGTCAGGAGACCGTGCCGGAGGCGATCACGGCGTTTCTGGAGAGCACGGATTTTGAGGACGCGATCCGCACGGCAGTCTCCCTCGGCGGAGACTGCGACACCCTCACCTGTATCACCGGAAGCCTTGCGGAAGCCTGCTACGGCGTGCCGTGGGAGATGCGACGGGAGTGCGAAAAAAGAATGCCGGAGGAATTCCTGAAAATCATGACTGATTTCTCCGCTTTTCTGCAAAATAAGTAAGAATTATACGGAACCTGAATCGTTGACTCAGGTTCCGCATTTTTGCTTGTCCAACCATTCCTCAGGAGTCAGACAACTGATGTCGAAATCCCTAAAGTCTGTCTTGTTGCGTGTAATGATACAGGAGCACTCATGGGACATGGCGCATACGGCAAGAAGTCCGTCCTCGAAATCGCGGGCATGCTTTTCCAGGGCAAGGATAACATCGGAGGAGGATACATCACAAACCGAGACGATGTTCATTATCTTACTTACGGCATAGTATGCAGCATCCGTGCTTTTCGTATGTTTACGTACGATGTAGAAAATGTCCGTGATGCAGGAGGCCGTAAACAGACCGGTGAGCATGTGGTTTTCACAGCACTCTAAGAGATGGGAAGAACCATCTGCCAGGCCTTCCCGATTTAGAAGGACATCGAGGAAAATGTTAGTGTCAATCATTGCTTGTTCGTTCTTCAAGGCGTGCCTCCTGTTCCTTTTCCAAATCGATGGAACAGCCCTCAAGCAGTCCTCGGATGGAACTTACTGAAGATACATTCGGGTTAACCATCTTTGCGATGGCGTGCCCGTTTTTTGTAATGATAATGTCCTCCTGCGAAACAAGAGTAAGATATTTGCCAAGATTCATTTTAAACTCCGTTGCGGTAATGATCATAAATCTCACCTCTCTTTCATCTCCATTCTATACGAATCTGCTCTAAAAATCAACAAAATCGTGCGAAAATGGCAAATATAGAGCGGTAAATCGAACAAAATGTGCTGTCGATTTTTTGATAATCACAACAATTTCCGGAATGCCTGCCGGGAGTGTGTAAAACGATATTCGGCAAGATATAACAAATCTTCTGTAGTATTTTGTAAAGTTGCGGGAACTCACGGAAAACATGAGTTTCTTCCGTGATTTCAAGTGGGTGTTATGATATAATCCGTAAGTGTAAAGACCGTATGAAAATATCGGATAATCGGAGGAAACATATGAAGAAAGTAGCAGTGATCTGGTCCAGCCCCAACGCCGAAGGACTTACGGCGAGCGCGAAGAACCGGTTTATGGAAGGGCTGGTGGCAGCCGGTGCGGAGGTTACGGAGATTCATCTGAACCGGAAGAAAATAGAGCATTGCAGAGCCTGCGGAAACGGATGGGGAACCTGCAACAAGACGGGCGCCTGCCTTCTGGCGGACGATTTTGCGGACATCTATAAGGCCCTCGCGGATGCCGACGGCATCGTGTGGATCAGTGCGGTGTACTGGTCGGATATGACGGAGTGCTTTATGGCATTTTTCGACAGACTCCGCAGATGCGACGCCACAAAGAATCATTTTCTGGCGGAGAAGCGGTGTGTGATCATGGCCTGTGCCGGTGGAACCGGCAGAGGGACGTTGGAGTGCCTGACGCAGCTGGAGCGCGGCCTGACCCATATGGGAATGCGCGTCTACGACCGGATTTCCGTGGTGCGCTACAACAAGGAGTATCTTCTCCCGAATCTGAAGGAGGCGGGGAAAACGTACGCCCAGACCCTGGAGAGCGGGTTCGACATGTACTACTAGAGTCACTGTCCGTTCCCCTGTGTTGCGAATGGTCAGGGGAATGTCCCCGAAACCTCTTTGGAAAAAATGACGGAAAATGCCGTTTCCGAGGGAGTGAATTTTTACACCCCGGGAACGGTTTTTTTTTGATTTTTATTGTAATCTTAACCGATTATTTGTATAGTATACTTTGTGTTTTGTCTCAACCAAAATCTCAAAAGAAGAAAGGTTGTCACTATGAGTAATTGCGCGATTGTTGGTATCAACTGGGGCGATGAAGGAAAGGGCCGTATGGTCGACCTTCTGACGGAGCGTTTTGACTACGTGATCCGCTATCAGGGCGGCGGCAACGCCGGTCACACGGTAGTCAACGAGTACGGCAAATTCGCCCTCCATCTGCTTCCCTCAGGCATTTTCCGAAAGGGTGTCGTCAATATCCTGGGTAACGGCGTGGCTCTCGATCTCGAGAACCTGAACCAGGAGATGCAGACCGTCATCGGACAGGGTGTCCCGATCACTCCCGAGAACCTGAAGATCAGTGAGCGTGCCTCGCTGGTTCTGCCTTGGCATCGTCTCCTCGACGGACTTGAGGAAGCGAGACTCGCCGATAAAAAGTTCGGCTCCACGAAGCAGGGCATCGCGCCTTTCTATTCGGATAAATACCAGAAGAAGACGATCCTGGCAGGCGAGCTGTTCTACCCGGAGAAGCTTGACGAGCACATCAGGGATCTTCTGACATGGAAGAACCTGACGCTCACGGGTGTGTACGGCGCTGAGCCGGTCAGCTATGAAGATCTCAAGGCGTGGTTTGATGAGTACGGCGCCAAGTTCCGTCCGTTTATCTGCGACACGGGCAAACTCCTGAAGAAGGCTGCGAAGGAAGGCAAGAGCATTCTCTTCGAGGCACAGCTCGGTTCGCTGCGTGACCTTGACTACGGCATTCATCCGTATACGACGTCCTCGAACGCGATTGCCGCTTATGCGCCGGTGGGATCCGGACTTCCGTCCGCGAAGATCGATCAGGTGGTCGGCGTTGTGAAGGCATATTCGACCTGCGTCGGCGAGGGACCGTTCGTATGCGAGTGGTTCGGCGAGGAGGCGGAGAAACTCCGCGAGGCCGGCGGCGAGTACGGTGCGAAGACCGGACGTCCGAGACGTGTAGGCCCGATTGATATCGTGGCGACCCGCTACGGTGTGGAATGCCAGGGCGCAACGGACATCGCACTCACGAAGATGGACGTTATGAGTTATATGGACCGCATTCCGATCTGTGCGCACTACGAGCTGAACGGGGAGGTCATCGATGATTTTCCGTTCCCGGCAGCCCTTGATTCGTGCAAACCGGTTATCGAGTATATGGACGGCTGGCAGTGTGACATCAGCGGCATCCGCCGTTGGGAAGATCTGCCGGTCAATGCGCAGAAATACGTCGAGTACATCGAGGAGCAGATCGGATGCCACATCCGCTACGTCTCGGTGGGACCGGAGAGAGATGCGTACATTGAGCGGGAGCCGAAAGGAGCAAGTGAAGTGAAAGAGTACAGTCCTGTAAAGGAAGGCAAGGTCAGAGAGATCTATGACATCGGCGAGAATATGATCCTGGTAGCGACGGACCGCATCAGTTGCTTTGATGTGATCCTGAACAACACGGTTACGAAGAAGGGTACCGTGCTCACCCAGATGTCGAAGTTCTGGTTCGATTTTACGAAGGATATCGTGAAGAACCACATGATTTCCGTGGATACCAAGGATATGCCGGAATACTTCCAACAGCCCCGCTTTGACGGCAACAGCATGCTTGTGAAGAAGCTTACGATGCTCCCGGTGGAGTGCATCGTCCGCGGTTACATCACCGGCTCCGGCTGGAAGAGCTACTGCGAGAACGGCACGGTCTGCGGCATCAAGCTTCCGGAGGGCCTGCAGGAATCTGAAAAGCTGCCTGAGCCGATCTACACCCCTTCCACGAAGGCCGAGATCGGTGACCACGACGAGAACATCTCCTTCGAGCAGTCCATCGACTATCTCGAGAAGCAGTTCCCGGGCAAGGGTCTCGAGTATGCGACGAAGCTTCGCGACTACACGATCGCTCTCTACAAGAAGTGTGCGGACTACGCGCTGACCAAGGGAATCATCATTGCGGATACGAAGTTCGAGTTCGGTCTCGACGAGAACGGCGAGATTGTTGTCGGCGACGAGATGCTGACGCCCGACTCCTCCCGCTTCTGGCCTCTCGCAAGCTACGAGGTAGGCCACGCTGAGCCTTCGTACGACAAGCAGTTCGCACGCGATTGGCTCAAGGCGAACCCGCACGATGACTGGACGCTTCCGCAGGAGGTTGTCGACAAGACCATCGCAATCTACCTGGAAGGCTTTGAGAAGCTGACCGGAGAGAAACTCAGCTGAATATGAAAAAACAAACCATGAGGGCTCGGCACTGCCGGGGTCTCGTGGTTTCATTTTTCGAGGAAATACAATATCCGGCGGGAGACGCCGGCGATCACAACACAGAAAAGGACGGAATACGGAAAATGAGTGACACCAACCGTTACACAAGCCCCTTCTCGGAGAGATACGCCTCCCCGGAGATGCAGTACATTTTCAGCCAGGACAAGAAGTTCTCCACCTGGAGAAAACTCTGGATTGCCCTTGCGGAGACCGAGATGGAGCTCGGCCTTTCCCAGGACGGAAAGCCTGTCATCACACAGGAAATGATCGATGAGATGAAGGCTCATATCGATGACATTGACTACGCTGTGGCGAAGGAGCGCGAGAAACTGGTGCGCCACGATGTCATGAGCCACGTCTACGCGTACGGGCTTCAGTGCCCGAAGGCCGCAGGCATCATTCACCTCGGCGCTACGAGCTGCTACGTGGGCGACAACACCGACATCATCGTGATGCGCGATGCGCTTAGACTGGTTCGCCGGAAGCTCGTGAACGTGATCGACAAGCTTGCGAAGTTTGCGGACACCTACAAGAGTCTGCCGACGCTGGCGTTTACTCATTTTCAGCCCGCTCAGCCCACGACAGTCGGCAAGCGCGCGACGCTGTGGCTGCAGGAGTTCTGCATGGACCTTGCGGATGTTGACTACGTGATCTCGACCCTGAAGCTTCTCGGCTGCAAGGGAACCACGGGTACGCAGGCTTCCTTCAAGGAACTGTTCAACAACGATCAGGAGAAGCTTGACCAGCTTGATCCGAAGATTGCGGCGAAGATGGGCTTCGACGGATGCTATCCGGTGTCCGGTCAGACCTACTCCCGCAAGGTTGACACGAGAGTGATGAACGTCATCGCAGGCATCGCCGCTTCGGCCCACAAGATGAGCAACGACATCCGCCTTCTTCAGCATCTGAAGGAAGTGGAGGAGCCCTTCGAGAAGAACCAGATCGGTTCCTCGGCAATGGCGTACAAGAGAAACCCGATGCGCTCCGAGCGTATCGCTTCCCTGTCCCGCTACGTGATCATCGACGCTCTCAACCCGGCGATCACTTCGGCGACCCAGTGGTTTGAGCGTACCCTTGACGATTCCGCCAACAAGCGTGTGGCAATCTCGGAAGGATTCCTCGCAATCGACGGTATCCTCGACCTGTGCCTGAATGTTTCCGACGGTCTCGTGGTCAACGAGAAGGTCATCGAGAAGCGCTTAAGAAGTGAGCTTCCGTTCATGGCTACGGAAAATATCATGATGGACGCCGTAAAGCAGGGCGGAAACCGTCAGGAGCTTCATGAGGAGATCCGCAAGCTTTCGATGGAGGCCGGTGCAACCGTGAAAAAGAAGGGCCTTGAGAACAATCTCCTTGAGCTGATCGCAGCGTCGGACGCATTTGACGTGACCCTCGAGGAGCTTGAGGAGTACATGGTTCCCGCGAACTATGTGGGCCGTTCCGTCGAGCAGACGGAGGCGTTCCTTGCGAACGTGGTGAAGCCGATCCTTGAAGCCAATGCCGGAGAGCTTGGTGTGACGGCTCAGATTAACGTATAAAGGTGACAAAAACTATGGACAAAATTCTTGTTCTGGATTTCGGCGGACAGTACAATCAATTGGTCGCAAGACGCGTACGCGAATGCAACGTCTACTGCGAGATTGCATCGTACCGGACGGACATCGAGGTTATCAAGGGGATGAACCTTAAGGGCATCATCCTGACCGGCGGACCGAACAGCTGCTATGAACCCGGAGCGCCGACCTATCGGAAGGAGCTCTTTGAGCTCGGCATCCCGGTGCTCGGACTGTGCTACGGCGCGCAGCTGATGCAGCAGGTGCTCGGCGGCAAGGTGGAGCGGGCACAGGTGCAGGAGTACGGCCGCACGGAGATTGCCGTGTCGACGCAGTCTCCCCTGTTTGCGGGAGTTCCGGCACAGACCGTGTGCTGGATGAGCCATTTCGATTACATCAGCAAAATGGCTCCGGGCTTCGTCTCCATCGCGCACTCGAAGGATTGCCCGGTGGCGGCCTGTGAGGATCTGTCGAGAAACCTGTTCGGCATTCAGTTCCATCCCGAGGTGCTGCACACCCCGGAGGGAACGAAGATGATCTACAATTTCGTCCGCGGCGTATGCGGGTGTGACGGCTCCTGGAAAATGGATGCATTTGTCGAGAGCACCGTTAAGGAACTTCGGGAGAAAATCGGCAGCGGAAGAGTGCTGCTCGGCCTGTCGGGCGGCGTGGATTCGTCGGTGGCGGCGGGACTTCTTGCAAGAGCCATCGGCAAGCAGCTCACCTGCGTGTTCGTTGACCACGGCCTGCTCCGTAAGAATGAGGGTGATGAGGTTGAGGCTGTCTTCGGTAAGGGCGGAATCTTCGACATCAATTTCGTGCGTGTCAACGCGCAGCACCGCTTCTACGTGAAACTGGCCGGCGTGACCGAGCCGGAGAGAAAGCGTAAGATCATCGGCGCAGAGTTCATCCGCGTTTTCGAGGAGGAAGCCAACAAGATCGGCGCGGTGGATTTCCTCGCCCAGGGCACCATCTACCCTGACGTTGTGGAATCCGGCCTGGGCGGCGAGTCCGCGGTGATCAAGTCCCACCACAATGTGGGCGGTCTTCCGGATTTTGTGAAGTTTAAGGAGATCATCGAACCCCTTCGGAACCTCTTCAAGGACGAGGTCCGCAAGGCCGGTCTGGAGCTCGGCATCCCGGAGAAACTTGTGATGCGCCAGCCCTTCCCGGGCCCGGGCCTCGGCATCCGTATCATCGGCGATGTGACCGAGGATAAGATCCGTATCGTACAGGATGCGGACTACATTTTCCGCGAGGAAGTCGACAAGGCGCTGGCCGACTTTAAGAAGGAGACCGGCGGGACTGCACCGTGGAAGCCCGACCAGTACTACGCGGCGCTCACGAACGTCCGCTCCGTCGGCGTCATGGGCGATGAGCGCACCTACGATTACGCCGTGGCGCTCCGCGCCGTGCGCACCACCGACTTCATGACAGCGGATTCCGCCCACGTTCCTTACGAGGTGCTTGATGTGGTTATGAACCGCATCATCAAGGAGGTCCGCGGGGTCAACCGCGTGTTCTTCGACCTGACGAGCAAGCCGCCGGGAACCATTGAGTATGAATAATTAAATCGGAATATGCAAAACACAGAGCGTCCGGAGAGATAACCTTCCGGACGCTTTTGAATTTTCTGTGTATTACGGCCTCCCGGCAAATCATTTTCTTGTGAATATGACCGCTTTCGGGTATAATATAAAATGTCGTTTTGTGAGCAAATCGCAAAATGTGAGCGTGTGGGAAGAAATCAACGAGAAAGGTGCTCCCGATGAAAAAAGCGTTGTGTCTCATTGTGATCTTAGCGATGATTCTGACATTGTCCGCCTGCAGCGAAAACAAGGGCACTCCGTCAGAGGACGGTGCAGTGCGCGTTGTTCTCGGGATCGGCGCGGGCGACGGGGACAGCCGGGAGTACGTGGACACCGATGAGCCGGTATATTCACCGACACCGACGCCGACTCCTTCACCGACGCCGACGCCGCTTCCTTCGCCTACGGGAACCATCACGGGAACGGTGACGGGGACGCCGGACATTTCGCCGGAGCTCACGGACACGCCCGGACAGAAGGGGACCTTTACGGCTTCGGACTGCGCCGTTGTTGTGAACGGCGTGACCATACGGCCGGGAATGGATTTTTCGGGAAAGGAAACCTCGGTCGGCAAGGTCGTTGAGAAACTGGAAGGACAGTCCTGTCTGGACAGCGGGTATGACATCAACTATTACTACGACGGATTCAATATCGATACGCTTACCCAGAACGGGAAGCAGCTTGTGTACATGGCGTGCTTCCAGGGCGGCGGAGCGGCCACGCCCCGCGGAATCGGGATCGGCTCTACGGCCGGGGATCTGATCTCCGCGTACGGGGAACCGGCGGACGACTCCGGGATCAGCATCGCCTACGTTGCGGATACGTTACAGGCTATGTTTTACCTTGATGATGACGTCATTACGGAGATCGTCATCGTCGATACGAGTTTTCAATAAGCGTGCAGGGGAGCAGCAGGCGGTATGACAAGGAACAAAAATACAAGATATTATCAGCGGCAACAGAAACGCCGGAAGAAGATCCTTCGCCGTGTACGGTACGCCTCGGTCGGTGTTATCGCGGTTGCATTGCTGGCCGTGATCATCGTGCTGGCGGTCAAGGGGATCGGGAAGCTCCGGAATAATGAGGAAAAGCCCGGCGGCGCAACAGCGACGCCTGTGGTGACCGCAGAGGCAACGCCCACGGATAAGCCGGACAAAACACCGACGGACGGCCCGACGCAGGAGGTGGGCAAGACCACCCCGACGCCGCAGGGCTGGGATACCAATCAAACTCCCGCGATCCTGCAGATGACGGAGGAGGCAGCGGTTGTCTCGGTGGAGTTTGAAGGCGTGGAGGGCGCAAGCGGATACGAGATCGGATACCGCACCGCGGACAGCGGCTGGACCACCGTCACCTTAGCGGATTCCGAACGGATCGGCAGCTTTCCGGTCAGCCCCGGAGCGACATACACCGTGCATGTCCGCGCCATCGGACCGAACCGGGAGCCCGGAGCATTTTCCGAGGAAAAGGAGATCGCTTCACAGAAGCTTGAGCCGGCGGTCGTGCTTTCCGGCGCCAACCGTCTGAGTGCTACGCTTACCGTGTCGGGAATCCCCGAGGGGATGGCGTATGAGCTTCGCTATAAAGCCTCCGGCGAGGAGGATTGGAACAGTATTCCCTGTACGGAAAATGTGGTATCCGTCGGAGCCCTTGTGGCGGGAACGGAGTATGAAGCCGTTGCGGCGGTGGTTCTCGAGGGACGCGAGGATATCCTGTCGGAGACGATCCGGTTCACACCGGAGGGCAACGGATTCGGGGACCCGTTTAAAAATGCATACGGCATTCTCCGGGCCGGCGGGGAGAAGAAATCCGTGGCGTACACGGCACCGGAGGGATGCCTCGGCGTGAACTGCTGGATGGAGTTCACGGAAGGGTTGTACGCGGACGCCGAACTCACGGAGAAGGCTGCTGAGATCGCGGGCGGAACGGCGATGAAGATCTCGGCGGACAAGGAAGGACGATATGTCTGCGCTTTGGATGCGTGCCGGTACGGCGTTCATGTAACCTATGAGGAAAACGGCGCAAAGAAGGAAGGCTGGGTGTTGGGAAATGCAATCCTTGTCGACCTTGCCATGATCTTCCCGAAGGACAACATCTATTCCCTTCAATATGACAGAACCAACTCGTACGCGTCGCTGTTTACCTGCGGCGGCGATGCAATGAAGATTGACGCGGAGTCCCCGGAGGAAACCCGGTACGATCCGCTCCGGGTCGAGGACGGCCCCACATCCCTTGTGACGACGGGATATAACGTGATCGAAGGCGTCACCGGCCAGGAACTGCCGGGGTACGGTGCGAGAGACCAGATGCCGGCGGTGCTGGATGTTGCAATCCAGCTTCTGACGGCGCAGCGGAACGCCCTCGCCAAAGGGTGCGGCATTCTGATCTACGAGTCCTACCGGCCGAACCAGACGTCGAAAGCGGTGTACGAGGCCATGCGGGAATACGGGTATTTCCGCGAGGAGATCACAACCGGCGACCCTGAGGCGGCGGATGCCAAAAAACTGACCCTTGCCAACGGCTTTATCACAGGCAAGTCTTATACCGAAGGAAACTTTATCGCCGAGTATTCCAATCACAACAAGGGAATCGCACTGGATCTCACCATTAAGCAGTATGTCGACACGGAAACCCCGGGCGAAGAGCTGCCGATGCAGACGAAGATGCACACGCTGGATTTCCGCGGAAACATGGACTATAACGGGGAAAATGCGAACCTTCTCTACGAGATCATGACTTCGGGAACCGGCTTGATCCCGCTGCGGGGCAAGCAGGAATGGTGGCATTTTGAGCTGAACAAAAACGTTGAGGAGTTCCCGTGCATCAGCAGTTACGTGTTTGCAAGCTATGAGCTGTAATTAAACAGCTTTTGTATAAACACATGGTTCTACGCGCGTAGAATAAACAGGCGGGACAGAGGGTAAATGGAGCAGAACGAGCAACAAGTGCAGAGTGAAGCGGTCAACTTCCGGCAGCGGCTTCGCGAGCGGCGGCTTCGCAGGCGCAGACAGTTGCGCAGGCGGCAGCGGCACCTCGCGGTTCTTTTGGTGCTCGGGCTCCTGCTTTTGGGAAGCGTTTATTTTGCCTTCTCTCTCAGTGCCCGGGACGGATGGCACAACTCCGCAGAGGGAAGATATTATCTGAAGGACAAAGCCCGGGCAACCGGCATGCGGTATATCGGCGACACGCTCTATCTCTTCGACGGTGACGGTTATGTTCTGGAAGGGCCCGCCGCGATCAACGGGAGCGTCTATTACTCCACAACAGAAGGGATCCGCAAGGGGATCGTCAAGATCAACGGCGAGGATTACTACTTCAGCGAGAAGGACGGCATTTTGCGCCGCGGCTTTTACACCGAGGGCGGAGTCCTCTACTACAGAAATACCCACGGATTTACCGAGAGCGGGATCCGCGAGATCAACGGCCGGGTTTACCAGCTCGACGAGGACGGCCGGGTTATCACGGGATGGCTTTCCTGCGAGAGCGGGGACCGGTATTTTTCGCCGGAAGACAACGCCATGAGCACGGGGATGACCGACATCGACGGAAGGACGTTCTTCTTCGACTGGAACGGATATCTCCAGAAGGGATTCGTGCGCACCGGGGACGGCCTGTATTACGCTTCGGCTGTGGATGGTGCCCTCAGCTTCGGCCGGATCACCGTCGACGGGAAGGAGTATTATTTTTCGGAGGACGGTGCGCGGCTTAACGGTGCGGTGAACATCGACGGGACGGATTGGTATCTCGCGGAAAATGTGTTCCGCTACGGCTGGGTTGAGGATGCCACCGGAACATTTTACGTGGACGATGACGGCTTGGTGAAGGGGTCGCAGAAGATCGACGGAAAGCGGTATTATTTTGAGGAAGATTACCACCTGGCGCGGGGATGGATCACCCGCGACGGCGCGCGGTATTACTATGACAGCGACGGCGTGATGCTCACCGGATGGCAGACCATCGGCGACGTGCGGTATTGCTTCTCCGGGTCGGGCGTGCTGTATGTCGGCGATGTCGAAATCGACGGGACCAAATACCGGTTCCGCGAGGACGGCGCGTATCTTGACGGGTATGTCGAGAGCGAGGTCGGAAGGCAATACTACAAGCGCGGTTATCTGCAGACCGGCGTGACAAAGATCGGGGACAAGTATTACTACCTCGACAGCAACGGCGTTGCCAGCGGCGGAAAGCACACGGTTGACGGAAAGATGGCGCTGTACAACGACGACGGAAGCGCTGTCAGCGGATGGAAGACGCTTGACGGAAAGAAGTACTACTTCGGCTCGGACGGCGTGCAGAAGCAGGGCGCGACGGAAATCGGCGGAAAGATGTACTACCTTGCCAAGGACGGCGGGTTCCTGTCCGAGGGCTGGCATACCGCGAACGGCAAGATCTACTGCTATTCCGACGGAACCATCGCTACCGGCGTTACCAGAATTGACGGAAAATTATATGCCTTCAGCGATTCCGGCACTCTGATCACGAAGGAAGGCATCCAGCGTGTCAGCGGAAAGAACCGCTACGTCCGCTCGGACGGAACCATTGCCACCAGCACGGAGATCACCGTCAGCGGCCAGAAGTACACCATCGACTCGAACGGTGTTGCGACGAAGAAGTTCAGCACCGTCACCGAGGATAACCTGGAAGAGTATCTAAAGTATGTGATTGACAACGAGATCAAGAGCAAAGATATCAAGGCCCTGTACAACTGGGTCAAGCGCAAGGTCGGGTATTATTCGTACTATTCGTCCGGCAGCAAGAGCGTCAAGACCCTTGCGGTTGAGGCCATCAACAAGCGGTGCGGTGCCTGCTGGCACTATGCGTCGCTGATGACGCTGATCCTCAAGGCTGCGGGATATGACGCGCGCGTCATCAAGGGTGGCGGCCATTCCTATGCGGAGCACTGGTGGACCATCGTCAAGAAGGACGGCCAGTGGATGCACATCGACGCGATGCGCGCCAACGTGTACATGGTGACGACCGAGAAGTTGAAGCAATATACGTATACCTACACGGATTCCCGGTACGGCCCGAAGAAGGGCACGTCGGGGTACACCGCAGAATACTATTACGGCTATACCATGCCGTAACCGGAGGTTTCATGGTTTTCAGTTCGGTGACATTTCTATGCATTTTCTTTCCGATCGTGTTTCTGCTGCACGCAGTGTTGCCGAACGGGAAAATGCGCAACGCGGCACTCATCCTCGCAAGCCTTTTGTTCTACGCTTACGGGGAGCCTGTCTATGTCATCCTTCTGCTGGTTTCGGTTGTCCTGAACTATCTGTTCGGTCTGGGTGTTGCCGGAAGAAAGAAAAAGGCGGTCCTCACGGCCGCGGTGATCGTCAACATCGGACTTCTGTTTGTGTTCAAGTACGCCGGATTTTTCGTCAGCTCCTTGAACAGCCTGCTCCCGGGATCCGCGGCACTGCCGGTGCCGAAGCTCTCCCTTCCCATCGGAATTTCGTTTTACACCTTCCAGGCACTGTCCTACGTGATCGACGTCTACCGCGGACAGACCGAGGTGCAGCGCAAATTCTTCCGGCTTCTTTTGTATGTCTCGTTCTTCCCGCAGCTGATCGCCGGACCCATCGTCAAGTACCATGATATCGAGAAGGAGATTGCCACCCGAAACGCTACCGTGGACGACATTTTCAGCGGTCTGACGCGCTTCAGCATCGGCCTCGGAAAGAAGGTGCTGATCGCCAATACGATGGCGTACGCGGCGGACACGATCTTCGCGATGCCGGCTTCCAACGTCGGGCTTCTGGCGTCGTGGGTCGGCGCGATTGCCTACGTCCTGCAGATCTATTTCGACTTCTCCGGATACTCCGATATGGCCATCGGCCTCGGCCGGATGTTCGGGTTCCATTTTCTGGAGAACTTCAATTATCCCTATATCTCCGACAGTATCCGCGAGTTCTGGAGACGGTGGCACATCTCGCTGTCCACCTGGTTCCGCGACTACCTTTACATTCCGCTGGGCGGCAACCGGAAGGGGCGCACGCGCACGATCATCAACAAGTACATCGTGTTCTTCTGCACCGGCTTCTGGCACGGCGCCAACTGGACCTTCCTCATCTGGGGTCTGTTCCACGGCACCCTGCAGATGTGTGAGGAGAAACACTGGATCCCCGTGCACCGCGGGTGGCGCGTCTTCAACCATATTTATACGCTTCTGATGGTGACCGTCGGCTTTGTCATCTTCCGGGCGGACACCATGGGGCAGGCGGGGACCATGCTCGCTGCGATGTTTGGTTTCGGATCGAAAAATTCCTACGGCTTTGTACAGGCGGCGGCGCTGTTGTCGCCCTACATGATCGTCGTGCTCCTGTGTGCGATCATCGGCTGTACGCCGCTTCCGAAACTCCTTGCGGAGCGGTGGAGAAGGACGTCGGCGGGGCGGGCTGTCGGCGAGTTTGCGCTGATGGGACTCTCCCTTGTGCTTCTCGGCCTTTCGCTGATGGCGCTGGCCGCGGAGAGCTACAATCCGTTTATCTATTTCCGCTTTTGATGCGGTTGCATTTTCCGCAGCGGACGCTGCGTTTATGATTCCTGTGGAGGCTTCATGAGAAAAAAACTGGCTTTCATCGTGATTTATCTGCTGGTTTGCCTGGTTCCGCTCTGTACCGTCTGGCTTTCGAAGGACACCTCGGCTTCGGAGAAGCGCGAGAGTGCCGAGTTCCCGAAGGCGGTGGACAACGGTAAGCTGAACAAGGCATTCTTTACGCAGTTCGACGCATGGTTCTCCGACCATATGGGCGGGAGGGCTTTCCTCGTCGATGCCCAGACGGCGATGAAAGAGCACCTGTTCGGCGAGTCCGCGGAGAGCTCCGTGATCCTCGGAAAGGACGGGTGGCTGTTCTACGAGAAGACGGCGGATGACTATTGCCACGTGCGCACGATGACCGACCGGAACGTGGAAAATGCAGCCCGTACGCTGGCTATGATGTCCGACTACTGCGAGGCGAACGGCGCGGAGTTTATCTTCACCGTCGCGCCGAACAAAAATACATTGTACCCGGAAAATATGCCCGGCCGCTACAAAAAGGCAGACGGAGACAGCAACCTTGAGGCGCTTGCCGCGGTGCTGCCGCGGTACGGCGTGACCTATGCGGATCTAACAGCCGCCTTTTCTGCGGAGTCGAAAGTTCTCTACCAGCCGAGGGATTCCCACTGGACCTATGAGGGCGGAATGCTTGCGTACCGGACCATCGTCGGGGCGATGAAAACTCCGCATGATCTCTTTGAGAATATCACTTTCACCGAGCGGAACGACTGGGATGCGGACCTTGCGAACATGCTGTATCCGAACGCCCCGGACGACGATGCCCAGACTTACCCGGACATCACCTATTCCTTTACAACCAAGGGCGACGCCATCTTCGACGAGTCCCTCGTCATCGAGACCCTCGGCGGTGCGGGAACAGGCTCCCTTCTGATGTTCCGCGATTCCTTCGGAAACACGACGTGGCGGTATTTTGCAGAGAGCTTTTCGAAGGCGGAGTTTGAACGTTCGGTTCCTTACCGCATGAGTTCCGTGCGCAGACTGAATGCGGACACGGTTGTCCTTGAGATTGTTGAGCGCAACCTGATAAACCTTGTGCAGAAAGCGCCCATGATGGAGGCGCCCAAGGTCGATCTCGACATTTTGGACGCCGTGGATATGGCCGGCGCAGTCAACCGGTTTGAGAGCGAGGAGGAATCTGCGGGCGGCTTCTATCACATATACGGAACCGTCGATGAGAAATGGCTGGAGGAGCAGTACCGCGTCTATGCAGTGGTTGCGGGATCAGACGGGAATGCATTTTACGAAGCATTCCCATCCTTTGAGACGGAGCTGATGGGCCTTACACAGTGCGGCGACAATGGGTTCTCTGCCTACCTTCCCGAGGAGGCGAGAGGAGCGGTAGTGGGTATCCTTGTGGAGACCGGCGGACGATTCTACTACGCGGAGTGGAAATAACAAAAATTCATACGGAACATGTGACCGCAGTCCGGCAAAAGCCGGGTTGCGGTCTTTTTGCGTGCGCTGACAGCTCGCCGGATGAGAAAAAAGTTGCATTTTCCGCAGAAATACAGTATAATATGTGCAACGAGGGTTTAATGCAGTTATACGAACGGTTAATATATTAAACGAAAGAATAACAACAATTGAGGAAATTGAGACATTGAATCGTACTTTTCAGTAGAAAACAGTACGGAAAGGAGTCCCATGGGCACGTACGAGGACAAAATCGGTTTTCACATTCGTGACGTCAGACAGCAGAAGAAGCTTTCTCAGGAGAAGCTCGCCACCCTGAGCGGTATTTCGAATACGACGCTCAGCGCGTATGAAAATTCCAAGAAGATCCCGAACCTGACCACGGTTGCGAAGATCGCAAGAGCGCTTTCGGTCAGCATCGAGCGGCTGTATTACGGAGAGGATACCGTGCCGGTCAACAATGATATGGACGAGGGAACGAGAGTTGTCAATGCGGTGTATGCACTGTGGAATCTCGGGATTATCACCTACTATGAGAGCTACTCGGCCGGCGTGATGATCCATTACGACCAGAAGGAAGCCATCGGAACCATGCTGATCCTCAACCGGTTCCGGGAGCAGATCAAGCGTCTCATCGTGATGTTGGATGAGTTCAAGCTGCGCCGCAACACTTATGCGGAGCCGGAGCGGTATCTGCAGATGACGCTTGCGTCGGTGGCGACGGAGATCAACGAGGAGATTGCCAAGGGCCGCTGATACGGGGCATGTCGAAACGCAACGGTATTGGGGATTTGAAGAAAAGGAGCGTACTGGACAATGTGCGGAATTATCGGATATGTAGGAACACAGGAGGCCACACCGATCTTGCTGGATGGCTTGGAGAGACTGGAGTACCGCGGATATGACTCGGCGGGCGTAGCAGTGGTTTCGCCCTCCAACGAACTGCAGGTCGTAAAGACCAAGGGCCGCCTCGCGGTTTTGCGGGAGCATTTGGAGGCGCAGGATGCGCTTCGCGGTACCATCGGTATCGGACACACGAGATGGGCGACCCACGGCGAGCCCAACGATACCAATGCGCACCCTCATGTCGGCGCGGAGGGAAAGATTGCCGTCGTTCACAACGGAATTATCGAGAACTACCTTGAGATCAAGGCGTCTCTCGAGCGCAAGGGAATTCATTTCTGCTCGGAGACGGATACCGAGGTTATCGCCCAGCTTTTAGAGTATTACTACCGCAAGCTCGGCAACCTGATGAATGCGGTGTATGCGGTGCTCGGACGAATCCAGGGCGCGTACGCGATGGGCATCCTCTGCAAGGATTTTCCGGGGCAGATGATCGCAGCCCGCAAGGATGCTCCTCTGCTGATCGGATACGGGGAGGACGGAAATTATATCGCGTCCGACGTGACGGCGCTTCTTGCACACACCCGCACCGTGACCTACATGGAGGACGGTGAGGTTGCAGTTCTGACATCGGAAAATGTGCAGATCTACGACCGTGAGCGAAGCCCGATCGAGAAGGAAAAGCACACGGTGGACTGGGATGTGAGCGCTGCCGAGAAGGGCGGCTATGCACACTTTATGCTCAAGGAGATCATGGAGCAGGGCGAGGCAGTCCGCAAGACGATCTCGCCGCGGATCAAGGACGGCCGCATCGCGTTCGAAGAGCTCGCAGGGATGGAGGATTACCTTGCGGGACTTCGCAAGATCTGTATCGTGGCGTGCGGTTCCGCATTCCATGTGGGTATGGTCGGCAAATACGTCCTCGAGCGTCTTCTGCGCATCCCCGTGGACGCGTATCTCGCGTCGGAGTTCCGCTACAGCGAACCTCTTCTCGGGGATGATACCCTTGTGATCGTCATCAGCCAGTCCGGCGAGACCCTCGACTCCATGGCGGCACTTCGCGAGGCGGAGAAGCGCGGTTCGAAGGTTCTCTCAATCGTCAATGTTGTGGGCAGCTCCATTGCCCGTGAGTCCGACATCACGCTCTACACCTGGGCGGGGCCGGAGATCGCGGTTGCAACCACGAAAGCTTACACGACGCAGATGGCCCTTTTGATCCTTCTCGGCGTGTACATGGCCGAGAAGAACGGCCGTATCGAGACAGCAGATTATGAGAAGATCCTTGCGGATTTCCTTGAACTTCCGGAGAAGGTCGAGGAAGTGCTCCGCAAGATTGAGACCTACCAGAAGGCGGCGTCGCGTTACTTCAACCAGAACAGCGTCTTCTATATCGGCCGCAACCTGGATTACGCGTTGGGACTGGAGGGCTCCCTGAAACTCAAGGAGATTTCCTACATCCATTCGGAATCCTATGCAGCGGGCGAGCTGAAGCACGGAACCATCTCCCTGATCGAGCCGGGCACGCTGGTAATCTCCCTCGCAACCTACGCTCCGCTTCTTGAGAAGACCCGTTCCAATATTGTGGAGGTACGTGCCCGCGGCGCGGATGTCATTGTGGTTGCCACGGATGAGACGGCAGCATCCGTGAAGGATCAGGCGGACGAACTTCTGACCATCCCCTGCACGCATCCCCTGCTGCAGCCTGTACTTGCGGTGATCCCGCTGCAGCTGTTCGCATACTATGTAGCCCTCAACAGAGGCTGCGATATCGACAAGCCGAGAAACCTTGCCAAGTCCGTGACGGTGGAGTGACACCTCCCGGAAGGATCGGAATTGTTGACAGTACACGGTATGCCTGATATAATTTCCCCTGTGGAAAAGCAGGACTGTCAGAGGACAGTCACATACAATGGGGGAAATTACATATGAGAAAGAATATTGCAGTACT
>Ga0310696_10003609_pt1 | contig 19232 bp, 22 predicted proteins | sample AusTroGonzalo_MG_4_FD_203885 | JGI IMG/M metagenome (GOLD analysis project Ga0310696, IMG submission 203885) | Bovine rumen microbial communities from tropical cattle in Woodstock, Queensland, Australia - Gonzalo_02 (v2) (version 2) | ecosystem: Host-associated > Mammals > Digestive system >... | reverse complement strand
TGTTGCCGCAGCGGCGATTGCATCCAACGATGAGGAGGACGAGGAAGAGGAAGAAGAGGAGGACGAGATTCTCGAAGACATCTTCACTGACTACTCTCCGGAAGCACTCGTTAGAAGGGCAGCATGGAACAAGGGACTCAGATGCAGAAGGGACTACGGAATCAACCACATTCCCGTTGCATTCGTTAAGGGAAAAGTCGCCGTCTATGTCGAGGATCCTGCCACTGCAAACAAGAGTAAGGATGCAAAGCTCGAGCGCGAGGGTTGGGTCGTCCTGAGGTTCGACATCAACAAGGTCACCGATGGACTTGATGAAGGAAATGAGATCGCAGCCGCGGTCAAGGCCAACATCCGTGCCCAGAAGGCTGCCAAAAAGAAGAAAAAAGCAGCTAAGAAATGATTTCAACGAGGGGGTCATCCCCCTCGAAAAAACCCCTTAACCCGTTTTTATAAAAGGCGCGCGTCAATCTTAAAATACAAGCACTCGATGTCCAATCAGAGGCTGATTTAATGTTTTGTTCATGCGGCTCAATGATGTTCCCCAAGGACGGGAAGTATGTTTGTAATTCATGCGGTGCCATCAAGGAAATCGGTGGCAAGGCTGAGGTCATCAAGACCGACGCCAAGGAGAAGGAGACCACGGTCATAACCGAGAATGTCGCCACTCTCCCGAAGACCCGTATCCCCTGTCCAGAATGCGGACATCCCGAAGCATTCTTCGTTATCAGGCAGACGCGTTCAGCTGATGAACCTGAGACGAGGATCTACCGCTGCTGCAAGTGCAACCACTCATGGAGAGAGTACTGAGGCGGTACAGATGTTCAAAGCAGAGCTGAAATCTGACACGCTCAAAGGTCTCGTGAACATCATATCGACACTTATCGATGAGGTTAAGTTCACCATCAAACCGGAGGGTATGACACTCAAAGCCGTTGATGCGGCACATGTTGCAATGATCGAGATGGAGATCACCAAAAATGCTTTCGAGTCCTATTCAGCCGAGGACACGGAGCTAGGTCTCGACCTCGACAAGGTTAAAGGGGTCCTCAAGCTCGCAGGGGCCGGAGAGACAATCATGATGGAGCAGGACGACTCCACGGGAAAGCTAGTCTTCAAGGTGGGAAACATAACAAGACGCATGAGCCTCATCGACACCACCGGAATGACCGATCCTAAGGTGCCTCAGCTCAATCTCACAGCAACCATCAATGTACCTATTGAAGAGCTTCAGAAAGGTATCCGTGCGGTAGAGTCTATCTCGGATCACATTACACTCAAAGCAGGTCCTGAGTTCTTTGAGCTCTCCTGCGAAGGTGACACGGATTCAGTCAGTCTCAAGCTCGATAATACTGCTGCGAAAATATCCACTGATTCGGATGTCTGCAGTATGTTCCCCCCAGAGTACCTAGCGAACATCATTAAGGCCATCCCTGGCGGAACACAGGTCGATATTGAATTGGACAATGATTACCCAGTGAAACTTGTGTTCTCACTGGCGGATGGTGCGGCCAGGGTAAACTACCTACTCGCGCCCAGGATCGAGAGCGAGTGAGATGACGAATCTTAGCTTGACAGAGCTGGAGAACATAGCGAATAAGCTCAGGCTCCATGTTGTCGAGATGACCTATGAGGCCCGTTCCGGTCACCCCGGAGGTTCCCTTTCAGCCGCAGACATGATGGCGGCCCTGTATTTCGGTGTCATGAGGCACGATCCTCAGAACCCGGAGTGGGAGGATAGGGACAGGTTCGTGCTGTCAAAGGGGCATGTGGCGCCTGTTTTGTACTCAGCATTGGCGGAATCAGGCTATTTCCCAGTCGAGGATCTCCTGACTCTCAGGAAGGTCGGGTCGAAATTGCAAGGACACCCGGTTCGTGGCAAGGTTCCCGGAGTAGAGATGTCCACTGGATCCCTGGGACAGGGTCTGAGTATGGCCTGCGGAATCGCATTGGCCGGTAAGATGGATGGCAAGGATTACAAGACCATCTGCATGCTTGGTGACGGAGAGTTACAGGAAGGTCAGAACTGGGAGGCGGCGATGTTCGCGCGTCAGAACAAGCTGACGAATCTGATCGCTATAGTCGACCGTAACAGACTCCAGATCACAGGCGACACTGAGAACGCGGTCGGATTGGAACCGCTCCCGGAGAAGTGGAGCGCATTCGGCTGGCAAGTGATAATAATCGACGGTCACAACATGCGCCAAATCCTGGAGGCGTTGGATAAGGCCTATAAGGCCAAGAGTAAGCCCACGGTCATAATCATGAAGACTGTAAAGGGTAAGGGTGTATCTTTCATGGAGAACAATGCAGGATTCCATGGAAAGGCGTGTTCCCCCGAGGAATTCGAGATTGCGGTGAATGAACTGAAGGAGGTCATCCAATGACAGGAGAAAGGCTCGCACAGCGCAACTATTACGGAAAGGCCTTGGCGGAACTTGCTGTAGAGGATCCAAACGTTGTCGTCATGGACGCGGATCTTGCAGGATCCACTAAGACTTCAGATTTCCAGAAGGTCTGCCCCGAGAGGTTCGTGGAGGTAGGCATAGCGGAGCAGAACATGATCGGCATCGCAGCTGGTTTGGCAGCTTCAGGAAAGACGGTCTTTGCATCCACATTCGGTGTATTCGCTTCAGGCAGGTGCTGGGAGCAGATCAGGCTCGGAGTAGCGTATCCCAAGACGAATGTCAAGATAGTCGCCACCCACTGCGGAATAAGCGTGGGAGAGGACGGTGCGTCCCACCAGGCGTTGGAGGATATCGCGATTATGCGCTCGCTACCTAACATGGTCGTTATCGCACCGGCAGATGCGTACGAGGCGTATGCAGCAACCAAAGCATTGGCTGCTTACAACGGCCCCGCCTACATGAGGATGGGACGTGCGGATTTCCCCACAATCCTGGAAGAGGGTGTGGAGTTCCAAATCGGAAAGGCAATGGTGCTCAGAGAGGGATCGGATGTAACGATCGTAGGATGTGGACAGATGGTCTCGTCATGTCTAGAGGCGGCTGATCAGCTCGCTTCGGAGGGCATTTCAGCAGAGGTCATCAACATGTCTACCATCAAGCCTCTGGATGAGGAGGCTTTATTAGCATCCGTCAGCAAGACTGGTTGTTGCGTTACCGCAGAGGAGCACAGCATAATCGGAGGTCTCGGATCGGCGGTAGCAGAGACACTAAGCGGAAGCTTATGCGCTCCGTTGGAGAGAGTAGGGACGAAGGATACCTTCGGGGAATCAGGTAATCCCAACGACCTCATGGTAAAATACGGATTAACAGCGGCTGATATCATCGAGGCCGCAAAGAAATCAATTTCAAGGAAGGGTTGAACATGAAAATCTTCATAGACACAGCAAATCTGGACATGATCAAGGAGATCAACAGCTGGGGTATCCTGGACGGAGTCACAACGAATCCCAGCCTCATAGCGAAGGAAGGGGTAGATGTAAGGACTCGTGTAAGGGAGATCGCTGAGATCGTCGACGGACCCATTTCAGCTGAAGCTATGTCCATGACATGCGACGAGATGGTCAAGGAGGGCCGCGAGCTGGCCAAGATCCATCCGAACATCAATGTCAAGCTCCCCATGTGCGTGGAGACACTCAAGGCTACAAAGATCCTCTCATCTGAGGGAATTAAGGTCAACGTCACGCTCATATTCTCGCCTTTACAGGCACTCCTGGCTGCCAAGGCGGGAGCAGCATTCGTATCCCCGTTTGTCGGGCGTCTCGACGATATCGGACAGTTCGGAGGGGACCTTGTCTCGCAGATCATGACAATCTTCGAGAATTACGGTTATGACACGGAGGTCATCGCAGCATCCATACGTGGACCCAACCATGTGCTCGAGGCAGCACTCGACGCGTGCGACATTGCCACCATCCCGTACGACACGCTGAAGAAGATGGTTAGCCACCCCAAGACCGATGAGGGTATCCAGAAGTTCATTGCCGATTACGAGAAATCCAAGAAGAACTGAGGTCAGATGCAGGATGTGATCGTGGTCGGTGCCGGCCCGGCCGGTACTCTGGCCGCAAGGACACTGGCAAGTAAGGGTTATGACGTTCTAGTCATGGAGGACCATAAGGTCCCTGGACAGCCTCAGCACTGCACAGGTTTGATCACAGAGGAGACTCTCAGTATGTCCGGCGTGAAGCCGGAGATCTTCAATAGCTTCCATGCAGCTGAGTTCGTCTTCCCTAACGGGAAGTCTATCATCGTCCGTTCGGATAAACCGAAAGCGATAGTAGTCGACCGTACCGACATGGATATGAAGATGGCCGAGGCTGCTGCGAAAGCAGGTGCCAGATTCGCATATTCCACTAAGTACGAATCACATAGCGTGAAGGATTATGTCTATGTCGACACTGCAAATGCGACCTACAAATCCAGGATGCTCATAGGTGCCGATGGGGCCTCGTCAACGGTCGCGATGTCCTTAGGGGACAATAGGCCCAAAGAGTACATACGCGGTATCCAGGCGGATATCGACAAGAGTTTGGACGATCAGGACACATTCAAGATCATCGTGGGTAGCAAGGTAGCTCCAGGATTCTTCGCATGGCAGATTCCTTGCGGGGAATTCACACGTGTGGGATTGTGCATGTCATGGGATGCAGGACTGCCTTCCGACTATCTGTCGCAGATGCTGATTGACAAAGGTTGGCACAACAAGGTCCTCAGAGTTTTCTCCGGAAAGATCCCGTTGGGCGGTCGCCCGTTCATTTCCGGGGACAGATGCGTTCTGGCGGGGGATGCCGCAGGATTCGTCAAGCCTTTGTCGGGCGGCGGATTGTATCCTGCCTTCAAAGCGAACGAGCATTTGGATAGGGTGGTCTCCAACTGTCTGAACACCGATACGCTGATGTCCAAGGATCTGGCAGAGTATCAGAGGGCGTGTAACAACGATTTCGTCAAAGAGTTGAACCGTTCATATCAGATCAGGAGACGTTACAAGAACCTCACCGATGAAGGTCTGAACTCCGTATATGATTACATAATGAAGAACAACATGATGCCCACCTTGAACGAATTGGATGTGGACCATCCGTCAAATGTAATGTGGAAGGTCATAATGAGGCCGAAGGCTTTGTTGTCCAGTATCCCGATTTATTTGAGGACCCTGAAATGAAAAGGGTCGTATTCGCGAGGATCGCCTCGGAAGATGCCGGGCCGATTATACGCGACCTCATGCGCAAGGAGTTCGTGGATCTCCATGCTAAGATAGGAAAGGACGATTCCTATCGTTATGTTCCCATTCTGCCTGAACATGTTGAGGATGTTGCCGCTATGGGATTGGAGACCATGGAGGGCGATGCTCATACATTGGACCGTCGCAGCCCTCAGGAAAGGATCCACGACATATTGTCCGTATATCCGGAACTGGACGGTATCGTGCCTGAGAAATGGGAGTATGTCGGTGACATAGTCATCGTCAGGATGGTCCCTGAGTGCGATCCGTACAAAGAACTGATAGGTCGTACTTATGCGGAGGTTCTGGGCGCCAAGACTGTCTGCGCAGATGTCAGAGGGGTTTCTGGCGAGTTCAGGCAGCCAAGCATGGAGATCATCTACGGCACCGAGACGGAATCGGTCCGTTTGGAGAACGGCATCAGGTACGGGTTTGATGTTACGAAGGTTATGTTCGCTTCTGGGAACACTGATGAACGTATGCGTATGAGGAACCTTGACTGTACGGGTGAGACAGTAGTGGACATGTTCGCAGGTATAGGCTATTTCACCCTCCCGTTGGCTAAATACTCAGGTGCCAGGCGCATATTCGCATGTGAGAAGAATCCGGAATCATATGAGTTCTTGTGCCGCAATATCAGGGACAATGAGCTTTCGGATAGGGTAATCCCGATCCTATCGGACAACAGGAATCTTCTGGGGAAGCACTTTGCAGACCGTATACTCATGGGATATGTGCAGACTACATCGGAGTTCGTTCCGAAGGCATTATCGATGATACGTCCCGGCGGAATCATTCACTATCATGATACTTTCTATGTGAACGAGTACATGGATAGGATCCGTTCGGTGTTCGATTCCAATTGCGGTGAGGATGGATACGAGATCCTCAGGGTCCATGAAGTGAAGTCCTATGCACCGTCGGTATCACATTATGTTGCGGATATCCGCATCAGACCTTCTCACCGGAACCAGATGCTGTGAGCAAGGTGTTCATGGTATCGCGGTACTTGTCCCCGTTGGCTTCTATGACCGCTTTGGCGAAAGGTACAAGATAGTCAGCGAAATCTTTCTCTTCTTTGCTCAGTTTGATAGGCATCTCGGGCGACCCAACTGCCATTACAAATGATGCTGCCAGGCTGCGAGATTTGTTGTTCTTGTAGCCTTGACCCTGTATGGTCTTGATGAGCATTGGTTCTCCGCCGACTTTCACTGCCTTGGCGAGGGCATCGGCTATGGAAGTCATCGGACCTGGTTTGTTGAAAACAGGCAGAGAATCCACGACTGATGCAGATATGAATACCGTGTGTGCTGCCTCTAACGCCTGGAGGGGCTGTGATTTGGATTGATCTCCCACTTTTTCGGCGGTTATGACATCGGTGTAGAGTGCTATCAGTTCCTTCCAGTCGGATTCCCAGATTGCGGAAAGGACATCCGTGTCCTTATTGTTCTTTATGATAATCGTCCTGGGGTTGTTTTTGAGGAACTTCTTGAGGAGTTCCAGAATCTTGGGGTCTCCGGAAAGGTCGGAGATGAACGAATCAAGAGCTGAACCGTAGTTCTTGTTGCCGATGATGTATGTGGCGACAGAATTCTCCCTTAGATTACCGAGTTTTGACCTTTTAACCTCGCTGATGAGTGAGGTATCGGTCACTTTGCCGACCATGTACTCTTTGAGCTTGTCGCCTGCGATCTCCTCGTAGTCCTTCTCTCCTTCCGTGTGGTATTTGTGCTTCACACGTACGGACACGTCCTTGAGAGGATCGTTGCCCGATATCCTCGACATGATGAACTGGAGTGTAGAGACGTTCTTTGCGCAGTTCTCGCAGATCCTTATCGTCTGTCCGAGAGATTTGATCTCGATCTCGAGGATGGCAGATGCTTCATGACCGCACTGAAGGCCGTCGTCTGGGAATTCGTAGGGTGTTTCCCAGAATGTGTCATAAAGGTAGTCTTCCGGCATGTTGTACTTGTCAGAGCAGACCATGGTGTCCTCGAATGAGTACAGGTTGAGGTCATTTTTCTTGATGAATTGGTTGAAAAGCAGCAATCTGATTTTCGGATCCGTGTAGTACTGGCATCCGATGAGCTTGTCTGCACCGACACTTCCTCTGACCGCATAGGATACGACCTCTCCGCCCAGGTTGGCACTTGCCAGGAGAGGCACAGAGCCAGCAGCCGCTAGTGAGATGGTTCCGGCATAGGCCTTTGTGATATCGTCGTTAAACATCTTCCCGGCTTCTCTGACCAATGCATCAGGGTTGTTGCGTATCTTTTGCAGCGAATCGATGCTTTTGAACACCTTGTCGAAATGACATTTCCTGCAGTTCCCGGCACACTGGGGTCTGATCAGACTCGGGTTATCGGCAAGGTTTCTGGAGCGCTCTAGAAGATCCTCTTCCAGTTTCTTGGAAGTGTGCTTTACTCCTCTCATCCTTACGCGTTTCTTGCCGGGCATAGTTGTCCTAATCACTCACTTTTACTAAAATACTATGATTGGCCGTATGGAGATTATGTAATGGTTTATTCATCCATCTAGATTGTCCGTGGATAATCTGGCACATACTATTTGATCGGAGAATGAGCCGTCAGGGTTCTTCTGCCCATCCCTCATCACGCCTTCGTACCTCATGTTTACCTTCTCCAAGACTCTCTTCGATGCGATGTTATCGGGATGGTACGTGGCCTGGATGCGGTGGGCGCCTAAGGTATTGAAGGCGAAGTCCAGGACAGCAGATACAGCCTCTGTTGCATATCCTAGCCCCCACCATCTGCTTCCCAGACTGTATCCAATTTCGCAGGAATCCGATTCGTGGTCGATGTCGAAGAGGCCGATGGAACCGATGACCACACCGTCCAGGGTGATTGCCCATCCATAGAAGTCCCTGGTCGCCTGGTATCTTTGTATGTGCATGTCGATGAATTCCCGAGCGCCTTCCCTGGTCGAACACGGGAAGAATGAGATGAATCTCCGGACATTATCGTCGGAACCGTAGTTCTCATAGAGGTCATCAGCGTCGGTTTCCATGAAACGACGGAGGGCCAGCCTCTCGGTGTCGATCCTGACGGTCCCTGTGCTCTTCGTAGTCCGCGAATATGATATCGGATATTTACCCGTCACTGGAATGCTGGGATAATCCTATATCTTCTGCATCTAATCCTGTACCAGGTCTATCGCATGGATGACAACAAGCTGAAGAAGATGGGAGTTTGGGTCATAGTGATGCTGTTTGCGGTTTATTTTGTAAGTCTGATTGCAATCTGCGTCTTCTTGGAGCTTCCAATGTTGGCAGTCGTCGTCTATGCCGTGATGATGTTCCTGTTCCTTGTAGTCCTGGCCTATGAGGGCTGGCAGAGGATCAAGGAGATAGACGGAGGTCTAGAGGATGCTGTTGACAACTACTGAGAACATACCTGGGAAGAACTACGAGATCATAGGGGTCGTTAAAGGAAACATGATACAGACCAAGAATATCGGCCGGGACATCTCGCAGGTTGCGAAATCTGTCGTCGGAGGGGAATTGAAGAACTATGTTCTTATGATGAACGAGTCCCGTTCCATAGCTACTCAGAGGATGGTCGAGGAAGCGGAAGGATTGGGTGCGGACGCCGTCGTAGCCATGAGGTATGTGACTTCCATGATCTCAGCAGGTGCCGCAGAGATCACCGCTTATGGTACAGCGGTTAAGTTCGTCTGATTCACTCATGGTAACACGAATTAAAGATTAGTAACACTCATAATCAGAGGGATGGTATGGAATCGGATTTCGAGAAGAGTGTTCGCGAGTTCCTCGCAAGACCGCCATTCGGGTACAGAGGACTGAAAACTGAACAGCTGGCACTGTTCTGTGAGGCATTGACTCATGACAGTTTCTCCAATGAGGCCGCCGATATGGATCCTCCACACATCATACCTTCTTATGAGAGGCTGGAGTTCCTAGGCGATGCGGTATTGGAGTTCCTGGTCTGTGAGCACGTCTACAAGGACACGGATCTCACTGAAGGTCCGATGACCGATTACAAACAGGACAAGGTTGCAAATCACATGCTATCTCAGAGAATACTGGAGAACGGACCCGATATCGATTCTATGATAAGGGTTGGACACGGGCATCTGAGGTCTGGAAGTAAGAGCATCGAGGAAAATATGCGTGCGGATTGCTACGAGGCACTGGTCGCCGCCGTATACCTGTCATTCGGATTGAACGAGGCGCGCAGATTTGTTAACTCCACCGTTCTCTGACACATCCAGCTCACCTCACCCTTATATCAATAGTTTCTGATACGCGACCATGGACAAGAGTGTCGCTGCAACGGCCGAGGATATTCGCAGTATGAAGATACGCGGAGCAGGAAGGATAGCAAGGGCGGGAGCCGGAGCTATCGGGAAGTTTGCCGAGGATTATTCAGGCAGCGACATGGATCAATTCAGGAAGGATCTGCATGAGGCCATGGGAGTCATTCTGGATTCCAGACCTACCGCTGTATCCCTTTGGAATGGCGTACAGGCATCCGTCAGAGGTGTCAGGGACATAAGTTCCGTCAGCGAAGCGAAAGAGCTGATAATCAGAAATTCCAACGAATTTATCAGAGAATCTGAGGAAGCAGTGAAGACCATTGCCCGTATCGGCGCTAAACGCATAGAGGATGGCGACATCATTATGACGCATTGTAACAGCAGTGTCGCCATTGGCGTTATAGCGGAAGCTCATAGGCTGGGGAAGGACATCAAGGTGTTTGCAACGGAATCCCGTCCGTGGAGACAGGGCATCCTTACTGTTAACGACCTTGCCAGGGAAGGCATAGACACGACACTGATCATCGATAGTGCAGTCCGTCTGGTTATGAAGGATGTCGACAAGGTGTTCGTCGGAGCAGACACGATAACATCCCACGGCGCACTGATTAACAAGATAGGCACCTCCCAGCTGGCGTTGGCCGCCCACGAGTCCAGGGTCCAATTCTATGTGTGCAGCGAGACCTATAAGTTCTCGCCATTGTCGCTTCAGGGCGATCTCGTCAAGATAGAGGAGCGCGAGATCTCAGAAGTTGTGAAACCGGGGGAGATACCTGACACGGTCAGAGTATACAACCCGGTGTTCGATGTAACGCCGTCGCAATATATCGACGGCATAATAACCGAGGTCGGACTGATCTCACCGGGCTCGGTATACGATGTGATGCAAAGGAAATTCGGAACGGAGATCATGAAGGAGTGAGAAAATGGATTCTTATCTGCACTTGGGAGAGCCTGTGGATCAGGACAGATATGTAGTGTGCAAGTACCGTGTGACCACGGATCTTCCTATAGAGAAGGCCGCAGAGGCGATTGCCGCGGAGCAGTCCACCGGTACGTGGACGGGAATATCAACTCTGAACACCGAGATATTCAACAGTCTGGGTGCCAGGGTCGTTGATATCTCGGGAGACGAGATCATCGTCGAGTTCCCTACCGAGGATTTCAGTATCGAGGTCGGAGCCGTACCGCAGATCCTCAGCGTAATCGCAGGGAATCTCTTCGGTCTCGGTGCCCTCAAGGGTGTCAGGCTGGAGGACGTGACGTTCCCCAAGGAAATCTTGGATCAGTTCAAGGGTCCGAAGTTCGGAGCAGACGGGATCAGGAAGGCGCTGGACCGTCCGGAGAAGCCTCTGGTAGGGACCATAGTCAAGCCGAAGATAGGTCTCGATCCAAAAAACACGGCGAAGTATGTCTACGAGGCCGGATCCGGTGGTCTCACCAATTCCAAGGACGACGAGACTTTGGTGGATCAGAAGTTCTGCCCCATAGAGGATAGGACGATAGCGGTGGCTGAGGCATTGGACAGGTTGGAGAGCGAGGGCCACAAGATGATGCATGCCATCAATGTGAGTACCCGCGGAGACAAGATAGTGGAGCTTGCCGAGAAGGTACAGGAATGGGGTGCCAGGGAGATCATGGTCGATGTCATCACATGCGGATTCGGAGCCGTACAGGCTATTGCAGAGGATCCGTCGATCAAGGTCCCGATCCATGTTCACAGGACAATGCACGGGGCATTCACCAAGGATCCGTTGCACGGAGTCGCAATGCTCCCATTGACGAAACTGGTCAGGATGTGCGGAGGAGATGCTCTGCATATCGGTACTCTAGGAGTGGGGAAGATGTCCGGAAGCTCGAAGGAGGACAGTAACCTCACAGCTTGCCTTGGAAATGATGTGCCTTACAAGACGGTCATGCCGGTGTGTTCCGGAGGAGTCTATCCGGGAATCGTGGAGGACATAGTCAAGAAATCCGGATTTAATGTGCAGATACAGGCCGGAGGCGGTGTAGCAGGGCATCCCGACGGTGTGAGGGGCGGTGCGATGGCAATGAGCCAGGCAGTGGATGCGGCATTCGCCGGAATACCCAAGGAAGAATACGCCAAGGACCATAGGGAATTGGCCTTGGCATTGAAGACATGGGGATCCAAATGAAGTTCAAGGTACAGTCACGTAATGTCAGGACTCCGGAACCGGAGATCATGATGAACTACCAGGATTGTGTGACCCTGGGAATCAAAGAGAACGACCGTGTGATGATCACTGGTGCCAGGTCCTGGATAGCAATTGCCTCCTATGCGGAAGGCATAGTGGATCAGGGCACCGTGTTCCTGCCGACGGTCATCATGGATAAGGTAGGGACGGATAAGGACGGCATGGTCGATGTTGTGTTTGCTCATCCTCCGGATTCGGTGCGTTTCATACGCAAGAAGATGGACGGAGAGAAGCTGAACAAAGATCAGATCCATGATATTGTGGTGGATATCCTCGAGAACAGGCTTTCAAGGATAGAAATATCCGCCTGGCTGACCGCGTTGTACATCAATGGGATGGATATCGACGAGATTGCCGATTTCACCATGGCCATGGCCAACACCGGGGATATTGTGAAGTTCTCCAGGAAACCTGTGTTCGACTTCCATAGCCTTGGTGGCGTACCAGGGAACAAAATCACTCCTATTGTGGTTTCTATAGTCGCGGCCGGAGGACTGATGATCCCTAAGACATCGTCACGTGCTATCAGCAGTGCATGCGGAACATCCGATTTCGTCGAGACGTTCTGCGACATAGAGCTGGAAGCTTCCAAACTGATGAGCATCTCTGAGAATGTCGGAGGGGTCTTCGCATGGGGAGGTTCGATGAATCTGGCACCTGTGGATGACATGGTCATCAGGATCGAGCATCCTCTCGGAATCAATCCGAGGGCACAGATGCTAGCATCCATCATGAGCAAGAAGGTCGCGATGGGTTCCACTCATCTTCTCGTCGATATTCCTACGGGACAGGGTACCAAGGTCCCCACTCTTGAATCTGCGAAGGCTTATGCCCGTGACCTTATGGATTTGGGTGACAGGATAGGTATGCATGTGGAGTGCGCCATCACCTATGCGGATCAGCCTATCGGAATGGCAATAGGCCCCAATCTGGAGGCGAGAGAATGTATAAGCATCCTCGAAGGCAACAAGCATCCCGCCAGTGTGGTGGAAAAGGCCTTGGAATGCGCTGGTATCATCTTTGAGATGGCAGGTATGACGAACGGGATGGAGAGGGCAAAGGAGATACTCAATTCCGGGGAGGCACACAAGAAGTTCCTCGAAATCGTGGCCGCTCAGGGCGGAAATCCAAACCTGAAGTCCACCGATCTGAATCCAGGAAAGTATTCGTTTGATCTTCAATCAAGTCATTCAGGATATGTCCATTCCATCAACAACAAGGACATCGTCAATACGGCCAAGTCTGCTGGTTCCCCGTCAGATAAGGGAGCCGGATTGCTTGTGATGAAGAAGAAGGGACAGAGGGTTGAGGTTGGCGATGTGCTTATGACGATCTATGCCGAGAGTGAGGCCAAGCTCAAGAGGGCCAAGGAGTATGCTCTGAGCAACAACCCGTTCGATATCGAAGGTATGCTCATCAAGAGGGTCTCCGAAGTCAAACCGAGATGACACGCAGACTGATATTCACAGTGGATGTGGACCGTGATGTCAACTTCCATGTGGCAGGACAGATAGCGGCAGCCTCTATAGATCGTGGACAGGGCACAGAACCCAGGTTCTCCTCGTCCGAGAAGGGGTTGACTATGATAGCCGGTCTACTTGATGATCTGGGGATCAAGGGCACCTTCTTCATCGAGGGCAGGACATCGGAACTGGTCGACTGCTCGATAATCAGCGATCATTGCATCGGTTTCCATGGTTATGACCACGAGGAGCTGACAACCTTGGAGGATCCTTCTGATGCCATTGTTAAAGGGTATCAGGCCGTTAGGGACAACGTTGGCAGTCCGGTCTGTTTCCGTGCACCCTTCATGAGCATCGATGATAGAGTGTATTCCAGCCTTATTGAGCTGGGTGTTAGACACGATTCTTCCGTTTACGGAGCGCCGGGCGCGCTTGTTTACAGTGTGAGAGGGGTCATGGAGCACCCTGTCGCTAAGGGCAAGGATAGGGTAGGAAGGACCATCGCTGCATACCTTTGGCCTATGCATGAGGGACGGAGAACCCCAATGGATTACAGGGATATGGCAGCATCCATGGAGGATGGGGATCTGCTGATATCTACGCATACCTGGCACATTGTGGAGAGCAGAGATGACGGACCAATGTCCGAGAACCGTATCAGGGACAATCTGAATAATGTTCGTGTCGTTCTGGAAGGTATAATGGACGAGGGTTTCAAACCCGATATTATGGTGGGATGATATGATTCTGAGACCTATCCAAACAGCCGATTACCGCCCATTATCGAGGATACTTGATGACGAATGGTTATTTCGTTTGTATTCCAAGGATAGAGCTCTAGACTTCGCTGAATGCTATCTGGTACATTGCATAAACGGTTCTAATTTGGCCCTTACGTTGCTGGTCGACGATGAACCGAAGGGAGTCCTGATACTGAGCGATTAGTGCGAAGAGACCATCGACCGCAGCGAAGAACTGGCGAGACTCAGGGAATCTCTCAGAAGGGAACCGGGTTACGACGGATTTGTGGAGGATTTGGACAATCTGTACGGTGTATACAACCGTTCCGCATCGGTGTACAAATCACCAGATCTCGCCGAATTGAGTCTGATCATAGTCGGCAAGGGCTGCAGGGGAAGCGGTCTGGGGAAGGAATTGCTCCTTGAGGCCATGCGTATCACCGAATCCAATGGAAAAAAGGGGTTGTTTTTCTACACGGATACCGACTGCAACTACGGCATCTACGATTATTTGGGTGCTGATAGGGTTTCGGAAGATAAGATAATGTGCGCCGGAGAGGAATTAACCGTCTATTGTTACCGTTGGTCGAACGCCTAATCGGCATTCGTACGCGATTAGTCGCACGCAGGATTATATATTGCGGAAAGAGTCGCATGGCTACCGTGAGGCCATGAGCAAGCTCATTTTAGGTAAGGATGTCTCAGAGGAGATATACGCTGAACTCAGAGAAAGGATAGAGTTCCTGAAATCGAAAGGTGTCACACCAGGATTGGCTGTAATTCTGGTCGGAGACGACCCTGCTTCCCAGGTTTATGTAAGGAAGAAGGGGGAGATGTGCGAGGAACTGGGAATGAAGTCCGTGACAGTACGTATGCCCGCAGACACCACTCAGGAGCAGCTGATGGCCAAAGTGGATGAGCTCAATAAAGATCCCACGATTCATGGATTTATCGTTCAGCTGCCTCTGCCTCCCCATCTAGAAGAAGACCCTGTTATTAATGCGATCGATCCGTCCAAGGATGTGGACTGCTTCCACCCCAGTAATGTCGGTCGTGTGCTTATCGGTAATCCAGATTTCCTGCCTGCAACACCTGCCGGTGTCCAGCAGATGCTGATAAGATCCGGAGTGAAGACAGCAGGAAAGCATGTTGTAATCGTGGGTCGCAGTAACATCGTCGGTAAACCTATGGCGGCGATGACTTTGCAGAAGGCCATAGGAGCTGATGCTACGGTCACGGTCGTACATTCACGCACGGAGAACCTGCCGGATATCACCAGGCAGGCCGATATACTAATAGTGGCGATAGGAAAGCCACGTTTCATTAAGGCGTTCATGGTCAAGGAGGGTGCCGTGGTCATCGATGTAGGTACGAACAGAGTCGATGATCCGACCAATCCCAAAGGAAGCCGTCTCGTAGGGGACGTTGATTTCGATGAAGTCAAAGACAAGGTCGCCGCTATCACACCGGTGCCCGGAGGAGTGGGCCCGATGACAATTTGCATGCTTATGGCCAACACAGTCAAGGCGGCTGAGAAGGCCTCTGGAGTGAGTCTATGATAAGAGAATGCGAGGAGCATGGATACTATCGCAGTGAGCGCTGTCCGTTCTGCGGTGAGGAAGGAAAGTTCATAATGTCCGATTTCGAGGTTGAGAAGATCGGAAGGACATTGGCAGGAATCCTCAGGCACGGAAAGTACAACCTAAAGATGGATGACCAAGGATTCGTCTCCACAAGAGACGTCCTTGACAAGATCAAGGACCTCAACCCCCGTATGGGATGGCTGAGGATCAGGCATCTTGAGGCATTGGTCGATACCGATCCGAAGGGAAGATACGTCATCTCAGGCGGTAAGATAAGGGCGACCTACGGTCATACCATCGATTTGAACATAAGATTGGATTGTGAGAACATTCCGGAGGAACTCTTCTATCCGACCAACGAGGAGGAGGTAGAAGGCCTCTTGGAGAACGGAATCGTTCCGATCGACCGTTCCATGGTTCACCTTTCAAGGACGTTCCAAGACGCTATGCGCGCAGGACTCGTCCACAACGAGGACCCTATAATCCTCGGAATCGACACGGACATGTGCATGGACATGGGTTCGGACATCGGAAAGGCTGCCCGTACCGTATACCTGTGCAGGACTGTGCCACCCGAGGCGATATTCGTCGCAGATCCTGACGAATACGAGTCTGAAGAGGATTCCCAGTGAATCAAGGTGAAAAGATGGTCCAGATTCTAACCCCTGAAGAAGTCCAGGCTAAGACCGGCAGGATGTTCTGCAAGCGCTTCCTGACCATGGTCGATGACAAGACCGGCAGGGTTCAGTTCATCGAGACATGCTCATCCGTAGGGCCAGCGGAATGGGATGCGGTCAACAGGCGCCGCAGTGGTGGGGTCATAAAGAACGTTGACCTCAAATCCACAATGCTGGTCACCGACGCTTTCGTGGGCGAGGCTGAACTGAAGTTTGGTCCAGTCTCTAAGCAGTTGGGTTCGATGGGGATCAGTTCGATAAAGATCGAGGGTGACGAGGTCCGTTCAACATGGTATGCGATGGCAGGTGCTACCGTGGGTATCGGAGCATGCATGCCTGCATGTCCCGATGTCATCCGTACCGAATACCCGGACGATTTCAGGATGGGTGGCGGCCATACGTCGCACGTAGATATCATCACACCGAAACTGGTACGTGTGATTATCGCTATCGATGATACGGATACCAAAGAGAAGGGAGCTACCTGGGTCACGGGTTTGAAAATGGCCACGCAGTGTCCGATCGGGAAGTTCATCGAGCACAAAATAGTTCAGCTCAATCCAAACGCACCCAACAAGACCACCAATTGCTGCGGTACAGCCGTATCCTTCGCTGTGAAGGAATCGGAGATTCCCGCATTGATAGAGTACGCAGTGGACTTCGTTAAGAAGGATTCATATTCCGAGGATGCCATCATGACCGTTTACCAGGGTCTGGACATACCTAAAGAGCTATCCGATTTCGGGTGGAGTTGTAAAACGGTACTGTACAAGCCAGAGGATGCGATCAAGGTGGCAGAGAAACACGGAGTTCAGATTATCTCGTTGTTCGGACAGAACAAGGGCGTGATCGGTGCGGTCGCAGCCATCGGATGTTTCGACATGGGAGAAAAGGCGGCAGGAGTGCCGTCGGATTTTGAGTGATAGGATGGAAATTCCCCGCATAGTTACCGACAAGGCCTATTCGGCATACGAGGTCCAGTTGGAGAAGCAGGTGAGGGAATACGAGATTCCGCAGCATATAGCCATAATCATGGATGGAAACCGCAGGTATGCGAAAGAGGTCCTCAATGCGGAACCGATAGAAGGGCACAAGATGGGCAAGCATAAGCTCGATGAGGTCTTGCACTGGTGCCTAAATCTCGACATACGCCACCTGACAGTCTATGCGTTTTCCACGGAGAATTTCAATAGGGACGAGGATGAGATCGATTATATCATGAACATGATGGCGACCTCAATCGTTGAGCTTGCAGATAACAAGGAAGTGCATGAGCATCATGTACACGTGAGGGTCCTGGGTGACAGGGAGATGCTTCCCCAGAATGTCCTGGAAGCAGTCGAATATGCTGAAGAGAAGACCAAGGATTATTCTGATTTCTCCTTCAACATGGCAATAGCCTATGGAGGAAGGCAGGACATCACCAACGCTCTCCGCAGCATAGCCCAGAAGGTTAAGGATGGGGAGTTGGATGTCGAAGACATCAACGAGGCGATGATCGATTCATACATCTCGACAAAGGACCTTCCAGATCCGGACCTGATTCTTCGCACATCAGGCGAGGTCAGGGTGTCAAATTTCCTATTATGGCAGATGGCTTATTCCGAATTGTACTTCTCAGACGTCTACTGGCCTGGTTTCAGATACATAGATTTCCTCAGGGCAATCAGGACGTATCAGCAGCGCAAGAGGCGGTTCGGGAAGTGAAGGTTTGAGATCAGACATAATCTTCCTGCATGCCCCTTCAGTCTATGATTTCCGCAAAAAACCCATATTTTACGGCCCGGTCAGCGATGTGATACCATCATCACCGGTCTTTGAGATGTATCCTATCGGATTCATGACTATATCTTCGCATTTAGAAGCGGCCGGATTCAGGACTAGGATCGTCAACATTGCCGTTCAGATGCTCAGCAGTGATAAATTCGATGTGGAGAAGAGGATAAAGGGGCTGGATGCGAAGGTCTTCGGTATCGATCTGCATTGGATGCCCCATGCCCATGGGGCAATTGAGCTTGCAAAGATAGTGAAGAAGTACCATCCGGACGCACTGGTGGAGTTCGGAGGATTGACATCGTCGTATTTCCACAGGGAACTCATCCAGAGGCCGGAGATAGATCTTGTGATGAGGGGGGATACCACAGAGGTCCCAACCGTGAAGCTGATGGAGGCACTATCCAAAGGCGTGGAGGACTTGTCGGAGATCCCTAATCTCACTTGGAAGGACAAATCGGGCAACATCCATGAGAACGGAGTGACGTACTCGTTGGAATCTTTGGATGAGATAAGATTCGATTACGGAACGATGATCAAGTGCGTCATGCGCAACATGGACATCTCAGGAGCCTTGCCATGGTTTGGCTGGGACAAGCTTCCGTTGACATCCGTATTCACGGTCAGGGGGTGCTCCATCAACTGTGCTGAATGTGGTGGCTCTCATTTCGCGAACGGCAACGTGGTCTGCAGGAAGAAGCCTGCATTCAGAAGTCCGGAGAAACTCGCTGAGGACATGGCGTTGATCCAGTCCTATCTGGATACTCCGATATTCATTGTTGGAGACCTCAGACAGCAGAGCATGGGCTATGCCGACCGTTTCTTAGAGGCTAGCAAACAGCATCGTATCAAGAACCACGTTGTCGTGGAGCTTTTCAACGGTGCTACACCGGAATATTTCAAGAAACTCGATGACACGTTCGAGGGCGGATGGTCCATAGAATTCTCCCCAGATTCACATGATGAGCAGGTGCGTATGGCACTCGGAAAGGGATATACGAACGAGGCCATTGAGAAGACGATCCCTGCGGCTTTCCGCAATGGGTGCAGCAGACTGGATCTGTTCTACATGAACGGATTGCCGTATCAGGACCGTCAATCGGCCCTTTACAGCGTTAGAGCCGCAGAAAGGCTCTGGGGATCGGTCAATAAGGATGACGGTCTCTTCATTTATAACGCTCCATTTGCGCCATTTGTAGATCCCGGGAGTAGGATATTCGAGGAACCTGAGAAGTGGGGATATACATTGCGTGCACGTACCCTCGAGGAGCATAGGGTTCTTTTGGATAATCCTTCG
>Ga0310696_10003607_pt1 | contig 19243 bp, 16 predicted proteins | sample AusTroGonzalo_MG_4_FD_203885 | JGI IMG/M metagenome (GOLD analysis project Ga0310696, IMG submission 203885) | Bovine rumen microbial communities from tropical cattle in Woodstock, Queensland, Australia - Gonzalo_02 (v2) (version 2) | ecosystem: Host-associated > Mammals > Digestive system >... | reverse complement strand
ACTACAAGACCACCTTTTTCAGTGAAAACCGACTAAAACGAAACAGTTTTAAGGGGCAATCAGCCCATAGCTGAGCAGCAGCGTGAAAAACGCGGAACCGACCCCTCTCAAAACTGGCCCATACGCATCCAACCAAAGAACTCATTCAAAAAATCGGAGTCTCAGAGGGGTCAATGTAAATATTTTTCGTACTTACGGTTGAAAAGCCCCTAAGGAGGAATTATCGCGACAAATCAAATCATCCCTGGCTCCAAGCAATTGAAGTCTGGGATAAGAGTTTAGTAGCTCAACATGGCTGCAGGGCTGATATGCAAAGTATGACACAGTTGGCGTGCTATCTTTAGCGTTGGCTCTGCACGACCGGAAACATAGTCGTTGATGCGTGAAGGGCTGACACCTATCATTATGGCCAGTTGTTTCTGGGTCATCTCGTTTTCTGCCAATGATGTCTCTATCAGTTCAGCCACTGTTGGCTTGCCTATCGGATAGTGTTCCTTCTCGTAGTCAATCACCACATCCGACATCATCGTCAGCTCAACGGCATTGCGATCGTTGGCTGGTGTCTCGTCGCTAACCAGCGGCAGAAGCTCCTCTATCCGTGCCAGTGCAAACTCATATTGCTCCTTTGTTATCTTTCCCATAATTAGCTTATCAATTATATTGTCGATGCGTCAATCTTGTCGTAGTCTCCGTGGGTGCCCACAAAACGAATGAACAAATGCCCGATGGTGAACGACACTATCCTCATTGTGAGTGCAAAGATACTTCACAATTTTGAATTACGCAAATATTTTGCACAAAAATATTGCTTTTCGTAATATCTTGTAAAAAACTCTGCCGAACCGCCGCCACGAAAGGCGGCAGTTCGGTAGAAGATTGATTAACAATAAGAGACCCTGACACTGGCAAAAACTATCTCTGAATTTTATTCTTCTGGTATGTCATCGTTTTCATAGACAAACTTAGGTGCGAACTCGAAGAAGTCGAGCTGAAGTTCATGAAACACTAATGTCTGTGCCGTTGCTCCGAATAATTTGCCAGTATTCTGAGAAGGGAGAACAAGAGCTAAAAGCTCATTTATTCATTGTTATTGTCTGGTTACTCTCTGTTTCTTGCTGTTCGTTTTTTAGAGTTAGACACTATTATCTATAGCGGTTAATACGCATATTCTACCTCACGAGCCAAGGCCTCACAAACCAAGGCATTGATAGTGATGCCTTTCTCCTGGGCCTTGGCCGCAATAGAACTGTGTATCTCTGGGGTGAGCCGTATGTTCAAGACGCCACTATAGGGTTTTCGAGGCTTCACGCCTCGCTGCTCACAACTGGCCAGGTAACAATCGACAGCCTCTTCAAAGTCGTGCCGCAACTCGTCCACATTGTTGCCTTCGTAGGTTATACAGTCTTTTGTCAATCCTTGTACCTTACCGAAGAGGCAATTGTCCTCCTCGCTGTATTCCACACTTCCTGTGTAGCCCTTGTATTTAAGTTTTCCCATATTTGCCCGTTTGGTTCTAAACCTCATTTTTCGTGGCACGTCTGTATCTTAGTACGAAGTGCAGACAGAGGCTTAGGGCGGCAAGGACAGCTACGATGGCCAGGACGGTTGTTGTCATGTCATCGCTGCCAAGCACGGAGGTGTCAGGCGGGAGGGGAGCAACATCGGCAAGCTGGACAGCCGATGAGCCGCCGTCGGTTGCACTGAGATGATTAACGATGCAGCTGGCTGAATCCTGTGCAGGAGCCACGCTGTCGATGGTGTCGGGTACCTCAGTCTTCCCCGAAGGCTGGATGGTATCGACGATAACTCTTTTAACCCTGCGCAATGTGTCGGGCAGGTGTCGCGGTAAACGCCCTGGATAGGCAATGTCTAATAAAAGCATAATGGTATTCGTTTAAATTAGTAACAGAATCATATAAAACAAAAGAACGAAGAGCAAGCCGGTCAGGAAACTGATGGCATTGCACAGAGTACTGTAGATGAACGCCTGGGACAGTCGCCGTACAAACAGCCAATACCAGGCGGCCTCAACCAGGATAATCAACAGCTCGGCCAGGAGAATGGTGGTGAAACTTTCGTCAACGAACGTGACGTAGAGGTTCAAGGGAACATTCGTAAAGACATTGATGACGACCGACGACCAGAGCACCTTCTTGCGCTTTTCACGCAGAAGCAGCAATACCCCCAACTCTATCAAGATGGTCGGCACCAGGGCCAAAAGCAATATCACTATCAGGGTCATAAGCTTAAAGGGTGGCTAGTAAATATCCTGGAATCAATGCAGCGGCAAGCAGTCCGAAAGCCAGTCCCTCACGTCCGGGGAGCACGGCATTGGCAAGATAGAGGGTGATAGGCATGGTGCAGTTAACGGCAAAAGCTCCCACAAGGAGTACCGCCAGTGCCATCCCAGTGTTGGGGCAGGTGATGGAGGGGATTTGCAATCCCCGGTGCCAGCCCGTCACGATGTAGAAGCAGAGCGCAGCCACAACCACCATCAGGGCAAACGAAGTGATGATGCCCCAACGACGGGCTATCCATCCACCCGACATCTTGCCAAGCATAGACACAGCTCCGGCAAGAAGCACAAGGCGGGCTGGCACCGGGGATTGCAAATCCCCTCCATCACCTGCCCCTACACCGGCTCCCAACGAGAAGCCCTGACCAACGTAAGAGCGAAGCATGACTACTCCCATCAGCAGCAATAGGGCCGTTATAGTTAAGAGTTGAGAGTTGAGAGTTCTTGCTGCGCAAGCGTCCTTCGGCCGAGCGGAGAGTTGAGAGTTAAGAATTGAGAGTTTAGAATTTAGAGTTAAGATTTGAGCGTCCCGTTGGGCTTCACCATGAAGATAGGCCACCGCCAGCACGCTGATAGCAAGCAGGAAGAGGCAGAGCATGGTCCACGAGAAGAACACATAGCCCAGCGACAATCCCAGAACGCCAGTAGAGACAAACATGCCCAGGGCACGGATATCGTTTCTGGTAGTGATGGCAACCTGTTTGCCACCCCATACATGAAACAGCGAGTTCCCCATGCCAAGCATAGCTGCCACCAGCATAGTACCTTCAGCGACCAAGCCGAAACGCAGGACTGCCACCGTGGCCAATACGGCAAAGGTGAGTAGTAGCACCGAGGCCAGCAACAGCCAGTGGCGCTGCCGCATACGGTCGGCCAACGCTCCTGTCAGGGGCTGGGTAAGGAAAGCCAACACATTGTAGGCAATAAACATCGCCAGTAATTTCTGCGCAACAAGACCCTCCGACAGCAAGTAGAGACTGCACACACACAGGCCATCCACCAGCAAATGCATGGCAGAACAGATGGTGGTCAGTCGCCAGGTGTCCCTGATAGATGCGGTCGGTTGCGTCATGGCTTGGGTTACGTCACAAAAAGGCTTATAGTAAGAGCTAAATGATTATCCGCATATATCCGACAGTCGGACTGCCGTAGTAGCCCACGCTTCCCAGCGTGACAGGGGCAGTACGGCATAATACGATTCCCACGCTGGGAAGCGTGGGCTACTACAAGGCGACGGCCCCACACGCTGGGAAGCGTGGGCTACTGAGCTACCGCTGATTGTTATCGGGTGATTGCGGATAATCATTTAAACTAAAGGGCATTGCCATTTCGCCGGGAGATGGCAATGCCCTTTTCAACTACTTATTAATTCGCTTATTACTTGAACAGGCTCTGTGCCATCTGGTAGAGGCAGCGGCGCCAGGTCAGGAACTCGTGGGCGGTGCCCTCGGAGATAAGACCCTCGGCGTTGTAGCCAGCAGCCTTCAGGTCGGCCACGCTCTTGTTGATGCCGTCGGGATTCTCCTTGGAGCCGCAGCCCTCGAAGATATACTTCACCACCTTCGGGTCCTTGATCTCGTCGGGGGCGTACTGGCCGCCAGAGAGCAGACCCCAGTAGCCGAACATCTCAGGACGGCGCAGGGTGATGAGCTTCGTCTCCATGCCGCCCATCGAGAGGCCGGCCATGGCGCGGTTCCACTTGTCGGGCTTCGTCAAGAAGTTCTGATCGATGAAGGGGATGAGCTCGTCGATGAGCAGCGTCTCAAACTCCTTTGCAGTGAACTGTCCGATGCTGCCGAACTTGAAGTCGTTGGTCAGACCGTAGGCCATGACGACGATGAATGGCTTGATCTTGCCGTCGGCGATGAGGTTGTCCATGATAATGCCGGCCTTACCCTGTACGGGCCAGCTGGTCTCGTTCTCACCCCAGCCGTGCTGCAAATACAGGACGGGATAACGCTCCTGCTTGCCCTTGACGAGCTTGCCGTAGCCATTGGGCAGATAGACATTGGCGGTCTGCATCTTGCCGGTGCTCTCACTCCAGAAATTCACCTGCTGGATGTTGCCGTGAGGAATGTCTTTACGCCAGGCGTAGAAGTCCTTGTCCTTGGCGGGAATCTCAATACCGCTCTCCCAACGGCAAGAACCGAAATAGTTGTGTGTGCCGGGGTCGTTGACCGTTGCACCGTCGATGGTCAGATGATAGTAGTGGAAGCCCTCGTCCATGGGGCCGTCGGTGGTGCCTGTCCAGACGCCGTCCTTGTCCTTGTGGAGTACGGTGCCGCCACGGCCGCCAAGACCGAGGCTGACGATGACCGACTTGGCATCGGGAGCATCAATGCGGAAGCGGGCGTAGCCCTCGCTGTTCACCTGCGGCCACTCCTGTCCGGGCTGGTTCATCTCGTTGGGCACGAAGTCCTCCTTCGGCACGCGCTTGTCCAGAGCGGGGTCGAAGTCGCGGATGGCGCGCATGCACTGCTTCGGACGGTAGTTCTCGTCGAAGGGCAGTGGGTGGTTGTTCACGCCGAGCCATGAGTCCTTGTCGCCGAGGTTCCAGAAGGTCACATTGTCGATGACATCAGCGTGCTTGCGGAAAATCTTGAACAGACGGCTGTACTGGTCGGTCTGCAGCGTCTGCATATAGGCGGGCTGAGGCTTGGCCTCGCCACGGCTGAACATCAGCTGACCGCCGCTCTCGTTGTTCATACGGAGGTCAAGCTCAGTGATGTGGATGTGCTTTACAATCTCCTTAAAGCGGACGATAGCCTTTTCGAGCTGCTCCTCGCTGGGGAAGTAGATGTTGTAGTGGCCCTGCATGCCAATACCGTCGATGGGCACGCCGGCGTCCTTCATCTTCTTCACCATGTTGTAGATGCGCTCACGCTTGCCCTCGTCCACGCAGCTGTAGTCGTTGTAGATGAGCGTGCCAGTGGGGTCGGCCTCGCGGGCGAACTCAAATGCCTTGGCAATGAACTCATCGCCGCAGAGCTTGAAGTGACGGCTCTGGCGGTAGGGGCTTGGCTCCTCTCCAGGACGACGGCCCCAACGGGGACCACCACCATCATCGGCCATGGCCTCATTGACCACGTCCCAGGCATAGACAACGTCCTTATAACGGTTCACCACGGTGTGGATATGCTCACGCAGACGCTCGTAGAACACCTCCTTCGTCACATCCTTACCCTTCTTGTCGGTGAACATCCAGTCGGCAAACTGTGAGTGCCAGCACAGACAGTGTCCGCGCATCTTGATGCCGTTCTGGCGGCAGAAGTCGGCAATCTTGTCAGCCTTCTCAAAGTTCCAAACGCCCTCTTGCGGGTGGAGCTCACCGGGCTTCATGTCGTTCTCGGCGGTAACGCTGTTGAACTGTTTCAGAACAAGTTCTTTCTGGGCATCGTCAGAGACGTTTCGCTGGTTGAGAGCCACGCCGACGGTGAAGTAGTCCTTGTAAGCATCCTTCAGACCTACGTCAGCCCTCGGATCCCGCTGTTGCCACTGTGCCCATGCTGAGCTGATGAATAACGAACTGACAAGAAATGTCAGTGAAAGTTTTTTGATTTTTCCCATAATGTAAATGATTAGAAAGTTAAGTGCTGTCAGAAAAATAACTTTGTTATTGATAATTCCTTGCAAAGGTACGCATTTTTCCTTTAACACTCTTTTTCTATATGTCTCAAATGTTTCTTCTTTGTTCTCTCCAAGAACTTCTCGGCGAATACACGGGACAGGAGGGATTAGAAGAGGCTCTGCTCGCCGTCGTCGATGTGGGTGACGCGGTCGTTCAGCTCGGCCAGCTTGCCACTGTTCCAGCGGTCGGTGGTACCAACAAGGTAGCCGGTGATGCGCTGTAGCCGGTCGATGTCGTGGCTATGGCAGCGGGGGCACTCCTTGAGGTCGGGCTGAGCGTTCTCGTAGCCACAGGCCATGCAGCGGTTGCGGTTGTGGTTGATGCTTCCGTAACCCATGTTCAGGCGATCCATCATGTCGACAACACCCATGATGACCTGGGGGTTGTGCGTGGCATCGCCATCTACCTCGACGTAGAAGATGTGACCGCCACGCGTCAGATCATGGTAGGGAGCCTCCACCTCGGCCTTGTGGCGTGCGGAGCACTTATAATAGACCGGCACGTGGTTGGAGTTCGTGTAGTAGTCGCGGTCGCAGATGCCCTTCAGCGGGCCGAATTTTTCGCGGTCGCGCTTGGTGAAGCGTCCAGCCAGGCCTTCGGCGGGCGTGGCGAGCACGGAGTAGTTGTGGTGGTAGCGCTCGCAGAACTCGTTGATGCGGTCGCGCATGTAGGTGACAATGCGCAGTCCCAGCTCCTGCGCCTCCTCGCTCTCGCCGTGATGCTTGCCGATGAGGGCCACGAGACACTCGGCCAAGCCAATGAAGCCGATGCCGAGCGTGCCCTGGTTGATGACGCAGTCCACCTTGTCGTTGGGAGCTAGCTTGTCGCCACCTATCCAGAGGCTCTTCATCAGCAGGGGGAACTGCTTGGCCAGGGCAGACTTCTGGAACTGGAAACGGTCATCGAGCTGCTTGGCGGCAATCTCGAGCATACGGTCGAGCTTGGCGAAGAACAGGGCGATGCGCTGCTCTTTCACTTCCTTACTCAGTGGGTAATTGTCACGCTGGGAAGTGTGACCTACTATACTGCTGTCACGCTGGGAAGCGTGACCTACTTCCAACATGCACTCGATGGCGAGCTTCACAATATTAATAGTGGTGAACGAGACGTTTCCGCGTCCAATGGAGGTCTTGGGTCCGAAGCGGTTCTCGAAGACACGGGTGCGACAGCCCATCGTGGCCACCTCGTGCAGGTAGCGCTTGGGGTCGTCGGGGCGCCACTCGTCGGTTTGGTTAAAGGTGGCATCAAGATTAAGGAAATTGGGGAAGAACCGGCGAGCCGTCACCTTACAAGCCAACTGGTAAAGGTCGAAGTTACGGTCTTCAGGCAGGTAGTTCACACCGCGCTTCTTTTTCCATATCTGTATGGGGAAGATGGCGGTCTCGCCGCCGCCCACGCCCTCGTAAGTGGAGAGCAGGATTTCGCGCATCACGCAGCGTCCTTCGGCCGAAGTGTCTGTACCATAATTAATAGAGGAGAATACCACCTGGTTGCCGCCTCGTGAGTGGATGGTGTTCATGTTGTGGATGAAAGCCTCCATGGCCTGGTGCACACGGCCCACGGTCTTGTTGATGGCATGCTGGCGCACGCGGTCGACGCCCATCAGACCGTCGAGGGGCTGCTTTATATAGTCCATCAGCGGCTCGTCGTAGAGCTTTGAGTAGTCCTCGCCGTTCAGGTCTTCAAGATATTTCAGCTCCTCCTGATAGGTCATGCGCACGAAGGGTGCGAGGTAGAAGTCGAAGGCCGGGATGGCCTGTCCACCGTGCATCTCGTTCTGGGCGCACTCCAGGCTGATGCAGGCCAGCACGCTTGCCGTCTCAATACGTTTGGCAGGGCGCGAGGCACCATGTCCGGCGATGAAGCCGCAGTTCAGGATATTGTCCAGCGGGTGCTGCACGCAGGTGAAGCTCTTCGTGGGGTAGTAGTCTTTGTCGTGGATGTGCAGGTAGTTGTCCTTCACCGCGTCTTTCACATCAGGTGAGAGCAGATAGTCATCGACGAAAGGCTTCGTAGTCTCCGAAGCGAACTTCATCATCATGCCGGCGGGTGTGTCGGCGTTCATGTTGGCATTCTCGCGGGTAACGTCGTTTTTCTCCACGTTGACGATGTCGAGGAAGATGTCGCGGGTCTTGGCCTTGCGGGCGATGGAGCGCTGGTTGCGATAGGCGATGTATTTCTGGGCTACGTCCTTACGGCTGGACTTCATCAGTTCCATCTCTACCATGTCCTGGATGGCTTCGACATCCATCTGCGCCTTGCCGCGCTGAGCCACGTGGTCGGTAATCAGGCTGATGAGTCTTTCGTCTTCGCCCTTGTCGGTTGCCATCATGGCCTTGCGGATAGCGGCCATGATCTTCTGTTCGTTGAAGCCGACAATGCGCCCGTCGCGTTTTATAACGGTTTGTATCATAGGTGTTATTGGGTTTTGTGGGTTTAATGGGTTTTCATGGGCTTTGTGGGTTTAATGGGCTTAATGGGTTTAATGGGCGTTGTGGGGGGTGATTACCATCCCATTTTACTCAGTTGTGCAGCATTGTACCACTGCATGCCCTTTATCTCGCTGTTCATCTGGCTCATGCTCTTGTTCAGGTTGATCTGGTAATACCTGTTCCACCTGGCTTGGTCGGCATCGGTCTGCGGGACGTACATGCCGAGGGTTCCTAGCCGCTCTTCGGTGATGGTGAAGTCGGCGAACTCCATTTGATTTTCAGGTGAGTAGTAGACGTGGTTGGCCATCCACACGGTGGTAAAGGTGTGGTATGGGACAGCCTTGTCGAAGACGCGCTTCCATTCCTTGTATTGTGCTTCCGAGGCATAGCGCAGAATGAAGTCCTGCATGTCGAACTGTGTGTGGTCGTAGTAGAAGATGAGCTTGCTGACGTCGGGGTATCGGCATCCGGCTTCATCGGGCTCTATGTCGTTGGCGAATGACTGGAGCGTCTCGGCGGTGGACTTTGCCAAATCTTCCAGCTCACTGGTCTTGACAGCTACCAAAGGAACGCTGTAGCCGCCCGACTTCTGCTCGTAGTACTTGTCCACTATCTGCTTGTAGAAAGTGCTGTCCTGGCTGAACATGGCCGGCACGACAGTATGATAGGGGGCTCCCTCACCAGGAATCTCTGCTGGCGAGCCGATGATGTAATCGGCACATTTGCGCAGCTCATAGACACTCTCCACACACATGAAGCAGCAGCAGTCGGCAAAGATGAACTTCAGCTTGGGCAGCCGTTCCAGCACCTTTGCCATATCGGGAATATTCATATAGGTGTTGCCGCCGGTATAGTCCACGCCGTAGGCCTTCCGTCGGGAATTGCTGGTAGAGGACGACGAAGCGCTCTTGCGCATGAGCCATCCGTCGGCATGTCCCCAAAGCACGAGGCCGTAGCTCTTCGCCTCAAAGTTGTCGATGACGTACTTCATAGCGTCGTATAGCACCTGCGGATCGCTGCTCTTCATCTCTGTCTCAAAGCTCTTGAGGCGAATGGTGTCACCCTTCTCCACTTGCATGAAATAAGGCTTCTCCCTGTTGTTGTCCACAAAGAGAATCAGCTTGTTGTTGGTGGCCAGGTCTTTTGTGCCCTGTATCACCTGCCTCATTTCGGCCCTGAAGTAGTTCGTGAGATTATTGTCATCGGCCATGTAGATAAGTACGGCTCGCTCAAACCTTCCATCTTCGGGTTCTGTGTTGTTGTCTTTGCTGCAGCAGGAAAGGGTAAGGACTGCACAGATAGCGCAGCTTACGAGACAAGAATAGGTCTTTTTCATGAATGTAGGTTTTTTATGGGTCATAAAGCGGTTCTATAGCTTCTATAGTACTGCTAGGATTTCATCGTCGGTGGCCAGGTTGAAGTCTCCGATGATAGTGTTCTTCATCGCGGCGGCGGCCAGAGCATAGTCGAGCAGGTACTGCTCAGTCATTCCAGGCTGGAAGGCACAGTGGAGCATGCCGGCCATGAAGGCGTCGCCCACGCCCGATGGGTCTACCACGCCGTTGATGTCGTGGATACGCGAGCGGAGAAGGGTGTAGCCGTTGGGTGATTGGTATTGGGTGTTAGGTGTCGGGTGGTTGGTGTAGAGCAAGGCGGTGAGCAGGTGGCGGCTCGATGCCACCATGTTACGCATACCCATGAGCCAGCGCTGGCAGCGGGGGAATTGCTCGTGCAGCTGCTCAAACCACTCTCGATATTCGTCCATCTGCATCTCAAAGGAGGTATCGGTGGCGGTGTAGGGTGGCTGACTGCGTTGGCAAAGCCACTCAAACTCAATGGCATCGCCGAACATCATGTCACAACGGGCAAGCATGCGTCCGATGGTCTCACGCGGCTCTGCGCCGTAGCGCCACAGGTTCTTGCGGTAATTGATATCGAACGATACCTTCACGCCCATGTCATCGGCAATGTCCATCGCCTCGAAGGTCGCGTCGGCTGCATTTTGCGTGATAGCCGTAGCGATGCCTGAAATGTGAAGCACGGAGGCTCCTTTCAGTATCTCACGCCAAGGAATCATGCCCGGTTGCAGTTCGCTGTAAGCCGAGCCTGCGCGGTCGTATATGACCTTCGATGCCCTCATGCCGGCAGCAGGCTCCAAGTAATAGGTGCCTATGCGGGTACCACCCCATTGAACGTGGCTCATTCCCACGCCGAGCTGCATCAGGTTCTGTGCCCCAGCATGGGCAACAGGCGTGTCGGGCAGACGGGTGATATAGTCTACATCGTCGCCCAGTGTGGCCAGGCTCACGGCAACGTTGGCCTCGCTGCCGCCGTACATACTAGTGAACGTGCGACCCTGAGAGAGTCGCTGGTGCTGATCCTTGGAGAAGCGAAGCAAAAGCTCTCCGAAGGTTACAATCTTTGATGTCATTGTCATTGTGTCTAATCTTTTGTCGTCTAGAGCTTTTAAGATGTCTGGAGTGTCCAGACGGTTGGTTTCGGCGTGCAAAAGTACGAAAAAAAAGCGAACTGGCAAAAATCTAGAAGAAAAAACTACCTTTTCTAGGAGAAAAGCCTATCTTTTCTAGGAGATAGATTAGGGTTGCCTACAAGGGGATAATTCGTCGAGTAGTTTCTCCACCAACCGGGGCACGGCGTAGCTGTCGATGTCACTTTCGTCCACCCAGAAGTAGCCCTCCGGCAGTTGTGGTCGTTCATCGGTTTCCCACAGCCAGAAGTCGGCCAGGAGCACACGATGGGTCAGCACGTGGCGAACGTTCTTTTTCAACAGCCTGGCCTCTGGGGATAAAACTTTGCTTTCCTCCAGGCAGACTGGTTCGTAGAGTCCTTGCCAGATGTCGCCAGCCGGACGACGGTGGAGGGCCGTCTGACTCTTACAGCGTATATAAATATAGGTAAGGTGACGCTCCTTTACCTCTAGTTTCTTCAGTTTTACGGGCAGGGTGTCGATGGCACCTGTCCTGAAGGAAGCGCAAGTATCCATCAGCGGACAGCTGTCACAGTGGGGGTTGACGGGCGTGCAATGGATGGCTCCGAAGTCCATGATGGCCTGGTTGTAGGCCGAGGCGGCATCAGGTGGCAAAAGACTCTGAGCCAAGGCGGTAAACTCCTTCTTCCCTTCCGTGGTGTTGATGGGTGTATTGATGCCATAGTGACGGGCCAGCACACGGTAGACATTCCCATCGACCACGGCTGCCGGGAGGTCGAAGGCGATGCTGCCAATGGCAGCTGCCGTGTAGTCGCCCACGCCCTTCAGGGAGCGAAGACCCTCTATCGTGGCGGGAAAACCGCCACGGGCGACCACCTGGCGTGCCGCCGTGTGCAGGTTGCGGGCTCGGCTGTAGTAGCCCAGTCCCTGCCATTCGCGCAGCACTTCATCCTCAGTGGCTGCGGCCAGCTGCTCGACGGTGGGCCAGCGACGCATGAACCGCTCCCAGTAGGGCCGGCCCTGCTCGGTGCGGGTCTGCTGAAGGATGATTTCCGACAGCCACACGGCGTAGGGGTCGCGGGTCTGCCGCCAAGGCAGGTCGCGGCCATTCTCCTTGAACCATTGTAGCAGGGTCGTCGTAAAACTCATTGCTGGCGATTCTTACTTTCTGTTAATAATACGTCGGCAAAGGTAAGCAAAAGTGTCGTAATAGGCAAATAATACACCCGTCTTTTTGTTAATAAACGTTGTTAAGTAAAAAAGAGTGTTTTTTGGGCGCTTCGGAACATCATTAATTGCGTAAATATATGTAATTTTGCCGCCCAAATGAGCACGGTATGTGTAAAAAAGGTTGAAACAGGAAAGGAAATGGACGATTTCGTTCATTTTACACGTGTGCATTATGCCCACTGTAAGCAGTACGTGCCAGAACTAGAACGCGACGTACGCGACATGTTCAACCCAAAGAAAAATGCGGGGCTGGAGTTCACGGACATTCAGCCTTTCGTTGCCTACCGCGACGGTAAGGTTGTGGGACGTATTGCCGGCATCATCAACCATCACGCTAATAAGAAATGGAACCGCAACTACGTGCGCTTCTCGCTCATTGAGTTCATTGACGACCGCGAGGTGTCGAAAGGATTGCTTGATGCCGTGGCGCAGTGGGGACGGGAAAAGGGCATGGACCGCATACAGGGGCCGATGGGCATCACCGACTTCGACAAGGAGGGTATGCTCGTCGAGGACTTCGACCTCACGGGTTCCGTCACCGCCATCTACAACTACGACTATTACCCCCGCCACTTGGAGGCACTGGGCTTCGAGAAAGAGGCCGACTGGCTGCAGGTGCGCGTGGATGTGCCACAGGAGATTCCTGCCAAGTATCTGCGTGTGGCTCGGTATGCCCGTGAGCAGGTGGGACTGACGGTGAAGAAGGTGACCAACGATGAGATACGAGGCGGCTACGGGAAGAAGATCTTCCATCTGCTGAACGCCGCCTACAGCCCGCTCTTCGGATATACCGAGCTATCGGAAGGACAGATAGACGACTTCGTGAAGCAGTATATCTCCCTGGTCGATAAGCAGCTCATACCGCTCGTAGAGAACGGGAAAGGCGAGCTGGTGGGTGTGGCCATCACCATGATGAGCATGGTGGAGGCTTTCCAGCGGTCCGGCGGACGGCTGTGGCCCACGGGCTGGTGGCATCTGCTCGGCGGACTGAAATGGAACAAGGCCGACCACGTGGAGATGCTCCTCATCGCCGTACGCCCCGACTATCAAGGACTGGGCGTGAACGCTCTCTTCTTTGAAGACCTTATACCTATTTATAATAAATACGGTATCAAGTGGGCCGAGACCGGCCCGCAGCTCGAGGACAATATGCGCGAACTGAACCAGTGGCGACCGCTGAACCCCAAGACGGTGAAACGCCGCCGATGCTACACGAAGAAAATATAAATACGACGAAACAATATTTAAACAACGAATTACACGAATTTCACGAATTGAACGAATTATAACGTATTTCAGAATAATATGAATTTCACGAATTATTTGGATTTCACGAAAACTACTGCGTATAGCTATGCGCAGCTCTCATCGCTTGCGACGATAATTCGTGAAATTAGTAATACAATTCGTGAAAATTCGTGTAATTCGTGTAATTCGTTGTTATAAAAAATGATTATGAATAGAGTAGTAATTACTGGCATGGGCATTTGGTCCTGCCTGGGAACAAGTCTTGACGAGGTGCGGCAGTCACTTTACGAGGGCCGCAGCGGTATCATCTTCAGTGAGGAGCGCCAGCAGGCCGGGTTCCGGTCGCCCATGTGCGGCAACGTGCCTAAGTGCGACCTGAAGAAGTTGTTGAGCCGCAACGTGCGCCAGATGATGCCCGAAGAGGCACAGTATGCCTACATGGCCACGCTTCAGGCCCTGGAGCAGGCCCGTCTGGACCAAGACTATATCGACGCTCACGAGGTGGGTGTCATCTACGGTAACGACTCCGTGGCCGAGGATACCATGATAGCCATGGACAAGTTCCGTCAGGCTGGCTCTACGGCAGCTTGTGGCAGCGGTGCCATTTTCAAGTCGATGAACTCGACGGTGACGATGAACCTCGCCACGCTCTTCCACCTGAAGGGTATTAACCTCACCGCCTCGGCAGCCTGTGCCAGCGGCTCGCAGTCGCTCGGACTGGCTTTCCTGCTCATTCGCAATGGCTTGCAGGACTGCATCGTCTGCGGCGGTGCAGAGGAAAATAACATGTATGGCATAGCCGCCTTCGATGCGCTGCAGACCTTCTCCACCCGTGTGGACGCTCCTGCAAAGGCCAGCCGTCCCTTCGATCGCGACCGCGACGGCCTCGTGCCAAGCGGCGGCGGCGCAACGCTCATCGTGGAGAGCTTAGAACATGCACAGAAGCGCGGAGCCACCATCCTCGCAGAGATAGTAGGCTGGGGCTTCTCTGGCAATGGCGACCATATCTCCACGCCCAACGTGGCCGGTCCGGCACGCTCGCTGGAGCTTTGCCTGAAGAGCGCAGGCGTAAATCCCCGTGACATCGGCTACGTCAACGCCCACGCCACTTCGACAAAGATTGGCGACGCCCGCGAGGCTCAGGCTATCGCACAGGCATTCGGCGACTACCGCGTGCCCGTGACGTCGACGAAGAGTCAGACGGGTCACGAGATGTGGATGGCCGGTGCATCGGAAATCATCTACTCTATGCTGATGATGCAGAACGACTTCATCGCCGGGTCGCTCAACTTCGAGAACCCCGACGAGGAGACGGCATGCATCAACGTGCTCGGCGAGCGCAAGGACACCCATTTCGACATGTTCCTCTCCAACAGCTTCGGCTTCGGAGGAACGAACTCCACGCTCATCATCAAGAGAATGTAGCAAATCGTGATAACGAGATGTCGTAATAACGTGATAACGAAATAACGTGATAACGAAAAAAACGAATAATAACGAAAATCAAAATGACAAGAGAAGAAATCATTGAGCAGGTGAACAGCCTGCTGGCAGAAGAGTTTGAAGTAGAAGCATCGGAGTTCGCTCCCGAAGCCAACCTCAAGGAGACCCTTAACCTTGACAGCATCAACCTTGTGGACCTCATCGCACTGGTGCAGTTCACCTACAAGATCACCATCCCCGTGGAAGACCTGAAGAAGATCCAGACCTTCACCAATCTCTACGACTACATCGAGCAACACCTTGCCTAGTTGACGATTTGACAATTTACTATTTGACAATTCTCTGCGTAGCGTTCTGGTTTCTGACAGTTGCAGTGCGCAGCCTAAATAGTCAAATAGCTAAATGGTGAAATAGTGAAATACACAGGTAAGGACATAGAACGGCTCATACCCCAGCGGCCACCGTTTATGATGGTCGATGGGTTTGAGCCTTTGTCTGATGACAGTGCTACAACGGCACTGTGTATCAGCCGTAACAATTATTTTGTCCTCGGTGACGGCGAACTCTCCGAGAGCGGAATCATCGAGCATCAGGCACAGTCTGTGTCGGCACTGGCAGGGTATAAGGTTGCAGAAAGCGACAGCCCTCCAGTAGGTATCATCGGTGAGGTGAAGCACTTCGAGTGCCTCCGTCGGCCTAAGATTGGCGAACGCTTGATGACCACGGTACAGATGGGCATGACTTTCGGCAACGTAACTATGGCGAAGTGCGAGACTGCCATCGATGGCGAGACCGTGGCAAGAATCAACCTGAAAGTGTTCATGCAGTGATTATTTAACAACGAATTACACGAATTACACGAATTGGACAGACTATTTCTTGGTATCTACCGCTACTTCCATCGGCACCGGCTGCAATGCTGGCTGTCGATGGTTGCGCTTTTTGCGTTCTTCGGCTATTTCGCCTTTCAGCTCCACTTGGAGGAGGATATCAACAAGCTCATGCCGTCGTCGCGCAATGAGGACGGCACCACGAAGCTTGCCTTCGCCGACCTGCGCATCAAGGACAAGACCTTCCTGCTCTTCGAGCGTAAGGACACTGGTGTTACTACGGAGCAGATGGCCGAGACCTGCGATGCCTTCGTGGAGGCATTGGTTGCTGACTCATTGGCAGATATCTTCTACTGCCTCCCCGATGAACTGCTGCCCGATGCAATCGCCTACTTACAGGAGCACCTTCCCGCCTACATCGACACCTCGGCCTACTCCGCCTTCGACACCCTGCTCACCATTGAACACCTAAAGCGCCAGATGGAGCAGAATCGCGAGGACCTAGAGGGCGAGTTTGGTAGTATGTTCCCTGAACTCATCCAGAGCGACCCGCTGGGTCTCCGCAACGTCCTGGTCGAGCAGATGTCTGCCATCCTTGGGAGCGCGGACGTCCCGTCCGCAAATGATGGCGGGCGGGATGACCGCGCTCCCGGCTACACGACCATCGACGGACATTTCTTCGTCCGCGACTCGTCGGTCTGTGTGGCGTTCATCACCCCGCAATTCTCCGCTACGAACACCGGCCAAGGCTCTGCACTCTTTGCCCGCATGAACGAGCTGATAGACAGCTTCACCACTGTTGCGCCCGACATCAACATCTGCTACCACGGTACGCCCGCCAGCGGCTACTATAACTCCACCGTCATCAAGCACGACCTCACCACGACCATCGCTGGTTCCTTGGTGCTGGTGCTCATCTTTATCATGGTGTGCTTCCGCCGTTGGGACACGCTGCCGTTGCTGCTGCTGCCCGTTGCCTTTGGCACGCTCTTCGCCATGGCGGTGATGTACTTCCTGCGCGGACAGTTCTCCCTGCTTGCCCTCGGCATCGGCGGCGTGGTGCTCGGCGTGGCTCTGAGCTACGTGCTCCACGTGCTCACCCACCGCTACTACGTCAAGGACGGCGAACAGCTGTTGCGCGAACAAACGAAGCCCCTGCTCCTCGGCTGCATCACCACCATCGGCTCCTTCGGTGGACTCTTCTTCACCAACACCGACCTGTTGCAGGACTTCGGCCTCTTTGCCGCCCTGGCCATTGCTGCCACCACGCTGTTCAGCCTCATCTACCTGCCACAGCTCCTTTTCCATTCCACTGCGCAGCCAAATAATCCAATAGTAAATAGTCCAATAGTAAATAAAGTCAACGCCTACCCCTTCGACCGCAAGCCGTGGCTTATCGCCGCCGTAGTGGCCGTCGTCGTGGTGTGTGTAGGTGTCTGGCTGTGGAAGGGCACGCTCTTCGATGCCGACATGCACAACCTCGGCTATGATGATCCGCGTGTGGAACACTCCGAACAGCTGCTGCGCTCGAAGACCTACACCGGCGACAAAGAGAAATACTTCGCCGCGCAAGGCAAGACCATGGAGGAGGCTCTCCATAACTTCGGCCTGCTGCGGCAGAAACTCGATTCGCTTTCAGAGCTAGGCTTGGTAAAGGACTACACGCCCACCGACCGCATCTTCATTCCTCTTGACGTACAACAGCGTAACATTGATGCCTGGTATGCCTACTGGGCCAGCCCCATGCCCGCCCTCGGCGGTTCTCCCGCCGAGACCCGCCTCTCCCTTGCCCGTCGCCTCATCGCCGCGACGGCTCCGCAGGCCGGCCTCCTTCCCGATGCCTTCGAGCCCTTCTTCGACCTAGCCGCCGTGCCCGATGCGTCAGCTTCGGATCCAGACCCTCTCTACGAGGCCGGTCTCATCCCCGAAGGCTACCTGACGACCCTCATGGAGCAGACTTACGGCGGTGACTACCTCTGCTTCACCTCCGTGCGTTGCGAGAACGACTCCGTACGCTCGTCAGACAGCGACTACCGCCGCATCTGCGATGCCGTCTGCAAGGAGCCGAACCTCATGGTGCTTGACACCTACTACTACACTACCGACACGCTGCTGAAGCTGAACACGGACTTCAACATCCTGCAGTGGCTGTCCATGGCCTTCGTCTTCCTGGTGCTGCTTGTCAGCTTCCGCTTTAACGTCAGACACACTTTGCTGGGCTTTGCACCCATCCTTATCAGCTGGCTTATGGTGCTCGGCATGATGGCACTCTTCGATATGAAGTTCAACCTTATCAACATTATCATCTCCACCTTCATCTTCGGTATTGGCGTTGATTACAGCATCTTCATCATGCACGGTCTGATAGGTGTAGGGGCAGACTCCTTGCCAGCCCGTCATGAGGATAAAAGACTGATAATGGCCCACAAGAGCGCCATCTTCTTCAGCGTTGTGGTGCTGGTGGTTACTGTAGGCTCCATGCTCCTCGCCGTTCATCCCGCCATCCGTTCCGTAGGTTTCGCCACCATCGTGGGACTGCTCTCAGCCGTCATCCTCTGCTATGTCCTGCAACCCGCCGTCTATCGAACTTTTGTTTTAGGAAAACAGGGAAAAACATGAAAAACAGGAAAAAAAGTTTTTATCTGTTTTTGTTGTTTTAATCTGTTTTTATAAAAAACAAAAAATTATAGTAATGAAGTCCGACGTAATCATCATTGGCAGTGGCCTCGGTGGCCTCATCTGCGCCAAGCTATTGGCGGAGAAAGGCAAGCGTGTCACGGTATTGGAACGTCACAGCGTTCCAGGCGGCTGCCTCCAGAGCTACCGTCGGCACGGCGTCAGCTTCGACACTGGCCTGCACTACGTCGGCGGACTGGCCGAGGGTTCCCGGCTTCACGGCATCTTCGAGCGTCTGGGCCTCATGCGCCTCCCCTGGCAGCGCCTCGACCCCGACGGCTTCGACCTCGTCACCATCGGCGGCGAGACCTTCCCCTTCGTGGAGGGCTACCAGAACTTCGCCGACGCCCTCGCCGACCGCTTCCCCCATGAACGCGCCGCCCTGCAAAAATACGTCGACCTGATGGAGCGTGCCGACCGCCTCCCCCTAGGCGACCCCGAAGTGCAGATGCTCTGCTCCGTCAACGCCTACGACTATCTCCACGAACTCTTCCACGACGAGCTGCTCATCAATGTCCTCTCCGGCAACGCCCTCAAATATGAGCTGCGCCGCGAGTCCCTTCCGCTCTTCAACTTCCTCCATGCCACCTCCAGCTTCATCGGCGGCGGAGCCTGGCGGCTGCAAGGCTGTGGTGACGACATCGTGCGTCTGTTCGTCAGCGACATTGAGTCCATGGGCGGACAGGTCATCACCAATGCCCAAGTTGACGAACTCATCGAGACCGACGGCCTCATCACCGCCGCAGTAGTAGGCAACGCTTCCGAGCGTTGCAATCCCATCAGTGCTGCAACGCCCGGAAGCGTTCTTTCTCCGCTTCGCTATGAAAGCGTCTCCCATCGTCGCCGAGCGGCCCACTACGAGGCCGACCTGTTCATCAGTGACATCCACCCGCAGCAGACCTTCGCCCTCGTGAAGAAAAGCGCGAAGCTTTCACGGCTCTTTCGCCGTCGCATCGACATGCTCGAGAACACCTGCGGCATGTTTACCGTCTCGCTCGTCACCGACGGCAA
>Ga0310696_10003606_pt1 | contig 19246 bp, 15 predicted proteins | sample AusTroGonzalo_MG_4_FD_203885 | JGI IMG/M metagenome (GOLD analysis project Ga0310696, IMG submission 203885) | Bovine rumen microbial communities from tropical cattle in Woodstock, Queensland, Australia - Gonzalo_02 (v2) (version 2) | ecosystem: Host-associated > Mammals > Digestive system >... | reverse complement strand
CAAGCAGGTGGAGGACGGTGCCATGGTGCTCGACATCAACATGGACGACGGTCTGCTCGATGCCGAAGCCGAGATGGCGCACTTCGTCAACCTCATCATGTCCGACCCAGACATCGCTCGCATTCCGCTCATGATCGACTCCAGCGACTGGAACGTCATCCGTGCCGGACTGAAACGCATTCAGGGCAAGAGCATCGTCAATTCCCTCTCGCTGAAAGAAGGCGAGACAGCCTCCCTCGACAAGGCCCGCGAAGTACGTCGGCTCGGAGCCGCACTCGTCGTCATGGCCTTCGACGAAGAAGGACAGGCCACCACCTTCGAGCGTAAAACCGCCGTATGCCGCCGTGCTTACGACCTGCTGACCTCCATCGGCTTCCCGCCCGCCGACATCATCTTCGACCCCTGCGTCCTCGCCGTCGGCACTGGCATCGCAGAGCACGCCGACTATGCCCTCGACTTCATCCGCGCCACTGAGTGGATCAAACAGAACCTCCCCCACGCCCATGTCAGCGGCGGTGTCAGCAACCTCTCCTTCGCCTTCCGCGGCAACAATCCGCTGCGCGAAGCCATGCACGCCGACTTCCTCTATCATAACATACAACGTGGCATGGACATGGCCATCGTCAACCCCGCATCCCGTGTTGCCTATGCCGATATCCCTGCCCCACTGCTCACCGCCATCGACGACCTCCTGCTCAACCGCCGCCCCGACGCCACCGAGCGCCTCTTGGAAGCTGCGAGCGAGGGTGCCGAGCGGTTCAGCCGCTCGGATGCAAACCCCAGTGCCGAGCACTCCGAAGCCCCCACCCTCTCAGTGCTTATAGAACGCGGTCTCACCGAAGGCCTCGAAGCTGCCGTCCTCGACGAGCTGCAGCACCAAGGCTCTGCCGTACGCGTCATCGAAGGCCCCCTCATGGATGCTATGAACCGCGTGGGCGAACGCTTCGGACAGGGCAAGATGTTCCTTCCACAAGTCGTCAAGACCGCCCGCACCATGAAGCAAGCCGTCGAGATACTCAAGCCATACATCGACCGTGAAAGCCACGGCGACAACCCCTCGGCATCGAAGCAACACGTCGTGCTCCTCGCCACTGTCCGCGGCGACGTTCATGACATCGGCAAGAACATCGTCGGCGTCGTCATGGGCTGCAACGGCTATGAAATCGTCGACATGGGCGTCATGGTCAGCGCCGAAGACATCGTCGCCAAGGCCCGCGAAGTGGGCGCCGAAATCATCGGACTCTCAGGACTCATCACCCCATCGCTCACCGAGATGGTCAACACCGCCCATGCCCTCCGCGAAGCAGGCATCAGCGTGCCCCTAATGATAGGCGGAGCCACAACTAGCGACATGCACACCGCCCTGAAGATTGCCACCGAGTACGACGGCCCCGTAGTCTGGATGAAAGACGCCGCGCAGAACGTCGTCGCAGCCCAGCACCTCCTCGATGCCGCCGACCGACCCGCCTACGTCGATGCCCTCCTCCACCATCAGGCCAACCTCCGCGACAGCTACGAGAACGACCACCCCCAGCTCCTCAGCCTCGAGGAAGCACGGAAGAGGAAACCAAAGTAAGGAAACTAAAGTAACAAAGGATGCCAGCCGGCATCCTTTAATTATGTTATAGAGTTTAAGGTCAGGATGCCAAAACTCCGAAATGTTAAAATCCAAATGGCATCCATGGGGTATGTATACCTTCACGACGGCGTCGGGAACCTCTCCATGGGGTGTGTATCCCTTCCCGACATCGTCGAGAGCATTTCCACGGGGTGTGTATCACTTCCCGACATCGTCGAGAGCATTTCCATGGGGTGTGTATCACTTCCCGACATCGTCGAGAGCGTTTCCACGGGGTGTGCATCACTTCCTGACGGAGCAAAGGCTGCAATCATAGAAACAATTCGGGAGGACGCCGCCAATGAGCGCATCCTCCCGAATCGTTATAACTTATTATTATAATATATACAGGTATTCCCTATGCATTCCTCATCTCGATGAGTAGCGAGCGCTGACGGTCGGAGAGGTTCGTAGGAAGCACGACGTTGATGGTGAGGATGAGGTCGGCACCACCCTGCCCTTTTCCCTTGAGCCGCATCTTCGTACCCGGCTGTGTGCCCGGCTTCAACTTCAGTTTCAGTTTTTCTGTTGCCGACTGGATGATGACATCACCTCCGAGGATGGCGGTGTACATGTCGACATCAATCGATGCCTGAGATTCCGTCTGAGCCTGACGACGCCGACTGCCGGTCGAGCCGAATCCTGATGCGCCACCGAACGGATTGGCACCCTTAGCACCACGCATCCCTTCGCCGAACAGCTGTGAGAAGAAATCAGAGAAGCCGCCGCTACCAAAGTTGAACTCGAAGCCGCCCTGACCGTCGCCACCAAAAGGATTGCCACCACCACCGAAGGGATTATACCCACCGAATGGATCGCCGCCAGCCTGGGAGCCAAAGCCTCCAGCCCCGTTCATCTTGTCCCAGTTCTCACCATACTGGTCGTAACGGGCACGCTTGTCGGGATCGTTCAGTACCTCGTACGCCTCGTTCAGCAACTGGAACTTTGCCTTCGCCTTCGGGTCGTCGGGGTGAAGATCGGGATGGAACTGCTTGCTACGTTTACGGTAAGCAGCCTTGATGTCGGCCTGCGGAATGTCCTTCGGCACGCCAAGAATCTTGTAATAATCAATAAACTTTGCCATATCAGAATTCTGTATTTTACGAAACATTATAGAGCAAAAACGATGCCAAAACCGCCATTTCTGCCAAAAAGACAAGACGGAATGCACGAAAAAACGTAATAAATTTGGTTTTCTTCCATAATTGTGGTAACTTTGTCACCAAATAAACGTTTAATGGAAGAAGAGAAACGGAAAGTTAGAATCATTTTTACAAGTGACGTTCATGGCAACTATTTCCCATTCGATTTCAGACATACCCGCTGGGGCAAAGGCAGTTTGCAACGAGTCTACGCCTATGTCGCCCAGGAATGCCAGCGCAGGCCGGGCAGCACGATTCTGATTGACGGTGGCGACATGCTGCAAGGAGAACCCACTTCGTATTACTTCAATTACATCAGTAAGAGCAAGAGTCACCGCGTGGCCGACTTCTGCAATTTCATCGGCTACGACGTCGCCGTCATTGGTAATCATGACCTTGAAACCGGACATGCCGTCTTCGACAAATATGTCGACGACTGCAACTATCCCATCCTTGGCGCCAACGCCATCGACGTCCACACCGGCCAGCCCTATTTCCAGCCCTACACCATGCTCTACCGCAGCGGTGTCCGCATAGCAGTCATCGGCTTCATCACTCCTGCCATCCCCCACTGGATTCCCGAAACCGTGTGGCAAGACATCCACTTTGAGGACATCAAGGAGAGTGCTGCCAAGTGGGTGCAGAAAGTGAAGGAAGAGGAAGCCCCCGACTTCATCATCGGACTGCTCCACTCGGGCATGGACGAAGGCATCATCACCGAAGAATACCGCGAGAACGCCACACGCGAAACCGCCTCGTCGGTCGACGGATTCGACCTCATCCTCTATGGGCATGACCACGCCAGTAACATCGAGATGATCGAAAACCCGTCGGGCAAGCAGGTGCTCTGCATCAACCCAGGCAGCTATGCGCACAACGTGGCACAAGTTAACATCGAGTTCACGCTCGATGCCGACAAGCACGTCATCGGGCACACCATCCATAGCAAGCTCCACTACATCGGCACAGTCCGCAACCAGCACAGCCAGACCTTCCGCAACCACTTCTTCCGTGATTATCAAGACGTCAGCCGCTACGCCGCCGAACAGTTGGGAACATTCCATAGCGACCTCAAAATCATCGACGCTTACTTCGGTTCATCGTCCTACATCGACCTCATCCAGCAACTCCAGTTGAAAGTCAGCGGCGCCGACATCTCCTTCGCTGCCCCACTCTTCTTCAATGCTGTCATCAAAGCCGGCAGCGTCAAGATTAGCGACCTTTTCAATATCTACCGTTTCGAAGACAAACTGTACGTTGTGAAACTATACGGACGCGAAATCAAGGATTACCTCGAAATGAGCTACTCCGCATGGATCAACACCATGACCAGCGAAGACGATGCCCTACTGCAGACCTGTCCGATGAAGAGCAATCCCAACCGCACAGGCTTCAAGAACTTCATCTTCAACTTCGACTCAGCAGCAGGCATCTGCTACGATGTCGACGTACGCCAAACCGACGGACAGCGCATCACCATCAAGCACATGACCGACGGCACGCCCTTCGATCCCGACCGTCTCTACACCTGCGCCATGACCGCCTACCGCGCAAACGGAGGTGGCGAGCTCCTGACCAAGGGTGCCGGACTGACCAAGGACGAAATCGATACCCGCATCGTCACCACCACCGACCACGACATCCGCTACTACCTCATGGAATATATCCGTGAACAAAAAGAGATCTATCCCGCACAGATGAACCACTGGAAGTTCATCCCCGAAGACTGGGTAGCCAAAGCCAAAGCACGCGAAATCGAACAACTCTTCTCCAACTATCCAAGTGACGAAGAAGAGGAAGAACTAGAGGAGCGATAATCCGCACAAAACGGAAGCACGTAAGCAACAACATGTACGATCTTCTCACCATAACCGGCCCCACTGCATGTGGCAAAACCAGCTTTGCCGCACGCATGGCCTACGAACTCGAAGGCGAGATTATCAGTGCCGACAGCCGCCAAGTCTATCGCCGCATGGATCTTGGGACTGGCAAAGACCTCGACGACTACGAAGTGGAAGGTCATCATATACCTTATTATTTAATAGACATAGCCGAACCTGGTACCATCTACAACGTCTACCGTTTCCAACACGACTTCCATGAAGCCTACAGCAAAATCAAATCGCGCGGCAAACTGCCCATCCTTTGCGGCGGCACTGGCCTCTACATCGAAAGCGTACTGAAGAACTACGAATTCGACGGCCGCCAATGTCCCAAGCTCAACAGCCTCGTCGTTGGACTCTCCATCACCCGCGAACAAAGAAGAGAACGCATCAGCCAGCGCCTCGACCAGCGTCTCAAAGCCGGTATGGTCGACGAAGTACGCCGACTACTCGATGAAGGTGTCAGCAGCGAACGCCTCATCCGCTATGGTCTCGAATACAAATACCTCACCCTCTACATCCTAGGAGAAATCACCTACGAAGAGATGCACGACCTCCTCGAAATCGCCATACATCAGTTTGCCAAACGCCAGATGACCTGGTTCCGAGGCATGGAAAAACGAGGCACACCCATCCGATGGCTTGACACCACCCTGCCGCTCCATCAACGCATCCAGCAAGTGAAAGATTGGATGAAATAGAGAAAAACCTATAGGAAATAGAACTTTTCCTTATTGCCCACTCAACAAAAACCATTACCTTTGCACCGCAATCATTAAAAAGCTGACGATTATGAAAAGAAATTGGATTTACATCATGTGCTTCGCCTTGATAGGCAGCACAACTATCGTGAGTTGCGATATCTCTTCATCACGTAACTATATGGGAACAATGGCAGGCGCCGAAATCGGCGGTGTCATCGGCGAAGCCCTTGGTTGGATGTCAACCAGTCGTCACGACGGTCCAGGCAAAGCAATGCTTGGCTCAATTGTCGGTACAGTAGCAGGCGCAGCTATCGGCAATGCCATCACTAAAGACAACACTGTGGTTCGTTCTGGCCGACGCGACGATACTCGCAACAATATCCGCTACGAAGACGATTACAATCCCGGTTACCAAATCGGCGGCGGTAGTAACGAAGGTTACAATGCCAGTCGTCCAGGCAACTACTCCGGTCCGATGACCAACCGCGACAACTCATATAGCTTCCTCACCATCAGCAATGTATCTTATCAGGATGAAGACGGCGACGGCAAGTTCAGCAGAAACGAGACAATCAATATCATCTACGAAGTGACCAACACCTCGAAGAATGCATTAGACGATGTCGTTCTGAAGATCGAAGCGCTCGATGGAGATAAGTATTTCGCAGTGTCGCCATCCAACAACACAAAGATTGCAGCTGGCGAGCGAATCCGTTACAAAGCGAAGGCTTTCTGCAAGTCAAAACCATCGGGATCGGTGGCAAAATTCAACCTTTCCGCAAGTAGCCGTTATGGCGGAACAACATCCACCATTTTACAAGTGAGGATGGACAAATAAAACACATTGGGACGAATTATCACTGAAAGTGATTACTTTTTCCCTTTCGGTTTTGTCAATTCAATATAAATGCGTAATTTTGCCGTTGAAAATGTCAACGGCATTATTTTTTTAGGTAAAAAGCATATATATTTCTCACTAAATACAAATAAGACAAACATGAAGAAGTACAATTTTAATGCTGGTCCGTCAATCCTTCCACGCGAAGTCATTGAAGCGACTGCAGCAGCGTGCTTGGACTTTAATGGTTCAGGACTTTCATTAATGGAAATCAGTCACCGTGCAAAAGACTTTCAACCAGTCGTAGACGAAGCAGTTGCACTGTTCAAAGAACTCCTCGACATCCCTGAAGGATACTCCGTATTGTTCCTCGGTGGTGGCGCAAGTCTTGAATTCTGTATGGTTCCATATAACTTCTTGGAGAAAAAAGCCGCTTATCTTAACACTGGTGTATGGGCAACAAAGGCTGAGAAAGAAGCTAAGTTGTTCGGTGAAGTCGTTGAAGTAGCATCTTCTGCCGACAAGAACTTCACTTACATCCCACGTAACTTTGAAATTCCAACTGATGCAGATTATCTGCACATCACAACCAACAATACCATCTACGGAACAGAGCTTCGCGAGGATCTCGACTCTCCTATTCCGTTGATTGCCGACATGTCGTCCGACATTTTCTCTCGTCCGCTCGATGTCAGCAAATATGCCCTCATCTATGGTGGTGCACAGAAGAACCTCTCAATGGCAGGCGTTACGTTCGTCATCGTGAAGGAAGATGCACTCGGTAAGGTGAGCCGTCCAATCCCTACTATGCTGAACTACCAGACTCACGTGAAGAAGGGTTCAATGTTCAACACTCCTCCAGTAGTTCCTATCTACTGCGCACTGCAGAACCTCCGTTACATCAAGGCTCACGGCGGTGTAGTTGCAATGGAGAAGTTGGCAAAGGAGCGTGCTGAGATTGTGTACAACGAAATCGACCGAAACCGTCTGTTCGTAGGTACGGCAGAGGAAAGCAGCCGTTCACTCATGAACCTCACCTTCGTCTTGAAGCCAGAGTATCAGGATTTGCAGGATGAGTTCATGGCATTCGCTACTTCAAAGGGAATGGTCGGTGTGAAGGGTCATCGCGATGTCGGCGGTTTCCGCGCATCATGCTACAACGCAATGTCAATCGAAGGTGTCAAGGCGCTCGTTGCTTGCATGCAGGAGTTTGAGAAAGCTCATTAATGTTTAATGTTCAATATAGTAAAAATGTCAAAAGTATTAGTAGCAACCGAGAAGCCATTTGCAGCTCCTGCCGTTGCTGGAATCAAAGAGATTATCGAGAAAGCAGGCTTTGAATTCGCACTGCTTGAGAAGTATACAGAGAAGGCACAGTTGCTCGCAGCTGTTGCCGATGTCGATGCCATCATCATCCGTTCCGACAAAATCGATGCTGAGGTGATGGACGCAGCTAAGAACCTGAAGATTGTCGTTCGTGCCGGTGCTGGTTACGACAACGTAGACCTTGAGGCAGCTACTGCTCACAAGGTTGTTGTGATGAATACACCTGGACAGAATGCCAACGCTGTGGCTGAGCTCGTGCTTGGTCTGCTGGTCTTCACCGTTCGTAACTTCTACAACGGTAAGTCTGGTTCTGAGCTCATGGGCAAGAAACTTGGTATCCTCGCCTTCGGTAATGTAGGTCGCAACGTGGCACGCATCGCCAAGGGATTCGGTATGGATGTTTATGCTTACGATGCTTACTGCCCTGCAGAGGCTATCGAAGCAGCTGGTGTTCATGCTGCCAAGAATCAGGATGAGTTGTTCGCCAACTGCGACATCGTCAGCCTGCACATCCCTGCTACTGCAGAGACCAAGCAGAGCATTAACAAGGCACTCGTAGGCACCATGAAGAAAGGCGCCATCCTCATCAACACCGCTCGTAAGGAAGTCATCAACGAGCCAGAGCTCATCGAGTTGATGGCAGAGCGTACCGACCTCAAGTACATCACCGACATCATGCCCGATGCTGATGCTGAGTTCGCTAAGTTCGAGGGCCGTTACTTCTCTACGCCAAAGAAGATGGGCGCACAGACTGCCGAGGCAAACACCAACGCAGGTCTCGCTGCTGCCAACCAGATTGTTGGATTCATCAAAGAAGGTATCACGAAGTTCCAAGTGAACAAGTAACATATCATGGCTATAGTAAAACCATTCAAGGGCATTCGACCTCCTAAACAGTACGTTGAGGAGGTCGAAAGTCGTCCATACGACGTGCTCAGTTCAGAGGAAGCACGCGCTGAGGCAGGCGACAACGAGAAGTCGCTCTACCACATCATCAAACCCGAGATCAATTTCCCCGAAGGCACCAGCGAGTACGACCCACGCGTCTACGAAGAGGCTGCCCGTCAGTTCCAGAAGTTTCAGGACAACGGATGGCTCGTGCAGGACGAGAAGGAGCAATACTACATCTATGCGCAGACATCGTGCCTGCCAGCCAATGGGAATAAGGAGAAGACCCAGTACGGCATCGTCATCGGTGCTTATAGCGGCGACTACATGAGCGGCCGTATCAAGAAGCACGAGCTGACTCGCGCCGACAAGGAGGAAGACCGCATGAAGCATGTCCGCGTCAACAACGCCAACATCGAGCCGGTGTTCTTCGCCTATCCCGACAACCAGGTGTTGCTCGACCTCATCGACCGCTACGCCAAGACTGCGCCCGAGTACGATTTCGTGGCACCTATCGACGGCTTCCGCCACCAGCTTTGGTGCGTAGCCGACGATAAGGACATCGCTACCATCACCGCCGAGTTTGCCAAGATGCCGTCGCTCTACATTGCCGACGGACACCACCGCAGCGCTGCAGCTGCACTCGTCGGAGCCGAGAAGGCAAAGCAGAATCCCAACCACCGCGGCGACGAGGAGTACAACTACTTCATGGCCGTAGCGTTCCCTGCCAGCCAGCTCACCATCCTCGACTACAACCGCATCATCCGCGACCTCAATGGCCTCACCTCCGAGCAGTTCCTCCAGGCATTGGCCAAGAACTTCACGGTCGAGAAGCAGGGAAAGGATGAATATCGTCCCGTAGAGCCTCACGAGTTCTCGCTCTATCTCGACGGCGAGTGGTACAGACTCAAAGCCAAGCCCGGCACCTTCGATGCCAGCGACCCAATCGGTGTGCTCGATGTCAGCATCTCTTCACGACTCATCCTCGACGAGATACTCGGTATCAAGGATCTGCGCCGCGACAACCGCATCGACTTCGTTGGCGGTCTCCGCGGACTGGGCGAACTGAAGCGTCGTGTCGATAGCGGCGAAATGCGCACCGCCCTGGCCCTCTACCCCGTCACCATGCAGCAAATCATGAACATTGCCGACTCCGGCAACATCATGCCGCCCAAGGCAACGTGGTTCGAGCCGAAGCTCCGCTCAGGACTGGTGATTCATAAACTATCCTAGTATCTAGGAATGCCTAGGATTCCTAGGCCCCCTAGCCCCAAAAACTATGCTCGACAGCTTTAAAACCATAGCAAGCATCGCAGAAGGAACTTACTCCGAGAAACGAAGTAAGTTCCTTGCGTTTGCCATCCCCGTCGAGACCGTCGACGAGGTGAAGGCCTATGTGGCCGAGTATCAGAAGCGCTACTACGACGCTCGCCATGCCTGCTATGCCTATATGCTTGGAGCTGAGCGCACCGACTTCCGCGCCAACGACAACGGCGAACCGTCGGGCACGGCTGGCAAGCCCATCCTCGGGCAAATCAACTCCTACGGGCTGACCAACATCCTCATCATCGTTATCCGCTACTTCGGTGGCATCAAACTCGGCACCTCCGGCCTCATCGTTGCCTATCGTCAGGCAGCCATCGAAGCCCTCGAGAACGCACAGATCATCGAGCGTACCGTCGACGACGACATCACCTTCACCTTCGAATTCCCCATGATGAACGCCGTGATGAAGGTGGTGAAAGACCTCAATCCACAAATCATCTCGCAGGGCTACGACACCGACTGCACCATGACCCTCCGCATCCGCCGCGGCCTCATGCCCCAGTTGCGCGAGCGGCTCATGAAAGTCGATACCCTCACAATCAAATAGATCCAACACGTCGTCACACACCTATTCCTTCGTCAAACAATCGACCTTGCACTATGCTTTCATAGCGATAAGTTACCACTTTTAAAAGGAAGGGAAGGAATGGCAATAGTTGCTTCTGGACCAAAATCAATGAGATTTTCAAATTCTTAAGATTATTCTATTAAAAATCGTTACAATTTAAATAGTTTTTCTCTTAAAGACAAACACTCTATAGAAAAAATTTGTACCTTTGCACAGAGAAAAGGCTTAATAGCTGAATTCCCATAATATGGCTATCAACTATCCACCATTTTCAAGTATCATGTTTCGCGTCATCCAACAAATAGGGAATAAAGGACTTTTACAGAAAGAGAGGACATTGTTTGTGTGCTCAAAGCGAGCACCGATAGCAACGTATGAAAAGATTTTCGGTTGGGTGGAATCATTGACCGAAAAGGATGTGGTGATTTGTTGCAACACTACAGAATTGGAGCAAGAGGTAATGAAATCATTGGTAGTGAATAGAGTACCAACTATCTTAGTGGTGATGAATAGATTTCGAGAGGAGAATAATATTCAGATTCAAAAAGCATTGGCAGAGAAAAGAATGCTCATTGTTGTAATGAAACAGACAGACAAGAAGCATTGGTCGCCGAAAGACAGAAATGAGTTTCTTATCAATACAATGGCAAGTAACATTGTTGGCGGATATATTGACAAATATGGCAGTCTTTTTCCTTTGTTAACAGGTAAGACGAACTTCAACGCATTGACGCACAATTTTGTGTCTAACATAGTTTCAGAGCCAAACAGAAGTTACCAGCGATGGACTGTGGGTGAAGATAAGACGCTACTGAGGATGTACTACGAGGATTACAGCATCCACGAAATCAAGAAACAGCTGAATCGCTCATATATTGCTGTTCGAGAACGTATCCGGGCTATCACCATGCCAGAGGACCTGCTGAAAGGACGCGAGTTCGAGGAATTCGTATTGGAATTATTAGATGTTAAAAACGGAAAACATCTATTGAAGGAATGGCGAGGCGATAAAACAATGGGAAGCGTGTCTCCTGAGAACAACAGCTATCCCGACTTACTAATAGAAGAAGCGGAAACTAAGCGCCGTATCGCCATCGAATGTAAATGGCGAAATCACATCAACGATGCCTCCATGAAGGATTTATTCTTGTCCGAACAACTCTCCACATATCAAAAGTTCTCCGAAGAAAAATGTCTGCCGGTTTTCATTGTTCTTGGCATTGGTGGCAGTCCCAGTGACCCCAATAATGTATACATTATCCCTTTAGAGAAAGTTCCTTTCGAACAGACTCCCAATCAGAACGACCCATCCATTCTGGTATATGAGCCATCACAACTCAATCCTTTTAAGCGTTCATCCATAGATACACCACTATGTTTTGATGAGTTTTTTACTAAAAAGGCTGGAATACAACCAAGACTAAAAAAATCAAAAAACAAATAAATATAACGATAGGAAAAACAAAAACAAGGGCGGGAGTTCCGCCCTTGTTGAAGAATCTGGAATTGGAGATATGACTACTTACCCAATGCTTCTTCTACAGCTTTCACCATTGCTTCACCACGAAGGCCACGTTTTAAGATGGTACCATCGGGAGCAAAGAGGATAATCTCTGGAATACCTTCGATGTTATAGGCATCGGAACCAGCTTTCTGTGCATTCATAATCTGTGGATACTGAATACCGAGTTCTTCCATTGCCTTCCTGGTGTCAGCAGGTTCGTCCCATGTAGCAACGCCAAGTACTGCGAAGTTGTCGCCTGCATACTTATTATAGAGGTCGATGATGGTAGGTATCTCACCACGACAGGGACCGCACCAACTTGCCCAGAAGTCAACGAGCACATACTTTCCCTTTCCTACATAATCGGACAGTTTTTGTGTCTGACCTTCATATTCAGCTTCAAAGTCGGTGAACATCTGACCAGGAGCGGTCTTAGCTGCCTTGTCAAACTTCTCTTGCGGGATAATCTTGTGGATGGCTTCTTTCACTACGTCACCACACTTGTCGAGACGATCCTGAAGATTATAAACACCAATGTAATCGCTCAACAGATAGAGGCAGAACGCTCCTGAGAGGTCGTTGGGATGCTCTGCCATGTGGCTGTCGATAAGGGCATCGAGTTCGGCTTCGCTCTCCACATCGTTTGCCTTTTCAAGAAACGACTTGATGGCATCGTTGAGCGGAGTGCCTGATGGCATTCCTTCCTTCGAAATCTGAATCTCACCTGGTTCGCTTACAAACCAGAACTGTACGTTCTGATCGGTCGCACCTGTCACGAAAACGGGATCTCCTTCGTTCTCTCCTTCAATGACAAACTTACCATCTGCCACTTCTACAGAATCCAACTTGGGGTCTTCGTCGAAGAAGTTGTAAGTGTAATACACATACTTCACATCTTCGGTTGCTTCACCATTCACCTTGAATGACTTGTTGGTACAGGATGCCAATGCAAGCATCATACCAAGCACTAAGAATACATTTTTTTTCATGTCTTTAAACTTTAAACATTAAACTATAATCACTATTTATTTATTTTTCCGCAATGAGGACAAACGCCTTTCGCTTTGATGCGTCGCCCACAGGAGCCACACACAAACTTACACCTTATATATTTTATATATATCCAAAGCAGGAAGATGATGTAAGCGGCAAGCAAAGCATAACCCACATAGAAAGAGGTAGTCCACTTGATGACCAGATAGGAAATCATGGCAGCTCCCAACATCTCGAGGATGTACATCAGCCCAGGGAAGAAATAGAAGTGATGGTATACATCGACCAGCATTGCAATGAACACAATGATAACGGTCCACACCAACGTGAGCAGAATAGCCATCACAGGAGGCAATATCAGCGGATTGAGTGTGGGGTGGAAATAGTATTCCTGCCAGAACTCAGGGGCAAAATGTTGGATGCTGACATACAGACAAGCCACCAAGGAGACGAGGATGAGGAACAATGTGGGATAGAAACTGTCCATCTCATCAAAACGGAAAATCTGTAATTGTTTTCCTCTTCGTTTTAGCACAAACCCCAAGAGGCCCAACACAACGACCACACTCATCCAGATGTAACGACTAGAGGTCAGCACATCAATAACCTGCGAGATAGGGTCATCGGGAACTACTCCCTGTAGCAATTCGTCCTCAGAAATCCATCCCATTGTAAATTGGTCACGTGCTACCTTAATCCATATCGTATCCGACTCGCGGATATCTGCTACTGCAAGGCAGTCGTTCTTACGTACACAACTCGTATCTGCAAGTTCATCCTCACGCGGAATCAGCACCAAGGAATCAGCTTTCACCACAAAATTAAAGTTGTTGGTATAGTGGTGCAGCAGACGGAATTCCAGACTATCGGCCTGCTTCTGAGTCAGTTCAAGGAGAGTGTCAGCCTCCAAATCATTAGCCGACACACGCTCCTCTTGCACATCGCTCATCCGCTCTGTCCAACCACATGAGGACAAAGCAACCACCAGCAATATGTACAACCACTTATTCCGCATCTTTAATTACTTGCATGATACAATTCTTGCAATCGAACGCCAGACGGAAACGTGTTCCATTAGCCAACTGCAGATAGAGAGTATCCAAACCTTTCAGCTCTATACTCCCAACTCTAATTTTTTCCTTTGGGCATAATCCCAACGAGTACTTCAGGCAATGCTTGCAAAACATCACAGGCACACCACTAGGATGACTCCGTTCATAGGCCCACTCCCTGACTTCACAGCCTTGTTCCTCGTAGAATTCTTTCGCACGATGGTTCATAACATTGAGGAGGTAAAGACCCACCCCCTTTCCCCTCCCTGCAGGGAGAGGAGTAGAATGATTGCTGTTGTTATTAGAATGGACATCCTCTAAGTGACCACTCCCCGCCCTATAGGGAGGGGTTAGGGGGAAGGTCTGCACCTCAGTCAGTTTTCTTCTCCACTCACTTAATCGTGAAGAGGGAATGAACCAATTATGAGTATAGGCTATCTGGAGAGAGCGTAGTCGATAAATCGTTCCACCCATCTTGGAGAGTTGAAGACGTATATTCTCATGCTGAGGGGTTCGAGCCAATTCTTTCTCGCACTCCACATCAAGGGTTCTCAATAGCCCATCATCAGCTGTCATGAGGAATCGGAACCCATGTTCTGTTTCCTCCATCGTGATGTCCACAGGGATATATCGCTCCGCACTCTCATGCTGCAAGATGTCCTCGAACCGTTTGTCGTAATTGCGATAGAGAGTCATCTTCGGCATTAGGTTGCGGGGCATCTCCAAAGGATAGAGTTGACCGTTCTCCACCTTGTTCAAACGGAATCCGAAGAGCTTCCCCTTCTGATCCACGAAACAGAGTCCGTCACCATTGGCAAAGGGTTTCAAACCCGCCACCGTGAAACTATTATGACGGATTTCCTTCACTTTTCCCACTTCTTCACCCATCGCCTTAGGGGTATCAAACGAGAAAATACGATCGTTGCGTCCATAGAGAAAATAGCTGGTAAAGCCTCGGTTGAAACTCTTACTGACATCAGGACAGAATTTCAGTTCCACTACCCCATTGGATGCCCGCTCGTACTTGTCAGGTTGAGAATGCACAATGCGATTGAGTGCCTCGCTATAGGCTGCCGTCACGTTCTTTACATACGACATATCTTTCAGCCGCCCTTCAATCTTGAACGATGTAGCACCTGCCTCGATCAAGTCCTGCAGGGAGTTAATCTGGCACATGTCTTTCAACGACAGCAGATGTTTCTTCTGCATCAGCGTCTGCTCCACGGTCTGTCCGCCTTTCTTATAAGCGCGAATCAAGTCGAACTCCATGCGGCACACCTGCGCACAAGCTCCTCGATTGGCACTTCGCCCGAACAGACATTCACTTGCATAGCACTGGCCGCTGAAACTCACACACAAAGCACCATGTACGAAAACCTCAAGAGCCACATCGGAACAGGCTTCGTGAATGGCTCGTATCTCAGGCAAAGACAGTTCACGTGCCAAAACCACCTGGCGAAAGCCATAACGTTGTAAGGCCTGTACCTTCTCCACCGCACGATTGTCCATCTGAGTGCTGGCATGCAAAGGGATAGGCGGAAGATTCAATTTCAACAGCCCCACATCCTGTACGATAAGAGCATCTACATGGATGTCATATAGCTGCCATATCAAGCGTTCAGCCTCTACCAACTCCTCATCAGTGAGGATGGTGTTGATGGTTACGTAGACTTTCGCAGCAAACTGATGAGCATAATCGACCAATCGCTGGATGTCCTCCAAACTGTTACCAGCAGCCACTCGGGCACCGAATTTAGGGGCACCGATATAAACAGCATCAGCACCGTGGCGTATTGCCTCGATGCCAATTGCTGCATTCTTCGCTGGTGACAACAGTTCGAGTTTAGTCATGAATCTCGTCGATATTGTAAGGGGTCTCCTGATATACGTAGTAGTTCAACCAATTGGTAAACAACAAGTTAGCTGTTGACCGCCAAGTGACCAAAGGACTCTTGTCCGGATCATCGTCTTTGTAGTAGTTCTTCGGCATCTTGATGGGCAGATTCTTTGCCAAGTCGCGTCGATACTCCGCATCAAGGGTCAAGGGCGCATACTCGGAATGTCCAGTGATAAAGAAGTCACGTCCGTTTCGTGCCATCACGATATGTACGCCTGCTTCACCCTCACCCATCGAGATAATCTTCAACCCCTCAGTCGCCTCAATCTCCTCACGTGGCAAGGTGATGTGTCGGCTGTGAGGTACAAAGAACTCATCGTCGAACCCACGGAAGATAGGAAGGGAGGCATCCATCGGATGATGGCGGAACACTCCGAACACCTTTTCTTTCGTTGGACGTTTCTGAATGCCGTAGAAGTGATAAAGTCCTGCGAAAGCTGCCCAACAGATATAAAGTGTTGAGGTGACATTGCTATGCGCCCAGTCCATCACAGCCTGCAGGTCCTTCCAATACGACACCTCCTCATACTCCATCTGCTCCAAAGGAGCACCCGTGATGATGAATCCGTCGTACTTGTTGTGCATCATGTCCTCAAAGTCATGATAGAAAGCCCGCATGTGTTCAATGGGTGCATTCTTCGAGGTATGACTCTTGATTTTCATGAACTCAATTTCAATCTGCAAAGGAGTGTTCGACAGGATTCTCACAAAGTCTGTCTCGGTTGTTATCTTAATCGGCATAAGGTTGAGAATTGCAATCTTCAACGGACGAATATCCTGGTTATGGGCACGCGTAGTGTCCATAACAAAGATATTCTCACGTTTCAGCAATTCTATTGCCGGTAATCTGTCAGGAAGATTTAATGGCATTTTACCAAATATTTACTCGCTTGTCTTTAGGGATAAACATCTTATCTTTCTCAGTGATATTGAAGGCCTCATACCACGCATCAATCTGTGGAAGGGCACCGTTCACACGCCATTCACCCAGTGAGTGAGGGTCGGTTGTCGTAAGCTGACGCATATTCTCCTCTGTGATATTCTGTGCCCATACACCTGCGTATGCAAGGAAGAAACGCTGCTCAGGAGTAAATCCGTCTACAACAGGAAGCGGATTGTCTTTCGTTGCATTCTTGAATGCTGTGTAAGCAATCTTCAAACCTCCGTGGTCTGCAATATTCTCACCCTGAGTCAACTCACCGTTTGCCATCAGACCAGGCAGCACTTCGATACCGTTGAAGAAGTTAACCATTGTCTGTGTACGCTCCTTAAACTTCTCAGCATCACCTGCAGCCCACCAGTTGTTGAAGTTTCCTTCCTTGTCGAACTGACTACCTTGGTCGTCAAATCCGTGTGTCATCTCGTGTCCGATTACCACACCGATAGCTCCATAATTGAAGGCATCGTCGGCACTCATATCGAAGAACGGATACTGAAGAATACCTGCAGGGAAACATATCTCGTTGGTGGTTGGATTATAGTATGCGTTCACGGTCTGAGGTGTCATATACCACTCTTCTGTATCGACCGGCTTCTTGTACTTACGCTCGATATAATCTCTATTCGCCCACTCTGAAACCATCTTCATCTGTTCGTACAGACAGTTTTCTGGGTCGATGGTCAGTTTGCTATAGTCTCTCCACTTGTCAGGATAACCAATCTTCACGTGGAACGCACTGAGCTTGTCCTTTGCACGCATCTTGGTTGAGTCGCTCATCCACTCCTGCTGGTCAATACGTTCAGCAAGTGCTACTTGGAGGTTCTTCACCAGTTCCTGCATACGGGTCTTGTTCTCAGCAGGGAAATACTTCTCTACATACAACTCACCTACAGCTTCACCCAACACACCGTTCACTCTGCTTACCGCACGCTTCCAACGTGGCTGCATCTCAGTCGTACCCGACATCACACGTCCGTGGAAGTCGAATGACTCTGCATAGATTTCGTCACCCAGCATACTGGCTGCACTCGACAAGAGCCACCACTGCATCCAGTCTTTCAGGTCTTGTTCTGGAGTTTCGTTCAGAATAGCGATTGCTGCCTTTACTGCTTCAGGCTGACCTACTGACAGAGAATCGAGGTCGGTCATCAACTGTGACTCGAAGAAGTCGTCCCAATTGTAGCCCGGATAGTCAGTCTTGAGGGTTGTGAACGCCATCTTATGATAGTTGCTGGCTGGGTCGCGCAATTCTACACGGCTACGTGAAGCTTTTGCCATACGAGTCTCGATCGACATCACGGCATTCATCTTGCGGGTTGCATCTTCCTCTGAGTCACCTACCAACTTGAACATCTTCACAATATGCTTGCGATAAGCCTCACGAATCTTCACCATCGCTGAGTCTTCCTTCACATAGTAGTCTTTGTTTCCAAGCGACAGACCACCCTGCCCTATCTCTACGAGATTGTTCTTACTATCCATCATATCAGCACCAATACCACAACTGATGATATGACGGCCTCCATACAACTGCATCTGGTTCATGAAACTGAGGATAGCCTCGCGTGAGTCGAGGTTTGCGATAGCCTCCATATCTGCAACGATAGGCTGATAACCATCTTTGTTCTGACGAGTTGAATCCATCAACATTGAATAGAGGTCACCTATCTTCTGAGCCAAACTACCCTGCTCGTTCTTTTGCGTCGAAAGGTCTTCGATTAATGTACGAATCTGCTCCTTGTTCTGCTCAGCTACTACATCGAAACTACCGAATCGAGGATATTCAGGCTTGAGCGGATTGAGTTTTCTCCATCCACCACAAGCATACTCATAAAAGTCTTCACCTGGAGCCACAGAATCATTCATGTTCTCCGTCTTAATACCGATACCCAGCTGCTGCTGGCATCCACATAACGTAATAGAAGTTACCATTACCGCTAAAATCTGTTTTACTTTCATACTGCTAATTATTATAAATTTGAACTATAAACTCTAACCGCTAAATGCATTTTTACATTTTATAATTTTTGCATTTTTACATTTTCCTAAATCATCCTGCCAGTTGTTCCCATTCGGTCATCGCAGCATCGAGTTGCTGTTGCAACTGCGAGTACTTCTCCACCAACTGCATATCATTCTTCTCTGCAAGCGAGGCTTCCACCTCTGCAATTTCACTCTCCAACTTCTCTATCTTATCCTCACAGGCTTTCAATGCCTTCTCTGCTTTTGCTTTCGCTTTCGCTTCCGCTTTCTGCTGCTCGTAGTTCTGTTTGGTATCCGTCACAGGAGCGTCTGCCTTCACCACCTTCTGCTTGGCTGCCTGTTCAGCTTTCTCTTGTCGCAGACTGATACTGCTCTTCTCGATAGGTTCGAACACCTTCTGGTCTTTGAACATATACACCTTATCCACCAACCCATCGAGGAAAGCACGGTCGTGGCTCACGATAATAGCCGTTCCGTCAAATTCACGGATCGCATTCTTCAGCACATCTTTCGACTGCATGTCCAGATGGTTCGTCGGCTCGTCGAGTATCAACAGGTTCACGGGTTGCAACAGCAACTGAATC
>Ga0310696_10003604_pt1 | contig 19259 bp, 23 predicted proteins | sample AusTroGonzalo_MG_4_FD_203885 | JGI IMG/M metagenome (GOLD analysis project Ga0310696, IMG submission 203885) | Bovine rumen microbial communities from tropical cattle in Woodstock, Queensland, Australia - Gonzalo_02 (v2) (version 2) | ecosystem: Host-associated > Mammals > Digestive system >... | reverse complement strand
ACCAGACACAAACAGAAGTCCATACTTTTTTACCAGAGCATCAGCCAGATATTCTACGGAGTTTCCTCCATAATACTGAAGGGCTACAGCAGCGCTGTCCAGAATGCAGTGGGAATACTGCGTAACATAGCTGCAATCAAAAGGATCAACAGCAAGGTTCTGGAGTGGACCCTCGTTCTGATGGGAGTAGTTCTGGGCGTTGCATTCAACAACCGCGGCCTTCTGGGTCTGGTGCCTGTTGTTGCCAATTTTGAGTACTCGGTCTGCGTCTTCCGCTTCAAGGACAACGAGAAGGGTCTGAAGATTTCATTTGTGATAGACATGGTGATGTTCGCATTCTTCAATGTAATGATTCTCAACTACGTTGGAGCTCTTGCCTGCATAATGGTTGGAATAACAACCGTACTGTCTCTTATTCACGGCAATCCATCCCACGAAGCGTAGGTTGTACTGAAAACCTGCCTTTGATAGGCTGAAGGCATGGACAACTACGTAACAGGATCACTTATAAGAAAACTCCGTGAAAACAGAAAGATGACCCAGGAAGAACTGGCTCAGAAAATAAACGTAAGCAGCAAGGCTGTAAGCAAGTGGGAAACCGGTCGCGGTTTTCCCGATATCGGTCTTATTGAAATACTGGCGAAGGCTTTGGATGTTTCACTCATAGAAATGCTTTCGGGCACAGACATTCAGAACAAAAACCGTTCAGCCGATATGCGCAAGTGCAGGTTTTACGTATGCCCGGTATGCGGGAATGCTCTTCAGGCAACAGGGGAGGCTGTAATAAGCTGCTGCGGAATAACGTTGCCGGTGTTGGAAGCTGAAGAGCCTGACGAAGAGCATAAAATCAAAGTTGAACGTCAGTGTGATGAGTACTATGTAAGCATGGAACATCCGATGGAAAAGACTCACTATATTTCCTTCATTGCCGCTGTTTCGGACAACGGGGTGCAGTTTGTGAAACTGTATCCTGAAAGCAGCGCAGAAGCTCACTTCAGAATAGACAACATCAAGTATTTCTACGCCTACTGCAACCGACACGGTTTAGTCAGATTGTAAAAATATACTCAAAGAAATAGAATGTCTTCTAGAGGTAGGGCATGCAGCTTGTTTCTTTGAAGTTAGGTGAGAGCGGACGTATTACAGCGGTCGGAGGAAAGGGTGCGCTCAGACAGCACCTGTTGGACATGGGAGTAATTCCCGGAGCCGCCGTTACGATGATGAAGAGGGCTCCTATGGGAGACCCCATCGAAATCAGAATCCACGATTATGAACTGACAATGCGTCTGGCAGATGCCCAGCAGATTGAAATTCTACCTGTGGAATCCACAGAGCGCAAAATCATCTCTCCAGATGAACGAACAGAGACAGAGCACCCCGGCCTTGGTGAGGAAGGACGTTTCCACCCCAAGGGAACTGGAAACCCGCTTCCGGATGATACTACCCTCACATTTGCCCTTGTAGGCAACCAGAACAGCGGAAAGACAACTCTCTTCAACCAGCTAACAGGCTCAAAACAGCACGTTGGAAACTTCCCCGGTGTTACCGTAGACCGTAAGGACGGAGTAATCAGGGGCTATTCCAACACTGTAATAACAGACCTTCCCGGTATCTACTCAATGTCCCCTTACTCAAAAGAGGAGATGGTGTCCAGGAACTTTGTCCTTGAGCAGAAACCCAAGGCAATAATCAACATTGTCGATGCCAACAACATAGAGCGTAACCTCTATCTGACTATGCAGCTTCTTGAAATGGATATTCCCGTTGTTGTTGCACTGAACATGATGGATGAACTTCGCGGAAACGGCGGAACAGTTGATATCAACGCAATGGAGAACCTTCTGGGTGTCCCTGTTGTTCCCATCTCAGCTGCTAAGAACGAAGGTGTTGATGAACTTGTAGACCACGCAATCCATATTGCAAAGTATCAGGAAAAACCTCTGAGGCAGGACTTCTGCGGCTCAGAAGACCACGGCGGAGCTGTGCACAGGGCAATTCATGCAATGTGCCACCTTATCGAAGACCATGCCGCTTCAGCCGGAATGCCTCTGCGTTTTGCAGCAAGCAAGCTCCTCGAAGGAGACAAGAAAGTTGCAAAACAGCTTCAGCTTGATCAGAACGAAACCGAGATGCTTGAGCACATAGTAATCCAGATGGAGAACGAGCGTGGCCTTGACCACAGTGCAGCAATGGCCGAGATGCGATTTGACTTCATAAACAAGGTCTGTACAGCATGCGTAATCAAGCCCCATGAAAGCAGGGAGCACATCAGAAGCCGCAGGATAGACAGAATTCTTACAGGAAAATACACCGCAATTCCCGTTTTTATAGGCATCATGGCCTTGGTGTTCTACCTCACGTTCTTCCTGGTAGGCCCGTTCTTCCAGGATCTGCTGGCCTCAGGCATCGACGCGCTTGGTGCTCTGGCGCAGAGAGGGATGGAGAGGGTGAACGTAAGCCAGGCAATCCAGAGCCTTGTCATAAAAGGCATCTTCGAAGGCGTGGGAACGGTTGTAAGCTTCCTTCCCATCATCATCCTGCTGTTCTTCTTCCTCTCCATGCTTGAAGACAGCGGCTACGTTGCCCGCGTTGCCTTTGTGATGGACAAGCTTTTAAGAAAGATAGGTCTTTCGGGACGCAGTATAGTTCCCATGCTCATAGGATTCGGATGTACCGTCCCGGCTGTCATGTCCACAAGAACGCTTCCCAGCGAGCGCGACAGGCGTATGACAATTCTTCTTACTCCGTTCATGTCCTGTACTGCAAAAATGCCCATCTATGGCTTCTTTGTAAACTATTTCTTCCCCGGCTACGGCTGGCTGATCATAACAGCTCTGTACCTGCTTGGAATCCTTACCGGAATCCTCATAGCCTTCATCTTCAAGAGCACCCTTTTCAAGGGCGAGGCTGTCCCGTTTGTTATGGAGCTTCCGAACTACAGAGTTCCCACGGCACGCAACGTTGCACATCTTCTCTGGGAGAAGAGCAGCGACTTCATCCACAGGGCTTTTTCTGTCATCCTGATGGCCACAATTATAGTATGGTTCCTCAGCAGCTTCGACTTCGGATTCAACCTTGTGAGCAACTCACACAACAGCATCCTTGCTGCAATTTCAGGAATTCTGGTTCCTGTATTCAAGCCTATCGGACTTGGAGACTGGAGAATAGTTACTTCCCTTATCAGCGGCTTCATGGCCAAGGAAAGCGTTGTATCCGTAATGGAAACCCTGTTTGCAGGAGAGATTACCTCCCTTGGAGTTCTCACTGCAGTTTCAATGCTGGTGTTCAGCCTTCTTTACACACCCTGTGTTGCAGCTGTGGCTTCAATCAAGAGGGAACTCGGCACTCGCTGGGCCGTAGGAGTTGTCCTGTGGCAGTGTGCAATTGCCTGGATAATGACACTTCTTGTAAGACTGATTGCGGGGATCCTATGAACGCCTGGGATATTCTGATAGTTGCAGCTGTGGCTCTTCTAGTATTCTTTGCAGTCAGATCGTACAGAAAGCATGGAAAATCCTGCTGCAACAGCTGTGAAAGCTGCAGTATGTGCAACTGCTGTGAGAAGAAAAAATGACATACAAACTGTTCTTTCAGGCAATCATCAAGTTTCTGTCAGGCATCATTCTGGTCGGAGCCCTTCTGTTTGTTCCTGCAGGAACATTGGATTTCTGGAATGGAAAACTTCTCATGCTGGTTCTGTTTGTTCCCATGTTCACAGCGGGCATTGTCATGATGTGTATAAATCCAGAGCTTCTGAAAAAGCGCCTCAATGCCAAGGAAGAGCAGAAAGAGCAGAAGACAGTAATTGCCTTGAGCGGTTTGATGTTCCTCTCGGCCTTCATAATTGCAGGTCTGAACTTCAGATTCGGCTGGCTTTCAATGCCAAGATGGCTTGTATTCACAGGCCTTGGGCTGTTTCTTGCTTCCTACATCCTCTATGCGGAAGTCCTGAGGGAGAACACCTATCTTTCCAGAACAATCGAGGTTCAGGAAAACCAGAAAGTAATAGACACAGGACTTTACGGAATAGTCCGTCATCCCATGTACTTTGCAACGCTTTTCCTGTTTGTCTCCATGGGTCTTATCCTCGGGTCCCCGATCTCGGTTGCAATTCTTCTTCTCTACATACCAATAATCGCAGGAAGAATCAGAAACGAGGAAAAAGTTTTGGAAGAGGGCCTTGCCGGTTATACTGAATACAAGAAGAAGGTTAAGTACAGACTCATTCCCTTCATCTGGTGATTACTGCTTGCGCTCGTTAAGTCCTGCAACAAGGATTATCACAGATATTGCAAGCAGTGTTATGGCGCTTATCAGAATGCCGATACCTGCGTTGTAAACAATGGTGACAATGATCGATATTACTGCAACAACTATGCCCAGAAATCCATAGATCAGTTTTCCGTAACTGTTGATTTTTGAAGGTTTGTTGTTATCAGCCATATTTGTCTCCTTGCCTTATTGTAAAACAAAAGGCGGCACCGCAAAAGTGCCGCCGATATCGCTGATAAGCGAATTAATTGTACTTGTAGAAGCCTTCTCCGGCTGCCTTTCCAAGCTTGCCTTCGTCAATCATCTTCTTAAGGATTGCTTCCATGCCCTTGAAGTTGTAAGGCATCATCATCTTCTTGAGAAGCGGGGTGAACAGTCCGGGAACCTTCTGATACTGCTGTGCAATGTTGTATGCAGTCTTCATGCCGACAACGTCGAAAATCTGGAAGGGTCCGAGGGGAGCGCCTGTTGCGAGTGTCCATGCCTTGTCGATACTGACAGGATCTGAGACACCGTTTACATACAGATCAAGACCGCTGAGGAGGAACGGAACCAGCATTGAGTTGAGCAGATAGCCGCTCTTTTCCTTGTTTACGGGAAGGGCAACCATTCTGATTGCGTTTGCAAACTCGATAAGTTCGTCAAAGTACTTTCTGTCTGTCTTGTCCTGCGCCATGACTTCTGCAGTGTTGTTTGTCCAGATGTGGTTTGCAAAGTGCAGTGACAGGTACTTTTCAGGTCTTCCGGTATACTTTGCGAATGTTGAGGGAAGAAGGGTGGAAGAGTTTGTTACAACCACAGTTTTCTCAGGAAGAAGGGGAGCCATCTTCTGATAGAAGGCAATCTTCTCCTTTGTGTCCTCTGCCATGGACTCGATTACAAGGTCTGCATCCTCAACTGCCTTGGCCAGATCCAGCTCGAGCTTGAGGCCTTTGTAGGCTTTCTGAACCTTCTTGAGGCACTTTTCTTTGTCAAAAGAATCAACATCTGCAATTCCGCGTGCCCATACGTTCGGAGCCTTTCCTGCAGGAGTATCCATAATCTCGATAATCTTCTCGTACTCTTCTTTCAGATTGTCGATTTTGGGCTGAGTTCTGCCGATAGAGCCTTCGCTTCTGAGCCAGATGGTTACATCAAATCCACAGTATGCTGCCTGGAAAGCAATCTGACTTCCGAGGACACCGCCTCCGGCAACTACGACTTTCTTGTAATTCATATTCTTGTCTCCCTTTTGAATAGATAATTCATTATCTATTTAATTTTACAATATACGGCAAACAAAAGCAAAATGCTGACAAGCTGTTTTTGGAAAAATAATACACTTATTTTTTTCTTTGCTTTATTATGGGCTTATGGAAATTCAGAAATACAAAAAGAATCAGGTGCTCTTCAACCAGGGCGATGTTGCAGATTTCATGTTTGAGATTGTCTCAGGAAGAATCGGAATCTACATGGATTACGAAATAGAAGATGGTCAGAAGGAGCTTGGCATACTGGAAGACGGTGATTTTCTTGGCGAACTTGAGTTCATTGATTCTTCTGCCCGTATTGCAACAGCAGTTGCCCTCGACAGTGAAGTGGTTGTGAAAAGACTCAACATTGATGACTTTAACCAGATTATGAAGGAAAAGCCTGCAAAGGTTATTCTGATGATCCAGCAGCTCTGCGGAAGAGTCAGAGAGCTTGACAGACACTACCTTGAAGCCTGCCAGGCAATTGATGAATACAGAAAGGCGGAAGAGGAGAACCTTCCAAAGAGTGAGAGCCTCTTAAAGCGTCTGGTCAAATTCTCTACAGTAGCAAGAAAGCGCAGCTGAACAAAAAAACACCTTCTCAAAGCGAGAAGGTGTTTTTGTCTGATCTGAATTGCTATTACAGAGCAAAGGCAACGCCTGTTTCAACTCCCCATGCAAAGGCAGTTGCTGCTTTTGAAGTAACAAGACCAAAAGCGGGTCTGACAATGGCTGAGAACGGCTTTGTTCCGAACTGGAAGCCAAGTGTGACAAGAGCTTCAAATCTGAAAAGGCCACCACCGAAGTTGAAGTCAAGCTGAAGACCGGGCTTGAACGGAACTTTAACGCCAGAAAGTTCAAGTTCTGCAACCTTGTATTCAAGACCTGCTGTGACGTTGAACTGTCCTGTGTAACCGACTCTTGCGTAGACATCAAGATCTTTGGCTGCTTCCATGTTTGCGGAAACAAAAAGTCCGCCATGTCTGCCGAATCCTGTTTCAACTCCAACTGACTTGAAGCTGAAAGCTGCAAAAACAGAGCTTACAAGAACGCAAGCAACGAAAAGAACTGCTATTGTTTTCTTCATGTGATTAATCTCCCTGGGCTTATTATACTCACAAATAAAGTGTATAATAAACACCCCAAGGAGAAGTTTATGAAGAAAATTCTTTCTGTCCTTTTGGTTCTCTGTATTGCAGCAACCCTCTTTGCAGCAACAGGTGTAACAGTCAAAGTCGGTTCAGCGTTCGCATTTTTCAATGAGAAAACAGCTAAGTTCGATGACACCTATCATTCCTATGAGAGATTCAAAGGCCACGGTTTCGGTTTTGACGCCGAAGTTCAGTATGACATCTCTGACAAGCTTCTGGTCTTTGCTTCCTATGGTAAGGTTTTCCCAAGTGATGCATATATGATGACCTGTGACGATGATTCACCTAACACCAAGTGGAATTCTATTTATGAGGATTTGGTTTACGAAGGATTGGAACGCAAACTAAAGATTAACTTCATGGATATTACGGCAGGCGTTGCATACAAGTTTGATTTTAATGCATTCAAACTTGCAGTTGGATGCGGAATTGCATTCAACCGTTTGATGATAAAAGCAACTTTTACACCCGAGGTTAATCATGATGATCCTTACACAGAGACTCTGAAATATACTCTTTCAAACTTCGCAGTTATTGGTTATGCCGAGGCAAAGTATCTTGTTGCTGAAAATGTTGGAATAACTCTTACAGCCAAGCCGCAGTTGAATTTTTACAGTTTCTACAATTACTACTGTAAATCCCATGACGATCCTGATGTTCTTAACGAGAAGTACAAAGGAATTGCTCTTGGCTTTGCAATGCCCGTTGCTCTTGGGGTTTCTTATTCATTCTGATTATTCCTATCAGGAAGTCGTTCGGCAGTCCTTCGTGGCTGCCGTTTTTTTATTTACCTAAATCGTCGTGTACAAAATAGGATCTGATCTGGTTTTCTGTAATGAGTACTGATTCCTGATTGAAAAAAGCGCAGAGGTCCTTTGCTATGTTATCAATGATTGTCTTCTCAACTCCAATCAGTGTCAGCACCAGCGTGTTTTCTTTGGTGTATACACCGTTTTCATGGATGTATCCGCCTTCGTTGAGAACAAAGGAGAAGGGGATTTCATAAGCGACGCAAACATCCCTCAGAATTTTCATGTACTTTTCTGTATCAAACAGCTGCGTCTTTGTGATTGCATCATTAAGGCCAATGTAAATTCTTGTCTCGGTCACGGATTTACCTCTCGCTTCATATTATGTTACAGAAAATCCAGAGGTAAAAGTCATTATATATTGTTATATGCTCAAGATAGGTATATACTTATCTTGTGGAGTAGAATATGGTAAGCGAAGCAAAGAAGATAGCTCAAAGAAAATACGACAAAGAAAACACTACTCAGATTATTCTCAAACTCAACATCAAAACTGATGCAGATGTTATAGGTAAGCTTTGTAATGTTGAAAGTAAGCAGGGTTATCTCAAAGATCTGGTCCGCGATAACCTCAGGCACGGTTCAGCTGTGTTGTCTTTGGATTCAATCAGGCTATTAGTATTACCGGTTGCAAAGAAAAACGGTCTGGACAGCATTGCGGTATTTGGATCATATGCAAGAAATGAAGCCGGACCTGAAAGTGACGTAGATATTATGATTGACGGTGGAAACTATACTGGCTTATTCGCATTCATGGAAATAAAGGACCAATTCGAGCAGGCTCTTGGCAAGAATGTTGATTTGATTACAAAGACCGCCATAGAAGAAGACAAATCCGCTCCAGGACTATTGTTCAAGAAAAACGTATACAACGAAAAGAAGGTTATATATGAAAGATGAGAGAGACTACAGCATCCTTTTAAGAATGATTGACCATTGTGAACGCATCTTTGAAATAACGAAGAGTTTGGATAATAGTTTTGATTCATTTGCAAAGAACTCTGTTGTCCAGGATGCAATCAATATGAACATCTTTCAGATTGGTGAACTGTCCAATCATCTTTCAGATGAATTAAAAAATTCTTTCCCGGATATACCTTGGCACAACATTTACGGCATCAGAAATATAATTGGTCATGCTTATATTATCGTTGATAAGAGCAAAATCTGGGAAACAGTGGAAAAAGATATCCCTGTTCTTTATGAAAAGATTTGCAGTATTGTTCAAGGAATTAAAGGATAAAAATGGAAACTTTCTCATGTACCGAACGAGAACAGTGGAGAGCCTGGCTTTCAGAACATTACGACAAATGTTCTGAGATCTGGTTTGTCTTTCCAACAAAGAAGTCAGGAGAAAAATGTATTTCCTACAATGATGCCGTAGAAGAGGCCCTCTGTTTCGGTTGGATTGACGGCAGAGCAGGGACATTGGATGAAAACCATCACATCAGACGTTTTACACCTAGGAAAAAGGGAAGCAAATATTCACAGCCAAATATCGAACGTCTTATTCAAATGGATGCAAAAGGCCTGATTCATCCACAGGTTCGGGACTCAATAAATCATGTTCTGAGCGCGGAGTTTGTTTATCCCAAGGATATCCTCAGGGCAATACAGAAGGATGAGGAAGCATGGAAGAAGTACAACTCTTTTCCTGCTTCATACAGAAGAATACGTGTTGCCTATATAGATGCTGCAAGAAAACGCAAGAAAGAGTTCAAGAAGAGGCTTGCAAACTTTATTGCAAAAACACGTGAAGGAAAGATGATTTCCGGATACGGTGGGATAGAGAAGTACTACAACTGAGACCAATCAGCACTGGTCGATCTCTGTTGTTCTCTCTTGTTTCTTCTTGTTCGGGTTTATTCCGTTACGTTTCAGATAAGCTTTAAACGGTTCTTCTGCTGCCTTCTTGAAGCGTTCTTCCCAGCCGTTCTCAAAGAAGTAACAAATTTCCTCGTCTATGCCTCTGTAGTCATCTTTTTCAAGAAGAACTGTGTTGCGGCAACCACCTGTGCATTTGTCGATAAACTTGCAACTGCGGCACTTGGGATTGTGGTTTCTGATATCGCCTACAGTTGTGGCACACAGGTCTGTGTATTCTGAGTCTCTGAGAATTTCTCTGAGAGGAGTCTCATAGATGTTGGGGAAGTGACTTGCAAAGCCGCAGTCACACATGCCCATGCACGGGGCCACCATGCCGTCGGCGCCAATGTAGAAGTTCTTGTCTGTAACGCCGCAGGAAAGCATATCTTCATCTTCAGCAGGGCATTCACGGACATCATAAAGATCCCAATGGCTGTCACCCGGGGTGTACATGAAGGTGTCATCCAGCATGATTGACAGGGGAGCGTTGTCTTCAAAGTACTGGGGAACGTATTTCTCAAACATTTCAAGGCTTTCCTGTCGTGTGAGCTGAATATCCTTCAGATCCGGAGATGCCCATTCGCCAAGTTTCATGATTTTTCCGCACTTCATGCTTTTTACACCGTATGAAGCAAGGAGTTTTACGGTTTCACGCAGAGTAGATGCGTTCTTTCTATGCATGCTCATTGAAACAGAGACAACGTACTTGCGATCCTGCAGAAGTTTGAGAGCGTTGAGGGTCTTTTCCTCTGCACCGTCTATACCACGCAGGAAATCGTGCATTCCTACGCCGTCAAAACTCAGCTGGAAGGCTGGATGCATCTTCCTCTTATCAAGTTCATCAAGAAGGTTTTCATCTACCAGCCAGCCGTTGGTGTAGATTACATTCACTCCTATGTTGCGCTCGCGAAGAGCATCAATAAGCTGGAAGAAATCGCCGCGGATCAGAGGCTCTCCGCCTGTGATTCCGGCAGTGAAAACGCCACATTCAGCCAGCTGGTCGGCTATGTTGAGAAGCTGCTTCAGGCTTGGGGAACCATGCTTTGCATGAGGTGCGCTCATAAAGCAGTGGCGGCACTTGAGGTTGCAGGCTCCGGTAATGGACCAGTGGACATTGCGTCTGTATCTGGCAGGGTATGTCTTATACTCCTGTTCAGGTTTGATGTATTCACCAAGGATGGCTTCTCTGATAATGCCGGATTTAAGGGCCTCTTCGTAGACTTCCTTTTCTTCTTTTGAGAGGGCCTCCAAATCAATATCGTGGGCGCCATCGCACTTAAGAAGAAACAGGTATGACTCCTTGTCTACAAACCTGGCCTCTTTCTTTTCCTTATCAAAGATTCCTGTGGGGCTTTTATACCAGCCCCTAAGGCTGTATTTGCTGTCAATTATCAGTCTCATTGTCTACTCTCTGTCTTTCAACAAGTTCCTTAAACAGTCCTTTCTTTTTTATCAACTGTTCGTAGGAGCCTTCTTCGACTATCTGACCTTCATTCATGACAAGGATGCGGTCACATTTCTTTATGGTTGTGAGTCTGTGAGCTATGACAATCCTTGTGCATTTAAGCTCGTCTATTGCTTCTGAAACATTCTTCTGGTTCTTGTTATCCAAAGCGCTTGTAGCTTCGTCAAAGAAGAGGATTGAGGGTTCCGGGGCAAGGGCACGGGCTATCAGAATTCTCTGCTTCTGACCGCCAGAGAATCCGCTCTGGTTTTCAGATACCAGAGTATTCATTCCCATGGGCATCTGCATTATGTCGTCGGCTACTGCAGCTGTTGCTGCGGCCTTCCATGCTTTCTCAATACTCGGAGAAGATGTTGAGAGCATAATGTTGTCATATATGCTTCCGGCCATCAGTTTGCCGTTCTGTACAACAGCTCCCATCTTACTTCTCAAAGACCTCAGATCAAGTTTCGACATATCTTTTCCATCGTAGAAGATGCTGCCTTTTTCAGGTTTTTCAAAACCGAGCAGAAGCCTCATGAGGGTACTCTTTCCACAACCTGTTGTGCCTACGATGGCAATATACTCACCGGGGCGGATTTTGAAGGACAGGTCGCGTACAACATATGGTGCTTGTTCGTTATATCTGAAGTAGAGATGGTCCACATCAATTTTTCCGGAGACATTGGTAACTATTTCTGCATTTTCCGGAACTTCCGGCTCCTCGTTGAGAAGGGGGTTTGCCATTTCAAGCAGAGGCTGTATCTGTCCGATTGACAGTGCAACATCGGAAAGAGATGAGAATGCACCCATTGCCATACCATATGCCATGTTAAAGGCAATGTACTGGGAAGCTTCAACTCCGGAATACGCTGCGAAGTAGTAGAGAACAACAGTTCCGAAAAGTGTGATGGCAGTTGATATAACACCGTTAATTTTCAGGAAGAGAGGGGGATTGTATTCATATTCCGCTTCTTTTGCATAAAGCGAAGCCCATCTTGCAAAAATCCTTTTCTCGGAACCTGTCAGGCGTATTTTCTCTATTCCTGAAATCATGGAATAGCTGAGTCCCAACTGTTTTGCAGAAAGTTCTATTTTGTTTCTTAAAATATCCGCCTGCTTTTTGACAGAGAGGAAGCTTACGGTTGTGGTACACACAATAACCACAACTGCCGGAACTACAAGGACAGGTGCAAAGTCTATGACCTGTGTAAGGTATATGACAAACATTACTGCCGTAAGACCGGTGGAAAGAATGATGTTTACAATCATGTTGCACACGCCGCTTACGGATTCTGCTCTACTGGAAAGTTCTCCGGCGCTGTGTTTTCTGAAGAAACTTGAAGGCATGGACAGTATACGCATCATTACGGCGGAACGGATTGAGATGTCACTCTTTATTTTGATTCTGTTTGTAACAAGATTCCTGATAGCAGTGAACAAGTGTGTTGAGATAATGACACATACAATGAATACTGCAATTCCGTTCAGAATTCCGGAGTTGCTGCGGTTGAGAACGGGTCCTGTAAGTATCCATGTGAGTTTCGGAACCAGAGTATTGACTATGGCAACAGCCAGAGCCGCAACGCCGACAAGTATACGGTCACCATGCCCCAGAGTTCCGCGAATATACAAAAGCAGGTCCTTCATGGACAGTTTTTTCTGGGGAAAAGGACGGTAGAATACTACGCCTTTCTTCATGAATCTGGATGCATTGCGTGAATTGACAGTAGCTTTCTTTCCGGTTGTCAGGTCATTGAAACGATAACCGGACAGTCCCTTTGGAAGGAGGGCAACAGCTTTTCCGGATTCTTCCTCAAATGCCAGGATGGGGCCGAATGAATCTTTGTACCACGAATCTTCCAGATCTATGATTCTGTACATGATTCCGTGGGGTCTCATTGCGTATTCTATCTGCTCCTCAATTCCCATTGCTGAGGGCGGATTGGGGGAGGGTTTATAGTGGAAATACCTGAGAATGTCGTCCAGAGCATGAGAGGAAACAATATAATCTTCCTCCATCTGTTCCATTGCACGTTTTCCAAGAACGGCTCCGGCAAGCCTGACAAAGGACTCCTCAAACATTTCCTGATCAGAGTGTTTACGCTGTCTTATCTGTTCGTCAAACCAACCCATATTCTATTCGCTTGCTATTAGTTCCTTGTACAAGCCGTTAAGTTTGTACAGTTCGTCATGTGTTCCCTGTTCTGCAATTCTGCCGTGGTCAAAAACCAGAATCTGGTCACAGTCTCTGATAATCGAAAGGCGATGGGAAATAACCAGAACGCTTATTCCTCTGTTTCTGATTGCCTTGATTACTTCATATTCGGTTTTTGCATCGAGTGCGCTTGTAGCTTCATCAAGAATCAACAGCTTGGGATCCTGGGCAAGGGCCCTGGCTAACTCCACAAGCTGTCTCTGTCCGCCGGACAGATCCTTGGCATTCTCTGTAAGTCTGTAGTTGTATGAACCCGGCAGCTGAGTTATGTAGTCATGAATCTGGGCATCTCTTGCAGCCAGTATGACTTCAAAGTCTTCAATTGAGGGATCCCACATTCTTATGTTGTCAGCTATCGTGCCTTCAAAGAGCGTAATATTCTGGTCAACAACTGTTATTGATCCGGTAAATACGTTGCGGTCAATCTCGTTTATTTTCTTTCCGTCAAACAGAATCTCTCCACTCCATGGGTGATTAAGTCCAGTTATCAGTTTGGAAATTGTTGATTTTCCACTTCCGCTTGCTCCTGCAATTGCTATGCACTGGCCGCTCTTTATTGAAAGAGAGAAATCCTTGATAAGAGGTTCTTCCATCTTTGAGTAACCGAAAGTGACATTTTTAATTTCAACGCTTCCGCTTAACTTTTCATATGAAACAGTTTTGTCCTCGGGTGCAAAATTGACGTTCGGGTCAGAGGGGTACTGCATTACATCGTCAATACGCTCCATTTCTGTGCGCATTTCCTGAATTGTTTGTCCCGATTCTATAAGCGTTGTTGCCGGGTTCATGAAGAATCCCATCAGACCCTGGAAACTGACTACCATACCCAGTGATACTTCGTTCCTCATTACAAGGAAGACGCCCATAATAAGAACGAGGCTGTTTGCCAGTTTTGTAAGTAATGTAGGAATCATGCCGATGTATTCGTTTATTTTCATCAGCCTGACATTACCTGTATTTACTTTTGCCTGGTAACCGGCCCATTTTGCAAAGAATCCTACTTCTGCGCCTGAGGCCTTGATGGTTTCGGCCATGCTTATTCCGGCAACGGTCTGGGAGGCAAGGTTTCCATTGTCTCTCATCTGGACTCTTGTAATATTGAGACGCTTTGAAGATATCAGCCTGGATAAAAAGATGTTGATTACCTGTGCCGATACGCCCACAAGTGTGAGAATTGGCGACTTCCTGATCATTATCACCAGGTAGAAAATCATCAGGAAAACATCAAGGACAATAGGGCCGAGTGTTTTAACCAGGGTATTAACTATATTTGCGTTTGACTCTTTTCTGTGAAGAATATCTCCGGCCATTCGCTGGGAAAAGAATTCCATTGGAAGTCCAAGAATCTTCCACATGTATGAAGTGCTTCCGGCGACGCCGAGTTTGCCGCTTATCTTGAATGAGTACACGGCATTGATTAAGCCTACCAGCACCTGAAGGCCGGCAAGCAGGGCCATGATTCCAATAAACGGCATGAGCCATGTCGGGGCTTTTCCGGGAAGAATCATGTCCAGGAATATCTGGGTCATTATCGGATTTATGACACCGAACAGATACGAAATAATGGCTGTGACAGCGGTAAATACAACAGCACTTATTGCTGTTTTGAGCTTGTTGTGAGCAAAAACAAGAGTGCTCTTTCTTTTTCCGGAGGGGGAGAATTCTGGGCCTGGAGTTATGTTGAGACATATTCCGGAGAAGAATCTCTCAAAATCCTTCATTGGAAGTTTTACTCTTCCTTCCGCCGGATCGTTGATTACAGCATGGTTTCTGGTAAATCCATCAAGGACAACAAAATGCTCATTATTCCAGAAAAGAATACAGGGGAAAGTACCTTGTTCTCTGAGGTCCTGAGCAGAAAGCTTGTAACCTGTGGCCTCAAAACCATACGACCTTGCTGCTTTTACCACGCATTTTGCGTTGGAACCGTCACGTGAGACATCACAGTCCGCACGGACCTGTTCGGGAGAAACCCATTTGTCATAGTAAGCCATCACCATACCAAGACAGGAAGCTCCACACTCCAGAGCTTCCATCTGCATGATTACAGGAACCTTTGCGATTCCTTTTTTCAATGGTTTTCTGACCTTAGTTCTGCCCATATGCCTACCGGAAAAGGAAACTGATTGGTGTTATGCTGTCTGTGATAACCTGAGCATAGTAATAACCATCGGGAACGTTGATTATTGCGTCAGCGTAGTATCGTCCGTATTCGTCTATTTCAACGGTATCGATCATTCCTCTTGTGCTACCAATCAAAATGGGCATGCCACGTGTCAGGTGATCGGTTGAAATAATCTCGGCAACACCATCTGTTACTCTGGCTGTTTCTGAAATGCGTAATTCAATTTTGCCTACAGATGCCCACACAACAAAACCGATCAGAAGGATGGCAACAGCAGAGAGAATAATCCAACCCGAAGGTCTGGTTGTCTTAAGATAGTTGCCCAGATCTTCGGGTGATGTCAGGGATTTGTTTTTGTCTTTCTGCTCTTCAGTAGTCATTGTCTTTCAATAATCAATAGTCAGAGCAAACAACTGTGCCGCACTTGTCAACCAGAAGGCAGGTCTCTTTATCTCTGTAAGAAGATCTGCAATCTTTGTTGTAATGGTATTCGTTGTTAATGTGACTACATTCGTCAGTCCAAACACAGTTCTCGTACTCTCTAAAAGTACTTCTGCATTCATTTCTTTCTTTCTTCCATCCGCCTGAAACAGCTTTAAGTTCTTCATCCTTAAGTGCTTTGATCTTGGCAGCTTCAGCATCGGATTTGGATTTTACGTTTGAATCTCCAAGTATGAGGTAGTCATAGAATTCCTCTTCTGTGACATCGTAGCCGTTCTTCTTTGCGTATTCTGCAAAAAGCTTTGCGGCATCTTCTTTTTTCTCGGGTTTGCCACAGTAGTCAACAAGACCCTGCTTGAGATCGTTTTTCTTTTCCAGATCTTCGAAGAATTTCTTCAGGCTTTCTTTGCTCATATTTGTCTCTCCTTTTTTTGCCATATCTGAGCGGCAGAAATGAAAATATTAGAGTATTATATAAATTCTCTTCTATTACTCAACATGGTATATGAAAAACAACTAAAATAAAACCCTTGCCTTAAAAAGCAAGGGCATTATTCTTGTTTCTCTTTTTTTACCAATCAGGAGTATTGGTGAAGCCTAATACATAAGCAGCACCTTTAAGTACGCTCTTGCAGAAGCTTCCAAAGCCGCCGCCTGCAATAGCTGCAAGTTTTTCATCATCAAGTGCTTTAATTTTTCCGGGTTCAGCATCATCTGAAGCTCCGGCAACGAAGCAATCATAGATTTCTTTTTCTGTTACATCATAGCCGTTCTTTTTTGCATACTCAGCAAAAAGTCTGGCAGCTTCTTCTTTTGTTTTGGGTTCGCCACAATAGGCAACGAGGCCCTGCTTGAGACTGTTTTTCTTGTCCAGGTCTTCGAAGAATTTCTTCAGGCTTTCCTTACTCATGTTTTCTTCTTTTTTATGCCATACGTAAACGGCAGATTAATAATAAACTCTTCTCGATATTATCTGTCAATTCTCCTTATTCCAGGATCGGCAACAGAGTCAATTTTCCTTTTTTTCCCAGTACCAGCAAGAGCATCAGCTACCCAAATGGAACCTTCTACTTCAGAATTGCTAACTCCACCAGAAATGGCTGAGAGTTCGTTATCATCAAGAACTCCGACCTTTCCAACTACAGCATCAGATTTGTTCAATACGATTTCTGTTTTACTCATGTTAGTTCTCCTTTTTCTTTCACCATTTATAAATGGCAAAATCGGTAGTATTAGGGTAGTATACAGGCTCTCAACCAAAAGTTAATAACTTTGTTAAAGGACTTACCGTTTTATCTCTCGAATCATGTGATATTCGTTCAGAAGTGTTCCATCTTTCAGACGTACTGCATTCACGCCTACACCTGTTATCCTGAAGCCCATTTTTTCATATAGAGCTCTGGCTCTGTTGTTGCCTTCAATAAACTCAAGTTCCATCTGAAGAAGGTTTTCATTACTCTCTGCAATCTTGATAAGTTCCTGAAAGAGCCTTGTTCCTATACCTTGATTCCAATAATCCTTGAGCAAAGCTATTGCTACACTGGCACGGTGCCTTGTCTTTATTCTGTCGTTCCATGTGATCTGGCAGTTGCCGGCAACTTTTCCTTCCACAATGCAAACGAGCATCGCTTCTGTGTTCGAACTGTTAATCCTGTCAAACAGTTCTTTTTCGCCTTCTGCGGTGTATCTGCTGCACTCTTCAGGATATCGGAGAACAAAATCTGTCTATTCCGCTGTTTTGTGAAGATAGTCGAGCATTCCCTGGATATCTTCGTCTTTAGGACTTCTAATCAGGGCTTTTCTTCCATCCTTTAACGTATATTCAAACTCGCGAATAATCATGCACTATCCTTGCCTCCGTGATTACATTAGGTGACTGCTGCCATCTTAGCACACTTTGGGACTGTCTGGGACCTGAAAGGAATCAGAAGTATTTGAAAAAAGCGGCATTTCTTATGCAAATTGTGCCATAATGTTGCCATTAGCATTACAATGTGTTACTATCTTCTTGGAGATAGTAGGGAAAATGACTGCGAACGTTAATATCAAAACGGACAAGGAGCTGAAAGTCCGTGCGGAGGCTCTATTTGAGGAACTTGGTATGAATATGACAACAGCAATTAATGTTTTTCTGAAACAGGCAGTCTATGAAAACAGAATCCCTTTCTCCATTTACAGAAATGAGGCGCCAAACAAAGAGACCATAGAAGCGATGAAAGAAGCAGAAGATGAATCAAAACTTAGTCCTGCTTACAGCAATATGAAGGATCTTATTGAGGCGCTGCATCCTTGACGTCAGGTTTACAAATAAGTTCAAGAAAGACCTGGCAAGAATTGAAAAACTGTACCTTGTTATTGATTGTTTGAGACAGGAGAAAAAACTGCCTTCAAGCAATCACGACCATAGTTTGTCCGGAGAGTGGGCAGGGTATAGAGAGTGTCATATTGAGCCTGACTGGTTGTTGATATACAAAATAAATGACAAGGTTCTTGAGCTAGTATTAATCAGAACAGGATCCCATAGTGAACTGTTTGGGTAATCATAGAAAAAACCCTTGCGTGTAAGTTAATACATTGCAAGGGTTTGTAACTTGAGACCGGGAAGATTCGAACTTCTGACCCTCAGATCCGCAATCTGATGCTCTATCCAGCTGAGCTACGATCTCATTTCTGCAACTGGGTTGCGGACTTCATAATAAGAGATTATCGGCATTTTGTGCAATATGGTTTTGTCAGATGTTCAGAAACTATAAGAAATTGCCAGTTCGGATGTAAGATTTTACATAATATTTTGCTATATTGTTTTAATTTGTGGAGGACCATATGAAACGCATACTGATAGCACTTCTAATCTGCATCTTTGCATCCTGTTTTGTTTTTGCTGAGGAATCTCCTGTTTACAGGTTTGTGTACCTTGAAGGCAGAATGAGGTTCAGACAGGTTTATGAAACCTTCCTTGACTACGAATATGATGAGAATGGCAACATAATCCGCACGACATCGTCAGACGGTTCTGTGTATTCGTTCTCTTATGATGATCATGGAAACATGACAAATCAGAGTCTTTCAGATTTGGGTGATTACACCAGAGTCTTTGAATACGATGATCAGGGCAGGGTAGTTTATTACGGCAGTTCTTCCGACTTTTCATCGATTGAGAACTGGGTTGAGTATGATGCAAACGGTAACGCAGTCGTTTCAAAAGTGATTGAAACAGTTGATGGCGTTACGAGCGAGAAGGAAACTCATTTCACCTATGATGACAGGGGAAATATTCTTTATTCCACCACAACAGACGTTCCTCCTGAAGAGACATGGTACGAATATGACTCAGAAGGCAGATGTGTCCGCGAGCTTTTCTCAACGGGAGAAGAATCCCGTGTGGAATACTATCCCAACGGAAGAACACAGGCTACGAAACACTGGAAGAGTTCGATGAGTATGGCAATTCAACATACAGTTACTCAATTGTAGGACCAGTTGTAACTGAACAGAGATTTGTAAACACATATGATGGCCAGGGACGCATTGTCAGAACTACAGACAACAACGGATACGATGTATGGTATGCCTATGATTCATACGGAAACATTGAGTGGTATTCTTACAAATCAGATGGAGAAATTGAGATTGATAACTACATCTACTTTCCCAGTACAGATGTTGTTAAATGTCTGATAAACTATACACTGAATTAAATT
>Ga0310696_10003603_pt1 | contig 19267 bp, 21 predicted proteins | sample AusTroGonzalo_MG_4_FD_203885 | JGI IMG/M metagenome (GOLD analysis project Ga0310696, IMG submission 203885) | Bovine rumen microbial communities from tropical cattle in Woodstock, Queensland, Australia - Gonzalo_02 (v2) (version 2) | ecosystem: Host-associated > Mammals > Digestive system >... | reverse complement strand
GACTTTCGCAAGGTTTGCGAGACCCTCTTCGTACTCCTCATCTGATGGCATTTCACGTGCCCACCAACTTTTTCCTTCGGTGCGGTGCCACTTGTCGTGTGATTGCGCGCCTCCAAAGGTGAAGAAGGTTTTACCATTGATGGTGTAGACCTGACCGCGCATAAGGTGAATAATGGAATCAGAAATTTTATGAACTTTTCCGCCATTCCACATCTCAACAGGATAGGCATCAAGTGCATCATGGTTCTCGTGGTTTCCATCTACAAAGAGAGTTGTCCATGGTCTTTCATTAAACCAACCCTGGACATATTTATCATACTCGCCCTTATCCCAAATTCCACCGAAGTCACCACAAACAATTACATAATCGTCCTTAGTGAGCTTTTTACCCTCTGGGAAGAACTTTGAATTGAGTTTAAAGAGATCAAGATCTCCATGAGTATCGCTAACCCGTCACATAAATATGTGACATAAGACCACCCCCTTAATTAACTAAATATTTATTAGACATTAAATCCTCTAAAGTAAATGATTTTAAAACTGTATAAGGTATTCTTACTAAAGGGATACCTTTATTTTTACAATAGTTATTTTTAGCTTCGTCTCTCTTTTTTATAACTTCTAAAGTTTCAGTATGACTCCAGACCCCGCCCTGCATACCTTCAAAATGTTGTCTACCATCATATTCTATACATCTTTTTACGTTATTATCTTCATCAAAAATAATAAAATCAAAACGTAATTTATATCCAGTCTCTTTTTCTATTTCAGGAAAACCATAATTATATAAAAACTTTATATTGGCATCAGTTAATAGTTTAGAAATTTTCTCTTCTCCTTTAGACTTAGAACATCCACAAGAAACCGCATGGTTACTCTTTAGAGCATTTTGTGTATATTCCTTTACTGATCCACACTTCATACATTCGCATAGATAATATCTTCTACGACGACCACTATCATAATAATTACGACAACCTAAGTCTTTAATAACTTTTAAGTTCCCAAAAATAGTACCAATAGCAATTTTTGCTTCTTCACTTCTTTTATTGTTGTAATCTATTAATCCCTTATGCTTCATACACCCACAAGATTTTGTGTTACCACTTCGCAAACTTGCTCCAAGAACAGGTAATTGATTACCACAATCACACTTACATAACCATTGTATTTGTTTATTTTTTCGCTCTTTAAGTTCAGAAAGAACTACCAAATACCCAAAACGCTGTCCTGTTAAATCTATTTTTTTACCCATTATTATCACCTCTATAAATAAGTGGCAATTTATATAACAGGTTACACAAATTTAATGTCCCCAGTAACAAAAATTTTCATTTATTTCGTCTTCCTCTCTTTATTTCCGCGGGCGTGCCATTCGCTTCAACCTTCTTGACGAGCGCCGCGAGTGCTTCGTTTAATTCATCAGGTAGGACTTTAAACTCGCAAGTCATACACTGACAGTTACATTCTTTGTAGTTACATCTTAGGCGTTTCTTTACAGTTTCAAGTGCGTTTTGAGTTGTCATTTATATCACCGCTTTCATTTAAACAATCCTGGCAATAAATACTATTTATTTTGTAATCTCTACTTATTATATCCTGTGGCACAAACCAATCTGCTTTCGGTTCATGATAGGCATTGATTTCAGCTAATACTTTACCACATTTCTCACAATGGATAATTGCTGTATAATTACTCATTTCTCGTCACCATCCATTCTTGCGCCGCAATTTGAACAGAAAATAGGATGATATTCATGTGTAATTTTATTACACCGACTGCATTTTAGATCACGAGTGTAGCCACCAAAAGGTGTAGGCTTTACATTAACTTCTATCCACTCTCCATGCTGTCTTTTTTCATCTTTCCTATAACTTTCACACGAATGAGATTTCATAATACAAGCATCTTGGTATTTATAACAAACAACAGTATGAATACAACCTTCACAATTAGCCATCACTCATCACTCCAATCTCGCTCCACAAGCAAAGCAATAATGTAATTCATCTTTATTTCCATCACACTCTGTCATACTCCCACAGAATGGACATTCAACATATCCATCCTCTTGGAAATCAATCCATCGCCCAATGGGTCTTTCTTTTTCTACCGCTTGGATAGCACCTTCCAGGGCTTCATATACTTCTGCCATCGAATAATATCTGTCTATGAATTGAGATGGCAATCTATTTAAAATTTCAATTTTCTTTTCCTTATCCATATAATTTCCCTTCTTTCCTTTTCATATATATATTATACCCGAATTTCCAAAAAAATTCAAATTTAAAAAGCCCGCTTATTAGGCGGGCCTTCGATCAAAATTAACGATCCTTATTTATTAACATACTCAAGATACTCGTTCATGTCTTTCCATTCTTGTGTTCCAATAAAATCCTCAACCACCAGCGCGCGAGGTCTACCACTACCAAGTTGTCCGATCCAGTACTTATAGCCGGCCGCATCTGGTAAGCGCTGGAAGAACACATCATAAAGGATCTTTACAAACTCATCATCACTTACATTACGAGCCGCGAGTTCCGGCGAGTTAAGGAAGAAAGTAACTACATCCGTAGGAGTGGTTCCTTTGGACTTGAGTGTACTTACCCAGTAGTCGAGTCCACCACTATCTGCCTGTCTGCCAAAGACTGCGATATAAAGTGATTCTACCCAGATCTGAATTGTGATATATGTCCACCATGGGCACTTACCCCATTCAGTCCATGGAGTATCGTCTGTAGGTACAGTTCCGTATTTGTGTCCCTTACACTCAATTACAACTTTCTTTCCCTTTACCTTGCCGAGATAAATACCTACATGACCTTTCTTGTGAACGATGAGACCAGGGATATCTGGCATTGAATCATAAGGGCCGCGCTCTGTACAAAGTTTAATGAAGTCATCTGCGGATACGTCATATTTTGAGTTATAAACCGGATCTGCATCGAAGTCATTATTGGTATTGAACTGATAGCCTTTTACTGCAAGTCCAATACAGTCAAATACTCGTTGGCCATACTGAGATGTGAAGGACTCAACTGTCCACTTCTGCGGAGGGTATTGAGTTGGATATTGACCTTTCTTTTCTTTGTAGAGTTCTGGTGTGGCCATTTGTCCAAATGTGCCGTACCAGTATGGCGCCATAAGTGCTAGGAAGTGTCTAGCGAATTGAAGCGCCTGGAAATTGTTTTTTACGATCATAGATATACCTCCTTAAAATAAAAACTTTACATTAAGTTTTTGCATTTCTTCTTTAAAGTTTTTTAGAAAGAAATAACTAATTCTGGTTTGATTAAGTGCTATTTTGGACTGAACATTCCAAGGATGTTCTACTCCTTCTTGATCTTTCATTGTAGGGTATTCAATTTCTTCTGGGTGGTCAATTTTAACAGTTATTAACTTATCTATATTTTCTTTAGAATAATCTTTAAATGCTTTATAGAGTAAATTAAAGTAGAAAGATAGTGGAATATAAATACCATTTAGGTACATTAAATGTATACTAGTTAAGTTACCTTGTTCTTCACCAATAATATCAAAATCATCAAACAGCGCAGAAGCTATTGCTCTAGCAAATGCTTTTTTTACCTCTTCATCTTTTCCTTCACCTATAGCACCAGGATTATCACCTTTGCCAGGAATTAATTGAAGGGCCATAAAAATTAATATTCTTCCTTTCTTCGGCTCCCCCACCCTATGCATCATAGTATCCCAAGTATCAAGGTTAATTTCTCCACCTCTAAACCCCTGGGTAAAAGTCTTTCCTAAAGAGTAATTCTTAGTATTAGAATAAACAATAAAGCTGTCATTAAAATCTTCTAGCTTACCCTGTAATTTTTTTAATGCATCTATGTCTGCCGGTCTAGTACCAAATACATTTTCTTTCATCCATTCTTTAACTATTTTATCTCCACTCGGTATGTTATAAGTAACTATCATGTCAGCCTTTTGATTTGTAGGACCTGTTCTAACCGCATTATCAAGGAATTGACCGATTAAGGTTTGGAGAGATTCGGAAGCATAACCTTTTGATCCTTTAGAAGTCCAATTTTCTAGTATTCCAAAATTTTTAATTGCTCCCTTCCAACCCTCTTTTGTATGGTAAATAGTTTTTCTTCTTTCGTTAATTGCATTGGAAATTTTATCCAATTGATAATCCTTAATAAAAGATCTAACGAATTCATTACCCATTTCATTATTAATATCATCTAATATTGGTATTAATTCAGCATAGGCATCTTGTAAATCTTTTGAAACCCTTTTATCCTCAACCCCAGCTTGGAAAGATGCTTTTAATGCTTCTCTTGTTAGGATAGGAATCCATTTTCCCATAACAGAATCAATAACTGATTTTATTGTATCCCTCCCTCTATTAGGAAGTAATTGTTCTATTTCTGCGATTATTTTATCTGCATTTTTATCATATTGACTTTCAAAATATGTATCAAAATGGCTTATTACTTGTGTTTGATTTGTTTTTGTAATGACTTGAAAGTTTCTTTTAAAAACTTTTTTTAAGTTTAATAATTCATTATAACCCTTAATTAGCTTTTCACTAATACCTTGCGTCTCGGAGAAAGAATCATTACCATACTTATAATCTTTCATGAAGTCTTCCCCAAACTTAGACCTTAATAGTTTTATTTCTTTCTTATATTCAGAGTCTCTTAGTTTCATAAAATAAGAGGCTATTCTATCAGAATCTGACCCTTGTTCTATTCTATAATCCATTAAAGCAGTTGTTTTTTCATAAAGATTTCTCCATTGATCTTGGAGGTCTTTATTATTACTAGTATCAGTATTAAGTCTTTTATAATAAACGTAACGTTCGCCATTTACTGATTTATCATATAACATCCCGAAACTCATCTTTCTCCTCCTAATAGAGACCCGGCCTACACGGCGCGGGCCTCATAAAAATTAATCATCAAGAAGATCTGCAAGTCGTGCCACTTCGGATCTCTTCGGCTCTTTAAAAGGCTCAAAATAATATCTCCAAACATATCCACCAGCACTTTTATATCCAGTTTTCTTCTTGCAAACATCACCTATATGCACATGAGAAAGATTGTATTTTTCTTTCATATATCTTTCTGCGGCACGAATATTTTTATGATACCGGATAAATTTGCCGTCTTTTGTATATTGAGCAATAGGTATTTCGATACCAGAACCTAATTCTTGATGTATATCTCTGTATTTCTTGAGTTTTTCATAAGACCATTGAATACCGTATGCCGTCTTTTGAGTGCCACGTGCAGCAGCGGCAATATTATCATTATCTCGTTTTCCACTAAATATTCTTTCAGCTTGAGCAGCGGAGCAAAAAGACTGTAAATACATTCCAAACAAATCATAACAGTGGACTGGTCTAGAAACTGTTCTGAGTGGATCATAATTTGGATAAGTTTTTAAACGACTATAGATCGCTTCTATACTACATTTCAATTCATCTGCAATTTGTTTTGGACTAAGGCCATCTTCCCACAGTTCGTAAACCTGTTTTATATCAATGTCATAAATACTACCACCTTCTCCACCTGTAGTCATATTATATCCATTGTTAAAACTATCATATAATTTTATGTAGTACTTCTCTAAGTCGTCTAAATCTTTATTTCTAACGTCTTTGGCTAAGATTTCATAATAAAACTTATCTTCTCCATAAGAATTTATTGCATTATAAAGATGTCTATTGGTGTGCTTTTTAGCTTCTTGAAGATGTTGTTTCCAACGAGTCTCTACATCAAAAAGCGTTTGACCAATATAAACTTTGTCATTTATAGTGTTTTTTATAATATAAATATTTCCCATTAAAACAACTCACTTAATTGTGCAGTTTCACTTCTAACACAACCCTCCATACTTAAGTAGGAAAAAAGGTGATGCCCTGCAAGTTTTTCAGTCATATTTTTAATACCACAATCTTCTTTAAATCTCTCTCTATCTGCCTGAGATTCATCTCCGCACATAATAATAATACTATGTTTAGCACATCTACTAACAATCAATCTACAAAGTGCAGTACTTAAGTTTCCACATTCTTCTACAAGAATAATACTATCAGTAAAAGTGCGCCCTCTAAGAGTTTCTATTGGAGCAAATTCAAGTTTACCTTCATCAACCAAAGCTTGTACAGCATCCATGCTCCCCATGATGTCTCCAAGCATAGCGAACCATGGCATCGCTTTTTCATTATAGGTACCTGGAACAAGACCAAGAGAAGGATAATCCTTAACACCAATGTTTGGACGAATCAAAATCGCTTTATTATAAAGCCCCTTTTCTAGACAACTTAATGTATACGCCGCGCTCAAAAAACTTTTTCCAACTCCGTAAGAAGAGTTGAAGACTTTTAAAGTAGAAGGTGCAGTTTGTAACATATGAAAACCAAGTTCTTGGGTAACTGTTAAAGGTTTGATTTCTCCTATCCATCGACTTTTGATCGGTGTCCAACGAACTTGTTCATATTTTCCATTATGAAGATAGTATTTATCAACGATTTCTCCTTGTTCGTCAGCAATAAGTAGATATTCATTTTCATTCAAACCATCAATAGGATATTCTTTCTGATAAAATCTAGTAACTTCTTCTTCATTAGAAATTACTTTGTATCCCTTATATTCCATTAAATTTCCTCCATTAAAGCAAAATATCAATGTCTTCGATCCAGCCTGTAATCAATCCTCTATCAAGAAGTTCTTGACCTCTTACATACCAGTCGGTTTTAATATTTGCTCTAATCTCTTCTTCAGTATAACTAGTATTCTCCACATAGAACTTAGTCATACGCTCTACGGTTTCTTCGTAATCCCTAACTGCCGCAATAACTTCGGAGTAGTTACCTCCTAACTGCGCGGAGCCCTGGTGAATAATTAAATATGCGTTCTTCAATGCAAAACGTTTATGACAACTCAAGTATATAAGTGTCGCCGCAGAAGCAACCATACCAACCGCGATTCCCCATACTGGAGTCTTTGAAAGTCTAATAACCGAAACAACCGATTCTTCAATATCGAGGCTGCCGCCAGGACAGAAGAAGAAAATTTTGATGGGTTTACGTTCCTCAACTGGCGTATCCTTATCTTCGCGGTTCCATCTAACAATTTTAGATACTACATCCAATGTATCTCCATCGATCTCATCCAACAACCAAATAGTTCGGTTATTAAAATCATCATAGAACTGTTCAATTGATGGAGATGGAAGGTTTCCAGTCTGAAGTTCATCAATAAGGTTCTGGAGCGGAATACCTTGCGCCGCACCATAAGTCATGTTGGGGTTTTTCATAGCGTGTACCTCACATTCTTTATTTGGAGTTAGATTACTCCTATATTTAAGTAGACTTTTCTACTATGTACTCTAAAAAAAGGACTATATGACATATAGCCACATAGTCCCCCGCTATTAGAACAGCATAAAAAGATCATCGAAGATAGTGGTCAAAGGATTACGCACATCTGTAGCTGAGAGAGTACAATGGAAAGTTTTGTAGTCCTTCAAAAAAGCATCAAGTTTTTCTTGATATTGCTTTTGTGCTTCGTGGACTGCCTTCAATGCATCCTCAACTTCCTTCGCGCGCTCCTTACGCTTTTCACGAAGTTCCTTCTCGCGCGCGTCCTTCTCTTCCATTTCGGTCAGGTACTTGTCCTCGGCCGCAACGCAAGCCTCTTCTGAATCAAAAACCTTTTTAAGTAAATCTGAATAATAACGCATAATAAACCCTCCTGTTGGTTTATAATATATTCTCTGGCATCCTGTTGCCAAAGTTAGCGTAATAAAAAAGACGGTTTTAAAGGATGACCGAAAACCTATTCCAGTAGATAGAAGAGTTAGTCTGTCTTTAATGGCTCTCTTGCTTCGGGTTTCATTACGGAGAGGTGTTATGGTCCCGTAGAGTTGAGAGAGGGAGGTCCTACTAACATTTTCCCCAAGCGCCGTGACATTGTCACCAAATTTCTAGACCAATGATCCGATCTGCGCCCAAACACTTTAAGTGTTCCAATTACCATAATCTCATACTGCGTACACCTACATACTCCGCCAATATCTACTAGTCGAATTTTACCTTTGATTTCTAGCGATAACGAAATCCCCTGTGGCACAGGTACTGAAGTTGGTCGGATAAATTCTAACCAGGTTCAACTCCGTCGGAACTGAGGTCATTTTAAAGTCATACCTCTCTGACTAGATTGCGGCGCTCTGTCGTCCCTTCTACGCCGGTCCGTCACACTTGTTTCTTCAGGCTTGGTGCCACCTTGTCTGAAGTTGCCCTACCAATGGGTGCGGTCGGTAGTGTTCACCATTTTGTTGGAGTGAAGTGAGTTCTCTCTCACTTTCTATAATTATTATACTAAAAATTCGAAAACTTTTCAAATTTTCAAGTGGCTGAGACGATAGGGGTCGAACCTATAACTACTGGGTCAAAGCCAGTCGTGTTGCCGCTACACCACATCCCAATATGTGGCAGGAGTTGTAGGAATCGAACCCACATCAACGGTTTTGGAGACCGCAGTTTTCCCATTAAACTAAACTCCCATTTCTTTTCTCTACTCTTTATGTATATATTATACATAAATTTTAGGAAAATTTCAAATCTTCTTATTCCTCTACCACCTCAACATGGACCACCTTTCCTGGAAATAAATAGTTCAAGTTTCCAGTATCTCTAACCCTTTGCGGCACCACATCGAGATCAACTATAAACTCCAATACATCACGGTTGTCCGCGCCGACTCGATGGTTTTCTAGGGTGTGTCTATCTTGTTTATTATCTCCAAGAATGACTTTTATGACTTGGCCGCTCTCTAAGTAGACGTCTAGCTTGGTGCCGATTTTCTTTGCCCAGTAACTACCCATCGCAACACAATATCGATCACCAACCATTCGTATTCCATAATCACCAGTATATGCTTCCTGTTGGAGCTTATATTGCGGCGAGTCGACCCGAGTTATGTTTCGATAGTTCTCATATGACTTAAATGTTCTCTGTCCAAAGAATGGATCTGGTAAAGGCGTTGGTGAAGGAATTGGGGTAGGAGTTGATGTTGGCGTCGGTGTCGATGTGAAAGTGGGCTTATTAGTCGGTGTTGGAGTTATAATCTCTAACTTTTTTAATTCCACAACCGGTACTGGAGATTTTTGTCCAAATGCGAAGCATAAAATGCAACAACTAAAGAAAGCAAAAATCAAAACCAGCAAAAACTCATATCTATTATTCTTTCGTAAAATAGTATCTACCTCCAATTAACAAATAGCGCCTTCATACACTGGAGGCGCTATCGAATGCTCCTTCTACTCATGGTAGATGAGCTCATTTTTGTCCATCTTAATGGTACGAAGATGGTACGCACGATGTCTTCACGCATCACTCGCTTGCGGTAGATAAACATTAAGCCCTTACCTACTAGGCAAACATTTGCAAGGAACCAGACCCATCCTGGTCGAACACTAACCGGTATAGTTGAGAGATTTTTTAGGGAGTTGTTGCTCTCTGCTCTTGCGACGTTCCGCGGTGTACTAGCCCTTACCCGAACGCACTCACTCTTATTGCTAGCCGAGTGAGGATTTATTTGGCTGTTCCGGTGTCTTCATACCCTTGAGAACCATTTAAAGAGTGCAGGATTTTTTTCTCTACCAAAGATTTGGTCTCGGCAATGGGACTTGAACCCACACAGTGTTTCCACCGACGGGTTTTAAGCCCGTTGCGTCTGCCATTCCGCCACACCGAGAAATATTAAATTGGTACCGAATAAGAGACTCGAACTCTTACACCAAAATTGGTACTTGGTCCTTAGCCAAGTGCGTCTGCCATTCCGCCAATTCGGTATATATATAAAAAGTAAAGAAACGCTGAGGTTATTGACGTCTTTTCCATAGCATCCAGTACCGTTGGAGATACTTACCACACTCCCGATTAAGGAGTAGCTATGATAGCCACTAGTTTTGAGAAAACTAGCAAACACTTACCTAGACTGTTATAAACTTCCGTTCTCCACATTCTTCCTTGCGGGATTCACAGCTTGCAGACTGTTAGAGTTGCAGTTACTTGTACTTGTTTCTTAGCTTCACTTGCGGTTCCACTAAGCCACCATATTGCAGATGGATAAGACTATTTTCCGAGCCTAGGTGAGCACCACTTTTGCAGTTAATATTTGCTTCGAATAACTGGATTCGAACCAGCGTCCTATTGCGTTCAAGGCAATCGCTCCACCACTGAGCTATATTCAACGGATCCTCTCAATGAACTACGAGGGTGCTCTTAGGACATCCATACCTTTTGAGTACATTCCATCCTTCGTAATCCTGCTTGTCTTGTGTCGACTTACTACTTTAACTTCCACACTTCCTTTCGGAATTCATATCTGTTAAAACTTACATCAGCATTTGTTCCATCCCTGGAACTCACACCAAATAACTACTTAACCATTACATTCATTTCTGAAGTAGAAGCACCTGTCTCTGTACTCCGACTGTTCATATTCTCCACGGCGCTTTAGATATCCGCTCTCGAACTTAGAACAATTCTAGGTCTTTCAGTAGGTTTTCCGACGAACACTTCCGAAGAAATGTCGCAGAGTGCAAGGAATACATACTCTGCTTTATCCCTATTACTAGGTTTATCTAACGGCCCGAAACCAGCCGATTTAAGTTTTCAAAGTTCAGTTTCATTTTACAGTTAATATTATAACTGAATTTTCAAAGAAAGTCAAATTTTCTGGTGCGCCCTCTAGGATTCGAACCTAGGACGTGCCGGATATAAGCCGGCGGCTCTACCACTGAGCTAAGGGGGCATAAGTGGTGGTTTAGGTTTACCTCCGCGACGACACCACCAAACTGGAGGAAAGGGGGTAAGGGTTTCACACGCGGCTATGCTTATCCCTTCACGCATCAAGTGCGCTAATTCAGGTTTGAGTAGGAGCTTAACCTGATGAATATCTCCGGAACCCACAGTCCGCTTTCATGGGCCTGGCCACCCCAGTGAGAGTTGAACTCAACGTCTGTGCCTTGAAAGGGCACCGGCTTTACCGTTTGCCTATGGGGCGATAATGAAGTGATGGTGGTACCACCCTAAGCGCCCATCACAATTGCGCTAGAATTTAATTCGGCCAGTAAATTCCGTAATCTGGGCTGTTTCTTGTCCAAACTAGCAAACTCACGCGCATTTCGAACGCGACCGCTTACGTTTTACTGGTGAGGAAGGTAGTAAGCACTATACCAAAGCAGGGTAACCCCTGTGGCGACTCCGACGGGTCTCGATCCCGCGACCTCCAGCGTGACAGGCTGGCGTTCTCCCAACTGAACTACGAAGCCATAAATGGCGGGAAAGGAGAATTACGATATCTCGACCTTACGGTTAACAGCCGCACGCTCTGCCTCTGAGCTACTCTCCCATTTCTTTTCTCATTTTGTATATATATTATACTCGATTTTTCTAAACTTTTCAAATTTTAATTTTGGTACCCCCGTAGGGACTCCAACCCTAATTCTCGGTTTAGAAGACCGATGTCCTGTGCGGTTGAACGACGGAGGCATATTACCACCACATAAAGGGTGAAATCAACTTCCAAATGTCGTGGACCTCGCATCTCATCTCTTCGTAGTCATCATCAATGACTACGAGGCCGCGCATGAACTCAAGACGCTGAATTAAATATTTGATTAACTCTTCTTGAGTCCATTCTTTACCTTTATAAGTAAACTTACGATAAGATAAATCTACAATTTTGCCAGCATCTTTCAAATATACTGGAAGGTGCTGCCGCAACCACTCATAGAATGAGAAGTCGAGATCCCAACAATCGCGCCTTATTCTTCTTTTTTGAATGGTCTTCTTCTTCATAAATCCTTAATCCTAATACATAAATAAATAGATAATTCCCAACACAATAAACAAAAGGGCCACAAGAACCAAAGGAATCCAAAGTGGGGCAAGTACCCAAACCCAAGGCCAATCAATCACACCACAAAGTTTGAGGATAAGAAAAATAAAAAACAAAATATCCACAAAACTAATTTGGAAAATTGGAGGTGATTTCTTTTCTTTATCTTCCATATTATTTTCCTTTCCATTCCTTGTAAGTAACTGGCTTACCATCTACAAGCAGAGTTTCACACCAAGCATCAGTTTCGAGATCATAGGTATAATGATCATGCATTGGGTGGTCTACTTCGTAGTACCGATTTTCATCATAATCAAAATTATAATATCTTGGCATAATCTCTCTCTCCTTTCTTTTTTCTATAAATATTATAGCTAAAATTTATCAAAAAGTCAAAAATTGGTCGCTCGTCGAGGGGTTGAACCTCATCAGGAACGGGTATGAACCGAACTGCCGCGCCGGCGGCCGAGCGATAAAAAATGAGGAACTATGAGGCAGCTACCACGTCCTCGGGGCCCATATTATTTATATAGCGCTTTAAACATACTTATCAGGTAATGCGAACTGCACGGCCATCCAAGCGCTTCTGGTTGCGGTGGAGGGACTCGAACCCTCGACCTCCGGGGCATGAACCCGTCAAGCTGCCACTGCTCCACACCGCGATATATGTGTGCGGCCCAACCCGCACTGGCAAGGTATATCCTTGGAGTTCCGCTTGCTCAACTTATAAAGCGCAGACATAGCGTGGGTGGACCCGCAGGCCCAATGCGCTTGGCGCAGCCGACACGACTCGAACGTGCACTACCTTTACAGGTAGGAAAGCTTAGCAGGCTTTTGAGATACCATTACTCCACGACTGCATTTTGGCGATGAGGAGAGGTGTCGATCCCCATACCATCCCTGGTACCACAAGTTTTCAAGACTCGGTTTGGCGCCGGCCAAATTTCCTCACCATTTTGGTACTCCGAAGGGGACTCGAACCCCCGACTTACTGATTAAAGGTCAGTTACTCTAGCCAACTGAGTTATCGGAGCATATAAAGTGAGAGTCACCAACTCTCCGTCCTAACATTCCTTCCCTCGACCAAGCGGGTCCAACCCCGTTAGGGCTACTTCGGTTCTTTTCTTCTCTTTCGTCCGCTTGGCACGAGTTACTTGAGAAAATGGTTAATGGCACTCGAAGCAGGATTCGAACCTACACTCCCCTGATCCAGAGTCAGATGCATTACCAGTTGTGCTATTCGAGTATAAATGGCGGATGAGAATCGCGCGATTCCCTAAATTTTTGTTGCCTTCCGCCGAGGCACATTGGTAGGAATAGTCAGACTTGAACTGACGACCTCGCGCTTATCAGGCGCGCGCTCTAGACCTACTGAGCTATACTCCTATATTTGGTGGGCGACGAGGGACTCGAACCCCCTGAGTCGTTAGACACCTGATTTACAGTCAGGCCCGCTACCTATTACGGACTACTCACCCATATAAGCGAGGCGACATATAATTTGCTCTGGATTGGCCCGTATCTCGGGTGCCGCCATTTATTTATATATTAAAGCCTTTCGCAAACTTCTCCGCAAAGAATCGTCTTTCATCGACAGCCCACGGGCCTCGAAGGGCATTTCTTTTCCGTTTCTTTATGTATATATTATACTTTAATTTCCAAAAAACTTCAAATTTTATTTGCTGATTCTGTCTGCGATACAACTTGAAACGAAAGCCTCTGGCTTAACTTCACAATCATAACCGCACGCATTGATCCAACCAACAAGCATTGGAATTAGTTCTTTAGTTTTACCTTTGTCGCTCCAACCAGCATCGACATGAATTGAGATCAAACAACTATTTCTCAATTCAGTATACTCATCTTGCTCCAAAAGTTCTACCAGCTTATTGGTAAGTTCAAGACTACGTTGAGTCTCTTCGGTTAACTTGGCGCGGACGTCATCAATTCTTTTGATGAAATCGGTTTCGTGGAAGTAGATACCTCCATGGCCCGCGCAAGTAACAGCAATAACTGATACAATTTTTGTTCTGTCGTGATTTTGAGAGTCAGTTCCTATTGTAATCTGAAGAGGTATACCATACATCTTCATTCTCTCAAAATAATGTTGAATTTTACGAGGAATCTCTTCAAGTTTGAGGTCTCCGTAAGTTATACTATGAAACATTTTCCTATACTTCCTTTCGGGTTAATGGTGGAGATAGCGGGCTACGATCCCGCGACCTTCCGCTTGCAGGGCGGACGCTCGTCCCAACTGAGCTATATCCCCAAATATCGTAAGTTCTTTTATCTTCTACTTACAAAAGAAGGGCTTATTTTCAAGTGCCACTCGCCCACTAACGTAGCTGGTCACGGTTGGTACCCTCAGAGAGACTTGAACTCTCACGCTTTCGCACATGATCCTAAGTCATGCGTGTCTGCCATTCCACCATGAGGGCACGCGTCCTGGTTTCGGGTTTAACGTGTAAGCCAGGAAACCTCACGGAGCTGTGTAGGTCATGACTTCTACTTGGTAATAGGGTGCGCTAATCTCCACCCCTCTGGTGCCTAGTGTTGGTTTCGATCCAACCTCAGCGGTTCTTCAGACCGTCGCAATCACCAGATTTGCTAACTAGGCATTTTGGTGCCCGCACAAGGGTTCGAACCTTGGACCTACTGCTTGTAAGGCAGTCGCTCATCCCGGCTGAGCTATACGGGCATAAATAAAGGAAGTTGGTGTTCTACCTATTAAACTACAAACCTTACCGCGATTCGAACACGGGTCTCCAACATCCCAAAACTTTGTACAAAGGTCGCCTACATTCTCGAGCATGAAGACTTGCGAACTCTCGGGCCGCCAAACGCTCTTCTTCTATTGATAGTAGTTGAGAAGAGTAGAAAGCCACATTTCCCTTTTATTTCTACTCCTACGGGACTCGGAGTTGGTCGGAGCGGCGAGATTCGAACTCGCGGCCTCCTGCTCCCAAGGCAGGCCGTCTACCACTGGCTTACACCCCGATAATTAAATGGTTGGAGATGTTGGAGTCGAACCAACCGCAACCGTCTTATAAGGCGGCCCCTTCACCACTTGGGTAATCTCCAATATGTAAATGGTACCCGTAAAAGGACTCAAACCTTTAATCTCACAGTTTCGTAGACTGGTATTTTATTCAATTAAACTATACGGGCATTTATACTTTGGTGACTCCTGGGGGATTTGAACCCACTCGTTTCCAGATTGAGAGTCTGGCGTACTAGGCCGACTATACGAAGGAGCCATTTAAATGGAGTGGATAACGAGGCTTGAACTCGCGACTTTCACCTTGGCAAGGTGACGCTCTACCAACTGAGCTATATCCACATAGATGCGGTTAAAGTACGCTCAACAAATCACGTGTTCTTTGCATCTTTACTTTAACCTAGGCCGGGACAGCTATCCCTCGGTTGTCTTACGACCAATGATTCCGCACTCCAGGGGGATCAATAACTCGAAGTGTAAATCACGCTCCTCTTCTGCGCCAGACTTTTCGCTACAAGGTGTCTGGATTCCTGTCACTCTTCTGCTTACGCCTCGGTGGTGACTACCGATGGAGGCCCCGGTGGGACTTGAACCCACGACCTGCTGATTACAAATCAGCCGCACTAGCCAACTGTGCTACAAGGCCATTTAATTGGTGGGCTTACTGGGATTTGAACCCAGGTCTGCATGATTAAAAGTCATGTATTCTACCGCTGAACTATAAACCCATAAGTGGAGCACCATATGGGAGTCGAACCCACGCTCTCTGCTTGGAAGGCAGACGTACTAGCCATTATACTAATGGTGCATAAATTTACCTAGCGTTTCAAATGTGTTTTAGGTCGATTGTGCCTCGAAGAGGGCTGGTTAGAATCGAGCTTCGATATTTTGACAGTTTACCAATCACGCATAGTCTTATTCACATTAAAGACTTTAGGATTCACCATATGTAGCTGGATTCACACTTCCTATCCTCTACTCATATGGGATGTTTACTATTTTTTATACCGCCAGCACACATCAAGCGGTTGGTGGGAACGAAGGGAATTGAACCCTTACTAACTGTGCCACAAACAGTCGTGCAAGCCATTACACTACGAACCCCATAAGTGGAGCGCCCTGGAGGAGTCGAACCTACCTTTCAATAGTTTTGCAGACTATGCCGCCGGCCGCAACGGAAAGGACGCATATAGTGGTACCCGATCGGGGACTTGAACCCCGAGGAATGACGCTGTTCTTGAGACAACCGCATCTGCCAATTCTGCTAATCGGGCATTGGTGGAGATGTTGGGAGTCGAACCCAAGTCCGAAACGTTCTCTTTGGTTTTATCGCCCCGTCGAAACCATTCCATCCCCAAATAAAAAGAGGAAATTCTTTTGTGCGCCTTTCCTCTTTTTCTATAAATAGTATATATGAATTTGAAAAACTTTTCAAATTTTCTGCCTATCTTTAAAAAAGAGTTCAATGAACTTGTCATCACTATAGTTCGGAAGTGTCCCAACCCAGCCATAAAAGTCCTCTGAAAGGCCTCGGAATACATTATCAAATCTTCTACCACAAGAAATTCTCTTATCAGCCATAAACTGATTATCAAGAACTTCGATCATGCGAGGCTCTTCACCCTGAAGGCGCTCGCGCAATTCGTCCATAATTCTTGCAAATACTTCCTTCTCAACTTCTTCATTAAAGATAAAGTATTTCTTACCTTCCAAACCACTACAGAACAAGCAGTGATCAGAATCTTTCATGAAGCCACAGAAGAAACTACTCTTCAAATTTGAAGACTTATATGCAAACCCGCAATCCTCTAAATTGTCACAGAACATAATATTTTCACACCATGTTGCGCGCGAGCTATTCGCTACTTGCTCAGACATGGAAATATTCTCACTTTCAACTACCAATTCAGATCCACTAACATATTCGCTTCCAACAACATCGTTGGAATCATCTACATTACTACTTCTAAATACATGGTTACTATTACTTATATCAGAAGAAAATCTTACATTAAAACTATCAGAAACATATTTTGATTCCATAATTGCCTTACTATTCTCAATATGTTTGCTATTCCAAACATTCTCAGAATCCGTAAGACTAAGAACCTCACAGAACTTTTGCTTTTCTTCGCTATCAAATATAAAGTATTTTTTCAGAAAATACAAATTTTCAAGTTCAATATCTTCTGCATCAATAACTTCTATGAGGGCCGCGCCATCTAAGCCATTCTCTTCGATAAACTTCACAAATGACTCCTGTGCGTCATATTTCTTTAATAAATCCAATGTAACTTTCATTTCTCAAACGGAATACGCTCTACGTTTCCATCTTCCTCCTTATAGGTATATGGGAACTTCTGCTCGTTCATAATGTATTCCATTCTCTTATTCAGCAATCCAATAAACGCTTTAGTTGTTTCATTGAAATCAAAATAAGCCACAACATACTTTGACTTCTTGCCGACTAATTCCGCGCCCAATCTATCTCTAGCATATCTCAAATATTCAGGATAAGTCAAATTTAGAAGTCGTGCGATAAATACATCATAACTACCATTTGTTCCAGTAGGAAAGAGAAACTTTTCAAAGTTCATACGAATAACGTACTTATTCGTATAAAGTGGACTCGTATCCAGATAGAAATACTTTTCCATTAAACTTCAATCTCCTTCCATAAATTTCTGATTTCTTTTACCTCATCTTCATTCAACTCACAGAGCGGGCCCCAGTCGCCGCATCTAAACATTGAGCTGTCGAATTCTGGTAATGGTCTATTAAAACGAATTATATTCTCTTCATTTATAACTTCATAATCTTTTTTAACATACTTCTTGACAGTAGCTGGGCTAAATCCTGTTGCTCTAGCCACCGCCGCATAGGTTTTAAGCTCGGCGTACAAACGATTTATATTTTTTACATCTTCATTAGTAATAACTCGCATGATTCTTCTCCTCACTTTCTACCTATAGTATATCATAGATCCGACCAAAAATCAAATTTTCACCTATATATACAAAGCGCGCCCTAGAATTTTCTAAGACGCGCCTTTGGTCAGTTGGAGTTGGACCTTTATTACTCTTCTTCTTCTATCTCTCCCGCTTCTAATTTCTTTTCATACTGAACGGTGGATAGACGAAGTAGGGCGCCTAAGAAAGTATCAATTGCAACAATGGTACCGACAACCTGTTCTCCATACGGAAGATTCCAGATCCCGGCAAGTGCAAAGTAAAGTGTACCAAGCGCAGGCAATACAATCTGCGCAATATATTTCAAAACGTCATAAACTTTGTTACTCATGGCGATAACCTCCATTTTCCTTTCTCACTTTTAAGTAACAGAACCCAAAGTCCAGTCTAAAAATTTGCAACTTTCCGGAAATTTTGGTATAATAATAATGAAAAAAGAAAAGGAGAATTAGTATCTAAATGGAAAGATATAAATCAGATGATTTGGTTAATACTGCGGTCATTAACCTATTTACTTTAGGTAAAGAGACCAACGAACTAAATATCTTTAACTTCAATAGAAAAGATCCAAGACACCTAGCTTTGGTTCACATCGCAACACTAGTAAGAGATATTGCTGGTTATAGCGTTGGAATCCACGGCTCTTTTATTGATCTGATTTGGGTTAAGTGGAAGTTCAGAAAACTTAAAGGCATCAAGAAAACTAAAAAGGCCACGGTTGACGCAGAGGAAGTAGTTAAGCACATCGAAGATGCATACAATGCGCCCAATGCTTTCGCCAGAATTTATCGTGACTACTATAGTTTTAATGATAGATAAACAAAAGGAAGGTGCAAACCTATGACAGCCAATGAAATTATTGAAGCACTTGAAAACGAAAAGAGAAACATTAGCGCAGAAAAGACAGAAACACTAAAAGCCTTTGACTATGCAATCTTAAGTGTAAGAGCGGTTCATGAAATGTATTTGACTAAGGAAGGTGATTAACATAATTGACTTGATAATTCCGACATACAAAGCGCGGGAGACATTACCGGCCGCGCTAGATTCATTGGTCGCGCAGACCAAGAAATTATTTATTGTAACAATTGTACAGGATTGTGACGGAGAAGATTATTCAGATATTATTGAAGAGTATAAACGAAGAGGACTAAAGATTCGACTTCTTCAAATGGAGAAAAATAGCGGTCCTGGCTTGGCGCGTCAGTATGGAATGGACAAAGATACGATGTGCAAGTATTTTATGTTTATGGATTCAGATGATATTCTTAATCCTCGCGCGATTGAAGCACTTAGCCGTGAAGCTGAATTAAATAATGCGGACCTCGTATTCTCGGACTTTATCGTAAACCGAAATGCAATGCCTGCATTTGTAATGGATGTGGAAAAGACACCTTGTACTTGGTGTCACGGTAAG
>Ga0310696_10003602_pt1 | contig 19268 bp, 16 predicted proteins | sample AusTroGonzalo_MG_4_FD_203885 | JGI IMG/M metagenome (GOLD analysis project Ga0310696, IMG submission 203885) | Bovine rumen microbial communities from tropical cattle in Woodstock, Queensland, Australia - Gonzalo_02 (v2) (version 2) | ecosystem: Host-associated > Mammals > Digestive system >... | reverse complement strand
GCACTAAACATTCACTCAATGTGTCGGTAGCAGCGGGAATTGTGCTTTACCGGCTGACAGAACTGCTTCGATAATGTGTTTAGATATTAGGGGTACATTTTTTATCTTTATATGAGTAAACCTATTTCATGATGAAACAGAGAGAGGCGGAAATGCTGGAAGACAAATAAAAAATGCTGCAAGAAAGATAAAAGTGTGGCAGTATTGCATATATCCATAATTGCCTGTATCTTTGCGGCGTTTTATTTTGGAGACAACATTATTTTGTGATGAAATGATGTTTGAGGATGAAATGAATAATTTGTAATTGAAACTTTTTAATATAGCGGATATGTATCATCGTATTTTACTCAAGTTATCCGGCGAAAGCCTGATGGGTAGTCAGGGCTACGGCATTGACCGTGAGCGGCTTCAGCAATATGCTTCTCAAATCAAAGACCTCTCCGATACAGGTCTGCAAATTGGTATAGTCATTGGCGGCGGCAATATTTTCCGCGGCTTGAGCGGCGCGCAAAAAGGTTTCGACCGCGTGAAAGGCGACCAAATGGGTATGCTCGCAACTGTCATCAACTCCCTCGCTCTATCATCCGCTTTAGAAGCGCTCGGGCAGAAAGTCCGTGTTATGACCAACGTCCGTATGGAACCTATCGGCGAGTATTTCCGCAAAGACAAGGCTGTTCGTCTTCTTGCCGAGGGCAATGTGGTCATCTTTGCAGCCGGAACAGGCAATCCTTATTTTACTACCGATACAGCCTCTTCCCTTAAGGCCATTGAGATAGAGGCTGACATTCTGCTAAAGGGTACACGTGTGGACGGAATATATACAGCCGACCCCGAAAAAGACCCCACTGCCGTTAAGTTTGACGAAATAACCTATGAAGAAGTATTGCGCCGCCAGCTCCACGTTATGGACCTTACTGCCATCACAATGTGTATGGAGAACCGTATGCCCATCTACGTTTTCGATATGGACACCATCGGCAATCTTAGAAAAGTGATTAACGGCGTAAAGACAGGCACTTTGGTAAAACCTTAACTTACTATACTATGATAGAACCCAAACAAATTTATGCGCAGGCGACAGAGCAAATGGAGTCTGCAGTCGCTTATTTAGATGACACATTGGCACAGATACGTGCAGGCAAAGCCAGTCCTCGTATCTTGGACGCAATCCGTGTGGACTATTACGGACAGATGAGTCCTCTTTCGTCGATGGCCACCGTCACCACTCCCGATGCTCGCACCATCCAAATCCAACCGTGGGACAAAAAACTGCTCAGCACAATTGAACGTGCTATTATCAACGCCAGCATAGGTCTCGCTCCTAACAACAACGGCGAAGTTATCCGTCTCATCATTCCGCCTCTCACAGAAGAACGTCGGCGCGAACTTGCCAAACAGTGCAAAGGTGAAGCGGAGAATGCCAAGGTCAGCATCCGCAATGCCCGCCGTGACGCTATCGAAACCCTTAAAAAGCAAATAAAAGAGGGACTGCCGGAAGATGCAGAGAAAGATGCCGAAACGGAGGTGCAGAAATTGCACGACAAGTTTATCAGACAGGTGGACGATGTGTATGCCAAAAAAGAAAAAGAGATAATGACCGTCTGATGGTCAATCGTTACTTCTCCCTTATCTTCTTTATCTGCCTTCTTGCCTCCCACATAGAGGCAAAAGGTTTGCCGTGGTTAGACCGCATTGTTGACGGGGCACTTGAACTGCCGGCTATCGGTGCGCCGATGATAGTCTATGCCCCTGAAACCAATTGGGCTTTCGGAGCAGCCGTTCAAGGATACTTCCGTTGCGAAGGACAACAGGAGTCGTCAATGCTCCAGCTCACCGGTGCATATACACTCAACCGCCAGTGGTATCTTCAAAGCAAAGGCACTGTCTATGTAGGAAAAAACCGGACTTGGTTCATTCAGTACGACACAGGTTATCGCGACTTTCCCGACCTGACCTTCAATCAAGGCAACAGATTGGAAGTAAAACAGGCTATTTCTTACAATTCCTACCGGTTCTATGTTAAAGCCAGTGGTCTGTGTTCGTTAGGAGAAAACTGGTCAATGGGTCCGCAACTGCACTATATTTACGAGCGGGCGGAAGGTATTCAGCCTACCGCCTCTATGTTTGGCATAGGAGGGGTGGTGCAATACGACACGCGTGACGGACATTTTTACCCAAATAACGGACTTTTTTTTAGATTTTCAGGATTGCACTACGAGTCATTCACATCCTCTCTTTCGCGTATGGGACTTATATCCACCGATTTGCGCCAGTACGTACCTGTCTATAAGGACATCATCTTCGCATGGCAGTTCTGCACCGAATGGTCTGTCGGCACGTCTCCCAACCGCCCCTTCCAGATCCTTCCTGTATTAGGTGGTGAAGACCTCATTCGCGGACTGCGGGTTGGTATGTTCCGCGACGATGCTCTTTGGGCATTGCAAGGGGAGTTGCGTTTCCCTCTCTTCTGGCTTTTCAGCGGTACGGTCTTCGCCGGAGTGGGGGATGTCTATCACTATACTGACTGGCAATGGCAGATACCCAAGGCAGGCTACGGTCTCGGATTAAGACTGAAAATCAACAAGTCAAATATCAATTTCCGACTCGATCTCGCACGCAACAACCTCTACAAAAGTTGGACCAAACGAGAAAGTTATTCCTTCTATCTTACTGTTACTGAAGCTTTTTAATTTCTTCGCATATGAGAGGACTCGTTATAAAAACAACCGGCAATAGTTATACTGTCCAACCCTCTGACGGCTCACAACCTGTCACTGCTTATATCAAAGGTAATTTCCGCATACGCGGCATACGTTCTACTAATCCGGTGGCTGTCGGAGATTATGTTCAAGTGGAGCAGCAGGCCGATGGCACGAACTGGATAACCGAGATAGAGGACAGGCGGAACTATATCATCCGCCGCTCCACCAATCTCAGCAAGCAAACGCATATACTTGCGGCTAACATCGACCAAGCCATTCTCATTGTTACCGTTGCGCACCCAGTGACTTCCACCAAGTTCATTGACCGTTTTCTCGCTACAGCAGAGGCATATCGTGTGCCAGCCGTGTTGATATTTAATAAGATAGATTTATTTTCGGCGGAAGAACGACAAACACTTGACGAATGGCGGTCGCTTTACACCTCTTTAGACTATCCTACCTATGTCATTTCAGCCACCCGTCTCAATCCGCAGGAACTTATGCCCTTGTTTGAAAACAAAGTGAGCCTGCTTTCGGGCAATTCAGGTGTCGGCAAATCGACTCTTCTCAACACTCTTTTAGGGCAAGAGATAACCCGCACGGCTGAATTGTCCTCCATTCATGACTCAGGTATGCACACCACCACTTTCTCGGAAATGTACCCTCTTGCTTCCCCTGACGGGCATGGCTATATCATTGACACTCCCGGAATCAAAGGCTTTGGTTCAGTCGAGATGTCTAAGGAAGAAGTATCCCACTATTTTCGCGAGATATTCCGCATTGGCCGCTCGTGCCGTTATGGCAACTGCCTGCACCTCGGCGAAACTGACTGTGCGGTCATTCCTGCTGTCGAGCGCGGCGAAATAGCCTTCTCACGTTACGATAGTTATCTCTCGCTATTGGGTGATTGTGAAGAAAACAAATACAGATAGTATGCAACCTCTTAACATCGAAACCCGCAACGGCAAAGACTATATATTCTGTCCCTACAGACACAAATGGGTGCGTTTGACTCCCGAAGAAGAAGTAAGGCAACGCTTTTTGCACTATATGGTTGACCGGTACCGTTATCCCGCTTCACGTTTGGCATTGGAAGCCGTCCTGCCATCCGGACAACGAGCTGATACTGTCGTTTATGACAATCAGTTAAAACCTGTCATACTTATTGAATTCAAGGCACCTTCTGTCGCTATAACTGCTCAAACATTGGACCAGGCGGCCGTTTATAACCGTATGCTTCACGTTCCACTGCTGATCCTTCATAACGGAAACCAGACATTTGTTGCAAAAGTGGGCAACAACCAAATAGAGTTTTTATCCGATTTACCCGTATATGGACAAGATAATTGAACTTAACGATTTGTTAGACACCGCTCCTTTTTATGGTACTAACAACCAAAATATCCTGTGCCTCAAGGCGCAGTTTCCTTCTGTCCGCGTTGTGGCACGCGGCTCCACCGTCAAGATTTCCGGGGCTGATAACGATGTGGCCCGATTTGAACAGACGCTGCTGCTTTGCGAACAGCACTGTCTGCGTGCCGGTTTTCTGACCGAAAAAGATGTCCTGCAAATCATTCACGGCGGGATAAAAGAGCAAAAAAACACCGATGACCTCATTCTCTACGGTGTTCACGGCAAAGCCATCAACGCGCGAAGTGAACATCAGCAGGAACTCTTACATTCATACACCCGTAATGACCTGATGTTCGCTATCGGACCTGCCGGCAGTGGAAAGACATATACAGCCATCGCTCTTGCTGTACGTGCTCTCAAAAACAAAGAAGTCAAACGTATAATCCTCAGTCGCCCGGCAGTCGAAGCTGGAGAGAAATTAGGTTTTCTTCCTGGCGATATGCGCGACAAGATAGATCCGTATCTCCAACCTCTCTACGATGCATTGCAGGATATGATTCCGCACTCCAAACTCTCCGAGTTTATGGAGCGTGGCACTATCCAAATCGCGCCACTCGCTTTTATGCGCGGGCGAACGTTGTCAGATGCCGTTGTTATATTGGACGAAGCGCAGAACACTACTATACCGCAGATTAAGATGTTTCTCACACGTCTCGGTATCAACGGCAAAATGATTGTCACAGGTGACCTTACGCAAATCGACCTCCCGCCCTCGCAACGTTCAGGACTGGCAGATGCTATTGACCGTCTGTCTCACACACAGGGAGTCGCTGTTATCCGCTTTACCGACCGCGATATTGTACGCCATCCTCTCGTAGGACGCATAGTCAAAGCCTACCAGAAGAATATTGCGTCTCCTGCCGATACATCTGCCCCTAACCTCTCAATATGAGTTTAGAAAATCTAACAAAAACCGCCTCGCAATTCTGCGAGGCGGTTTTTGTTATAATTTCCTAATCCGCCATTCGTTAGGGTAAAGGTTATTCAGTCTGTTCCCAACGTTTTTCACGAAACCTAAAGGTACATCCTCGTACGTCAGCAGCACTATTCCCATTGGCATTCCTTCCTCTATCTGCAGTGCTTCTGACCGTAAATATGCTAATGCTTTGTCCAAACTCAAATCTATGCATGGGAATGCGTCCTTGCGAAACGCCTTTGACATGCACAAACTATGTTGTGGCACCATTGACACTTTCTTTTTCTCGCTTATGCCGAATCCCAACGAAATGCAAGTCAAACAAGTAGTAAGATACTCAATCAGTTCCTTGTGTTCGGCAGGGTAGGCGGTAACGAACCTGTCACCTTGACGGAACACCCAGTCTTGCGGGTATTTCAGCCATCTCTGCAACTCCTCTTCGTCTTCCACTTTCTGTTGCTGCGGCTTCTTTGGCGTAGTTACTCGGAAAGGTGCATAACTGTCCTCTTTTTTTTGTAAGACGCAGACATAAAGCCCTTCACCGCGTACCTTATGAGGATAAAAATGATACCCCGGATGACCTTCCGCTATGCCCCATTCCTGCTCATAATCCAAGTCCAGTACATTTGCACCGAGACACTCTGCCATCCATATCACGTTATTCTCATTCTCTTCTTTATTAAAAGTGCAGGTTGAATATATCATTATGCCTCCTGGACGAAGCGCGTCCCATACGTCCATCAGTATTTTTCTTTGCCTTTCAGCACACATCTTCACATTCTTTCTGCTCCATTCGGCGCGGGAAGCCTTGTCTTTGCGAAACATACCTTCGCCTGAACACGGTGCGTCCACCAACACACAGTCAAATAAGTTCCTGCACTTATCTCCAAAGTCACTTGCTTGATTATGAGTCACTATTGTGTTTCCATTGCCCCATTTCTGTATGTTCTCCGACAGTATAAAAACTCTTTGCCGAACCACCTCATTGCTTATCAGCAATCCTTTTTTGTCGATAAACTGACTTATCAGCGTTGACTTGCCTCCGGGCGCGGCACACAAATCAAGTATGATGCTGTTAGGATTGACATACTGATCCAACGCCTGTTGAATGAACATGCTGCTCGCTTCTTGCACGTAGTACGCACCTGCGTGGAAAAGCGGGTCTAAAGTGAATTGGGGACGCTCACTGAGATAGTAACCCTCTAAATGCCACGGTACTTCATCTATATCGCAGTCAAATGTCAGTGTGTTAACCTTGTCGTTGAGACGTATGGCTGTTGTTGGCTCGCCATCTAATGCGCGGAACAGTTGGTCGGCTTCTCCGCCCAGCTGCAAGCGCATATCCTCAATAAATTCAAGTGGTAGCACTTGTTGGGAACGTTCTTTATCCATTGTGTAATCGTTTGAAACAATCCATTGTGTTCTCCATCAGCGAGCATATAGTCAACTGACCGACACCGCCCGGAACAGGAGTGATCATCTTGCATCTTTCTTTTACTGCCTCTGTATCCACATCGCCGCACATCTTGCCTGTTGTCTCATCTACATTGATTCCAACGTCAACCACTACTGCTCCGTTCCGGACCATTTCTGCCCCCACAAATTTGACCTTGCCTATAGCTGCCACCACCACATCCGCTTCTCTCACTATCGCCGTCAAGTCTTTTGTGTGACTATGACATACGGTCACTGTCGCGTTCTCATTCATCAGCAGTTTGCTCACAGGCATACCTACTATATTGCTCCTCCCTATCACCACAGTGTTCAACCCGTCCAAATCTATTTCAGCTTCTTCCAATATGCGCATCACGCTCCTCGGAGTGCATGGTACACAGAACCGTGAATAGTCATTACTCCTCTGTTTCCATAGTTGTGACACATTCCTGTCTGTCACTCCATCCACGTCTTTATCCGGCAGGATAGTCTCAACTATACGCTCCTGACTGATATGCTTAGGCAGGGGCATCTGAACCAGTATGCCGTCCACACTGCTGTCTTCGTTCAGTCTTCTTATAGCCTCTGTTACTTCCTCCTCACTGCTCGTCTCCGCCATACGGACCACTTTGCACTCCAATCCTGCTCGTTGGGCGTTCTTCTCGCAAGATGCGACATAACGTGTGCTGCCGTAGTCCTCACCCACCAGCAGCACACTCAGACATGGCACACGGCCATATCTCTCTTTCAATTTTGCATTCTCCGCCGCAAGTGTTTGCAACACCTTTGCCGCCACTGCCTTTCCGTCAAATACCATACTATCCTTTGACTATCTGATTAAACAATCCTTGTCTGTAAGCGTCTTGCATCAGCAGGTTGAACTTGAACTGCCCATCCCTGAACCCGTCTTTCAAGCACAGTTCCTTGAAGCGTGTGTAGGCATTAGGTTGTAGTATATGTCCCGTTGGCTCTTTCAGACGCATTGAGTTTCTCTTACTCTCGTACTCTATATTGATTTGTTGCAGCTTGGCATCCACCTCACGTGTCAACAAGTCCAGCATCTGCTCACCCTGTTTCTCGCTCTTGCCGCCAAACTCAAAGTAAAAATCGTATGCTGATGTCTCTGCATTGGCAAATCCAACAAAGAACGGCACGCTCATATTATACATCTCCGCTACCTGATGAACGGCTCTGATGAACTGTGCCTCATAGAGTTTCTCGCCTGTCAGCGACACTATGCCGTTCACCTTGGATATAAAATGTACCGTCGGAGTGTTGATATACCGTCCTCCCACCTCAACTATGTCGTTCATGTTGTATCTGTACAACCCGCAGTTGGTCGTTATGTACACGCAGTATCGGCGACCGTGTTCCAACTCGCTCAACTGCAAGAAGTGCTTGTTAGGCATATCCAATTCCTGCTCATCTACAAACTCATAGTAGTGATATTGCGGGAAAAGCACACTCTCACTCGAACTGTTGATAGGATGACCGAATCGGCACTCCGTCGCTATATATCCTAATTCAGTATAGAGAGTCTGTCGCCAGTTGAATCTGTCCATGAATTTCTCTATATATATCTTTGCGTTGCCGCATTTCCATGTACTCAATACCTGCAAGTATGGGAAGTAATCTTTCGGAGAGATAGTTGCATAACGTTTCTTCAACTCTCTCAAGTGATTGGCTCTCTTCGGATTGGAGTGCAAGTATGGGGCGATAATGTCCAATAGACGTGGCTCAATCTCCACCGAAAACACTCCCTTCTCTATGTCGTCTGCCATCTGCTCCAATCTTTCGTCCACCGTGTTAAGCAATTCAACTATCGTTGATGGATTAGCCGTCGCCCAGAAAGTCAAATCCTCCCATTGCAGTGCCAGTGTCATTATCACATAGTTACGTGTCTGTGAATCGCTGATGTTCATTACCTCTGCCGGGGCTGTATAACGCTTGCGCAGTATATGGGGGATCTCTTTGACTAACATCCCGCTTACAGAACCGTAAATAGTCCCGTCAGGAGCATAACCCTCAACGTCCTTGCCTACAATCTGAAGTATATGCCCGCCAAATGCTCTCGGACGCTGACGTACAAAAATATACAACCAATGCTCCGACATCCGGTGATACAACGTGTGAAGATACGAACGGCTGATAGGTATCCATTTGGGCTTGCCTGTCGTACCCGATGTTGTCGCATACATTATCGGACTGCCCGTCACCAACACATCTCTCTCCCCCGATTTCTGACGCTCCACCAACGGACGAAGTTTCTCATAGTCGTTCGGGCGTACGGCACGCTGGTAACTCATAAACAACTCACCTGGAGTGTCCGATTGCAGAACCTCTGAAAAATGATGTGCCCTGCCGTATGAAGTAAACTCGTTCTGGCGTAATATCTTGCGTAACGTCTTATACGCCTCCATATATGGGAAACGGGAGGCGATACGCAATTTGGTATGCAGGAAAAGACCCAGAAAGCGGATTCCGAGATTCAGGAAGAAAGGTATATGCGGTTCTTTGTGTTTCATTTCTTAACGGTTGCGTGTTAGTTGGCGAAGGGGAAGGCGTAACGCATAAACGTGGCGAAGTCGTTGCGCCAGACCTTCCAGTTGTGTCCGCCCTTGCCGCTGACCACTACGCAGGGTATGTGTCTCTTGCGCAGCTGTTTGATGTAATGGACACCATACGAGCGGAATATATCCCCCTCGCCAATGCTGACGAAGAAACGGGTTCCTTCGGGCAGTTCCGGGGTGATGCACCAGTCCTCGCCTGGTTCGGGTACCTGTTTGTCAAAGATGACCGGTGAGAGTAACCCCACCCATGAGTAGCATCCCGGCTGCATGTTAGCTATTGCAGCCGCTTGGTACGACCCGTTCGACAATCCCGCCACAATGCGGTCCGCCGCCTGTTCGCTCACGCGGTAGCGCGCATAGGTCAGTGTCTCTATTTCATAAAAATAATCAAGGAAATTTCCTTCCCTGTTCTTGAAATAGCCAAACAGGTTGCTGGTGAGACTGCGGGTTTTCATACCTCGGTTGTCCTCCATGCCTTTGTATCGTTTGCCCCAGATGTATGTGCCTGCGTTAGTGTTCGGCATCACGACCACGCAGGGGCGCACTATCTGTTGGGCGATCATGCTGTCCAGTACATGCTTTACGTTCCCATTAATAGGCCACGAATACTCATCACCGTTGATTCCGTGTAGCAGGAACAGGACGGGGTAGCGGACTGTGTCGTTGTCGTATCCTTCGGGCAGGTAAAAGATGACGGGCCGGTTGTTCCGGGCGGACAGGGTGGGTAAATTCACCGTGTCCATCCGGCCCTCTCCGTACACCATTCCTGCGCACAACACTAACCCTATAACTGCCCTTATGATGCGGAACATACTGCTTAAAAGAAAAACGCCGCAAAAGTACAATCTTTGCACCGCAATACCAAATCTTTTTTGACCTCTTGGTCTCTTTTTTCCGTGTCCGATTCAACGTAGGAGCATTTCAGACGTTGGAAAAACAGAAAATTGCCGCGTTTTTCTTTATTTTATGTGAAAATCTTACTGTTTTGTTGCGTATGTCAAAAATATGCAGTACTCTTGCGGGCAATTTGCAGTATCTGTCTGTTCTCATACTTTTACTATGAAGATTCTGATTTTGTCAGCCAATACGGGTGAGGGGCATAACTCTTCAGGGAAAGCCCTGATGCAGGCCATGCGTGAGAGGGGTATGGAAGTGGAAATGAAGGACACCTTGTCCATCTCCAAACCTAATAGCAAATCACATAATTCGCAATTCGTTTCCAAAGCATATGTCAAAAGCACAAGAGGTTTCAATTTATTCTCAAAAGTCTATGCATTGGCACAGTGGGTCTCGCGCCATTTGAACAAGCACCGGCACTCGCCTATCTACTGGATAAACAAACTCTATTGGCGCAGACTGTGGCATTATATCGAAGACAATCACTTCGATGCTGTAGTGTCCGTGCATCTGTTTGCCGCTGAAAAATTGACCGCTGTCAAGCGCGAGGGCAAACTGAACGTCCCGACCTACTTTGTGATGACGGATTACACCATCCATGCTTTCCTGAACGACACTGAACTGGACTACTACATTATTCCACACAAGGATCTTATCCCCTTGTATGTCAGCGAGGGCTTCAGCAAGGAAAGTCTGATGCCCTTCGGTATTCCGGTGGATGTGGCACGGTTCACCAATCGTATGGATCAGAAGGAAGCGCGCAGACAGGCTGCCCGGACTCTGGGCTTCACGCTGACGGAGAAGGACGAATCTCTGGAAGAGAGCAAGTGGTATCTGATGATGTCAGGTAGCATGGGCTTCGGAAATATGTCTGCCCTGCTCAGGGAGTTCCTTGCACACATGCGTCCGGACAGCCGCGTCATCTGCGTGTGCGGGAGGAATGGGAACAACCTGCAGGTCATAAAGCGTGATTTCGGCGACAATCCACGCGTCTGCCCCATAGGTTTCACTGACCAGATTGCCTTGCTGATGGACGCGTGCGACGTAGTACTTACCAAACCTGGCGGCATAACCACTACAGAAACACTCATCAAGAACATTCCGCTGGTACACACAGCTCCCATACCGGGCATAGAGTCTGAAAACGCGGCCTTCTGCCACAAGCGGAATATGTCGTTCTACTCGCCCGATTTGAAAGAGCAGGCGGCGGCAGCCATCCGACTGGCGAACGACACGCAGTACCGCGAGGCGATGCTGACAAGCCAGCGCGCCAATTCCCATCGCGATGCTTGCGAACAAATCATCAGCCTGATTGAAAAAACAACCGGTATGGCATCCGGAAAATAAGTAATATCCAATTAATTATGAAACGTTTTGTTTTTTTTCTTTTCTCTCTCTGCGTCTTCAGTGCCATTCACGCGGAAGAACGTATAGAAATGGTTCCCTTTGGCGATATGGAGCAATGGGCGGTGAGATACATCAAAGAATCCAAAATCATCGGAGGGAAGACACGAATACTGTACGCCATCGCACCCACGGACACCATACGCCGGAATATGGCTTTTGACTATGCGAAGAGTGGCAGCCCGTGGACGGTGAGCAGTGCCTACGCACGAGTGAAAAGAGTGGAGAAAGCGTCCGGATCAGTCAGTCCCGAACGGAGAGGCAACGGCTGGTGCTGCCGCCTTGACAGCAAGATGGACAGTGTCATTGCCGTCGGATTTCTCAAACTCCGCGTATTGGTGGCGGGATCCATCTTCACGGGTGTCACCCTCGAACCTGTCACCTCGGCGGATGATCCCTACAGCGTGGTGGATATGGGCGTACCCTTTACCAAGCGGCCCGTGGCGATGATGCTGGACTACAAGGCAAAAATCGAGGAATCGGACGAGATAGTGCAAGCTGCCGCCAAACCCAAGATAACAAAGAAGAAGGGGCGTGACGCGGCTGTCATGTCCGTTTTCCTCCAAAAAAGATGGGAGGACAAAGACGGCAATCTGCACGCCTTACGGGTCGGTTCGGGCTATGAGCGCGTCTATCATTCCACTGGGTGGAAGGAGAACCACCGTATTCCCGTCTATTGGGGAGACCAGATAACCAAACGCAGTGACTACAAAGCCTATATGGGCGCGGGCGGGCAGATATTCATGGCCCGCAACTCGAAGGGGAAGATGGTTCTCATCCATGAGGAAGGTTACAGCAACGATAACCCGACACATATCATCATCAGTTGCTCGTCGGGCTGTTATGAGGCTTTTGTCGGACATCCCGGGAACACTCTTTGGGTGGACAATATCCGTCTGGTTTACGATGACTGACCCGATTTGAGGCTTTTTTTGCAAGCACTATGCACAAAGCCTTTTTTTTCGATATGGACGGCACACTCTTCGACTCTATGCCTAAACATGCGCAAGCATGGGACGAAGTGATGGCGCGGCACGGACTGTCATTCACACCGCAGCAATGTTATCGCGAAGAAGGACGTACAGGCATTGATGTCATTCAGGACTGTTTCCGAAAAGAAATAGAAAAAGGTAATCCGACAGAAATAGACAACCTCTCGCCAGAAGAGGCGCTTCGGCATATACACGATATCTACAAGGAAAAAAGCAATCGCTTCATCGAACTCGGACCAGTCCGTCCAATACCGGGTGTGCACGAAATACTGAAGTATATCCGTTCACTCCCCGACACCCAAATATGGATCGTTACAGGAAGTGCCCAACAAACACTCTTCGCTCGGTTAAATTCCGATTTCCCCGGCATCTTCACTCCTGACCGTATGGTAACAGCCAACGATGTCACACACGGCAAACCTGACCCTGAACCTTACCTGACCGCATGGCAACGCTCACAACTGCCCAAATCCCAATGTTGCGTCATCGAAAACGCTCCTCTCGGAGTACGCTCAGCTAAAGCCGCCGGACTGTTCACCTGCGCCGTCAATACAGGCTCACTGCCCCAACAAGACTTCCAACGCGAAAATGCAGACATCATTGTCAGCAATATGCAACAACTGCTGCAAATAATTTCTAACAAATCAATATCACTATGACAGTATTCATCACCGGCGCATCGTCAGGCATAGGACTGGCCTGCGCAAAAAAATTCGCCGCTAACGGCCATCGTCTCATCCTCAACGCACGCCGCGAGCAGCCCCTCCGCGAACTCGCCGACGAACTCCAAAAGCAGTACGGAACACAGACCCTTCTCCTCGTCTTCGATGTGCGCGACAGAGAGGAAGCGAAGAAACAGATTGCCGGGCTGCCCGACGAATGGAAAGACATCGACATCCTCGTAAACAACGCCGGACTCGCGCTCGGACTCGAAAAAGAATATGAAGGCGACTTTGCCGACTGGGACACCATGATTGACACCAACATCAAGGCGTTGCTCAATATCACGCGATTTGTCGTTCCGTCTATGGTCGCTCGCAATCGCGGACATATAATCAATATAGGTAGCGTTGCTGGAGATGCCGCTTATGCCAACGGAGCCGTCTATTGCGCCACCAAGTCAGCCGTCAAGGTACTCTCCGACGGCCTACGCATCGACCTCGCGCACACGCCCGTACGCGTCACCACTATCAAACCCGGACTGGTCGAGACCAACTTCTCCGTTGTCCGTTTCCACGGCGACAAGGAGCGCGCCGACAACGTCTATAAGGGCATTCAGCCCCTCACGGGCGACGATGTGGCGGACTGCGTATTCTTCGCAGCCTCGGCTCCCGCACACGTCCAAGTCGCCGAGATACTGGTCCTCGCCACCCATCAGGCAAGCGGCAGCGTCATTGTCAGACAATAAAGAAAAAACGCACGCCTCATACAGACGTGCGTCATAACTCGCTACACAAAGAGGGTCTTCATTCGCCGGAGACCCTCTACCAATTGGCTCCGCGGACACGCTATATTGACGCGCATATAACCCTCACCTTCCTCGCCGTAGAACGTGCCGGCGCTCACACGCACGTGCTGCTCGTTCATCAGTTTGCGCTCCACTTGCGCGGACGTGTACGGATAGTCCCCGTGCCATACCCAGGCAAGGTACGTCCCCTCCAACGGCGTCACGCGCAGACGCGGCAGTTCGCGGCGGACATAATCGCATAGAAAGCGGTAGTTCTCACCGATATACCGGTTCACAGCATCCAACCACTCTGCACCCTCGTTGTAGGCCGCCTGTAGTGCCGTCACACCAAACACGCCCACGTCCGTCACTAACATCGCTTCCAATGCCCTGTTCACTCGCTCGCGCAGAGCCTTGTCAGGCACTATCACGTTCGATATGCCTGTACCCGCGAGGTTGAACCCTTTGCCCGGCGATGTGAACACAATCAGCCGGTCGCGTATGCCTTCGATGGTCGCCATCGGTATATACTGACCGCCCAACGGCATCACCTCCCCGTGTATCTCGTCCGAAATCAGCAGCAGGTCGTATCTTCGGCACAGGTCTGCCACACGCTCCATCTCATCCCGCGTCCACACTCGGCCTGTCGGGTTATGGGGGTTGCAGAACAGCAGTATGCCGCCTGTCTGCGCCTGTGCCTTGCGCTCAAGGTCGTCCCAGTCTATCGTATAGTGTCCCTCATCGCAACGCATCGCATTGTGTATCAGTTCCACACCGTTATCCGTCAGGCAGTGTAGAAAGCCGTTGTATGCAGGCATCTGCATAATCACCTTCACGCCCTCTGCGGTCGGTGCCCCCTGTCCGTGCAGCAGTGTATGTCCTCGGTGTAGGATAGCCACTAATGCGGGCAGCAGACCCGTCGCAGGCAGTATCTCTTCACGCGTCATCTGCCAACCGTGACGGCTGCCGAACCACCGCACCACCGACTCGTAGTAACTATCCGGCACGTGCTCGTAGCCGTACACACCGTGTGCCACACGCTCCGTCAGCGCACGCTGGACGCAGGGAGCCGCGGGAAAGTCCATATCCGCCACCCACATAGGCACAAGGTCCTCGTAATACTCGTCGTCCCATTTCACGCATCCCGTCTGCCGCCTGTCCGTACGGACGGAAAAATCATACTGTTCCATATCCTTGTTTGTATTATAATCCGTTTATGTATTATCCTTGCCTTTATAGCACGCCTTTAATGCGTTGTTCTTATTTGTCTTGTACGCCGCTAATGTGCAATCCTTGTCTGTCTTGTACCCCGTCCATCCCTTTCCGCAGCGAATCAGCTACCTCGTCCATCCCTTTCCACAGCGAATCAGCTACCCTGTCCATCCCTTTCCACAGCGAATCAGCTACCCCGCCCATCCCTTTCCGCAGCGAATTGACCACCCCGTAACACGTTCCCCTTTTCCTGACTGCGCCGCAAAAGTATAGCAAGGTGTGTAATTGTCAAAGAAAAAAAGCATCCTCTTCTTCTCCCCAACCCCATTCACCCCTAAAATCTCCCGTGCTAACCAACACGAAGTCACTAACATTCACTTACAAACACGCAGTCCCCAACATTCACTCCCCACCACGCAGTGACCACGCAGCAATCAAGTACGATAGATACACGTTAGATACACGATAGATATACGTTAGATATATGTTAGATACACGTTAGATATACGTTAGATATACGATACATTAAGCAGACCTCACCGAACTCTCACAATCCCCTCACTGAAGGATTTCCGTACCCTTTTGCTCTCCTTCCCGCTTACTGTAACGCCCTCCCAAGGTTTTGTTCATTGCGTGCGGATATTATCCGCACCTCCATTACCATAGAAGGCTGCCTCCACGGATAGCCTTATGTTTGTTTCTTATATTCTGCTGTCTTTTTCTTTTATTGCCTGCGAATTTAATTCGCAGCCCTTTCGTCTGTTGTAGCGGCTGTGAGCCGCTTTTCACTTTGTCCATTGCGTCTTAATTGTATTCAGACACGGCTCCCCGGAGCCGCCTATAGAGTATATGTCTATGTTCATTGCGTTCAAATACTATTTGAACACGGCTCCCCGGCTCCGCTTTTTTCTTCGTCCATTAGCCCCGAATCTGATTCGGGTTCAAATATTCTTTTCCATAAATCATAAACCATAAATCATAAATATTTGCATATATCCTCATTTCTTTACTACCTTTGCCGCCGCAAACCATCTCGTCCCCTGCCGACGTAAAACAGCAGCACCGCTGGTTCCGACAGCGTAAAAAAGCGGGAACATATTGAAAAGCGTTTATTGACGCTCCGTTCTGACATTCAGAAATCTCGCAAGTTTCAGACTTTATCAGAACTCTGCAACGGTAAATGCTCCGTGAATATAGGACAGCCGTGCCTGTATATGCAGCCAAACTCTTTAAGGGTTTGGGTGGTGTGTATGACGGTATCTATATTCGTTGTGGGCTTTGCGTTGTCGGTTTCTATAAAGTCGGGCAATGCGAGAGCCTCTGAATGTGGAACGACAATGTCGAGTCCACTTTTTTTGTATTGTGTTCAATAGAGGAAGCCAAAACTGGCGACATACGGAACGTAATGGAGGATGCCGAAAAGCCATAAGTGAGTAGGCAAAATTAAAAATCAACAAACAAATGAAAAAACTTTATCTCGCCTTGTTCATCAGCATTCTATGGACAGGCACAATCTTCGCCGCCGAGGAAATTGGTGGCATTATGTACAACCTTGATGCGACCACCCGCACCGCCACGGTAGTACAAGTAAATAACAAGCAGTATTCGGGTGCCATCGTCATTCCCGAAACAGTAAACCACAACAACCGCGATTACACAGTAATTGGTATTGACCAAAAAGCATTTTACAACAAAACTTCAATAACCTCAGTTGTTATTCCTTCCACTGTTGCTTCTATCGGTTCATCAGCGTTCGAGGGCTGCTCCTCGCTTAACAGCGTTACCATAGCCGAAGGCTGCGAAGTAATCAACACAAAGGCTTTCTACGGTTGCTCCGCCCTCGCGAAAATCAACATCCCATCAAGCGTCAAGCGCATAGAGGAACAGGCATTTGCCGATTGTAGTAACCTTGCCGAAATAACACTGAACGAAGGACTTACCTATATCGGTGGCTGGGCTTTCGGTGCATTGCAAAAACTGAAAAGCATAACCATCCCTTCAACAGTGGAGGATATGGGAACCGCCTCGTTCTACAACTGCCGCCAACTCACCAAAATAATCTGGAAGCCTGTGCATTGCTCGGATTTTACATACGCAGCAAACGCTCCTTTCTCTTCATATAGTTCGTATAAACGTTATTGTGATGAGTCTGCTACTACATACGATAACATGAATTACTATAATGACTCACCAAGTAATTGTGATTATTATAGTAATGACGTACTTCGTTACTCTCAAAGAGGTAATGTAGGAAATGGAAAAGGCAACAACTGGACCACACAAATAACCTTTGGGGACGAAGTGGAGCATATCCCCGCTTATCTGTGCTACAACTTCCAAGGCGAACTGCGCAATCTGGTTATTCCTGACAATGTAAAAACAATAGGTGATCATGCCTTTGCCGGGTGTGATAAACTGGTATCGTTGAAACTCGGTGCAGGTCTGACAGAAATAGACAAAGGGGCGTTTGAAGCTTGCTCATCACTCACAGAGGTAACTATACCCGACAATGTTACCACCATCAACCAGTATGCGTTCTACAATTGTTCCAGCCTGACCACACTGACTCTCGGGAAGGGTATTCAGACATTGGGAACCAATGCCTTCGGCAACTATTACTATTACTATGCCTATAGCCCTGTTGATGCCAAACTGACTACCATCAATATTTACGCAGTCAATCCTCCATATATCGACAATACCGTGTTTACCTACTACAGCGATCTGATGGCTATAGACCTCAATGTGCGGGAGAAAGCACTTGACGCATACAATGCGGCTAATATATGGAAAAACATGCACCTTGGTATCGTAGCAAACGACCCACGCGAGTTCTCACTCACCGTCTTGTCCGCTGACAACACACAAGGCACGACCACTCCGTCCGGCAGTTATGACGAGGACGATGAGGTAGTCATAAGCGCGCTGCCCAAAGCGGGTTATCAGTTTGACCATTGGAACGACGGCAGCAAGGACAATCCCCGTACAGTGAAAGTGACAGCTGACCTGACATACACAGCCTATTTTGCCGCCGCTGCCCCCACATACACAATCTCCGCTACCGCCAACGCCCTTGAAGGCACTGCCGTAGGCGGCGGAGCGTATGAGTCCGGCAGACAAACCACATTGGTAGCCGTAGCCAATGCAGGCTACCATTTCACGCAATGGTCGGACGGCAATACGGACAACCCGCGTCAAATAACTGTCACGGCGGACGCTTCGTTTGCCGCGCAGTTTGAGAAGGATGCGGTGGTTCAGAAATATACTTTGACCACCACCTCCACCAATTCTTCGCAGGGTACGGCTTACGGGCAGGGTACATACGAGGCGGATATGCAGATTGCTATTTTTGCGGTTGCCAACGACGGATACCACTTCACCCAGTGGCATGACGGCAACACGGACAACCCCCGCATGGTGACGGTGACAGCGGACGCTTCGTTTGCCGCGCAGTTTGAGAAGGATGCGGTGGTTCAGAAATATACTTTGACCACCACCTCCACCAATTCTTCGCAGGGTACGGCTTACGGGCAGGGTACATACGAGGCGGATATGCAGATTGCTATTTTTGCGGTTGCCAACGACGGTTACCATTTCACCCGGTGGCATGACGGCAACACGGATAACCCGCGTATGGTGATGGTCACGGCGGACGCGACGTATTTCGCCAATTTTGAGCAGGACCCTGTTCCGCCGACCCTGTATGAACTGAATGTGTCGCCGGAGGTGGCTGCGGAAGGCTGGACCACCGAAGGCTGTGCATACGAACTTGGTGCACAGGTGATGATTTATGCCCATCCGGCGGAAGGGTATGTGTTCAGCCGTTGGAGTGACGGCAACAAGGACAACCCGCGTTTCATTACGGTGACTGCTGCGGTGGACCTGACGGCTCAGTTTGCGGTAAAGACCTCGACGGGTGTGGGGACGGTTGTCGCCGATACGGACGACCCGCAGGTGCGGAAAATCGTCCTTGACGGGCATGTCTATATCCTTCGTGGCGACAGACTTTATTCCCTTCAGGGACAGCAGATCCAATAAGAGGCAATACTTGTCCCCCTGCCCAGAGAACTTGAAAATGGTTCTTTCGGCAGTAATGTGCAGGTTCTGCTCTCGCGGCTATTTCCGCGAGCAATCACAACAGAAGGCTACCCCCACGGATAGCCTTCTGCTTGTTTCTTATAGCCTTCTGCATTTTTCTTTTATAGCCTTCTGTCTTTTTCTTTTATTGCCTGCGAATTTAATTCGCAGCCCTTTTGTCTCTTGTAGTGGCTGGGAGCC
>Ga0310696_10003601_pt1 | contig 19270 bp, 12 predicted proteins | sample AusTroGonzalo_MG_4_FD_203885 | JGI IMG/M metagenome (GOLD analysis project Ga0310696, IMG submission 203885) | Bovine rumen microbial communities from tropical cattle in Woodstock, Queensland, Australia - Gonzalo_02 (v2) (version 2) | ecosystem: Host-associated > Mammals > Digestive system >... | reverse complement strand
TCGCGGCCTTGAAGCCGGTCAGGTCCGCCATCATCGAACCCATCATGCCGCCCGGCAGGCCGCAACCGACGAGCAGGGAGGTCATCTGGGAGTTGGTCGGGTTGATCCAGTAGCCGAGGAAGTCGTCGATGAATTCCTGGGTGAGGCTGCGGACCTCCATATAGGCGTCCATGTTGATATCTTTCACGAGGAAGCCGTCCGCCTTCATCATCTGCTGGATGGTGATCACGTCCGGGTGGACCTTACCCCAGGAGAGGGGCTCGACGGCCACGTCGAGGTAGTCGGCGCCGGCGCGGGCGACCTCCAGCATGGAGGCGGGGGAGAAGCCCGGGCCGCTGTGGCCGTGGTACTGGACCTTGATCTGCGGGTGACGCTTCTTGATGCCGGAGACGATGAGACCGAGCTCGGTCGGACGGCCGACACCGGCCATGTCCTTGAGGCAGATCTCGTCAGCGCCGTACTCTACGAGCTGATCCACCAGCTTGAGATAATATTCCACCGTGTGCACGGGGGAGTGGGTGATGGAGAGGGCCGCCTGGGAAATCATCCCGGCCTTCTTCGCATATTCGACGGAGAGCTTGAGGTTGCGCGGGTCGTTCAGGCCGCAGAAGGAACGGGAAATGTCGGTACCCTGCTTCTTCTTGACTTTGAACATCAGTTCACGCACGTCTGCAGGCACGGGGTACATGCGGAGTGCGTTCAGACCGCGCTCCAGCATATGGGTCTGGATACCGGCCTTGTGGAAGGGAGCCGTCCATTTGCGGACGGAGATATTCGGGTTCTCGCCGTAGAGGAGGTTCACCTGCTCGAAGGCGCCGCCGTTGGTTTCCACACGGTCGAAGCAACCCATTTCAATGATGGGCGGGGCCACCCGCACCAATTGGTCCACACGCGGCTGATATTTGCCGGAGGACTGCCACATGTCCCTGTAAACGAGGGAGAATTTTATCTCTTTTGCCATAATTCGGTTGTGATTCGGAAAAGCAATCTCGCAAAGATAATGATTTTTCTTTCTTTCCCGCTTGCGTGTCTAAAATATTTTCGTACCTTTGCAGTCCCTTCTGAATATGGTGCGATTAGTTCAGTTGGTAGAGCACCAGATTGTGGTTCTGGGTGTCGTGGGTTCGAGCCCCACATCGCACCCCTGCTGCAACTCTCGGAGGAATCCGGGAGTTGCTTTGTATTTAGGGGCTTCCAATCTATTGGTTTTCCGGTGATTATAGAAACGAGCGGCGTGAGTTCTGCGGTTCGAGGTTCATTATTTTCAAAAACGATTTTTCCGGGAAAAATCGAACCGAGGATGTCCAGTTTCAGGTCAATCGGGGCTGTGGCTATGCAGGAGCCCATATTTTCAATGAAATCCAGTGAGAACGCCACCTTTTCCTGCATCTCCTTATCCGTCGGCTGCTCCTTGCTTTCTTCCAGTCGAAGTTCGAGGTCTCTCTTTTCCTTTGTGAGCCGTTCATTCATCGCCTTGAACGCATCGTCATCCAGCACGCCGTCGAACCACTTGTCCTGTATCTTCTTGACCTTCTCGTCCATCGCTGCGAGTTGTGCCTTAATCTTCTTCTGCTCGTCCTTATCTAACTGGGCTTGTTCCTCGCTCATATCGTGGAGGACCCCTTCATAGAGTGCCAATACTGCTTTGTTTGGTCTTAACGATTGAAGGAAATGACGCATCCCTTCGTTAGCATCTTCGGCAGAAATTCGGTAGTTCCCGCAGTAGTTGCAGTGATAGTAAGCGTATCGCTTGTTCCGCCCCTTGCTGAATGAGCCATAGACCGTATTTCCACAGTGCGGACACCGCAGGAACGAACGCATATAGAATGTCTCGTCCGGTATCTTCTTCACCTCGGGAGCCGACTTGTCCTTTTTGCCGTCCAGGCGGTCCTGGACGAGCAAAAAGGTTCTTGTATCGGTGAGCGGCTCGTGGATACCTTTGACATAACGAGCCGGGGTATCCTCGTACTCTGGGACATAGACATCACCCATATAAAACCGCTTGCGGAGGATGCGGAAGAATGTGGATTCACTGACCTTCATCCCTCTGCCCTTCAATGCACGCCATACGAGGGTCGGCGATTCCACACCATAGGCAACCTGTTGGAACGCTTCCCGGACGAACGGGGCTTCCACAGGGTCCGGCTCAATCCAGCATTCGTGCTTGCCAGTTCGCTTGTTCGCATAGCCATAGGGGGCTTTCCCTACGCACTTGCCTTCCGAAAGTGCCTGATGGATGCCGTCCTTCGTCGCCTTGGAACGCTTATCGTTATCCACTTCCGCCATCGTCAGATAGACGGATAGCATTATCTTGGATTCCGCCACTTTGAAGTCAATGTTCTCCTCGGCAGCATTGACCTCGATGCCATACTTTCGGAACTTGGAGATGTACTCCCATCCGTCGGAGGCATCCCGGGTAAATCGGTTCCATCTCAATACCAATAGGGTATCAACATCGACCTCCTTCCGCTTCCGAAGGTACTTCTTGCAAATCTCCTTCATCTCCGGACGGTCGAACGTCTTGGCGGAGTAGTCCTCTCGATAGACCTCAACGACCTCAATTCCATTACTGTTGCAGAACCGGGTCAGGGCATCTGCTTGGTATTTCAACGAGCCGCCTTTGGCTTGCTCGTCACTGCTCACTCGGCAGTACAATATCGCCTTCGTCATTTTATTGTAATTGTAGTTTTTAATTCGTTATTGAGTTGTGCTCTTGCCAGTCGGGATAGGAAGTCCCTCAACTGGACGATTTCATCATCTTTCAAATGATAGTCGTGTTCTTCTAAAATTTCTCTGCATTCCTTCACAGATAACATTGAACAATCCTTTTGTTCTTATTGGCTTTCGGCTCTCCTCGTCGTCACGACGCAGGAGTTTTCTGCTCGCCAAGGGACAGCACGCCCTTTCCCGCTATCACGGGTTTCTTTCTCGTCATTACATAATGGATATTTGGGATTGGTCCGGGGCTTCTCGATTTTCCACCGCCGGTTATTGCCTTTTACGACCCCACTACCACAACCGAATGGTAGGAGTTGAATGCCGATGGGAGGGGCTGAACCGTTTCGTTGCAAATATACACAAAAGGTTTTTATTCGTGAAGGTGACTATACGAACTTTTTAATTTTCTGCAGAGTTCCGATACTGGTTCCGGTTATCGCATGGACATTCCGGAGTGAGATACCCTTGCGGAGCAAACCAATTTCACGGCTATACTGCTGCTTGTAGGCATCCTCGGATTTCTTATAAGACGCAGGTCGTCCCATCTTGATGCCTTCCGCTTTGCATCGGGCGATATACTGGTTACGACCGCTCGCCATCCGCTCTTTGATTGTCAGCCGCTCCATTGACGCTATCTCGAGGAGGATTGTGCAGATGAGGCTGGCTACCGGATTGACCTTGCCGTCCTCGTTGAGGGTGTTGAGGTTGTAGTTCTTGATATGGAGCGATACCCCGTTCTCGTTGAGGTAGTTGATGACCTTAAGTGCCTCGAGGGTATTACGCCCCAGACGGCTGATTTCGAGGCATACGACCCGATTCAGGCGATGCTCCTTGACATACTCCACCAGTGCCGAGATTTCCTCTCTGTCGTCGTTTCTCGTGGCTCCGCTGACCTTGTTGGCGAATACCTTCACGACCTCCCAGTTCATCCGCTGGCAGTAGTCCGTGAGTTCTACCACCTGCCTTTCATAGTCCTGTCCCTGTGTTGAGACTCTTGCCAGAATTGCTACCTGTTCCATTTTGGGCGATTGCTATCAAAAACTATCACTTGTCATTTGCCGCTGCAATTTACAGATTATTTTTAATATATGCAAGTTTTTCCGATTATTTTTAACGCTTGCAATCTTCAGCCGCATTTTGTATCTTTGTCCATACTACAACATAGCAGCACGATGACGAAAGTAAACGGAAAGCAGGAACGAATGGTTGTCCACCTTGAGATAGGCGGTCAGCACCACTACTACGGTAATTTGAAAGCACTTTGTGACCACTGGGACAAGGATGCCCTGGGGGTGGGGTATGCCTACCTACGGAACTATGGCATCAGCGAAGAAAAGCCCTTTCGGAACGCCAAGTGCGTGATTCGTAGGGGTATTATCGTAACTTCTCAAAAAAAAGTGAATATTTGATGCAGTATTTTGCATATCTTTGTGTTTATAAGGTAGGTCCATATAGAAACCCGTTACTATGAAAATGAAAAATCGCGTAATTCTAATGCTTTTCGCCGGTCTGCTGCTTCTGGTCGCTTGTGAAAAAGTTTCGCCTGATAGTTTGCAAGGCAGGTGGGAACCCATATACGCCTGCGGCAGTTATGAAGATGTCACATACATTCACTCTTATGATGGCTCTGTCGATGAACATGGACATATTCCGACGGTGTTGGTAAGCAAGAACAACCCTGACGTGAAGTATGAGAGTTCCATGTTGATAACGGGAATCCGCTTTTACCGGAAGGACGGGAAGGATGTTTTCACGACCTTCGAGATGGACTCTCCCAGAAAAGAGATTGGGAAACCGCTTCTGTACAGAATTGAGAGCGGGATACTCTATCGTGAATTACCTATGGGGGCATTCATCAACTGTTCTCCCGACGTACTCGAGAAAGGCTCCGGAGAATTTGATGAAGGGACTCCCATTTCATTCCTGGGCGATGGGCAGGTAAGAATCGGTGACATCACCTTTAGCAGAAAGTGATTGTTGTTTCTCAAGGTAGTTAGTTTATCACAAAAAGATAAGATGGAACGCTTCCCCTATCCCGGGGAGGCGTTTTTCAATGTTAAAATGTCACATTTTCGAAGTGACACGTTTTCGGACTCCCTTCTGGCTCAAAATCAAGCATTTAGTTTAGTAAAGTATGCAGTGGCAGGGTATGTTGTTATATTCCCTGACACCGCATCTTGAAGATGTCTTCCCACTGCTGAACCGTGCGACCCTTACGGAACCTCAACATGGACTGGAGTGCATAAATGAAGATTCCATCCAACGCTGTTTGCCACTCCAAAAGGTCACGGCTGTATGGGTATCCCGTGTTTTCGACGGCTCGTTTGATTTGCTCGCAGTTCATACGTAGTTCCAGTCGATAAAGCCGTTTTCTTCCACCATAGAAGTCTCTGATGTACTTCTTCCCGGATGCATTTCTAATCTCCTCCGCCTTGTCATAGCAGTCAAGCGTGATGCCCATGTGCTTATTCTTTGCCGACTTTGCCTGCTTGATGGTAAGTCCCTTCACACCATCTCTTGCCAATGACATTCCGCAAGTCCGAAACACGGTCGTCAGCGTTTTGTCCCGTTCCTTAACCTCCCTACCGTTGATAATGACCGCCAAATCTTCCCTACGCATCAAAGCCCGTATCCGGGAAGCAACATTGTAGTCAAAATCTCGAGCCAAATCCAGCGAGGTAATCCCGTGGAACACAAATTCGAATTGACGCATAATCATGTCGATGATGTCCATATAGGAACGGTCATACAGGCAGGAGTTTTCTATCTTCAGCCAAACATAGAGTTCATTACCTTGACTGGCATAGCGGTCAAAATAAAGATTGCCGAGTTTTTGATAGTCCTCTGTGTAAAGATTAAAGAAATGACGATGGAAACGCCCTTCTGCACGGAGTATTCGGAAGTTTGTGTAACTGGAACTTGTATGAATGTATCGTAAATTGTCAAGGAGGTCTGGAGATGCCAGAAAACAGACCACAAGATTGTCGATGACTGTAGTTTCGAGATTACATACTTCCATCTGTGTTTAAGGGTTCGACATCTTTATTCTCGTGGTTCTGCGGCTTGCTGGGAACGCTGGACCAGTATTTCTTCATCCCCCGACTGATGTGTTGCTTGTGGTCATAGGACTTCGCTCTGCCTTTCGAGGAGGCACTGATTCTCTGTTTAACCTCATCTGGGAGGTCTCTGTACTGTCTTTTGTATTCCATAGTGATTGTGATTTACTTATAAATAGTAGGTTAAGAAGGAAAAGTAAAGGGAAATGACGGATTTCTCAAGCCGGACTCCATCCAACACGCCTAACAGACCTAAACCCTGCTGGACTTACTGCCCGGGGGTCCGTTAAAACGAGGGAAGATACTTCCGTAAGATGTTGGGTATAGGCAAGTAGGGAGCAGTCTTGAATACACCTGCCCCGGGTAGTCACCTCAACCTTCACTATGTGCGTCTTGTGGCACTAAAAACGGCACTGGATGGGACGGGTCTGGGAAGTACCGACGTAACGCCCAAATCTTGTCTATCCAAGGCATCAGGCGGTTCAACTCTGCCTTGCACCAAGCACCCCAAAAGGAAGCCTCCCGAATTCGGGAGGCTTTTTCGTTATCTATGAGCGCTAAACGGACTAGTCCTTGATGTCCTTGACGCAGCGGACGGAGCTGGTTTTCTGGTTGTCTTTCTCAGCGATCATCACCTTCGTGGTATTGGTGCTGAAGGCGTAGGCGATGGACATGTTGTTGCCGGTGCGGCCCTTGTTGAAGAGATCCCCGAGCACACCGAAGGACCAGTAGGTTCGGGTGAAGTTGTAGTTGACGAGGAATTTGTTGTCGGACGCCGGAATGAAATCGCGCAGGACCGAAGCCTCGCGGATATTGCAGAGGCGGTATCCTGGCGGGCAATACGGATTCGCGTCGATGTGCGCGTCGATATTATCATTCATCTTGTTGCAGGAGATCGGGGGGTCGATGGTCGGCGCGTCCTTGACCGGCGCCGCCTGGAACTTCCTGTACAGACATGCCTGCTCGCCGTGCTCATCGTGCATCACGAGCTCGCGGTTGGTGTAGTAGCGCAGCGATTTCTCGTTCAGGCGCGTGCAGTCGAACTCATAATAGACGTTGGCATCGTAGCTGCCCGTATAATCCCGGACACCATCGCGGATACGGGTGACATGGATGTAGTTGTCCGGTTCCACCGCCGTCTGCCCGGCGGGCGGTACAACGGGGGCGAAGGTAATGTCCTCCATCGTGCCGTCGGGCTTGGTGTAGGCGCCCAGATTGCGCAGACAGCGCGTGCCGAAGCGGTCCATCTGCCCGGCATAGCTCCAACTCATGCTCATGACGGAGCCGGTCAGGCACTGCTCGGCCCAGATGACGCGCGGTTCTTTATTGCTGTTGCTTCCGTTGCAGGTGCTGGCGAGCACGTGCTGGCGCCAGTCATACTTGTCGATGCTCTCCTGCTGCTGCCTTGTCCGCTGATAGAGGCGGGCATCGCCTTCGAGGCCATAGTCGCCCATGAAGAGTCCGATCAACTGGTTGGTGGCGCCCATATACCAGCGCACCTCGTCCTCGTCGATAATGCCGTTGCCGTTGTTGTCCCGGTTGCGGGACATGCAACTGTAGCGCAGATAACGGTATGTCGGGAGCATTAGCGGGGTGGTGTTATCCGATTCCAAATCCATGTACCGTGCCCAGTAGTCCACCTCCAGATTCGGTTTGCCCATATAGGAAGTCTTACCGTCCGGACTGAGCAACTCCCACTCCTTGAGGGAATTGGTCCGGCCGTTGGTCAGACTGTTGTTGCCCCGGTTGACATTTGCCTCCGTCGACCAGTATTTATGCGTCTGGGCTTCCTCCTCGTCATCCTCATGCTCGCAGCCCCAGGCGGATACCAGATCCGGGTGGGAGACATTATAAATGGTCTGGATGGACTTCTGCTGGATGGTGAAGGAAGAACCGATGATCTCGCTCTCCCCGTCGGCGGAAATCTTGGAGTCGGAGAGGATGTACATATAGCGGATGCCCTTGTTGACGAAGCTCTTCCAGAGATCCGGCTCGTAGTTCTTCGTGATCGGGTTGACTTCGTAATAGTACTCGTTCACGAAAGCTGTCACGGGAATGAACGGACCATCGTCGTCGCTGGGGGCTTGGGCGAAGTCGCTCGTGGCCTTCACCTCCTCGTCCGCACTCTTCCAAAGCCGCGTCTGGGTCTTGAGATAATCGACCAGTCCGCTGATATTCATCGTCTTGCCGTCGGCGCCCGGCTTGCCCGTCATCGGCTTGTAGAGCGCCCGCTTGTCCGCATAGTATGCACCTTGCCCTCCCTCTTCTTCCGGCTCCTCATAGTTGACGCGGAACTCCACCCACTCGAAATCGATGCCGGCGGTGTTGTCCTTCACCACGCCCTGGGCGTCCACCGTCACCTCCGGCTCCGCGCCGGACGGGTTGAAGGGCGTCTGCACCTTCCAGGTCACCTTCTCGGGATCGATGAAGTTCGCGTGGAACTTGATGACGTGCGAAGAATAATGCGCGTCGCAGGGGAATACCTCCTCCATCGCGACCGTCACCCGCCCGCTCGCGCCGGGCTCGTTCTCCGCCCAGTCGGAGGCCTCCGTGCCCTGGTGGGCGTTGTTGCTGACCTCGACCTTGATGTCGTTGACGCTCATGATCGAGATGTCGTAGGTGTAGGTGTGGTTGCGGAAAATATTGAAATCGTCATAGCGGCCGTCGCTGAAGTCGCCCAGGTGGATGATATACTTCACGTTGGCGCTCAGGGTCGCCGCATGGGAGGCCGAGGTGTTCTCGCTCGGCTGGTAGGTCTCGTTGTGCATCGTCACCTGGCCGGTGATGATGACGAAGGTGCCGTAGTCGGGCGCGTACTTGAAATCGCCCACGGACAGGGTCGGGAAGGCGCCCCGGTCTTCGGGGAAATTCTTCACCTGTTTCTCCCGGTCCGCGTAGGTCCAGGCGCCGGCATGTTCCTTCGGGGCCTTGCGGTTCTCCATCATGTAGAAGGAGAAGCCGTGGCTGATGATACGCATGCCGTTCGGGTACTCGACGCTTCCGGGCTCCTTGCCGGCATAGTATTCCGGATTTCCGTCTGCATCCTGGGTCAGCGCCTGCGTCTCGAAGTTGGTCTCCGGCAGGTCGAAATAATCCTCGGCCGTCTCTCCGGAAGCATCGCTCAGGCTCGCCTGCGAATAGGTGGGATGGCCTTGGGCGTCGGTCGTATAATGCCCGTGCTCCAGGACCCAGCTGCTCTTGGGCAGGTTGACCACCTGCCATTTGAGCGGCACGAAATCAGAGATATTGCTGCCGTGCGCCACGCGCACGTTGAATTTGATCTTGGCGTCCAGGCGATGCAGGATGAGATTCGGCTGGTTTTCCTCCGCGCCGCCGATATTGAAACCGGAGATCTCGCCGGTCATCGGGAAATAGCCGCTTCGCGATACGATGAGCTGGTTCAGCGTCGCCTTCTTGTCGTGCAAGTCCTCGTAGCGATGGACCGTGCTCAGCTGCTCCGGCGAGATGTTCACCATCTCCGCATCGATGTTGCAGATGGCCACGATGGTGCAGTTGTTCCGCGCGACCGTATTGATGTGGACGGTGCCGGTGGTCAGTTTCTTGTCGCTGCCCGCCTCCTTCTCGTAGTTTTTGACGGTCCAGTAATCCGGATTCGACGTATTGCCCAGCAGGTCGGCGGCGTCGAAGAATTTTCCGTAAATCTTGTTTTTATCCTCGTCGAAGATGAATACGTACAGGTTGTATATCGTACTCTCCTGCTGCGGGCGCAGGGTGGATTTGGTCTCGACCAGGACCTGCTCCGGCGCGTTGAAGCCGAGCACCAGCTCGACGGGCGTGCCCTCCGGCACCCCTTCGCCCCAGTACTCCTTGACGCAGGAGACGGGGAGGCTCAGGCAGCAGGCCAGCAGAAGGAATATGCGGAATAACTTTCTCATTCGAATGTGTGTTTAGGGTTGTGCCCCTCGTCCCAGTAGGTGTTGTCCAGGGAGAAGGTGAAGTCGCCGCTCTCGGACTGGTAATAGACATTCATCACGGCGGTCAGCTTCTGGCCGCGGACCATCTGGGTGAGGGTGGAGACCTGGGACGTCTCCCGGTCGATGAGCTTGAGCACCGTGCCTTCCGGGTGGATCTCGTAGAAGGTCCACATGCGGTTGCCGACGTTGGCGTTCTTGTCCAGCTTCAGCGCGAGGTTGAGGTAGAAGAGCGAGTTGGCGTTGGCTGCGTCCGTCTGGGTGAAGCGGCACAGCGAGCCGGCAAACTCCTGGGAGATGGGATAATCCGTGGGGAAGTGACCTTCTTTCAGGTACAGGCCGTTCGCGTTTCCGCCGCTGTTCACGTTAAACAGGTCTTTCACCCCGCTGTACAGGTGATATTTGTCGCTGTCGCTCTCCTTGGTGAGCTGGAGCTGGTAGTACGAGCCGATCTGCTTGTCATTGAGCAGGGCCTCCGCCTTGCTGCGGAAGCTTTCTTCGAAGTTGAAGGTGGCCTGCTGGAAAACGATACGCTGCTCGTTGGAGCTGATCATGTAGCCGAGGAATCCGCCGTTGCCGGTGTTCGGCGTGACCATCAGCACGTCCATGGACCCGCCGCGCGGCAGATCCCGGATGTCCTCGTACGGGACGCGGCGGATGGAGGCGCTGGTCAGGTGTTTGGACAGCGGTTGGGTGCTGTCCTCGCTGTCCACCAGGGGCGCTCCGGACTCGTCGTTGATGATCGCGCCGTTCTCGTCCGCAAAGCGGACCGTGGCGAACATGCGGTAGTCCTGGCCGATGCGGTTCTCGTAGAGCAGCTGGTGGTAGACCGTCGCCTGGGCGCCGGAAGGAATGTTGGCGGGGCCGCTGAAGGCCGGGAGTTCGCGGTAGCTGTTGCCGTCCGGGATGACGGGGTTGCCGTCCGCATCCTTCCTGCCGATCAGGTAGCTGTCCGATGCATTGAACTTGTTGAAATGCAGGTCGGTGAGCTGGAGGTGGAAGGGGGTATGGTTGTTCAGGATGACCTCGAACTTCACCACAGGGCGTTCCAAGCTGATGCTGCCGATGTAGGGATCCACACCCACGTAGAGCTCGTCGTGGCCCGTGAGCAGCATGCAATGGTCCGGGGTTTCCGGCGCGTTGCGGTCCGTCAGCGTGGAGAAGTGCCGGTCCGGATTCACCGTGCCGGGGTTGTCGGGATCCTCCTTGGCGGTGACCAGCGCTTTCTCGATATCTTCAACGGTTTCGCCGGCGGTCTGCCAGTCGGATTCTTCGATGTTGGCGTAGGCATACACCTGGTAATATCCGACCTTCAGGTTGACGAAGTAGATCCAGTCGCTGGTGGCCGCATCGACATCCTTCGGCTCCTGGTTGGGCGGGATGTTGCCGTGGGCCTCCGAGCAGGGGTACTCTTTATAGACTTTGTCGATGACTTTCCCGTCCTTTTCTGCCACGAGGACGAGGATGTTGTGGAAGACGTCGCCGTCCTTCGGGTCGGGCTCGTCGGTGCCGGCCTTGGTCCAGGCCGCGTCCACGCCCGCGCCGAACTGAAGCGTCAGCGTGCCGTATTCTTCCGCGTCCCCGTCGAAGGGCAGGCGCTGGCAGGCCCCCGCCGACAGCAGGGCCGCCAGCAGCAGGAAGGGAAGGATATGCGCGAATCGCTTCATCATCAGAACGCTATGTCATCTACGCCCAGATAGTACTCATCCCAGGGCTTGACCTCGACTTCGATGAAGGCCTTACTGGGCTGGATCTGAACTTTATACGTATATAACTTACCCGGTTCCCAACGGATGGGGACCAAGTTGTTGGTATTCGGATCTTCCTGCTCCTCCGGCAGTTGTAGGCGGGTGTAAACGGGGGTCGCATCGTTGCCCACGTGGATGGAGAAGCGCAGGGTCGGATGGGTGATGCCGTCGCCCAGCAGCTGCTGCGGAATGACGAAATGCCATTTCTCGATCTCCTCGGGCGTTTCCGGATTGACCGCATAGTTCTCCGGCACTTCGATCCAGTCCGCCTGACTGGCGGCTTGCCAGGCATAGATGCCGGAAGACTTGGCCTCGGCCGGGGTCCAGCTGATCTGGTATTCTTCATCCCCCGGCTGCGGGTTGTTCGTGACCACCCAGTTCGCGACAAGGCGGCCCACCGCGCTGAGGTTCTGCAGCTCGAAGCTGTCAATGAAGTAGTCCGTTTCGCTCCCTTCCGCTTTCCGGAACAGGAAACGGACGGCCGCGCAGGCGTGGTGGAAGACCAGCGGCACGCTGGCCGTGCTGCCGATCTCGTCCATGTTCCGCTTGGTGGAGGCGACCATCAGGTCGTAGTCGTCCGCGAGCATGGAGTACGTGGCGACGAGCTTGCCGCCGCTGGTGCCGTACTCGACGCGGGCGTTGGTCGGATAGACGGAGCCGAAGTTATAGGTGCCCTCGGAGCGCCAGTAGCGGAGCGGGGCGTAGGTCCATCGGAACGGCTCCAGCACGTCCGCCGTCTCCTCGCAGGTCAGTTCCACGCCGTGGAAGATGTCGGTCGTCGTCCCCGTGGGCGAGGTCCAGGAGCCGTACACGGAGATGGTATTCCCCGCTTTGATGAAATCGGACTCGTGGCTGGGGTAGGTGTTGTCGACGGTGCCCTTGGTCGAAACGGAGGAGCCTCCGACCATGCCGGCGCGGAAGAGAATGGCGTTTTCTTCGGACGCGGGCCGGTCCATCCGCTCACAGCCCGGCAGAGCGGTGAGGAAGAGAGCGGCCAGCAGGCCGGTGCAGTATGCTACAATCTTGCGCATCATGAGGGTCTCATCGGGTCAATCGGAGTTAAACTCCATTCATTCCCATTCTCCCAGCCGGTCCAGGACACGGAGAACTGCATGGCGTTGCGGGCGAAGAATACATACACGATCCAGCTGCGTCCGCGGACGAAGTCGCCGGGCGCGTGCATCGTGAAGGTGGCGTCGGCGGAGACGGTCGTCTCGCCGACCTGGTAGCTGTAGCTGACCTTGCCGGAGAGCTGTTTGTCGGTCTCGCGCAGGAAGCAGCGGCCGGCCTCGGTGAGCACCTTCTTGTTGTTGATGCCGTCGTTGATCAGGGCCTCGTACTCCCGGGCATAGGCTTCGCGTTCGCTCAGGTTGTCCGGCGCGTTGAAGACATATTCCTCCGGGGCGGCGTAGCGCCGGATGCTCGTGGGCGGATTGAGGACGATGGGCGTCGTCCGGTAGCCGTTCACCTTGTAGGCATGGGCTGTATCGTTGAACAGATACTCGGTGTCGGCAATGTTTGCGCCGTTCTCGGCAAAGGCTCCCTGCGCATCGACGCCGTTGAGCGTCAGGCCGGTGATGGTCAGGTTCTTGATCATCGGGCCGACCTCGTCGCGGAGCTGGCAGAAGACGAAGCGGAACTTGGAGACGGCCTTGCGGACCGTGACCACGTCCACGCGCATTACCGGGTAGGAACCGGTCATCGAAAGGCCCTTGGCCACACCCGAGTAGGGCAGTCCGTCGGAAGGCACCGTCTTGTTGGAGGGCTTCCCGTCCGTGCCGACGCCGAAGCGGGTGCCGTTGATCGTCAGGCCGTCCAGCGTGCTTCGGGGAGTGTTCGCGTTCAAACCGCCCTGCCCGATGGCCGTGGGGTTGCCGATCACGTAGACGTCCACCTTCGGCTTGGCCTGGGCGACGGCCCGGTCGAGCGGGATGTGGTAGCGGTTCTCGTATTGGGTCTGCGGATCCGCCGTATTGTTCGGCGTGACGTAGCCGAGGAGTTTTCCTGCCGGGTTGTTCTCGTCCACCGTCTCGGCCAGGAATACCCAGATGCGCAGATCCTTGATGGCGTCCTCGTTGCCCTCGGCCGGAACGGAACCCTCTCCACCCTTGGTCTCGAGCGGCGCCTCGATGTCCAGCCAGAGGATGAGCTCGGGCTCTTCCTCCAGGGCCCGTCGGCAGGCCGTCGCCGCGAGGGCGGCGACCGTCAGCAGAAGGAGTATGCGGGCGAGGACTTTCATGCTATTCGATGATGACGGGGACGGTGGTGGGGGTGGACAGATTCCAGCCGAACTCGGCCTGGACGCCCAGCTGGAGCTGCGGCTCGGTCAGGTCGGGGATGATATCGTAAGCGGCCTTGAGGGAGGTGAACGTAGCCTTGACCTCGGTGACGTAATCGCGGACGAAAACGCTGCCGAGGCTCTGCCCGGAGTTGTCGGTGCGCTCGCTGAATTTGAGGATGCCGGCCAGGTAGAAATGGTATCCCGGCGAGATCTGGCAGCCGTTGGCACCTGTGATGATGGTGGAGTTGCTCTGGTTGAGGAACTCCAGGGCGAAGCGCACGTCGGCGCCGGGCCGGGTCGGGAGGACCAGCGTGGTCAACACGGCGCTGGCCGTTGTCTTCGACAGCCAGGCGCGGGCGCTGCCGTTGTCGTTGTTCACGTCGGCGTCGTAGAGGTAGTACATCTGGGCGCGGTCGTCCGTACTGGGTAGGGGCGTGAAGTCGAAGCGCTGCGGGTACTGGTCGGCGATGACGATGCCGGTCAGGGGGAATTTGGTGTTCCCGACGTCGATGTTGGCACCCGCAAAATCTTTGAGCGTTTCTTTGCCGCCGACCTTGGTGGTCGACGCCTGCTGAATCTTGAGTTCCAGCAGCGATACGCCGTACTGGATGGGGTCCCGCACGACGGTGGATCTGGCGTTTGCACTGACGCCCGGATCCAGGTAGTGGCTGCGGATGTCGTCCCAACTGTATGCGGACGTATATTTCTGTTCGATATCTTCTTCGCCGGTCGAGACCAGCGGGCTGTTCACGTAGTACCAGAGGCTGGGCGGGTAGCAGAACTCGTCGGAAGGGATATAGCCCAAGCCGTTGAAGTGGCCCTGGGAGTCGATGTTGAAGAGGTTCTTGAAGGTTCCCGCACCTTCCTGCCACTGGATGGGGTAGGTGCCTGCAGGCAGACCAAAGATGGCCGGCCCGTTGATCTTCATCTTGATCGTGGCGCCGGTTCCGCTGCCGGACCGGGTGGTGTATTTGTTCTGGTCGGCGGTCTTGGTGTCGTCGTAGATCAGTTTGAGGATGGCCTTGGCCAGTTCGTACACGTAGGGGAAGGCCGCGCCGTTCTTAGGTACATAATAATAGTCCGCGCTCCGGCTGGCATCCGTAGCGTAAGGATAGATGGCCCGGTAGAGCGTGGTCAGCCGGGCGCCCAGCTCGCTGGCGGAGAGCGGGAAATAGATACCCTTGTTGGTAAACGCCTCCAGCGCGGCCAGCAGATCCGGATGGTTGCTGTAGCTTGCCGGATTGTTGAAATAGTATTTCGGCGTCCCGCCTTTCGGAGAGACGTTGGCTTGCAGGATCTTGTTCAGATAGTCCTTGATCAAGTCATCCCGCCACGGGATCGCGCCATACTTGGGCGAGGTTTTGTCATTGCTCGAGATGGGATCCGGATAGAAGACGATGTCGTCCGTGCTCTCGGCCCGGTCCAGGTCCGGCACCACCAGTGAACCGTTGTGCTGCAGATAGGCGACGGATCCGGCGTCGGTGTTGTTGACGCTCGCATCCGGTGCCTTGCCGTACACCAGCACGGCATCGGTCTCCGGCTTGAGATAGACCCGGTCGTAGAGATGGGCGTAGTTGTTATAGATGAGGCCGCCGTTGGCGTCCGCTTCATTCATGAAGACGCCGTCCAGGCCCAACTGCGGAAGCGCAACCCGATAGTCCCAGAGCTTGTCTCCGGCGGCGACGGGGATGCTGGTGTTCCCGGTTTTGAACGGAAGCATAAATACCCGGTCGATGCCCCGGAAACTCTCCGGCGTCATGCTGTGCTGGGTGATGGCGTCCGCCATCTTGGTGCCGCCCTGCTGCGCGCCGCTCACGGACAGGGCCAGGGAGACGCGTACGTTCCCATCCCCGCTCGAAGCGGGCGCAAGCGGCTCCCGGGTGCACCCGAAGGGGAGCACCAGCAGGGCCGCGAGAGCGGGGATGAGAAGACGCATCTTGATCATGTTAAGAATCGATAAAATTGCTTAGTTGAGTTTGCCCATCTCAACCTCGAAGGAGAGGCCGGTCTCCCACTTGATATCCACGGAGACACCCAGCGAAACCTGGTTGGAGCGCAGGTCCGGGACGGACATGTAGGCGTGCTTCAGGGCATCTTCCTTCAACACAAGCTTGGCCGTCGTCACGTAGTCCTGCATGAAGACGCGCGGGACTTCGATGGTGGCACCCGTAGTCGGGTTGAACGGCGGATAATAGTAGAAGCCGGTCTTGCTGCGGTCTCCCAGATGGCCGGCGAGGGAAGCATAGTTGCCGGATTTATCAGGGGTCGTGGTACTCTTTGCAATGAGGTCTTGCAGATCCAGTTTGCCGACCAGGTAGAAGATGGCATCCTTGCGGACCAGGTTGGTCTCACCCCAGAAGTCCATGCCGGTCTTGTTCTGCAGTTCGAGGGCAATATAAACATTCGGCTGATCGGCCGCTGTCTTCAGGGCATCATAGTTGTCCCAGCAGAGCGTATAGACGGTGTTCTCGCCGGCATCGATATCTGTGTCAGTCTCTTTCTTGATACGGAAACGGTCCGTCGTGGCAACCTTGTCGTAAATCATCTTCTCGAACTTGTCCTGATTGAACGTCAAGCCCTTGAAAACGCCATCTTCGAAAGTGACATTCTGATAAGAAGGCGGATCGATGGTGTCGTCTGAGGTATCTTCGGTGTCGTGGTCATTATTTACGAAATCAGGCATACGGGTGTAGTCCCAGGTAACTGCGGCCGGCTGGCCTCCGATCACGATACCCGTGACGAGCAGTCCGTTCGTGTCGTCGTTGATGGGGATCTGGTTGTCGTTCTCGCCCTTGTGGATGAACGAGTTGTTGTCCTTCAACACGGTGATGTTCTTGTCATACACAACCGGAGCCTTGAGCAGGGCGGAGCCGTAGTTGATGCAGTCCACCATGGCGACGCTTCGGGTACCGGAAGTCACGCTGCCGAACTTGATCCAGTCAGCGCCCCACTTCGTGGTCTCCGGAACTTCATCTTTCCACTGGGCGACCGTCTGCGGGAACTCCAGCTCCGTATGCGCCGTCTCGGAGATGCGCAGCGGGGAGTTGCCATAGTACATCAACTCTGCCGGATAACAGTAATTGAAAATGTTGAAGGTATTGTCGGAGCCGAATGCATAGGCGGGGATGTCCTCGCTGAACAGGAAACGGTCGGCGTGGAAATAGTAATACTCACCACCCGCAGGGGTCAGGACATCCGCCTGGAGATAAGCGGCACCCATGGGGAAGCCAATATTCATCGGGAAGCCGTCCGTTCCGTCAAGTGCGGTGCCAGTGCCGCGGAGGTAGTCGTTCGTGAAATAGGTGGCGATGCCGGATTCATTGTAGAGGGCAAGTGCGGTCGGCACGTCTTTCACGTAATTGTAAAGGGCGGACCTGATATCTGCGGCAGACCGATAGACCATGTTGTCCTTGTCGCCGTCGAAATATAGCCTCATACGCGTATGAATCTCCTTAGCAAGTTGCTGGGCGATTACCTCGCCCCAGCTGGCGGGTTGGGTGTCCAGGGCCTTGTGGAGAATGAAGTCAAGATCCCGCATGGTGCGGAGGATGGCCGCCGCCGAGCCGGCGCGGAGTTCGTGATACTCTTGCTGCGTTGTCTCGTCTTCCAAAGTGACAATCTTGAGCAGTTTGTAATAGGCTTCTCCCAGCGATCCAAGCAGAGGGACGAACGAAAGGCCATTGCCATCGCAGGCGTTGCAGACGACATCGGCCGAGGTGGTGCTGTTACCGTCATGTTCGGCAGCATACATGTCGCCGAGCATCTTCCAGGAGCAGTTACCGATCTTGAGGGTATAGGTGTACGTGGAGACAGGGTCGTCACCGCGCCGTTCGTACGTGTCCCCGTTCGCATAGTCGCCGCCTCCCGGTTTGGTGTAGATACCTTCGCCACCGGTGTTGGCGCCGGAGATTCTCTTGTAGAGCGGATCGTTGGGCTCGTATGGGAGCCAGATCTTATACTGTTTGTTTTCGATGCCGGTGGGCTGGTAGTCATTCCCACCCGATTTCGCCTTGCCGTCCGTTGTCCAATAATGCAACTCATCGACCAGACCGGCGATGGTCAGGCTGGAAATGATACCTTGAAGCGCATAGGTGCCAGCCGTGTAGGGGAGCTTGTTGCTCGGATCGACGCGCGGGGTCAGCGAGAAGCGGAGCGAAGCCAGGTTGGCCGGGTCGCCGGTGGCGGTGATGCTGCCCTGATGATCCGGGCCCAGGGTGTTGAGGGCTTTTCCGTACAGGACGACGACATTGGTCTCCAGCGGGAAGGACAACTCCATTACGCGGCTTTGTTTCGTATCCGTGACGGTGCCGGCGTCGAGCAGGCGACCGTAGTTGTAGTCTTCCGTCGCCTTGCCGGCGTAGTACGGGTTGAAGAAGAATTTGCCTGCGCCAGCGCCAGATGTTGCCGGTGCGCCGGGGAAGGTCGGTTTATTGTGCTCGTCCATCTTGTAGGTCAGGATGTGCACGTCCTGCATGCCGAGGAAAGCGGAACCGGCCGCTTGGACATTGTCCGGGGTCATCTTGGTACCTTCTCCGGTCTGGGGATTGATGTTCAGCACGAACTTCGTGAGGACGGAGTTCGAATCCGGATCGTAATTCGGATTGTTGCTGAACTGCTCCCGCACGCAGCCGGTGAGGCTGGCGAGGGTCGCGGCTGCTAAGAGCGCGCCTGCGACGATTTTAAAGGTCTTTTTCATAAGCAGTTAGTTATTTATTTGATGATTTGTTTTTCTTCGTGGAAAGTGCGAACTAAGACGGTGGAGACGCCAAACGAGACGTGCTGCCCGAAGGCGACGTCGAGTCCAGGATTGGGAATGGCTGTTCCAGCGTAGAAGAGCTTGGCCCGTAAAGAAGCACCCGGCCAACCCAACGTGTCCGCATGCGAGCGGATCTCCCGAGTGGGGCTGCCAAGGGCCGGTATGCTGACGCCCAAAATGGCGAAGAGCAGGACCGGAACGAATATTTTCAGGCCGTTCAAGTGGTCAGTTTCGTTAGCGAATATTGTACGCAAGGTGGGGGAACCCGCGTACGCGTTTTAGTGTCTAGCCACAAAACTAACTTTTTCTACCTAAAAAAGCAAGTAAAACATCATCAAACGATGAAATTTACGCGTTCATATGCGTTTTTTGCGCTCCGTCAACGTTGCATTCGTCGCTCGGGAGCAAAACCGAATCCATGTTAGGGATCAGACTCCGTTGCATTAATTCGGAAAATGTCTGAGACGGCTAGCTTGATTTGTAGCGGAAGGTCTTGAGAACGATGCCAGTAATCTGGAATGCGTGGCTGCTTTCAGCGGTAATCGTAATCGTGGCGTCCCCGGTTTTGTCTGGACGAAGCCATATACATTGATCGTTGCGACCAGGGTATTTGAAGAAGATCTCTCCTTCGGGGAGTTCTGCTTCCATACTGGGGAATTGACGCGTGCTGTTTTTTGTCCCAACATTGAACTGAACGTAGAATAAACGGAAGGAGCTTGTGTTGGTATTTGTAATACTGATGGTGCCAGTCTGACCAGCATCCAACCAAATACCATCGG
>Ga0310696_10003600_pt1 | contig 19271 bp, 19 predicted proteins | sample AusTroGonzalo_MG_4_FD_203885 | JGI IMG/M metagenome (GOLD analysis project Ga0310696, IMG submission 203885) | Bovine rumen microbial communities from tropical cattle in Woodstock, Queensland, Australia - Gonzalo_02 (v2) (version 2) | ecosystem: Host-associated > Mammals > Digestive system >... | reverse complement strand
GTCGAGCTGATCCCATGGACCGTAGTTGATTTCAGCGTATTTACGTGCGTTAGGGTTCTTGATTTTGCTCAAAAACTCGTCTTTGTCGCCGCCAAGGTTCTCTGTCCAGTAGATGTCGTCCATGATTTGGCCGGCTTGGAAGAGCAGGTCGAGCATTTTCACCTCGTTTTCTGAGAGATGGCTGATGTCGGTTGTCAAAGTCACTTTTGCATATTGATTTGCAAGTGCTTCGTAAGGGTCTTTCTTTTCACCACAGCTGAAAAGCGCTGCCGTAAGAGCTAATGTCATAGCTAATGTTCTGATTTTCATATTGTTATAATTTTTATTTTACATTAAAGAAAGTAGCCATTGTATGTCTTTCCACGTCTGTTCGAACCATGTGACGTTTGCCTGGAAAATATTCATAGGCTCGCTCATTCCGCCTCCGAGTGAATAGAGAATGATTGCCATGTTGAAGAAGATGAAGGTCCAGATGAAGAGGTAGGAGCGGAACACTCCGCAACGTTGGATGTCGCTCTGGTCGGGACGCATGTCTTTTTTCCAGCAGGTGAAGTGGAACATCAGAGTGAAGCCGATGATGAAGTCGATGATAGGAAGGCATTCGTTCTTAATCATCAGGCGGAAAAGTATCATCGCGAAGGTGAGATACGGAAGCATGTAAGGTGCCAAAGTCGAGAAGAGGTTGGCACTCTTGGCGTTCGACGACACAAAGCCGAGGGTGTTGTCGTTTTGTGTCAGCGTTTCCGATGATTTCGCGTTGAACTCGTAGATTTTCTTGCGAAGGAAGAGTCCTCCGACGAGCATGTGGGCGCCTTCGTGTGTCATGGTCTGCATGATGTCGAGGTTTTTTCTGAACAAAACCGCGGCGATGATGATGAAAGCCACCATGCCGATGCCGAGCCACAGATAGCCTTGATAGAGGTTGGCGCTGAATGAGCCGAAGATGTACTGTGCGCAGCGGTAGAACTCAAACGCTGTGATTATCAATGTTATTATGAAAAACAATGATGTTATAAAACGCCAGATTTTCTGCATAATTCTATCGTTTATTTATTGATGAACAGCTTTCTTACGGTGGTTGTTTCGCCTATGACTTTAACGAAATACTGGCCTTCTGAAAGTTCAGAGATGTTGATTTCGTTGCAGTTTTCGGTGCATAAAACCGTACGGCCTGTCAGGTCTAAAATCTCGATGCTTGAGATGTTCAAGTTATTGTCGTTCAATATCTTAACAACTTTATTTGCAGGGTTAGGGTAGATGCTGATACCGTTGTCGGCGCTGTTTTCCTCGATTTCGTCGATGTCGCAGGTGTTATATTCCGGATTGATGTAAATCACGTTGTTGTTGACGTGGTAGCAGAGCATGTGATACATCTCGCCGTCACTGTCGTGGTCGGCTTCCCATTGTCCGACGTGCATGAAGCCTCTGTTGCTTCCGACGCCTTCAATCCAGAACTCTGTGACATCGGTGAGACCGATGAAAGTGAAGGTTATTTTCTTTCTTGAAACTCCGTTGTTGTCAATGATTGTTGACACTTCCGTGACTTGCATCGGGTGGTCGTCGTCATCATGGAAGAAGTCGCCTTCCTCAAGGTCATAGTCGTAGAGAAGCACCTCGTCGTCGTAAGAAGCGCCGTTCCATTTGCAGTAATAAATCTGATTGTCGTCGTTGCGATAAGCACCATCGAGATAGTTGCCGTTAACTTCGCTCTCAACGTAGATTGTTTGATATTCAAGGCCTCCGATATTCACTGCCTCGCCTTGGTGATGATGCTCGTGGAATGTGCCCACCGGATGTGGAGCGCTCCAGGTGTAAATACCATAGATGTACCATTCTTGTGCATTGACATTCAATGAGATAGCAAGGGTTGCAACTGCGAGAACCACAAGCTTTTTAAGACTTTGTAAAAGTTTATTCATAATTGCGCAAATTTAATCAAGCTACAAAAGTACGAAAAATTTTAATAGGATAGGGAAATTATTTTAAATTTGCATCGTCATGGCAGGCATTTACATCCATATTCCGTTTTGCAAGTCGAAGTGCGCTTACTGCAACTTCTTTTCGGTCGTTTCCGAGAAGCAACGCGCTGATTATCTTGAGGCTTTGAAACGGGAGGCGGTGGCGAGGAAGGATTATTTGGGTGGCGAAGAAGTGAGAACAGTGTACTTTGGAGGAGGAACGCCATCATTGTTGGAGCCTACAGAGGTTTCAGAGATTTTAGAAGTTCTAAAGTGCAATTACAAAATAGCAGCCTCGGAAATCACTCTCGAAGCCAATCCCGATACCGTTTCGAAAGAGTCACTTTTGGAATATAAATCTATAGGAATCAATCGTTTAAGCATCGGTATACAGAGCTTCTTCGATGACGATTTGCAGTATTTGAGCAGGAAACACGACTCAAAGCACGCGATGCAAGTTTTGGAGTGGGCAAAAGAAATTGGTTTTCAAGAAGTTACGCTCGATTTGATTTATGGCATCCCGACTTTGACAGACGAAAAATGGCGTAGTAATTTGGAGATTTTCTTTTCGACAGGTTTCAACCATCTTTCGGCTTATGCCTTGACTGTCGAGGAGAAGACGGCGCTTGGCCAGCGTATTAATAAAGGTGTTGCGGCTCCTGTTGATGAGGACGCCATGCTTCGACAGTATGAAATGTTGGTCGAGATGACTAAAAATCAAGGTTTTGAGCATTATGAGATAAGCAATTTCGCTCGTCCGGGACATTATTCGAAACACAACACCATATACTGGAAAGGTGAGAAATATCTCGGTCTCGGACCGTCGGCACATTCTTTTGACGGCGTTTCGAGGCAGTGGAATGTCGCGAGTGTGAAGGATTATTGTGAAAGCTATTCCTATGAAAGAGAGGAACTTACACTTGACGACCGCTACAATGAATATGTGATGACGTCGCTGCGCACTTGCTGGGGCTGTGATGTGGAATATATCAGACGAAATTTCGGCGAAAAATATGCCAAAAATTTCGAAAAAGGCGTGAAAAAATATATTTCGACCGGACAAATGTTACAAAAGGACCAAAATTTCATTTTAACCGACAGTGGGATGCTCTTTGCTGACGGCATCGCAGCGGAACTTTTTATCATTTTATTCTGAAAAAAGCATTAAATCTTAATAAAAATTAACATAAAACTTTGCACATTATTCGAAATTTTTGTATAATTTTGCAGAGTGAAAATACTTCAGGATAAAAAATAAAACTTATGAAACGTAAAGATCCGATTGCAGAAGCAAGGCGTTATGTTGAAAACGCCAAAGAGACATTGAGAGAGAAAGGTGAACTTGATGTCGAGACAAGACTTTATCAAGATGATAAATATGTGCGTGCGGCTGGTAATTATCTGTGGCTGGGCGTGTTGCAGGCTCTTGACGCTGTTTTTCATGTAAGAGAAGACCGTCGCACAAGAGTTGACATAAATGCTTATCTTGAAGCTATTGGCAAAAGAGATCGGAAATTATTGGATTATGTTAATAATGGTTATGATATAATGCATCTTTACATGAATTATGATGGTAACCAATCTAAAGATTTGTGTGATACGGGTTTCCGTCTTGCAAACACTATTATTGACCGTTGCGAGACGATGATGCCAAGGAATTGATTTTTGTAAGTTATTGATATGCAAACGCAGAAAATCGAGAACACGAAGTTGGAGATGGTCGACAAGTTCGTCCGTGACACCAACATGAACATCTTCCTGACCGGAAAAGCCGGCACGGGCAAGACGACGTTTCTGCGCGGTCTGGCTGAGAATCCGACGAAAAGAATGGTGATTCTGGCTCCTACAGGTGTCGCCGCCATCAACGCCGGAGGTCAGACGATTCACTCGTTTTTCCAGTTGGAGTTCGGGCCACAGATACCCGACGATGGCAAGGATGCGGCACGCCACATCTCCACGTTGCAATATCAGAAGTTTTCGGCGGTGAAACTGAAAATCATCCGCTCGCTGGAACTACTTGTTATTGATGAGATTTCTATGGTGCGCGCCGACCTTCTCGATGCTGTCGATGCTGTTTTGAAGCGCGTGCGCCGTAATGAGAAACCTTTCGGAGGACTACAGGTCCTGATGATTGGCGACATCCACCAGCTCGCTCCGGTGGCAAAAGAAGAGGAATGGGCGCTGTTGAGTGAATATTATAAATCGGTGTATTTCTTTGACAGTCATGTACTTACGAAGACACCATATTGTTGTATAGAGCTTGAGCATATCTACCGTCAGGAGGACCGGCAGTTTATCGACATATTAAATAAGGTGCGCAACAACTGCCTCGATGCCGAGAGTCTGAAGGTCTTGAACAGCCACTGCCATCCTGATTTTGAACCTGATGAAGATGCCGGCTACATCACCTTGATGACGCATAACCGTCAGGTGGATGAGATAAACGAAAGTAAGCTTAATGCATTGAAAACCAAATCGTTGAAGTTTACTGCAAAGATTTTTGGCAACTTCCCGGAGTCGTCGTATCCGACAAAATTTGAGCTTGAGCTAAAAATCGGGGCACAGGTGATGTTCGTGAAAAACGATCCGTCGCCGGAGAAGCAGTATTTCAACGGGAAAATCGGGCGTGTTGTCAGCTATGACGAGGAAAGCGGACTTGAGGTGCGTTGCGGTGACGAGGTGATTGAAGTGAAGCCGGTGACATGGTCGAATTTCGAGTATAGAATAAACGAGGAGACTAAGGAGATAGAGGAAAAGGAAGTCGGAAACTTCACGCAGATCCCGCTGAAGCTCGCATGGGCGATAACCATCCACAAGAGCCAGGGACTGACGTTCGACAAGCTGATTCTGGATGCAAGTCTGGCGTTCGCGCACGGTCAGGTTTATGTGGCGTTGAGTCGCTGCACATCGTTGGAAGGACTGGTATTAAAAGCGAAACTGTCGCAAAATGGTTTGTTTAACGACCTGATAATCAATAAGTTTGTGGCAGAATTGCCTTCAAGGGAGCCGACGGATGAGCAATATGAATACAATAAAAAGCTTTATGCCTCGCAGATGCTGTTTGAACTCGTTGATTTTCATGATATTGAGAGCGATTTGAATGGCATCAGGAAGGTGGTTTTCGCAAACAAAGGAAGTTTTGAGGCAGTCGTCAGTGAGAGAGTGACGCCGAAAGGGCAGAAGTTTCATGAGGAAGTGGTGGAGGTGTCGGAGAAGTTTAAACGTCAGATTGGTGGCATTTTGAAAGATAACTTCCAGATTGACAATAACTTACAGCTGCAAGAAAGAGTCAAGAAAGGCTGCTCGTATTTCTTGGACAAACTCGCAGATTTGGATGAGATTTCCGGTCTGCCGTTCGAGACCGACAACAAAGCCGTTAACGACCAGATAAAGAAGGAGCTGGAGGCTTTCAACACCGATTTCTTTGTGAAAAAGGCATGTTTGGAATGTTGTCTGGGTGGCTTCGAGATGAAGAAATATCTCGACACAAAGAACAAGAAAATCGTTGAGGCAGAGGAACTTAACAAGTCGAAGAAAGCAAAATTGAGCAGGAAACAGTTGTCGAGAGACGACAACAAGCTGTTCAAGGCATTGGTGGCGTGGCGCGAGCAGGTGGCTGACGCTCTTGAGGTTAGCGAGACGAAAGTCATCCCGACAAGCACCTTGACGGCCATAGCGGAGAAGAAGCCGATGTCGGTGAAGGAACTGAAGTCGCTGTCGAAGATCGGAGCAACACGTCTGCAGCGTTTTGGTGCCGATATCTTGAATATAGTGCTTGAGCATCAAGGATTTACGAAACAGGAATTCGACGATAAGGAGTCGAAGGAGGAGCTGGAACTCAACTCGTCGGTTCAGCGCACTAAGGAACTGATAGAGGAGGGACTCTCGATTGAAGAAATCGCCGAGAAACGCAACATGGCACAATCGACCATCGAGCAACATGCGGCGGAGCTGGTGATGAAAGGCTATGCCGACGCCAAGGATTTCATGAGCGAAGAGCACTATGAAACGATAAAAGAATACTTTGAGGAAACAAAGGATTCATCACTTGGAGCGGCAAAAGATGTCCTCGGAGAAGATTATTCCTGGGGAGAATTACGAATTGTATTGAATGAAATCAAAAAAAATAATAGCATATGAAAAAATTAGTCATCTTATCTGGAGCAGGCATCAGTGCCGAAAGTGGAATCAGTACGTTCAGAGACGCTGGCGGACTTTGGGACAAATACCCGGTGATGCAGGTTGCCTCCATTGAGGGCTATGAGGCTGATCCTGAGTTGGTTATCAAATTTTACAACGAGCGCCGCAAGCAGTTGCTCGACGTGAAACCGAATCAAGGGCATATACTTTGTGCAGAGTTGGAGAAGTATTTCGATGTGACTGTTGTGACGCAAAACGTTGATAATCTGCACGAAAGAGCCGGCAGTCATCATATCATTCATCTTCATGGCGAGCTGACGAAGGTGTGCTCGAGTTACAATCCAAACGATGAGCGTTATATCCGTGAGCTGAAACCTGAGGAGTTTGAGGTGAAGATGGGCGACAAAGCCGGTGACGGCAGTCAGTTGAGGCCTTTCATCGTGTGGTTCGGTGAGGCTGTCCCTGAAATCGAGACAGCGGTGCGATATGTTGAAAAATCCGATATCTTCGTCATCATCGGAACCTCAATGAACGTATATCCGGCGGCAAGCCTGCTGTATTACGTTCCAGCCAACGCTGATGTCTATCTCATTGATCCTAAGGATGTTAACATTAACACCAACCGCCCTATAACGCATATTAAAAAAGGTGCTTCGGAAGGAATGAAAGAACTTCTAGAGCTATTAGCTAATAGCCATTAGCCATTAGCATTTGTTTTTCACAAAAACTAATGGCTAATGGCTAAAACCTAATGGCTATTTTAACGTACAACTACGAGGTCTAAATTACTCCAATCCTTTGTTTTGTTCAGCAATTCGTAGTAGTGGCAGATGTTTTCAGAGGTGAGTTTATCACCATTCATTGAGGTGATAATGTCGCCGAACTGCAAGGTGTTTTTATCATCAACGACTTTCATAATTACCATAATACCTTTGTCAGTTGCGATGATACGATAAGGGCTTTCTATTTGATATTCAGGGTTTTCAACATCGCGAGGCTTGTAATAAAGCTGGCCTTTGTCGAAATACCAATCAAAGCGGGAAATGAATTTAAGACCCATATTGTTGTATTTGATGGCGTTTACATAAAAAACCGTAGCATCAAAACTGTCATCGCCAAGCGTAACTTTCTCGTTGTTACGGATGATGATTTCACCTCCATTGTCAACACCTGAAACCGATATGCCCGATGAGCCTTCGCAAATGATGTCGCTATCAGTTTTTTGAGAGTTTTTCTTGTCCTTTTTCAAACTTAAAAAACCTATATTTCCTGTATCGAACAGACATTCGTATTCAACTCCGTTTATCACAGGGTAAACGAAAAGCTGATTTGTCATCCATTTGTATTTGCATTTTATTGGTTTATAACCAGTTAGGTCAAAATTCATATTATCTTTGGTGTAATATGTGATTCTGCCGTCTGAAAAATTGAGATTCATTCTGTTCCAATCGTCTTCAGGAAGAACGGCTTCCATTCCCAATAGCGGATAATCGCATAAAGATTCTCCGCAAACGACATTCAAATCCATGCAAATATTCATCGCCAAGCCAAGATGATTCCAAAGAAAGCTGTAATGCACAGTGTCAAGCTTTTCATAGATTTTTGCCACCTTATGAGCACTACTCAATTTCACCTTTGAATAATCTGGTTTCAATTCTGACATTGGATGGATATAAACCAACTCGCCGTTAAAACCTGTATCGACAAAAACCGTGTCGAGTTTGCCGTCAACCATTATCTCGGAGAGGATTCTGCCGTGTTTTACGACAAAATTGATTGTGTCGTGCGGTGCTCCTCTGCTTACACATTTGGCAAGGGTAAGCTTTCTGTTTTTGAAAGCGAAACGGACATTGCTGCAGCTTGAGATTAATAGTGATGTCAGGGCTAATGCGGTGATAATCAAATATTTTTTCATAATAATTGTTTTTTGAGACGGATTTTCATCATTTGATGAGACGGATTTCGTCCGTCTCTACACAGTTCTTTCGTTATTTATTATTGTATTGATTCATAGTCATATCCGGGCCTATCGCCACGAAGCTTTTGACGATTTCGACGGCGACATCGATGCGGGGTTGAATCTCGTCGATTTCCTGCTGCTTCCATTCGCCAATGACGAAGTCGATCTGATGTCCTTTGCTGAAGTCGTTGCCGATGCCGAAGCGGAGGCGGCAGAAGTCGCTGCTTCCGAGTGACTCGATGATGTTTTTAAGTCCGTTATGACCGCCGTCGCTGCCTTTTTTGCGCATTCTGAGGGTGCCGACAGGGAGAGCGATGTCGTCGCATACGACAAGGATGTTTTCCATCGGGATTTTCTCCTGTGTCGCCCAGTATTTTACGGCTTTGCCGGAGAGGTTCATATAAGTGGTCGGTTTAATCACAATCATCTGGCGGCCTTTGTGTTTCATCTCCGACACCATTGCCAGGCGGCTGGTGGTGAAGGTGCATTCGAGGTCTTTCGCCAGACGGTCGGCGACCATGAAACCGATGTTATGCCGAGTGTTGGCGTACTCGGCTCCGATATTTCCCAGACAAGCAATCAAGTATTTCATGCTGCAAAAATAAAAAAAAGCCTTCAAACGAAGGCTTTTTCCATATAAATTTCTTGAAATTTACATTATTTTGCTTCTGCTGCAGGTGCTGCTTCAGCTGTTTCTTCTTCAGTCTCTTCAGCTGCTGCGTTACGTGGAGCTTTGACGTCGACCACGATGGTGTTCTCAGGAACGAGGACGGTCATCTTTTCGAGGTTGAGGTCTTTAACCTTAATTGCCTGGTTCATCTGGAGCTTTGTAACGTCGACGATGATGTTATCCGGAAGGTCGTTGACATAACCACGAACTTTCAATTTTGAAAGGTTCATGTTCATGCGGCCGCCACGCATAACGCCTGGGCATGTACCCTGTGTGCGCACTGGAAGCATAACAGTGATTGGGTTGTCTTCGTTGACATCGAGGAAGTCGGCGTGAAGCACTTCGTCAGTAATTGGATGATACTGAATGTCTTGAAGGATTGTGTGGTAAACTTTACCGTTGATTTCGAAGTCGATGATCAGAGTCTCAGGAGTGTAAAGAATCTTCTTGAAGCTTCTTGAGTCTGTTGCGAACTTCACCTGTTCGATGTTGTTACCGTAAATGACGCATGGTACGAGACCTTTTGCGCGCAATGCTTTAGCATCTTTTTTCCCTACGTTCTCGCGAAGAGAACCGCTCAATGATACTGAATTCATTTTGTTTAATTTAAAAGTTAATAACCTATTTTTGTAAGGGCTAAACATTTTTAGCCCGTTTCTTTCTTTATCTTTTGGGCGAATAATGATTCGCCCTTACACTTATTTTGCATTAAAGAATTCGCTGAGTGACTCGTAATTCTCCACTTTCTTGATGACCTCGGCGAAGAGCCCGGCTGTTGAGAGCACGTGAATCTTCTTGCTTGGGTTCTTCAGCGGGATGGTGTCGGTTACGACCACTTCGTCGAATACTGAGTTATCGATTTTTTCCATTGCAGAGCCTGAGAAAATCGGGTGTGTAGCGAAGGCGCGGACGCTGCGTGCGCCGTTGTCTTTGAGCAACTGACCGGCTCTTGTGATGGTGCCTGCTGTGTCGATGATGTCGTCGATGAGGATGACGTCACGGTCTTGAACGTCGCCGATGAGGAGCATCTTCTCGATCTCATTCGGTTTCGAGCGCTGTTTGTGGCAGATGCAGAACACTGTGCCGAGCATCTTGGCGTATGACGAGGCGCGACGTGTGCCGCCGGCGTCAGGTGATGCCATGATAGGATCTTTTAGGTTCAGACTATTAATATAAGGTACGAAAATCTTCGATGCGTAGAGGTTGTCGACCGGGATGTCGAAGAATCCCTGAATCTGGTCGGCGTGGATGTCCATTGTGATGACGCGTGTGACACCGGCTACCTGAAGGAGGTTAGCGACGAGCTTTGCTGCGATGCTGATACGCGGACGGTCTTTTCTGTCTTGACGGGCGAATCCGAAGTAAGGAATGACGGCGATGATACGGCGTGCTGATGCGCGTTTTGCAGCGTCAACCATCATGAGAAGTTCCATGAGGTTTTCTGTCGGAGGGAAGGTAGACTGGATCAAAAATACGTCTCTTCCGCGTAGATTTTCCTCAAAACAAGGCTGAAATTCTCCGTCTGAGAACACTGTTACGTTGCATGTTCCGAGCGGTTTGCCATAATATTCGGCGATTTTATCTGCCAAATATTTCGTGGCTCTGCCTGAAAAGATTGATACAATGGGCTCTTGCATAGTTTTAAAATGTTTGATTAAATTTTTCGGGTGCAAAAATATGAAAAAAAATGTTGCGTGTAACAAAAAATGTATTAATTTTGCACCCGAAAAAAGTTCATTGAAAATTTTGAGCCTAGGTGGCGGAATTGGTAGACGCGTCGGTCTCAAAAACCGATGAGGTAACACTCGTGCCGGTTCGATCCCGGCCCTGGGTACTGACATAAAAAGCTAACCCCTTGTAAATCAACGATTTGCAAGGGGTTTTTTATTGCTGGGTAGCAAAAGGGTAGCAAATTTCGACAAAACTAAGGACTTGAATTTGAAAAGAAATGGAATAAAAAAGGTGCAAATGCAAAAATGCACTTGCACCAAAAATTCCAAATCTCTAACGCTTTTGGCGTAAAAGAGACTGCAAAAATACAACTTTTATCGATTGCTTTGAAAAATTTCTTGAACATAAAAACGACCGACCCGGGGAGGGACGGTCGCTTGCAACTAAAATTGTAAAACAAAAAGATGTGATGAAATTATTCAAGCGTGTAATATCCGAGATACTCGGAGTTGGTGATGAGCTTGTTGTCGGCAGAGCGCATGGCGAACCAGGCATGAATGTGGTCACTCTCCCAATCGTCAGGCAAACTGACATGTGATGTGCCAACGGAACGGATGAAGCCGTTGAGGTCGAAAAAGACCTCCTGCTTTTCCACGTTGTAACATAACACAACGGCTACATCATCGTCTTTGGCGTTGCCGTGACCGTTTTGGTCGCCCCAAAGAATATCTAAGTTAGTGACGGTGACGTACATAATTTGAACCGATGGCGGTGTGAGAATGCCATGAGAGAGGACAATCTTGCTGAAATCGATGGTGTAGTCTGGTGCATCGCCGATGGCTTTGTTGACCATCTGACGGACTGCGTAGTTGAAAGGTGACTGCTTTTTGGCAACATCCTTCAAACCCAGGTTGATGAACTGAAGCGCCTGCTTCATGAATTTCTGAGCGATGTCCATTTTATGACGCTGCTCGAGCTGTTTTTCTGTCTTCGGGTTCTTGACGTGCTGAGCGAGGCCACGCATGTAGGCTTCGCCTTTCCAGCTGCTGCCCACCACGGTGCCAACCTTGCCGTTGAAACCTCCCAAAATACCTTGTTTTATTGTTCCCATAATCTTCGTATTGTTTAATTGTTAATCTTCAAAATTTTCATAATCGTTGATGAACGGTGCGTAGAAATCCTTGCACCTTTCCGAGACTTGTCCCAAAGCTCTATCGTAAACGAACGCCCATCCGAGATAGTGACAGTGTCCATCAATTGGAAAGCTTTCTATTTGAAGGTGACTTTCACCAGTTATAAAAGGCTTGTCGTAAACATAGCTGAACCAATTGTTGGTGCCGTATTCATTCAGGATGAAGATAAATCCCGGAAATTCAACATGTTCGTTGGTGTATTGGATTGCTCCAATGTACCAATGGCCGTCGTAACCTGGGTCGTCGACATAAAACATGTCGAAGCACTTCAGGAAGCCCTTGGAAAGAACGAGTTTCTTGTAATTGACGACAGGCTCGCCATCGACTTTCTCGATGGCAGCATGATAGTTGATCTGAGCTGCCTTGTTGAATGTTGACATCTTATGATCGTAATCACCAAATGTGAGTCGGAGAGTCGGTGCTATCGGACGAAGCGCCTCGATGACAGCACGGAGGGCTTTACGGCAGAAGATGACACTTTCGGACTGGGTGGCTGTGTAGTGTGTAGGCAAGCCGCGCATGTAGGCGGTGCCCTTCCAAGAACCGCCCACAACAGTGCCAACCTTACCACTGAAGCCTCCCAATATTCCTTGATTTATTTTTCCCATAATCTTTATATTGTTTTGATGTTTTTGAGTTAACGACCGTAAGCCTCGACTTCAGCGATGGGGTCTGAGACCTTGCCGGAGGCAGGGTCGTAAGCGCAGGCGAAGCCTAGGTATTCCTTGGATTCGAGTAACGGCATACCCTGAAACTCAAGTGTGTCGCCCACATGGAAATGCTGACGAATGATACCTGTCTGCCAAACACCCCCAGTGACATCGTAAATGGCAAATATCAGACCATCATACTCTGGGTATTGATTGCCGTCGAAGATTGTTGATATATAGTAATTACCATCTTCGCTTGGGTCATTTATGACCAGATAGGTGAATGGCTTGAGACTTCCTTGTGACAGGATCAGTTTTTCGTAATTGAAATGAGGTTCACCACCAGATTCATAGATAGCCGATTTGTAGTTAACCGACACGGCTTTGTTGTAGCCTGACATTTTATGAGCGTATTCTTTGAAGGTGACGCTCAGCAGAGAGGCGATAGGCTTTAAAGCAAGCGCGAGGATTTTTAGGGCCTCGCGCTGGTACAACTGCCCCGCTGTGCGGGGGTCTTTAACGTGCTGTGCCCGACCCCTCATGTAGGCCTGGCCTTTCCAGCTGGAGCCGATGACGGTGCCGACCTTGCCGTTAAATCCCCCGAGGATGCCTTGTTTGATAGTTCCCATAGTACAGCGGTTTTAGATGTTACTCACTGAGAGTCTTTTCACCGAGGTAGATGGAGTCAGCCACCTCTTTGCCGTCTTCAGACACCATGCCGAGATAGACTTCTACCTTGTCGCCAACCCAATCGTTAGGAACGACGAGATCCTGAGTGTGAGTTGCACGAGTTGCACCTGCAGTGTCGTAGATAGTCTCACCCTTCGTCTTGTTGTAGATGAAAGGCATGGCCTTATCTGTAGCGAGAGCGTTGCCCACACCGCTGTTGTCAGTCCAGCTGACGGTGATTTTCTGGGTGGCAGAAGCCCAGCTTGCCGAGGCACCAGTCACCTGAGTGAGACCACCTTTGGAGACAACGATTTTGGTGAAGTCGAGAGCGTAGCTCGGATAGCTGCCTGTGACGGCGTTTTTGATGGTGTGAGACATGGCAGCGTTGAACTCGGTCTGCTTTGCAGCCTGGCTCTTGTAGCCGATACGGATGTAAGGGACTACTGGCTGGAGGAAGCTCAAAACGAGAGCGAACTTGGTGCGCTGGTTGACCTGACCTGCAGTGCGAGGATTTTTGACATGCTGGGCTTGGCCACGCATATAGCTGATGCCTTTCCAGCTAGAACCGATGACGGTTCCCACTTTTCCGGAGAATCCACCGAGGATTCCTTGTTTGATTGTACCCATAATCTTTAAATTGTTTTTTAGGTTAAAAAATTGTTTATTTAGGTAACCTTGGTCTTGACTTGGTACGGACTTGGTATGGTCTGAAACCGTTCTCAAAACGAGGTTCGCTGCAAGTATAAATAAAAAAACAACGTGGAAGATCATCTAGGAATATGGTGCTTCCGATTTCTTATGGTTTCTCTCGATTTCCAGTTGGAAGTTTGAGAGAATTTTTTCGGATTAGAAAAAATTGTTATTTTTGTAGTCGATTACCAACACAAACATTATCATGAAAAGATTAGTCACAAGTTTGCTCGCTCTATTGGGATTGGCAACAGCCTGCGAGCGACTGGAGTATGAAAATGCCGATGCCACCACTTTCGCTACACGAATTGCAAGTCCCGATGTCGTAGTGCTCGATGTGAGGACTGCCGCTGAGTATGTAGAGGGACACATACAAGGTGCCATCAATATCGATGTCAAGGAAGATAGCTTTATTGAAACGGCGAAGTCAACACTAAAAAAGGACAAGACTATTGCTGTTTATTGCAGAGGCGGCAGGCGTTCGGTGACGGCAGCGGAGAAACTTGTCGCCGAGCATTACAAGGTGGTTAATCTTGAAGGCGGAATCATGGCTTGGAAAGATGCCGGGCTGCCGATAGTGACAGATGAATATGAGACGGACACATTCACGACGAAAAGCGGAAAGACGTTGACGCTCCACGCTTTGGTTCACTCGTCAATCAGGATGGATTATGATGGGAAGACCATTTATATAGACCCGGTGACGAAGCTGGGTGACAAGACCATCGACTTGGCAGAGATGCCGAAGGCTGACTATATCTTAATTACCCACGAACATTTTGATCATCTTGGGAAGGACGCAATAGAACTGCTGACAAAAGACGGAACCCAACTGATAACCAATCAAAGCTGTAAAGATATATTGGGATATGGAACGGTGATGGCAAATGGCGACAAGCTCCAGCTGTCGGATGACATTGAAGTTGAGGCTGTCCCTGCATATAACACGACCGAAGGACACCAGAACTTCCATCCGAAAGGAAGGGATAACGGATTTGTCCTGACGCTTGACGGCTTGAGGATTTATGTCGCAGGAGATACCGAAGACATTCCTGAAATGTCTGAAATCAAGGGTATCGACATTGCCTTTTTGCCATGTAACCAGCCATATACGATGACAGTAGAGCAGCTGGTGAGAGCCGCCAAGACAGTCAAGCCGAAAGTGTTGTTCCCATATCACTATAGTCAGACGGATGTGACAGGGATTCCCGCTCAGCTGGAAGGTGATGGGATTGAAGTCAGGATTAGGCATTACGAATAGAGTCACGAAGCAGTAATAAAATTTTTCACCAAAACGAACAACGAAACAAAAAAAATAAAAAAAAGATGCTTTTTTTGCCAGCGTAGAGGAGCGCAGTCAGTCAAGGTTTGCGAGCGAAAAATACTCTTTTCGTAGCGGAGCGGAGAAAAGGAAGATTTTTCCCGAAGCAACCCGCAGGGCTTGACCTTGACGGACAAGCGGAACGAGCTAACTTTGCAACTTTTTTTGAATTTTTGGAATCACCGATCAATCACTAATCAAGAAAATCAGAGCACTACGAGGACTTAGAGACCTCTGATTTATGCAGAAACGCTCAAAGAAATACGCCCCTCAAAGGGGTGGGTGGGCGGGGACTGCACACTGTGGGCAAATGCTTGGGCGAGGGAAGCACGCAATGAAGCGGTCTGGATTCCGAGGGTTCCCTCTGGGAAACGGATTCCAGAACCGCGAAATGGAGTGCTGAAAGGAGCCGAAGCTTTTGCCTTGGAGCCGAAACCATCAATCGAAGCCGTGAACCAAGAAAAAAAGAAAACGTTGTGTTAAGCCGAAGCGGCTTGAGCTTGATGGAAGCCGAGGGTTCCCGTTGGGAGACGGCTGACATCAAGCTGATGCCGCGACATAATATAGAAGCCGATAACAAACAGTTGCTCAGAAACAAAGACGTGGAAGAACGGAAAACGTGACAATGGGCAAGGGAAGGTAGTGAAACGACTGGACGCAGCGCAAGTGAGGTCGCTCTGCGCACGCCGCCGGAATGAAATGGAGGCGCCCGAAGCAAAAACGAAAGTTTTTTGCTGAGGGGTTGCGCGCGACGCGCGTGCGGGGTGGCAGCAGCGCAGAGGTGGCACGGAGGCGTTAAGCCGAGTAGCCCTGCGCTGAAAGGTGACAGCTTTTGAAGCCGCAGTAACAATTGAATTTATCTGGACTATAAATGAATGAAGATTCATTGTGATATTCGGAAACATGACTGGTCGGCTAAAAAGCTGGCACCCTGCCACCCCGCCGGGCGGCGCGCTTTAACTAAAGGGGCTGGCGGCGGGATTTAGAAGTAGCGACATTCTGTGATGCCTTGACATGCCAATGTGCAGAAACGATTGAATTACCTGTAAACCCCGCCGAGAGGCAGCCCCGAGTGAGCTTTGCTTTTTGCGCCTAAAAGGCTTTTTGAAATACATTCAATTCACCACGAAACATGGTGGCGGGCAGGCTGCCCCTGGAATTAAGGGGCAGCGGAAACCTTCAATTGATGCAGGAACACTGAGCGGGCTTCCCCATGCAAGGGCTGGAGGTAAAAAATACTACCCGGAGGGTGGAGATTTTTTATCTCCAGCTCGCGAAGCCCTTGCAGGGGGCAAAAAGCCTTTTAAGCAAAAAGCAAAGCGAACACCGCTTTCCCGCCCTCACACTCACAATTGCTGCAGGGACATTTGAAGAGGAGCAGGAACCAAAATGGGGACATTTGAATTGCTGCTGTTTTTTAACTCATAATACTAATGAGCAAACTAAAGCCGCTATGGCAATAACACCTATTCCAATTTTATAGATTTTAGAATCAAAGAATGATTTTCTTTCCAATAAATCCAGCCTTCTATCATGATTGTCTGAATTCGATTTTAATCTATTGATACTATCTTCGATTTGTAGCGTTTTCTGATGATACTTTTCATCTGCCTCATTGAGTTTTTTTTCAACACCATCCACGTGCTCCGCTAATTGATCGTGTTTATTTATCGCCTCATTGAGTTTTTTTTCAACACCATTTACATGCTCTGATAATTGATTGTGTTTATTTATCGTCTCATCGAGTTTTTCCTCAACACTATCCACGTGCTCCGCTAATTGATCATGTTTGTTTATCGCTTCATGGAGTTTGGTTTCAACAACATCCACTTTCTCCATTATTCTTTGTTGTAACTTTAGCTCATTAATCACGTTTTCTAATTCTTGGCGAGCCAACTGTGACAATTTTGCTTTGCTAGCACCTTCTAATCTGCATTTTATTTCGCGGACAACCATTCTATTAGCAGCAACTCCCATTAGAGAAATTGCATATAGTTCTTTGACCTTTTCGGTCATTTTCACTTGATTGTTAAACAAGGCTTTTGACGCATTTGCATTATTGTCAATTGCATCAATTACATCAAGCAACACATCCTGAGTCTTTTCAACGTTTGCCTTATTACGACCGATTGTCCAAAAATGAGCTTTTGGCATCTCTTTCAGCTCGTTGTATTTTGTTCTTGCAGCACCAGCACTTGTGTCGGTTTTTTCTATATATTCCGTCGCCTCATCAACTTCATATAAATCGGGCTTCTCTACAACATTGTTTTCTTCTGCTATGGCGTTTGCTTTATTAACAAGAGCAACAATCGCATCTGTTATTCTTTTTTCAAGGTTCTCATTTCCGTTGCCATCATAGGATTGCTCCATAGTAATTTCGTTAGGATTTGTTATGTTGTCTGTATCCATATTATTATTCATTTAAAATTGTTATTATCCAAGGATTGTATTTCTTTATTCCCTTGCCATAACTCTCAATACTCTGATAATCATCATTATTATCCTCAATACACTTTAAAACTAGCGAACCGTACTTATCAGATAATTCATACAATTCATTGATGGCTTCTTCTGCCTGAGCAGCAGCTATCCACATCTGTTTCTGGGTGTAAAACAACTTAATATTGTTGGCTTGGAGTAGTTCTGTCATTACAGCCATTCTTTCAGTACGTAATTTGCTGCGACGAAGTTCCATACGACCTTCTGTTCCCAGAGCTATTATAAATCGTCCAATTCCAGGGTAGTTAATTCTAATCACTAACCCTGCAAGAAATTTCTGCCAGCTTCCTCCACATTTAATAGCGCTCCGTATTGCCGCATCGCCAAGGTCAACGGCTACGAAAGTACCCGATGCAACAACTATCATGTGACTAATAGTTCTGTTGTTAACTGGCACAATTTTTCTCCAGTTCAACATGACAATGTCGTTCCATGAATGGATTTCGTTGTTCTTCAGAGCCAAATATAATCGACGAATAAAGTAGAAAACCCTTACAAGTACATCATTTATAATAACTGGAATAGCCTGCTTGCCAAGTTGCTGACCGATAGCTTTTTCTCCTCGAAGGTCAATCTTAACAGGTATCAATTTTCCATTCTCATCCCTTTGTGCAAACAAAGTACCATTATAAAGCTTTGCTGTAAAAAGTGACAAACTGTTAGGATGGGGTTTCTCGCCTGGAAGGTGTGGCTTTGTCCCCCATATAGGTAATGCAGAAATAAGCTTCAATAATGAAACTATAGGCCCAGGTATTCCTGTACCGGCACCAGCAGTTGCAGACGAGCCATGCATATCACTGGCAAGATGTAATGCCCAATCCGTTACTGCAATAGCCCATTTTCTCTTTAGGTCTATACCAATCATCTCTTTAGGAACCTTGACCGACATAAACACTCCATTGGTGTCAGTTCCATAAGCACGACCTGTGAACTGCGTCAGGATAGAGAAGAATAATCCAATAATAGAATGGTGATGGGAAAAATCTCGGAAATGATGCTGCCGTGCTCCGCCAAACATGTTTTCAAGAGAATCGCTTGGCATTTTAAAACCACCCTTTTCGAACTTGCCCTCAATGAAATCGATGGCAGCATCAAGAGGATACTGACCCTTGCGTTCTCCCTTTTGTATGCCTTCCCAACCGTGTTTCTTTGCCAATTTTATGATTTTCTCTTCCATCTTTTTGTTGGTAATATTCATGCCTTCCTCAAAAGAGAATTCTCCAACAAAGAATGAATCTATAAGACCGCATAACAAACCACTTGCAGCAGCAATGGCATTGTCTAATTTGTCAGCATCGTTTGTGTAAATGTCTATCTGCTTATCGAGTTCGGCGATTTTTCCATGGATTTGCTCTATGTCGTTGTCCAACCAGGAATTATCATCCTCTAAAGAGATTGATAAGCCATCTTGTTGAAGAATTTCAAATTCTACTTCAAGATCATCATCCCCTTTAACTTTATATTTAATATTGTCTGCCATGATAACTTTCTACCTGCAAATATAGTCATTTTTCAGAATAATTTTCATTACTATGAAATTTTTTGAGATTTCCGAAGAGGGAGGAAAGTGGGGGAATGGAGGAAATGGAGGAAAAGTTTTGGGGCGGATGGGGCTAATAAGTCCAATAGGTCTGATAGGACGGATAGGACGAATGGGATTGACATCCGCCCTTACACTTACAATTGCTGCATGGACATAGTGTAGAAGCAGGAACACTTTTCAATCATTATTTATGACCATAAGGCAAATCTTTATTTATTTCGATTTTAAATTCTGTATAGAAATCACGGACATAGATGATATCTGTGATTGCAAAATGGCAATGACTATATACATTATGAAATGCCAT
>Ga0310696_10003598_pt1 | contig 19283 bp, 17 predicted proteins | sample AusTroGonzalo_MG_4_FD_203885 | JGI IMG/M metagenome (GOLD analysis project Ga0310696, IMG submission 203885) | Bovine rumen microbial communities from tropical cattle in Woodstock, Queensland, Australia - Gonzalo_02 (v2) (version 2) | ecosystem: Host-associated > Mammals > Digestive system >... | reverse complement strand
TGTAATCTGGTGCGCGGAGCCGGTCGGCGTGAAGATTGCGAATGGCGAGATTTCGCTTGTCTCGGACAAAGGCGAGATGATACTCAAAGAGGACGCCGGGCGCAATCTTGCCGAGGCGTACCGCTACGGATCGAAGTCATGGTTCCCTCCGACCGGCGAAGAGCCGGAACTGCTGTACTTCTCCGCCCCGCAGTACAACACGTGGATAGAACTTACATATCACCAGAACGAAAAAGACATCCTCGCATACGCTAGATCAATGCTTGATCAAGGTCTTCCCGCCGGTGTCTTCATGATAGACGACACATGGCAGCACGGGTACGGCGAGTGGTATTTTGATATGCGGCGCTTCAGCGATCCCAAGGGGATGGTAGACAAGCTGCACGGAATGGGTTTCAAGGTTCTTCTCTGGGTGTGCCCATTCGTCTCGATGGACACGCCCGCCTACCGCCGCATCGCATGGGGCAGAAATCCGAACGACGTCAATGGCTACCCGACGAGAGGTGGCTTTCTCGTGTCGTCGTTGGAGAACGGATGGGACGCCATTCCGCCGCCTGCGGCGATCGACTGGTGGAATGGCAAGAGCGCGCTTCTCGACTTCACCCATCCGAATGCGGTAGCGTGGTTCGGTGAGCAACTTGACAGGCTCGTTGATGATTACGGTGTGGACGGATTCAAGTTCGACGGCGGCGGCATCGGGTTTTACTCCGGGGGCGAGGGAGGGGCTGCGAACCTTTTCGCAAACGACCCGTCCGTCTCGCCCGCTGCGCAAAGCGCGCTCTACGGGGGCTTTGCCATAAAGTACAAGGGTAGCGAATACCGGAACGGATTCGGTTTCGCGGGGAAGCCTGTCATCATGAGACTCCACGACAAGCAACACTCGTGGGATGCGCTTCGCAGGCTTGCCCCCGATATGATTGCGGCCGGATTCGTCGGGTGCCCGTTCATCTGTCCCGATATGATAGGCGGCGGAGAATGGACAGCCTTCCTTCCGGGCGCGCCGTTCGACGCAGAGCTGTTTATCCGATCCGCACAGGTTCATGCGCTCTGCCCGATGATGCAGATATCGGCTTCGCCGTGGCGCGTGCTAGATGCAGAGCATCAGAAGATATTCAAGAGTGCTGTGGAACTCCGCCAGCGCTTCGCCCCGCGTTTCGTGCAGCTTGCGAAAACGTCGGCAAAGACGGGCGAGCCGATGATGCGCAATCTGGAATACAACTATCCCGGGCTTGGCTACGCCGACATCAAGGACGAGTTCATGATGGGCGACAGTCTTCTCGTTGCGCCTATGCTGTGGAAAGGCGCGGCGTCGCGCAAGGTAGTCCTTCCGCCCGGCAGATGGCGGGCCGACGACGGTTCAATCGTGTCGGGACCATGCGAGACAATCGTCGCAACCCCGCTTGAACGTCTGCCTTACTTCGAGCTCCTCGCAGACTGACAAGTTGCTTTCGCTGGGCGATGACAGCGAGGGACGCCGCCCCCCCCAGTCGTAATTACTTCGCAGCCGACGGCAGCAACGCCGCCGCCGCGAGGAGCAATGCCTCGAGTGTCTTCATGGCGACGATAGGTACGAAAATGACATTTTGCGTATACACTCTATCTTCTCACCTTTTCAACACTCTTTTTCGTGTTTTGCGTTACGCACTTTACGAAATGCGTCTCGTTCCTTGGAGGTTCCCCACTTTTTCGGGCATGAAAATTTCCACACCCTTGTAAACAAAGGGTGAAGTGGCGATTTGCGTATTGCCGCAAGTGAAAATTCGGTTGCGGGAACGCGAAGGCGTTTCCGTGCTGGAGTCGAAAATGTCGAGGTGGCGGGTTGCCGTCATCCGGTGTTGAGTCCGAAGAACGCGAAGAGCGACGCATCGGCCTCCCTCTCAGCCTCAGCAGGGTCGAACCCCCGCCATCTTCCACCGCGGCCCTTCAGGATGTCGCTCGCGCCGTCCGCGATGGCGTAGAAGTGGAAGTCCGGGGCCTGTTCCCACATTTTACCGCCGCATGTGTTTTCGCCAAACTACCGAATGTGCATTTTGGCACTTGTCAACGTGCAATCAAATATAGTATAATACCGCCGAATAAGCGAAAATGGCAAAAATGATTTATTCGTCTTTATTAAAAGGTATTGGCTATGGATAGAATCAAAAATCCGTTTACGCCTGGAGCCGGATATCTGCCGCCAGAGCTGGCAGGCAGGAATCAGGTCATTGAGGATGGTCAAGTTGTTGCCATGCGTACGAAGTTGCAGCGTGCTGAGCGGGGTCTGATGCTGATTGGACCGCGAGGTGTCGGCAAGACTGTACTCTTGAAGTGTTTGTCCGAACATGCTCGCGAGAATGGGATAATCCCCGTTATTTCAGAAATCAGAAATGACAAAAGCGACCTTGAGGATCTGGCCCAGAAGTTGAAAGAGGCTCTGTACACGCTTGACTTCAAGTGCAAGGTGAAGTCATATATTCAGGAAGCTTTTTCCGTCTTGGGCAATTTCGCAAGAAAGTTTTCTTTGAACATCGGCGATGTCGGCGTGTCGGTTGAATTGCATCGTGGGCTTGGCGAGTCCGGCAACATGGAGCTGGATCTATCGCAGGTCCTTCTTTCGGCCGCACGTGCAGCAAAGTTCTCTTCGACGGCGATAGGTCTCTATATTGACGAGCTGCAGGATCTGGATGAGGAGGCGATGCGCGGCATCATAGTCGCGCTGCATCGTTCTGCGCAAGAACTGTTGCCCTTGTATCTGATAGGGTCGGGCCTGCCGACGATTCGTACATTGGTAGGCAAGAGCAAGACATACGCAGAGCGGATGTTTGTTTACGAGACGATTGGCGCACTGGATGAAGACGCTTTCTGGGCGGCACTGGTAAAGCCGTTCGAGGACAATGGCGTATCCGTAGAGGACGCCGCTTTTTCTGAGATGTTCAAGGCGTCGGCGGGATATCCGTTCTTTCTGCAGGAATGCGGGTATCAGGTTTGGCAGCATGCCAAGCGTTCGCCAATCGTGGTCGATGACGTGGTGGCGATACTGCCGCAGGTGATAGAAAGTCTTGACAAGAGTTTCTTTGAGGTTCGGTTTGATCGTGTGTCGGCAGCAGAGAAGAAGTTTCTGATGGCAATGGCGCAAGGCGAACCAGATAGGCCGCAGTCAATAGTCGACATCGCGGAACGAATGGGCAGATCTGCGAATTCTCTGTCCATGATGCGTCGCTCGTTGATCAAGAAGGGAATGATATTCTCTCCGTCTCTGGGAATGGTCGCCTACACGGTGCCAATGTTCGGTGCGTACATGATGCGGATGTCTAGTAATCCTCCTTCCGTGCTTGTCTCTAACGAGTAGCGCTTGATGATTTGTGCAATGGAGTAATGTGGGCGAGGAGCGAAAGAGGAGGATATGATCTTACAAATGCCATGGTGAAAAGCCTACACGCCAAAATCTGGGTGTCTTGTTCCATGATGCGTCATTCGCGGAATTCTGGTATAATCGTCTTCGGAGTCTAGGAGATGAAGATATTCATAATAGGAGATGGCGGCTGGGGCACGGCGACGGCCATTCTTTTGTCGGGCTACGGCCATGACGTGACAGTGTGGGGCGTTGACGCCGCATACGTGGCCGAGATGGCAAGCACGCGGCAGAATCCGCGGTTTCTGCCGGGAGTGACGCTACCGGACAACGTGAAATGGACGGCCAGTCCGGCCGACGCCGCCGGGGCGGAGGTCGTCGTGCTTGCCGTGCCGTCCCGCTACTTCGCGGACGTCTGCGTTCGTTTCAGGGATTACATTCCGGAGAGCGCGCTGGTGGTGTCCCTCGCAAAGGGATTCTGCGACAAGACCCACAAGCGCATGACGGAGCTCGCCGCGGCGGCCCTGGGGCGCGGCCGCATAGTGGCCGTCTCGGGCCCGTCTCATGCGGAGGAAGTGGCGCGCGGCATACCGACTGTCGTCGTCGCCGCCGCCGAGGATCCCGAAGACGCGCGTTTTGTGCAGACGATATGGAGCGGCCCGCGTTTCCGCGTATATGCTTCGGACGATCCCATTGGAGTTGAGGTGGGCGGCGCCGTGAAGAACGTGATAGCCATCGCGGTGGGGGCGTCCGACGGGCTGGGATTCGGCGACAACACGCGCGCCGCCCTGATCACGCGCGGAATCGCCGAGGTGGCGAGATTCGCGCACGCGCTCGGCGCGAAGCCTCAGACGGTCTTCGGCCTTTCTGGAATGGGCGATCTCGTGGTGACGTGCACCTCGCGCCATTCGCGCAACAGGCTTGTGGGCGAGCGGCTCGGCAAGGGCGAGAAGATAGACGACATAATTTCGTCGATGCAGATGGTCGCGGAGGGGGTGTGGAACGCGGATGTCGTCTGCTCGATGGCGAGGGAACATGGAGTGGAGATGCCCATCTCCGATCTCGTCCGCCGCCTCTGCCATGAAGGCTTCCCGGCGGCCGATGCCATCGGCCTTCTCATGAACAGGCCGATGAAGGACGAATGAACGGGAGAATGTCCGACGGTCGGCGACGGGTGGAGGCGAGATGGTCGAGGCAGGCGTAAGACGAATGCTGAAGCGCTACGCCGCGCTGTACGAGACGACGGATTTCCTTGATGGAGATCCTTCTCGTTTCATGCACGAGGTGGAGGGGGACGCCAATCGTGAGGCGACGGCCTTCGTCGCTTCCTGTCTCAGCTTCGGGAAACGCGAGCTCTTCTGCGCCAAGATACGGGAGATCGTGGACTGCGCGGATGGCGACGTCGATGCCTGGGTTCGCGAGGGACGCTTCGCGCGGAAGCTCCCGTGCGGGTGCCGTGAATGCTTCTACAGGTTCTTCACGCAGGGGAACATGCACGATTTTCTCCGGGAGTATCGTCGTCTCCTCCTAGAGCATGGGACGCTTGGGGAATACGTGCGCAAGGAGGCTGGCGGAGACGGATTCGGCGCGGTGAAGGCGATTTGCGGCCGATTCGGATCGTGCGGTCCGGCGCCGGTGGTGCCGAGGGACGTGCAGTCTGCATGCAAGCGGGTGTGCATGTTCCTTCGCTGGATGGCGAGAACGGGCTCGCCGGTGGATTTGGGGCTTTGGGGGGATTTCATAGACAGGCGGACGCTCGTGATGCCGCTTGATGTGCATGTGGTCAAGCAGTCGTTGCGTCTGGGGCTCCTGTCGAGCGCTTCCGCGTCGATGTCCGCCGCCCGCCGCCTTACATCGGCGCTGGCGGAGGTCTTTCCGGACGATCCTCTGCGCGGAGACTTCGCCCTCTTCGGCTATGGAGTGAACCACAAGGACGAGTAGCTCTTTTCTACGCCGACTCTGCGGAATATTTGGTAAAATATGGGCCATCCGTTCATTTTGCGGATGGAGACAGGAGTATTCGACTATGAAGTGGTCCAAGATGATGATTCAGACGCTCCGGGAAGATCCCGGAGACGCCGAAATAGATTCGCACAAGCTTCTCGTGCGCGCGTCGCTCGTGAAGAAGCTCTCCGGCGGGCTGTACACGTACATGCCTCTGGGGATGCGTTCTCTCAACAAGGTGGCGCAGATTGTGCGCGAGGAGATGGACCGCGCCGGCGCGCAGGAGATCGTGATGCCGATTCTCCAGCCCGCAGAGCTCTGGAAGACGTCAGGCCGCTGGGAGGCGATGGGGCCGGGCATGTTCCGCGTGAAGGACCGCGGCGCGCACGACTACGCGCTCAGTCCCACGGCAGAGGAAGTGGTCACTGATCTTGCGAAGAATGTCATAAGCTCCTACCGCCAGCTGCCGGTGACGGTCTACCAGATCCAGTGGAAGTTCCGCGACGAGATACGCCCTCGCTTCGGACTCATGCGCTCCAAGGAGTTCCTGATGAAGGACGCCTACTCCTTCGACGTGTCGCTTGAGGCCGCCGATGCGAGCTACATGGCGATGTTCGAGGCGTACAAGCGCATCTTCGCGCGTTGCGGCCTCAAGGCATACCCCGTCGAGGCCGACACCGGCGACATCGGCGGCAAGTTCTCGCACGAGTTCCACGTATTGGCCGACTCCGGCGAGGACGGCATCGCCTTCTGCGCCGGCTGCGGCTACGCGGCAAATCTCGAAAAGGCCGAACGGAAAGTCCAGTGCCTAGTGCCTAGTGCAGAGTGCCTAGTGCAGGGGGCCGAAGACACTGATGTCGCACTAGGCACTAAGCACCAGGCACTAGGCACTTACGAGGAGGTGCACACTCCGGGCGCGAAGACTATAGCGCAGGTCTCCGAGTTCATGGGAGTGCCCGGTTCGGCGTTCGTGAAGTCGCTCGTCTACGCGGCGGACGGAAAGCCTGTGATGGTGTGCGTCCCGGGAGACCGCGACGTGAACGACGTGAAGCTGAAGCATTTCCTCGGCGCGAAGAAACTGGAGCTCGCCGACTACGAGATGGTCCTCAAGGCGAGCGGCGCCAATGCGGGGAGCGTCGGGCCCGTGAAGCCTGCCGACGCTTCGCTGCGCATCGTGGCCGACCAGTCGCTCAGAGGCGCGAAGGGGTGCATTGTCGGGGCGAACAAGGACGACTACCATTTGAAGAACGTCGATCTTGCGCGCGACACGAAGCTCACCGACGCCGACTTCGCCGATCTTGTGATCGTACAGGACGGCGACATCTGCCCGCGCTGCGGCAAGCCCATGCAGATCAAGCGCGGCATCGAGGTGGGGCACGTCTTCAAGCTCGGCACCAAGTACACGGACTCCTTCAAGGCCGTGTACAAGAACGACCAGCTTCAGGAACAGGTGATGGTGATGGGCTGCTACGGCATCGGCGTGAGCCGCACCGTGCAGGCCGTGATCGAGCAGAGCCACGACAAGGACGGCATCATCTGGCCTGCCGCCGTGGCGCCGTTCCAGGTTGTGCTTGATCTTCTCGATCCCGAGGACGAGGCCGTTGTGAAGGTCGCATCTGATCTGGAGGCGGCGCTCGAGGCGGAGAAGATAGACGTGCTCGTGGACGACCGCGCGGAGCGCCCGGGCGTCAAGTTCAAGGACGCCGACCTGATCGGCTTCCCCGTGCGCGTGGTGGTGGGCGCGAAGGGTCTCTCCAAGGGCGGAGTCGAGGTCAAGGCCCGCCGCGATCCGAAGGAGGCGATGAAGATCGTGGCCCCCGCGGACGCCGTCGCGGCAGTGAAGGAACTGTTGAAATCATGATGTTTCTGGTTTCTGGTTTCTAGTTTCTGGTTTCTGAGTTCAAATTTCAAATTCTAGTCTTTCAATGACGACAAATCCGATAAGTTTCGAGCCGCCGCGCGGGATGCGCGACTTCTACCCCGAGGACATGGCGTGGCGCAACAGGGTGTTCGACGCCTTCCGCGCCGCCGCCGCCGCATACGGCTTCGAGCCGTACGACGCCTGCGTCGTCGAGAGCTACGAGCTCCTCGCCCGCAAGGCCGGAGAGGAGGTGGGCGAGCAGATCTACCACTTCTTCGACAAGAGCGACCGCCACATCGCCCTCCGCGCCGAGATGACGCCCACCCTCGCGCGCATGGTCGCCCAGCGCCAGGGATCGCTCCCGTTCCCGCTCAAGTGGACGACCATCGCGCAGTGCTTCCGCTACGAGCGCATGACGAAGGGCCGCAAGCGCGAGCACTACCAGTGGAACTGCGACATCATCGGCGAAGAGAGCGTCCTCGCCGAAGTCGAAGTGCTCGGCGCCGCCTGCGACGCGCTGCGCCGCATGGGCCTCTCCGCCGACGACTTCCGCGTGCACGTCTCGAGCCGCGCGCTCCTCTCCGAGCTGCTCGCCGCGAGCGGAATCGCACCCGACAGACACGCCCAGGTGTTCCTCGCGCTCGACAAGCGCGGGAAGATGCCGGACGAGGAGCTCTCGCGCATGATGCTCGACAACGGCCTCTCAGCCGAGGACGTGGCGGCGGCGTTCAAGATTCTCGATCTGAAGACGCTCGACGATGCCGCCGCGCTCGTCGCCGCCGACTCCCCGGCCATGGCGAATCTCCGCGAGCTTTTCCGTCTCGCAGACCTCGCCGGATTCGCAGGATGCATCGAGTTCGACATCTCCGTGATCCGCGGCCTGAGCTACTACACCGGCATAGTCTTCGAGTGCTTCGACACGAAGCGCGAGTTCCGCGCCATCTTCGGCGGCGGCCGCTACGACAATCTCCTCACTGCGATCGGCGGGCAGCCAGCCACCGCCGTAGGCCTCGGCTTCGGCGACGTTGTGGTCACGGAGCTTCTGAAGGCACGTCTTGGAGAGAATGCCGCCGCGCCGAAGAAGGGCGTGTACGTAGGTTTCATGACGCCGGCCGAACGCGAGGCCGCGCTGCGCCTTGCGGCGAAGCTGCGCGCCGCGGGCGAATGCGTCAACCTCGCGCTGAAGAAGGCCAAGCCGAAGCAGTTCTTCGCCCGCGCAGGCGCATCGCAGTGCGCCAGGGCCGTGTTTCTGGGGCCGGACGACGTCGCGGCCGGAAAGGCGCGCATCAAAGACCTCGCCACGCGAGAAGAGACGGAAATAGAACTGTGACTCTGCGTTTCCAGATTGCCGCCATTGTGGCGGCTGCAGCATGTGCCGCATGGTGCGCGAGGCCGGCCGACGCCGTGGAGAGGCTACTCAACTCGCGCGCATCCGGCTCCCGCAAGGCATACTATGCCGCCGCAGAGGAGGTGGCCGCCGCGGCGAAGGCCGGCGCGCCGCTTCAGCGCTACGTGCTGGCGCTCGTGTCGCGCGACGACAATCCGCCTCCTGCGGCCAGAATCGACCAGAAGACGCGGGAAATCTGGCTGGAGGACGCCCGCGCGCGTTTCCGCGCGCTTGGGGAGCGAACGGACAATCCGCTCGTGTGGTACCTTCTGGCCGTGGACGGGACTGACACCAATCTGCTGCGAGTGGCCGCCGAGAAGGGCAATGTCCAGGCCCTCAACGCATGGGGCAACCTTCAGCTCGACGCCGGCGTGAACTCGTCCGACACTAACGTCACGGCTCGCTGCCTGGCCGCGGCGGTGTCCATGTTCCGCACGGCGGCCGGCAAGGGCGACGCCAACGGGCTGTACAATCTCGGCATGTGCTATGCGCGGGGCCTGGGGGAGAAGCGCGACGATTCGAGCGCATTTCTCTGTTTCCGCGCCGCCGCGGAGAAGGGCCATCCTGCGGCCATGAACTCCTTCGGATGGTTTCTCCGCGAGGGCCGCGTAGGCGCGCCGGACATGGAATTCGCCGTGCAGTGGTTCGCGAAGGCCGCCGAACTCGGGGACCCGACGGCCAAGTTCAATCTGGCTCTTGCCAATCTGCGCGGCGAGGGCGTGCCCAAGGATGTCGCCAAGGCGATGAAGCTCACGCGCGAGGCGGCGGAGGACGGCTCGCCGGAGGCGATGGACGCCTGGGGCGTCGCGCTCATGCGCGGGGAGGAGGGCGTGAAGATGGACAAGACGGCCGCCGCCGGCTGGTTCCGCAAGTCCGCCGCCGAAGGGTATCCCCCCGCCATGGAGAATCTCGTTCAGTGCTACGACAACGGCTGGGGCGTCAAGGCGGACGCCACTCTCGCCCTCAAGTGGAAGATGCGTTCGCGCGCGGTCCGCGGCGACGCCGCAGCGGCGGCCTGGCTGAAGCAGAACAAGTTTGACGACTGACGGAGGAGACATGAAGGAAAAAAAGAAGAATACGGGCGCTCAGGCCCTGGTCGACGCCCTGGCGAGAGCCGGGACTGAAGTCCTTTTCGGCTATCCGGGAGGGTCGGTGCTTGACATCTTCGACTGTCTGCCCGCCGCCCCGTTCCATTTCATCCTCGGAAGACACGAGCAGGGCTGCGTGCACATGGCCGACGGCTATGCGCGGGCGACAGGCAAAATCGGAGTCTGCCTCGTGACTTCAGGCCCCGGCGCCACCAACACAATCACCGGTCTCGCCACGGCAAACATGGACGGTGTTCCGCTCGTGTGCATCACCGGCCAGGTGCCGATGAGCCAGATCGGCACCGACGCCTTCCAGGAGGCGGACATGAACGGCATCTGCCGCGCCGTCACGAAGCACAGCTTCCTGGTGCAGAGCGCAGACGAGCTTCCCGAGATCGTCGCCGAGGCCTTCTACATCGCCAGCCACGGCAAGCCCGGGCCCGTGGTGATAGACGTGCCCAAGAACGTCCAGCGCGCCGTCACCACGGCCGAATATCCGGAACGCGTGTCGCTGCGCGCATACCATCCCGAGGCGTATGCCACCTCGCGCCAGATATCGCAGCTCGCCAAGCTCATCAACGATTCGAAGCGTCCGGTCATATATGCCGGCGGAGGAGTGATCGCCGCCGGCGCCACGAAGGACGTGGCGCGCCTAGCGCGCAAGGCGCAGATACCCGTCGCCACGACGCTCATGGGCCTCGGGGCCTTCCCGGAGAGCGATCCGCTTTCCATGAGGATGGCCGGAATGCACGGACTTGCCGCCGCAAACTACGCGATAAACGAGGCCGACCTCGTGATCGCGCTCGGCGTGCGCTTCAGCGACCGCGTGACGGGCAGGCTGTCGGCCTACGCGAAGAAGGCGAAGATAGTGCATGTGGACGTGGACCCGTCGTCCATACGCAAGAACGTGGGCGTGGACCTTGGGATAGTGGCGGACGTCAAGGACGTCCTGACCACCGTTTCGTCCCGCGTCAAGCCCGCGGACCACTCGGACTGGCTCGCGAAGATAGACGGCTGGAAGAAGGCCCGCCCGATTTCGTACAAGCCCCGCGATCCGGCCGTGATCATGCCGCAGAGCGTGGTGGAGGCCATAGACCGCGCCACGAAGGGCGAAGCGATACTCGTCACCGACGTGGGGCAGCATCAGATGTGGTGCGCGCAGTTCTTCCGCCATAGCCATTCGCGCCATTTCCTCTCTTCCGGCGGAATGGGGACGATGGGCTTCGGCATCCCGGCCGCGATAGGCGCGGCGCTGGGCAAGCCGGACCACAAGGTGGTGGCCGTGTGCGGCGACGGCGGCGCCCAGATGACGTTCGAAGAGATGGTCGTGGCCGTGGAGCACAAGCTGCCGGTCACGTTCGTGGTGATCAACAACGCCTGCCTGGGAATGGTGCGCCAGTGGCAGGAGCTGTTCTACGGGAAGAACTATGCCGACTCCATACTCTCCGTGAAGGGACGCTGCGCGAACGAGCGCCTTGACCAGGACCTCTCCTACGACTACCTTCCCGATCTCGTGAAGCTCGCGCAGGCGCACGGGGCCGAGGCCTGCCGCGTGATAGATCCGTCGAAGCTAGAGTCCACGATCCGCAGGGCCGTGCGCTCTTCCAAGACGACGTTCGTGGAGGTGATAGTCGACCCGCGCGCGAACGTCTACCCGATGCAGCCTGGCGGACAGGGCGTCGAGGGCATGATCTTCGGGTGAGCTTCCGCGGCGGCGCGCCGCACGCGCCTGGAACTGGTGGGACAGGGGAGACTCGAACTCCCAACCTACGGTTTAGGAAACCATCGCTCTGTCCAGTTGAGCTACTGTCCCGATTCGACGGTGCTATGATATCAAATTTGCGCTTCCAGTTCCAGAGTGATTTTGATAAAATCAGCATCAGGCTTCCCTTCATGATCCTCTTGAAGACCTCCATAATACTCGCTTGGGCTCTGTGCGCGGCGCTCATGGCGGCGTATGCCGCCTCCGTCGCGCGGGAGATCACATACGTGACGCTCGCCGACGGACGCAAGGCGGAACGGCGCATTCCGCTTGCGTTCCGCCTTCTTCTGCCTCTTGTTCCGAATCTGCGCGGATTCGTGTCGCGCCCCGCCTTCTCGTCGTCGCGCGCGGCCGCGGACCGCATGATCGTCTCGTCCGGGCTGGAGGGGCTTCTCACGGGAGAGGAGTTCGTGGCGCTGAAGTTTCTGGTGCCTATGGTGTTCGGCCTGGGTTGGACGCTGCTGGTGTTCGTCCTGGCGTCCGTCTCGCCGGACTCCATTCTCGGGGAGAACAGGCTTGCCCTTTCGCTTTTCGGCGTTCTGCTGTGCTACGTGTATCCGCTCGCATGGCTTCGCGCCTCGCAGAAGAGGCGCCATCTCGAGATAATGCGCGCGCTTCCTTTCGTTCTCGACCTCTTGACGCTGAGCGTGGAGGCCGGCATGGACTTCATGAGCGCGCTGCAGCGCAACTGCGCGACCCGCCGCCTCGACGCGCTCAACGAGGAGCTCATACGCATGACGCACGAGATACAGCTTGGTGCACCGCGGCGCACTGCGCTGAGAGCCATGGCCGAACGAGTGGGGCAGGGAGACCTGAGGAGCGTGGTGCATGCGCTCGTGCAGGCAGACGAACTGGGCGTCTCGATAGGCTCCATACTTCGCATACAGAGCGACCAGCTCCGCAGCCGCCGGTTTGAACGCGCGGAGAAGCTCGCCAACGAGGCTCCCGTGAAGATGCTCGGTCCGCTTCTGCTGTTCATATTCCCAGCCGTGTTTCTCGTGCTTCTGGGGCCGATAGTGTCCCAGGCGGCGGGCAGCCTCTTCTAGTGAAGGTTACAGCCAAAATGGAAAACAAAGTGCCAGAAATCATCGTGGCGACCGGCCCGCTCTCGGGGCGGCGCTTCACGGTGCCGGCTGCCGGCGGACTACGACTCGGGAGATCCTCCTCGTGCGAGATATCCGTTGCAGACCCGGCTCTCTCGCGCAATCACTGCCTCTTCGAGTACCGCGACGGGGTGATATGGGTGACCGACCTCGCGAGCGTGAACGGGACGCTCGTGAACGACGTGCCGCTGGGAGCGGAGTCGCGCAAGCTCGTCGCCGGCGACGTGGTGTCGGCGGGCGACGTTCTGCTGCAGGTAGTCCTGCCCGGCGAATCTGTCGCGGATCCCACTCCTACGAACGTCGATCTGGGCCTGGGCAAGGACCATTCCGACTCGGGACAGCCCGGACGCAAGGGACCGGGCAGGGGGCTCTTGTGGGGGGCTGCCGCCGTGTCCGTTCTGGTCGCCGCCGCCCTGATGTTCACGGCTCCTGCGCCGGACGGCGCATCCTCCACCGTGGCCGCGATACAGAACGCGGCGGACGACACGATCATTTCCGTCTCCTTCGAGCGGGTCGACGCAACCACCGCCGGAATCTACCGCTATGCCCTCGACTACTCGGCCGATGGTTCGCTGCACGTAGAATACGCCGACGTGCCGAAGGAGAATCGCCACCTCTCCCGCACGGTCAAGCTCTCGCAGGGGGCGCGCAAGCGGCTGGCCGACATATTCGCGGGCGAGGCGCTCTACGCTCTGGAGCCAGAGTACGCCGGCACGGCGTCTGGCGTTCTCAAGAGCCGTCGTCTCAAGGTGGTTCGCGGCGGCAGGGTGTTCGAGATACTCGTCGAAAACACCGAGCCGCCGGAGGCGTTCCGTTCGGTGTGCGACCTCCTGGAGGCGTTCTCGAAGAACGAGCTTGGCGCATGGGCGCTGCAGTATTCCGCGGAGAAGCTCCAGGAAATGAGCGCGGAGGCCGTGCGCGCCGCCGACGCGAAGTGGGGCGAGCGCGACGTCCAGCACGGCAACATCGCGGCGGCGGTCAAGTCGTACGACGAGGCCATAGTCTACCTCGACACGGTGAACCCCAAGCCGTCCGGCTACGAAGAACTTCTGGCGAAGCGCCGTACCGCGGTTGAGGAGCTGGACCGCCGCTACCGCGACCAGCGCTTTCTCGTGGATCGCGCAGTCAATCTCGGCGACTGGACCGCAGCCCGCCGCGAACTCCGCATCCTGTGCGACATGGTGCCCGACGAGCGCGATCCGCGCCACGCAGAGGCTTCCGCCAAGCTTCTGGACGTCGAGAGCCGCCAGAAGAAGGGAGGTGCGAGATGAGAGTCTTTTCCTGTCTGGCAGTGTCCATGGCGGCCGCAGCCGTCATTGCGGCAAAGGCGCCGCCGAGCAGATTCGACGTCACGGTGCAGCCCGAGGGCGCGCAGGTGTTCATAGACGGGAAGCTCCGCGGCGCGGCCCCGCTTCAGCTGTTCGACGTCTCGGCCGGTCGTCATCTGGTGCATGTCCAGGCGCCGGGGCATTTGGCGGCGGACGAGTTCGTGACGATCAAGGACGGAGAGTTCGTACAGAAGAACTGGGCCCTCGTCCGGGAGAAGGCCCTGCTGCTGCTCCGGACGAATCCGGCGGGGGCGGAGGTGCGCTGCAACGGAGTGGCGCTTGGCGTCACGCCTCTTCTCTCGACGACGCTGAACGCCGGCGAGTCCTACACTTTCGAACTGCTGCTCAACGGATATCGCCCGAAGCGCATAGACGTCCGCATCGACTCCCGCGCCCCGATTGTCAGGGACGAGGAGCTCGTGCTCGACTCGGGCGTCGTCAAGTGCGTGACGGAGCCGTCGGGCGCCATGGTTCTCGTCAACGGCGTCGAGCGCGGCGTCACTCCGCTCGTCGCGGACAGGATTCCGAAGGGGCTTGCGATGATCACGTTCCGCCTTGCGGGCTACCGCGAAGAATCGCGCGAGCTGCGTCTGGCGGCCGGGGAAAGGCGCAATCTGGACATAAAGCTCGCCCCCAAGCCGGCTTCGCTCAAGGTGATATCCACTCCTGAGGGCGCGCGCGTGTTCGTGGACGGCAGCTACCAGGGCAAGACGCCTGTCACGGTGTCGTCCCTCAAGCCCGGCAAGCGCGAGCTCAAGCTGGAGCTTTCCGGCTATGCGACGGCAGTCAAGACCATCGACGCCGCAAACGGCGCGGATCTGACCGAGGTGGTGCCCATGGAGAGCGTTCAGGGCCGTCTCCAGGTGGTCACCATCCCTGGCGGAGCCAAGATATCCATCGACGGACACGCTGTCGGCACCACGAAGGCCCGGCCCGGCGCCAAGCGTTCCGATGTGCTGCTGCTGAACGACATTTCTGCGGGCGAACACTCCCTCGTCGCGCATCTCGACGGCTACCAGGACGTGTCGCGGCGCATAAAGGTCTCGCCAAAGCAGTCACTTGAGGTCAACATCCGCATGCCGCGAGTCTTTTCTCCCGACACTGAGGTTGAGACTACGCACGGCACGTATCGCGGAGTGCTCGTCTCGGCGTCGCCCGAGGGCCTCACTCTGGAAATCCGCCCGGGAATAACCCAGACGATTCCGCAGGGCGAGATACGCCGCAAGACTCCGCTGCAATGAAGAAGCGCATCGACGTTCTGCTTGCCGAGCGCGGCCTCGCGCCGTCGCGGACGGCCGCGCAGGCGCTCGTTCTCGGAGGCAAGGTGCGCGTCGGCGGGCAGGTCGTCGCCAAGGCCGGGTTTGCCGTGGACGCCTCCGCGGACATTTCGGTTGAAGCTCCATCGCGCTTCGTCTCGCGGGGCGGCGAGAAGCTGGAAGGGGCCTTCGCCGCCTTCCCGTCGTGGCGCGTGGATGGCCTTGTGTGCCTCGACGTGGGCAGCTCCACGGGAGGCTTTACGGACTGCCTTCTTCAGCACGGGGCGTGTTTTGTGATGGCAGTGGACGTCGGCACCAACCAGCTCGCATGGAAGCTCAGGTCGGACCCGCGCGTCTGGGTGCGCGAACAGTTCAACGCGCGCTATATGACATCCGCCGATCTTCCCCGCCGTCCAGAGCGCGCCGTCACGGACGTGAGCTTCATATCTCTCAAGCTGATTCTTCCGCCGATGGCGGAAGTTCTCCTGCCTGGCGGCGAGATCGTCTCGCTGGTGAAGCCCCAGTTCGAGGCCGGTCGGGGCCTGGCGCCGGGCGGAGTCGTAGAGGATCCGGCCGTTCGTTCCGCCGTGGTGGCGGACATCTCCGAGTTCGGCACTTCGACTCTTGGGCTCGAGCTGCTCGGCGTGGTCGAGTCCCCAGTGCGCGGAAAAGACAAGGGGAACATAGAATATCTTGCTCACTGGCGGAAAAGGGCCGTGTAGCCGCGTCCGCGCCATTAGAGGTTGGGAATTTCCCATTCCCCATGCACGCGAGTTTTTGATATACTCTCCGCATGGCGGCGCTTTGCCGCGCAGACCCTAGAACCAAAGGATATTCCATGAGCAGAAAAACACATTGCATGGCGGCGCTGGCCGCAGTCTCTCTTTTGTCTGTCGCGTTCGCGGCCGAGCCCACTCCGCTGGAGAGGAAGATAGCGGATGGCGGGCACAAGATAGTGAAGTCGGATTCGTGGGGCGGCGGCCATCGCATGATCTTCGAGTTCAACGGCCGCCGCGGGTGGATCGTGGAGCCGCAGGCCCCGGCGGAGCCACGCGCCGACAGGCCATGGGTGTGGACGATGCAGTGGATGGGCGCCTTCATCGCGCGTACCGGCGCGCCCGATCTGGTGAAGCTCGGATTCTTCCACGTCCATCTCGAGGCGTTCGACCGCCGTGCCGACGACGAAGGGCTCAAGGCTCTGGCGGAGTTCCAGGACTATCTTGTGAAGGAGCTTGGCTTTGCGCCCAAGGCGAAGCTCATCGGCATGAGCTGGGGAGGATTCTTCTCGGTGCGCTATGCGGCTAGATTCCCGGAGAAGGTCGAGAGCATCTACATCGACGCTCCGCTCATGAACTTCGATGGCTTTGCCTCCACCACCCCCCCGGACAAGCTGGCCGCGCGGATAGGTCCGTGGGCCAAGGCGCCTCCGGCGGACGGCTGCTGGTCCACCGACCCGCGCATGCCGGTGAATCTCGCGGAGCCAATAGCGAAGGCCGGCATCCCGATGATTCTCCTCTACGGCGGCGCGGACCAGACGTGCTTGCCCTCGAAGAACTGCGAGATGTTCATTCCGCGCTTCCAGGCGGCGGGCGGCAACATCAGAGTCAAGAAGCGTGCCTTTTACGGCCATCATCCGCACGGATTCGAGCACGAGGAGATAGGCGAGATTCTGAAATTCTTCGGTGCGTCGAAATGAAGAAGAGGACGATTGACGAGAAGAAGCTGGCCGCGCTCGTGCGCCAGCTGCTTGTGGAGCTGGGCGAGGATCCCGGCCGCGAGGGGCTCCTGAAGACGCCGGCGCGCGTCGCGAGGTCTCTGGCCTTCCTGACCAAGGGGTACGGCGAAACGCCGAGGAAGGCCGTAGGGTCCGCCGTCTTCGAAACGCGCACGGACGACATGGTGGTGCTGCGCGACATAGAGGTCTATTCGATGTGCGAGCATCATCTTCTGCCGTTCTACGGACGGTGCCATGTGGGGTACATAGCGCAGGGGAAGGTGCTTGGAGTGAGCAAGATAGCGCGAATCGTGGAGTGCTTCGCGCGAAGGCTCCAGATACAGGAGCGTCTGACGCAGGAGATAGCGCAGGCGATAATGTCCGCGACCGGCGCGGAAGGCGTGGGCGTGGTGATGGAGTGCAGGCATCTCTGCATGATGATGCGCGGGGTGGAGAAGCAGAACTCCGTGATGACGACGTCCGCCGTGCTCGGCTCGCTGCGCGAAGAGACGGCGGCGCGGCAGGAGTTCCTGTCGCTGGCGCTGCGCCGCCCGTGAGGACTGTCCCATGACGACCGTAACGAAGGAAGTCACTTTCGACGCCGCCCATCTGCTCACGGGGTACGAGGGGCTGTGCCGCAACCTCCACGGGCACACGTACCACATATTCGCCTCGGTCGCGGCCGAGCCGGACGAGCATGGGATGGTGGTGGACTTCAAGCGGCTCAAGGCTCTCGTGAAGAGCGAGATAACGGACAGGTTCGACCATGCCTTCATGTACGACGCCGGAAGCGACACGGAGCGCGAGCTGGCCGCGTTTCTTCAGGAGCGCGGGCTCAGGACGGTGGAGCTGCCGTTCAGCACGACGGCGGAGAACCTCGCGCGCTACTTCTTCGAGCGCCTCGCCGCTCACGTGCCCGTGTCGTCCGTGCGCGTCTTCGAGACGCCGACCTCCTGCGCGGAGTTCAGGGGAAACTGACGATGGCGAATGGGGAATTGAAGCTTGATCTGGGGGTGCTTGACGGGAAGCTGCGGGTGGCGATGCTTGACGTCGCCGCGCTTGCAAGAGGGGCTGGCGGCCGCGCGCTCATGGTCGGAGGGTCGGTGCGTGATCTCGTCTCGGGTGTCAAGGACGTCAAGGACGTTGATCTGGAGGTCTTCGGCGTCGCGCCGGAAGTTCTCGAGAGGACGATTGCGGCGAAGTATCCATTCGATCCATGCGGCGTCTCCTTCGGAGTCTTGAAGCTCCAAGGCCTGGACATCGACGTCTCCCTTCCTAGGCGCGAGACCAAGAGGGGAACGGGGCACAGGGGATTTCTGATAGATTCTGATCCGTCGCTTTCCGTGGCGGAGGCCGCGAGCAGGCGCGACTTCACGATCAACGCCATGTACTACGATCCGGTGGAGGAGCGTCTCGAGGACCCGTTCGGAGGTTTGGAGGATCTGCGCAGAAGGGTCTTGAGGCACGTCTCGGAGAAGTTCCAGGAGGATCCGCTCAGAGTCATGCGCGGCGTCCAGTTCGTGGCCAGATTCGATCTTGACGCGGCGCCGGAGACGGTTGAGGTGTGCAGGAAGATGACGATGGAGGGGCTTCCCGCCGAACGCATATTCGAGGAATGGTCGAAGCTGCTTCTCAAGGGCCGCATGATAGGCAAGGGGCTGGGATTCCTGCGCGCCACGGGGTGGGTGCGCTTCTTCCCGGAGCTCGAACGCCTGATCGGATGCAGGCAGGACCCTCACTGGCATCCGGAGGGGGACGTGTGGAACCACACGTGCATGTGCCTGGACGCGTTCGCGCGGAGGAGGATCGGCGATCCGCGCGAGGATCTCGTCGTGGGGCTTGCCGTCCTCTGCCACGATTTCGGCAAGCCAGCGACGTCGGCGTACGATCCGGTGAAGAAGCGCATACGCTCGCTGGGCCACGACGAGGCGGGCGTGGAGCCCACGCTTTCGTTTCTGCGCAGGCTGACGAACGAGGAGCGGATATTGAAGGAAGTGCCGCCGCTCGTGCGGTGCCACATGCGGCCTTTCGCGATGTGGAGGTCCAAGGTGGGCGACTCGGCGGTGCGGAGGCTGGCGGCGCACGTAGTGCGCATAGACAGGCTGATACGCGTGGCCAGGGCCGACGACGAGGGGCGCCCGCCGGAATGCGCGGGAGGCACCTCGGCCGGCGAGGACCTTGCGTGGCTCGAGGCCGCCGCCGCACGCCTCAAGATCGCGGATTCGGCGCCGAGGCCGATACTGATGGGACGCGACCTGATCGCCATGGGGCTAAAGCCGTCGGAGCAGTTCGGCAAGTGGCTTTCCTCATGCTACGAGGCGCAGCTCGACGGCGCGTTCTCCGATCGCGACGGCGCGATCGCCTACTTCAAGAAGATGACGGCAGATTGAGAGTCGGCGGCATTCCGCCGGAAAAACAGGAGCAGAAAATGAAGACAGCGATAGTGGGCGCCGCAGGGCGCATGGGAAAGATGCTTGTGAAGCTCGGCGAGGCGGATCCCGGAATAGAG
>Ga0310696_10003597_pt1 | contig 19283 bp, 14 predicted proteins | sample AusTroGonzalo_MG_4_FD_203885 | JGI IMG/M metagenome (GOLD analysis project Ga0310696, IMG submission 203885) | Bovine rumen microbial communities from tropical cattle in Woodstock, Queensland, Australia - Gonzalo_02 (v2) (version 2) | ecosystem: Host-associated > Mammals > Digestive system >... | reverse complement strand
CTGGAGAAATGGCATACCGATAGAAACAACAGGCAAAAGGGAGTTGACTGGCAGTTTACAAATGAAGAGGCAAGGGTCAAGCTAAAACATCTGTACCCTTTACTCAACTTTTAGGCTTTACAGACTACTAGTTTCAGGGTTTTACTACTGCTGGGCGTCGAAAGTGATGCCTTTGCGGATTTTGGACAACATCTGCGGGGTGATGCTGAGGAAAGAGGAGATATTGCTGAATTTCTGTTCCATCATCGGTCTTTGATTGAGAAAGCGGATAGCCCAGATAGCCAATGTGCATTCATCTACAGCCCCTTTTTGCTATGCGGCATAATTATTTAAGTATTGTCATCGCCCATTCGGGGATGTCATCGGTATATTGCTTGAAGAGCTGACCGTCGGTCATGCGGAACAGCAAGCGAGCGTCAGCATCGTCGATGGAGTTATCGTAGATGTAGATGCGGTCGGCAAGAGTGGCGCAACGCTTGCAGTTGAGGATGGATTTGTAGTAGCGGGAAATTACTTTCGTGATAGGAACATCGTGGCCGCCCTTCATCACGCGACGGGCAATGCGCGAGGCATTGATGGACGGGTGGCTGGTGGCTACGAAAAAGATGCGGATGAAATAGCCTGCATCATGGGCGCGACCGATGAAATCGACCTTGCCGTCAGAAGAAAGGACGGTCTCGAAAATGAGGCTCTAGCATCCTCCAGCCACTCGTGACGAAGAATCTTCGATGTGATGGTCGTCTTGCCCGATCCGTTTGGCCCGGCAATGACGATGAGGACAGGCTTATGACTTTCGGCTACCATGTGGCTGTGATTTTTGCGGCATCCTGTTTCAGTTGGCTGAAGAAACGAGCCGTGGATTCTTGGTTGGTACGACGCGCCTCTTCTGCGGCCTCGTGCATCAACATGGCAAGCACCTCGTCGGAAGGTTCATCGAGGCTCGTCAACCGATAGTTATCGATGGTCTGTGGTTTCATACGTTACTTGTTTATCTGTTTTCGGGGGCAAATATACGACTTTTCTTTTAAGCCCCGTCGCCTTGCTCCACATTTTTAATATATATTAGGCGAATATGTATGAAATGTTGTCTCACTAGTGAGACACGTCAGAACCCTTAAGGGTTCCCCCTCTAACCGTTAAGGGTTCAAGCTCCAACCCTTAACGGTTCCCGTATACCTCCCTTTATATTATTCAATTTTTGAATACTAGTTTCTGAAAAAAGGTCACTTGTCTACCTGACATGACTAAACGTACTGATAACAAACAAGATAACTTGGTAGACCGTTTTTGTCAGAAAGTAGATGATATGGACTACTTCGTGCATAAAAATGACAAAAAACGTCAATAACCCTTGACCGTTCCTTGTCATTTTTATGCATGAAGAGCCTGTTTTTTTACCTCTAAATTGTCAGGATACTACCGAATGACTTTCGTGAAGACGGGAGTTTCGCCGTTGGCGACGAGGACATAGATTTGAAGTTCGCCAGCGGGCGGCATCTTGGACTTCTCGTCATCGGAGAGGTCGGGACGAGGCTCGCGGGGCAGGTCTACGGCGGTGAAGAAGTACTCTGTGCCGTCGGGGAGGTTGCGGGAAGCTACGGTTGTAGCCTGGGCGTGAATCATGGGATAGTCGCCCACGGCAGCATCGAAGATGGCTGCTTCCTCTTCGCTTACGGCGTGTTGCTCGGGGAAGTCTTCCGGCTGGAAGAAGTCACCTTCGAGGAAACCATTGGCCTTCAGGAACTGGTCAACTTCCTTGGAGACGGCTGCCATACGGGCGGCACGGACGCCGTAGCCGGGAAGAATCGTTGCCTTAGGCTGACTGGCGACCAAGTCCTTCGTGCTGGACTCTAACCCGCCACTGCCGAAGGTGCAGAAGGGGACGATTTGCTTGCCACTCAAATCTGTCTGGGCGAGGAAAGCGGCCACGGGTGGTGCGTAGGTGCCGAACCACACAGGGTAGCCAAGGAAGATGATGTCGTACTTGGAGAGGTCGGTGGCAACGGGTTGAATCTCTGGCTTAATGCCCTGCTCGCGCTCCTGCATACAGCGTTCGATGGTGGCCTGGAAATCGCCGTCGTAGGGTCGGAGAGGGATGATTTCCTCGACGTCGGCCTTGAGACGGTTGGCGATTTCTTGCGCAACCATCTTTGTGTTCGATGTCTGGGAATAGTAGAGGACCAGCACTTTCGGTGTCTCTTTCTTCTGGCCGCATGAGACGAGGGTCAGCGCGGTGGCCACGAAGGCCAGCATCAGGTTCGGTGTCTTCATATAGGGTGGTAAATAATTAAAACCTTAAAGGTTACGGCCGTGGCAGTTCTTGAACTTCTTGCCGCTACCGCAGGGACATGGGTCGTTGCGACCGGGCAGCTTCTCGGCCGTGTAGGGCGTGCGGGGTTGCCGTGCACGGGTATCCTGTGCGGCTGCTGCCTGCTGGGCGGGGTCGTTGAGGTCGGCGGGAGTACCTGCTGCACCAGATCCAGCGTAGTCAGGACGTTCGTAGCGCGGTGCTGCGGTGGTGCCACCACGGCTTGTCTGGTACTGGGCACGCTGGGCAGCAGCGGCACGAGCCTGGCGACGGGCTTCCTGTTCGGCGGCACGCTGTTGGGCGTCGTCGGGAGCCTGAGTCTGCTGTTCGGGCACGGTGCCGCGCATGAGGATACTGATAGTCTGGTTGTTAATCTTGTTGACCATCTTGTCGAAGAGCTGCACGGACTCCAGCTTGAAGATGAGCAGCGGGTCTTTCTGCTCGTAGCTGGCGTTCTGCACCGAATGCTTCAGTTCGTCGAGTTCGCGCAAGTTCTCCTTCCAGGCCTCGTCGATGACGTGGAGCATGATGGCCTTCTCGAAGGCAGTGACGAGGGCACGCCCCTCGCTGGCACAAGTCTCGCGGAGGCTGACACCACCGATGTTATATACGCGGCGGCCGTCGAGAATGGGTACCATGACGGGACGCTCGGCCCACTGTTCGCCGTTGGGGCCGTCGAAGATGGGCTTGAAGACTTTGAAGACGTCGGCGGCGATGCGGTCGGTCTTTTGCTGGAAGCGGGCGAGGACGGCCTGGTAGGCTTTCTCCTCGAGGTCGGAGCGCTTCATATCTACGAGGTCGCTCTCGGTGAAGGGCACTTCCATGGCGAAGAGTTCGATGAACTGCTCCTTCATCTGAGTGTGCTCAGCGCAGTTCTCGATGATGCTGCACACGCGGTCGTAGAGCATATCGGCAATGTCCATGCCCAGACGTTCGCCCATGAGGGCGTGGCGACGCTTCTCGTAGACGACGGTACGCTGCTTGTTCATCACGTCGTCGTATTCGAGCAGACGCTTACGGACACCGAAGTGGTTCTCCTCGACCTTCTTCTGGGCGCGCTCGATGGAGTTGTTAATCATCGGGTGCTCAATCATCTCACCATCCTCGAAACCGAGTTTGTCCATCACCTTGGCGATGCGTTCGGAGGCGAAGAGGCGCATGAGCTTGTCCTCCAACGAAACGAAGAATACGCTGGAACCCGGATCACCCTGTCGGCCGGAACGTCCGCGCAACTGGCGATCCACGCGACGGCTCTCGTGACGTTCAGTACCGATAATGGCGAGACCTCCGGCTTCCTTCACCTCGGGAGACAGCTTGATATCGGTACCACGACCTGCCATGTTCGTTGCGATGGTGACAGCACCGAGGCCGTTGGTGCTTTGACCGGCGAGGGCTACGATATCAGCTTCCTTCTGGTGGAGCTTGGCGTTGAGCACCTGATGAGGAATCTTTCGCAGCGAAAGCATACGGGAAAGCAACTCGGAGATTTCGACGGAGGTCGTACCGACGAGGGTAGGACGGCCGGCATTGCGCATCTTCTCGATTTCGGCGATGACTGCATTGTACTTCTCGCGCTGGGTCTTATAGACGCGGTCGTTCATGTCGTTGCGGATAACGGGACGGTTGGTCGGAATCTCCACGACATCGAGTTTATAGATGTCCCAGAACTCGCCAGCCTCGGTGACGGCGGTACCCGTCATACCGGCGAGTTTGTGGTACATACGGAAATAGTTCTGTAGGGTAATGGTGGCGAAAGTCTGCGTGGCGGCCTGAACTTTCACATGCTCCTTTGCCTCGACGGCCTGGTGCAGTCCGTCGCTCCAACGGCGACCTTCCATGACACGGCCTGTCTGTTCATCGACAATCTTGATTTCGCCATCGACAATGATATACTCCTCATTGAGGTTGAACATAGCGTAGGCCTTCAGCAGTTGCTGGATGGTGTGAACGCGCTCGCTCTTGACGGCATAGTCGGTGTAGAGCTGATCCTTCTTCTGCACGCGTTCCTCGTCGGAGAGAGAGGCATCGCCCTCGAGGGCAGACATCTGAGTAGCTATGTCGGGCAGTACGAAGAGGTCGTCGTCGTTAACCTGCTTGGCCAGCCACTGGTTACCCTTGTCAGTGAGGTCGGCACTGTTCATCTTCTCCTCGATGACGAAGTACAGCGGTTCGACGGCCTCGGGCATACGTTTGTTGTTGTTCTCCATGTAGATTTCCTCGGTGGCCAGCATCCCGCTCTTGATACCAGGCTCGGAGAGGAACTTGATGAGGGGTTTGTTCTTCGGCAACGCCTTGTAGGAACGGAAGAGAGAAAGGAAACCGGCCTCGGTCTTGGCCTTGTCGTTCTCGGCCTGACCCTCGGCAATGAGCTTCTTGGCCTCGGCGAGGTACTGTGTGGCGAGCTGACGCTGTACGCCCACAAGTTTCTCAACCAGCGGCTGGTACTCCTCAAACATCTGGTCATCGCCCTTGGGTACGGGACCGCTGATAATAAGAGGTGTACGGGCATCGTCGATGAGCACGGAGTCTACCTCGTCGACGATGGCGTAGTTGTGGGAACGTTGTACGAGGTCCTCGGGCGAGGTTGCCATGTTGTCGCGCAGGTAGTCGAAGCCGAATTCGTTGTTTGTACCGAAAGTGATGTCGGCCTGATAAGCGCGGCGACGGGCTTCACTGTTGGGCTGGTGTTTGTCGATGCAATCGACCGAGAGGCCGTGGAACATATAGAGCGGACCCATCCATTCGGAGTCACGCTTGGCCAGGTAGTCGTTGACGGTGACGACGTGTACGCCATTGCCTGTCAGGGCGTTGAGGAAGACTGGGAGGGTAGCCACGAGGGTTTTACCTTCACCTGTCGCCATCTCGGCAATCTTGCCCTGATGGAGCACGGTACCGCCGAAGAGCTGCACGTCGTAGTGAATCATGTTCCAGATGGTCTCGTTGCCGCCGGCGACCCAGTGATTGTGGTAGATGGCCTTGTCGCCTTCGATGTCTACGAAGTCGTGGCGGGCTGCAAGTTCACGGTCGAAGTCGGTAGCGGTGACTTCCACGTTCTCATTGTTGGTGAGGCGTTCAGCCGTAGACTTCACGATGGCAAAGGCCACGGGGCGAATCTCGTCGAGCACTTTCTCGTAGACTTCGAGGACGTCCTTCTCTAACTTGTCGATTTTCTCGAAGATGGGTTTACGTTCCTCGATGGGTGTCTTTTCGATGGTGGCTTTCAGCTCATCAATCTGAGCACGGAGGGGCTTGCCGGCCTCGCGAATCTGTGCCTGTAGTTCTTTCGTGCGAGCACGCAGGGCATCGTTCGAAAGAGCCTGTATCTCAGGATAGACCTTCAGCACCTCGTCCACGAGGGGCTGGATTTGTTTCATATCGCGGTCACTCTTGTTTCCAAAGAGCTTGCGCAGGAGTTTCATGAATTCCATATAGAGTGTTTTTGTTTTATTATAGAAGAGTTTAGGAGGGTCTAAGATTACCTAAGATTGCTTAGGAAAACCTTGGAAGACTTAGGATAGCCTAGATTATTTCATTTCAGCACCAATGGCATTTCGCGGCTGCCATTGGGAGCACGAATGCGCAGACAACGCGCCAAAGTAGGAGCCACGACAGCTGTGGATATAGGGGTGGCAATCCGTTCGCTGCTGACATCTGTTCCCATGAAGAACAGCGGGTAGGAGATATAAGGCTCTCCCTGATTGACGTATTCCGTGTTCTGCTCACTGATAATGCGCCAACCGGGGTTCACGTCCACGATGATGTCGCCAGAACGGGAACTGTTCCAGCCTGAGCGAACACGGTCTAATCCCTTGACCCAAGCTCCGAGTGCAAGACGCTGGGAGGTGAAGACGTCCCGAACACCATCCATCTGCGAGAGAAATTCTTCGGCACGTGCCAGCACGTCATTCAGGTTCAGTTGCTTCTGCTCTATGAGCTTATGATTGAGATAAATCTGTTGGTTGAAAGTTCCTTCCACGAACTGAGCCTTTCCGTAGAGCACGGTGAGGTACATGTTGAGCAACATCGAAGCTCGTTGCATGGAGAAGTTTCCTGAAGGGATATGGTTGCCTGAGAAGTCGATGTCGTCGGCATCGCTGTCTGCATATCCCGTAGACGAAACGACATACAGGACATGTTCCCTGCCGACGACCTGTTCCACACTGGAGAAGATGTGTGACAAGGCGCGATCCAGACGGACATACGTATCCTGAAGTTCTGAGGGGCTGCGGAACACACTCTGGTGTCCGTAGTTACCAGCATAAAGTCCTATATTCAACAGGTCGGGCAGTGCGTCGCCACCAATACCAGACATGGAGAGGCAACGGTCAACGAACAAAGCCACTTCCTCGTTCACCAAGGCTGAGGCTTTCAGTTGGAGATAGCGCCGGTCGCCTGTAAAAGTGTGATTGAAATCACGTCCTTTGGCATCCGAGGCACTCTGATAGTAATGAAAGGATTGCAAGGCACCGTCATAGACCGGAGTCCATGACAGCTTGGAGATACGTTGGGCGAGGGGAGACTCGCGCTCGTAGACCTTTGCCCAATAGGGATATTCGCCATAGTAAGAAGTCCCGCACCAGGCACCCGTCAGGTCGTTGATCCATAAAGCGCCGTTCCCTACATGGCCGGCAAGCAATATTGCCATATCCCGCTCTGGGCAGATGCTATAGATGACGGAACGTCCGCCCGTTGCCATAGACAACTCATCGGCCAAGGTGGTGGTCAGCAGATGACGAGGAGAAGACTTTTCGGTGGTTTCTTGTCCTGCGAAAGCGGGGTCGTCTACACAATAAACGGGTTGCAGATTCTGACGGGACAACCAATTCATGGAAGGTATTCCGTTGTCGTAAGGAATGGCTCCCGTGGACAAACAGGCTGCGGCAGAAGCACGGTCGGCTCCACGGAAGGGCTGCTGGACATCCGCATAGTACTTTGCATCCTTCATGAGGCGTTTCAGACCGCTTTCCGTATATAAGGGAGCGAAAGACTCCATGTAGTCCGTTCGCAACTGGTCAATCAAGATGTTTACCACTAAGCGGGGAAGCTCAGGTGCTGATTGTGCCTCAATATTCATCGTGGCCATCAAGGCCAGAAGGCTGGTCAGCAGGCGGGTCGTGTTGAAGGGCGTTCCTTGTCTCATGTTGTTCTGTAAACGAGCAGATGTACCACAGCCCGACTCAGCAAAAGAAGTGCCACGGGGAGTATCAGCTCACTGAAATCTTGAGGGATGATGAAATAGAAGGCTATGAAAGCAAGCAGGAAGGGTGCAGCTAAAGCGTGATAAATACAGCGCTTATGATGACGGTCGGACTGCACTACAGAATAAATGAAGAGCAGAGGGATGGGATTTAGTACCCAAACCTGCCAATTTGTCGCAACACCCGGATGAGTGGAGAATAAAGCCATGAAGCATAAAAGGAGACCTGCCAAGCCTTGCAGGGATATCAGGAAAACATCAACAGACCAAATAATCCGTTTCTGCTTCAGCTCAAAAGCCATTATGCACAGCCCCAAGACTAACATTCCCCATCCCAAAGCTTGAGGACTCAAGGGGAGTGAGGGAATCTTTTCTGCTGCACGAAGTTGACGTTGTTCGTCTTCTGGCAGAAGAATACGGCGTGTGAGGACGAGATTCCGATAGCGATTGTGCCCGGCATCAATCACCGCGCTATCCATATACCACATGAGGTAAGTCGGAGCAAACATCTCGTCGCGTTCAGAAATAAGGGTGTCGACCTCCGAACCGAGCAGGAGATCGTTGCCTTCTTGTGCCCAGAGGTGGTTGGCCGTGAACTGATGCAAGATGGTCCTGAACGTATTTCTCGGTGCCCGGACAGGATAGAGGACTTGTCCCCTGATACATGATTCAATCTTGTCTCTTGCTCGGGTCGTACAATTGTTGCGAAAGATGTTGTAGCGATAAACCCTGTTCTCAGGCTTGCTCTCCAATTCCAATTCTGCACTCAGACGGGCGGCTTCATAAGGCGTAAGGTCCAAGACCTGCTCCGTCACGGAAGAGCCACGGTTATAATAGAAGTTCAAGAAATAATAAAGAGGTTCGCGCGCGAGAATATAGTCACATTCACCCAAAGTGAAACGCCAGGTGAAGTGAGGTGCCGTGAAATCAAAGGTGCCATAATTATAGACCACTCCCAATGAATCTTGCTGGTTGCTAACACGGATGGCAGTGTGGCCATAGAGCTCATAGGTTTCTTGTCCGGGCGAGCAGGTCAGCAGGCTAATGGTGATGGTGGAATCTATAGCCTCTTCAACGGTTGTACTATCAGCAGGAATCTCCCCCTTCTGCTCTTGAGCTTGAATCGGCAAAAGCGAAAAAAGGAGTGCTAAAAGTCCTATTAAAATAGAATTATGTCTCATAAACGGGCGCAAAGGTACACATTTAATTTTATTTTTGCTTCTTCCTTCTTCCATTTTTTCAATTTTATGTACCTTTGCGCCCGCAAATGAACCTAATTTTCGATATAGGCAACACTGTCAGCAAGTTTTTTCTGTTTGACGGCGATCATTTAAAGCATCATGGGAAGCTCCCGGGACACTCTTTGGAAGGTCTGTCTCAGGTACTTCGCTATGGTGTGGAGGGTGGTGATGTTGCTGCGATAACACCAGACGCTGCCATCATCAGTTCTGTGGTTGATCTGCCAGATGAAGCAGAGAAGAACTTGCGGCAACTTCCTTGTCCTGTTTGGCGTTTCTCTTCGGAGACTCCTATCCCTCTTCGGAATTGTTATCGTACCCCCAAGACGTTGGGGACGGACAGGATAGCTGCTGCCGTGGGTGCTTGGGTGCAACATCCTGGATTTCCTATGCTCATCATCGATGCGGGCAGTTGCATTACCTTTGATTTCGTTACACCTGAAGGGGCATTCCTTGGAGGAAATATTGCACCAGGCCTACATGCCCGTCTGAGATGTATTGATGACTACTTCCCGCGCTTGCCGTTGGTGGAGTCTGAAGGACCGACGCCAGAGCTTGGCTACGACACTGAGACCGCCATCCGTTCGGGAGTAATTGAAGGCATGAAGCATGAAATTGAAGGCTATATCCACCATTTTAAGGCTAAATATCCTGAACTTTTGGTTTTTTTAACGGGCGGAGACGAATTAAATTTTGTCAGCACGATAAAAAGTGCCATCTTTGCAGACCAATTTCTCGTGCCGCGTGGTCTGAACCATATCCTGAACCACAACAGAGCGTCAAAATCAAAGCAAAAATGAATTTAAAATACAGTATTTTATCTGTCATCACGTTCCTTTTCCTGTCCATTCAGCCTCTTTCTGCCCAGACCAACGGGTCAAACTCTCCGTATTCTCGTTTCGGTCTGGGTTTGCCGAATGAACAATCACAGGGCTTTAACCGTTCCATGGGAGGCGTTGCTCAAGGATTACGCAACGGCAAGCGCGTGAATATGTTGAATCCTGCCAGCCTTTCGGCTATTGATTCCCTCACTTTCCTTTTCGATGTGGGTATGGGTTTGCAGTATTCCCGTTTGTCTATGGGGGGTAATCGCCAGAATGTCAATAATACATCGTTCGATTATGTAAATACAGCCTTTCGCTTGTTGCCTGGTCTTGGCATGGGCATAGGTTTTGTGCCTTACACGAGTATCGGCTATACGTTTTCTCAAGATCATCCCGTATTGAAGGATGCAATGTTAAATCAGACCGTCACTCAGACTCTTTTTTATGAGGGTGATGGCGGATTGCACCAGTTTTATGTGGGAGCGGGTTGGAATCCGTTTGGAAACTTGTCCGTGGGACTTAACTTGAGCTATCTTTGGGGAAGCATCAACAATACGGTCTCACAGACGTTCTATGTTAACGGTTCTTCTAATTCTTCTGATTTTATAAACCCGAATACCAAGTACTCGGCAGACCTGAAAACATGGAAAGCAGACATCGGGCTACAATATATCCTCACGCTGGATAAAGAAAACGAGTTGACGTTGGGAGCTACAGTAGGCATCGGACATAAGATCGGCAGTGAAGCATCTGTGTTGCGTGATGACACCACACTGAGCACAAATAAAGCTTTCCAGTTGCCCATGACCTATAGCATCGGTGCCGCTTGGAAGCATAACCGGAAACTTACTCTGGCCGCAGATTTTACTTTGGAAAAGTGGGGAGACTGTGTAACACCAAAGATTGCTACTATTGACAGCATGACTGTTTATAAAGCTTCAAAAGGAACCTACTCCGACCGATTTAAGGTTAACATCGGAGCTGAATATGTGCCTGCAGAATACGACCGTGGTTATTTCCATCGTGTGAACTACAGATTCGGAGCTTATTATGCATCGCCCCATTTGAAAATCAATGGAATGGATGGGCCTCGTGAATATGGATTGACAGCAGGCTTGGGTCTGCCAATCACTAATCGTTGGAATGGTGGTTCTTTGGTGAATATTGGTTTCCAATGGACACGGCGCGATCCGAGTTCTTCTTCTTTGGTCACGGAGAACATCTTCCGCATCAATATAGGCTTGACCTTCAATGAGCCTTGGTTTATCAAGTGGAAGTTCAAGTAACGGGAAGATGCTTCCATTGCGTTTCATAGGACGACTGGTTTCGGGCTTCTTCATCGTCGTAGCGGCGGTGGGTTTCTTGTCGTGCGACAACACACACGAACATATTGCCCCAGCCGTCAATCCCGAGGACTCGTTGCCATTTATGACCTCTCACGGAATCTCAAACCTCATTTCGGATTCCGGTGTTATCAGCTACAAGATTGTGGCGGAAGACTGGGATATCTATACCACCCAACCTCAGAAATGGACGTTCCTGAAAGGACTCTTTCTTGAGAAATTCGACACGACCTTCCATGTCGAATGGCATGTGCAGTCAGACACTGCCTACTGCCACGACAACCGTCTGTGGGAATTGCGCGGGCGTGTCGTCATCCTGAATCGGGAAGGTACGCTTTTTCGTTCCGAGGAACTTTTCTGGGATATGAATGAACATAAGATGTGGAGCAATCTCTTCATGCGGATAACCAAGCCCGACAGTGAACAACAGCTTGAGGGCAACCGATTCCGTTCGAACGAGGAGATGACCGATTATCATATCACCTATTCTTCGGGCTTTACGCCTGTGTCTGAGTCAACACCATCGAAAGAACCGGAATCAGTTACAGCGGATGCTCAGTCTCATGATTCCATAGTCGTCCGAACTCCAAACAAACCGATTCCATCTTCTGTACAAAGGCAATGACAACACTTATCATACACATTATTATCGCGCTGGCATTTTCGGCCTTCTTCTCGGGCATGGAGATTGCTTTCGTGTCAAGTAACAAGCTGCGGTTCGAGATGGAACGTGCTCAAAGCAGTCTCAGTGCCCGCTTGGCATCGACGTTCTATGAACATCCCAATAGCTTCATTGCGACCCTGCTTGTGGGGAATAATATTGCGTTAGTTGTCTATGGCATTCTCATCGCACGCTTGCTCGGACCATCAGTAGTCCAGCCAATGGGTATTCAGAATGAGTGGGTTGCGTTGCTCGTTCAGACAATTATTTCTACTCTAATAGTCCTTGTGACGGGGGAATTCATTCCCAAGACGCTGTTCAAGCTGAATCCCAATCGAACGCTGACTTTCTTCGCACCTCTCGCGTACCTCTTTTATATATTGCTCTATCCGATTTCGAAGTTTACGAGTGGCCTTTCCAAATTGCTATTGAGGATCTTTGGCCTGAAAATCGCACAGCACGATTCCGACTCGGCATTCACAAAGGTAGACCTCGACTTTCTCATACAGTCTACAATTGACCAGACCGATAACGAAGAGGAAATAGAGGACGAAGTAAAAATCTTCCAGAATGCTTTGGATTTCAGTAATTGTCGGGTACGCGACTGCATCGTTCCCCGAACGGAAATCGTGGCGGTTGACGTCACTGAAAGCTTAGAGCAACTGAAAGCCAAATTCATAGAGAGCGGATGTTCGAAAATCATTGTCTATGACGATGATATAGACAACGTTCTGGGTTTCATCCATTCTTCCGAAATGTTCCATTTGAAGGCTGGTGACAGTTGGAAGGAGCATATCCGTGAGGTGCCAATCGTCCCTGAGAGCATGAACGCGCAAAAGCTGATGCAGACATTGATGCAGCAGAAGATTTCGCTGGCCGTAGTGGTTGACGAGTTCGGAGGTACCAGTGGAATATGTACTCTTGAGGACCTCGTTGAGGAAATATTCGGCGACATCGAAGACGAGCATGACCAACAGTCTTATGTGGCAAAACAATTGCAGAGTGGGGAATATGAACTTTCAGGACGTCTGGAGGTCGAGAAGGCCAATGAACTCCTGAACCTGAACCTTCCTGAGAGCGATGAATACCTTACCGTCGGCGGTCTCATTTTGCATGAAGTGCAACGCTTCCCGAAACTGAATGAAGTCGTTCGTTTCGGACGCTTTGAAATTAAGGTTATTAAGAACACAAGTACCAAAATAGAGCTTGTTCGGCTTCGGATTTTGGGCGAATAACCCCTTTTTTGCTTTCTTGGAGCCCTATTTCTGCAAAAATCTTTTGAAACACGTGGCAGTTTGACAAATTCTTTGTACCTTCGTGCGCTTTTTTGAGTAATAAGTAAATCAAAAACATAAAAAGTACCAATTATGGCAGCATTACAATCAATTAGAAGCAAGGGCGCCATCCTTCTCCTTGTGGTAGGTCTGGCCTTGTTTGCTTTCATTGCCGAAGAAGTCGTCCGCGCTCTCTCCTCTTCAAGGACTGAGAGCCGCCAGAAAGTTGGCGAAGTCTATGGCAACAGTATCAACATTCAGGAGTTCAACGAACTTGTAGACGAGTACACAAGTGTCGTGAAGCTCACTTCTGGACTTGACAACCTCACCGAGGAACAGAGCCAGTCCATCCGTGATCAGGTGTGGCAGACCTTCGTTCAGAATCAGCTTATCCAGCATGAGGCAGAAGCCTTGGGACTGGTAGTTACAGATGCTGAAGTACAGGAAATCATCAATACGGGACAAAGTCCTTACCTGTCTCAGACCCCCTTCAGCAACCCTCAGACGGGTGCTTTCGACGTTCAGGTTCTGAACCAGTTCCTTACGAACTATCAGGCCATGAAGGGTCAGCCTAACCAGCCTGCAGAAGCTGTAGACTACTACAATCAGATTTACAACTACTGGAAGTTCATCGAGAAGAACATCCGTCAGAACCAGCTTTCTCAGAAGTACTACAACTTGTTGACGAAGAGCTTCATTTCCAATCCTGTCAGCACGCAGAACTACTTCGATGCCAGTCACAACGAGAAGGATATTCTGTTGACCGCAGTACCTTACAGCAGCGTTAAGGACGATGAAGTGAAGGTCGAAGACAAGGAACTCAGGGGCAAGTATGAGGAGTTGAAGGATCGTTTCCGTCTGGACGAACCCACCCGCGATATCAAGTACATCGATGTTGTAATCACAGCCAGCAAGGCAGACCGTGAGCAAATCGACGGCGAGATGACCGAGGTGGCTGCTCAGATGCAGGCCGAGGGTGCTGATCTCGCAACCATCGTCCGTAAGAGCGGTAGCACAATTTCCTACCAGGCTCTGCCCGTTCGTCGTTCAGCTCTTCCTGCTGACATTGCCGGACAGCTCGACTCATTGCAGGCTGGTAGCCAGAAAGGTCCCTTCTTCAGCGCTACGGACAATACTCAGAACATCGTTCGTCTGGTTTCCAAGACAACGCTTCCTGACTCTGTGCAGTTCCGTCAGATTGGCATTGCCGGAATCGATGAGGCTGCCCAGAAGACCGCAGACAGCATCATGAATGTTTTGAACGCTGGCTTTCCTTTCGATAGCATCGCCAAGAAGTTTAATCAGACCGGCGAAGAGAACTGGATTACTTCTGCTCAGTACGAGGGTGCTACCCTTGACGATGCCAACACACAGCTCATCAATGCTATTAGCACGCAGGCTGTCGGTACGACTCAGCAGATTAAGCTCCCCACAGCAATCGTAATCGCCCGTGTCACCGACCGTCGCAACATGGTCGAGAAGTATCAGGTTGCTATTGTCAAGCGTCCTTATGACTTCTCCAACAACACTTATAACAAGACCTACAACGACTTCTCTCAGTTCGTAGCTTCCAATAAGACCCCCGAGGAAATCGAAGCCAATGCCATGAAGGCAGGCTACATGGTGCAGCAACGCAAGGGAATGTATCCCAACGAACACAATGTAGCTGGCATCAGCTCCACCCGTGACGCTCTCCGCTGGGTATTCAACGAGGATACGGAGGTTGGTGAGATCTCCGAGATCTATGCTTGCGGCAACAACGACCACCTGCTGGTTGTCATCCTCGATGGCAAGAATGACGGCAAATTCCGTTCGTTGGAGTCCGTCAAGGATATGATTCAAGACGAAGTTCTTCGCGATAAGAAGGCCGCTCTCATTCAGGAGCGTCTGGCTTCTGCCAACGACCTGAAAGCTGCTGCAAAGGTTGCTGGTGCTATGGCTGTTGACACAATCAAGCACGTAACATTCGGCTCTCCCGTCTTCGTCAGTGGCGTAGGTGGTAGCGAGTTCGGCTTGGCTGGTGCAGTAGCCAAGGCTTCCAAAGATCAGTTTGTGAAAGGTGTCAAGGGTCAGTCAGCCGTCTATTCTTTCCAGGTTTCTGCGGATAAGAAGGGTTCAGCCAAACTTGACGATGCCGCCAAGCAGCAGGCCGAGTCTCAGCTCACCAATAGCCAGCTTCGTGCAGCTTCCCGCTACATGCAGGAACTCTATGAGCGCGCTGATGTGCGAGACAATCGCTACATTTTCTATTAAGTCACAGAAAACGCGCCTCGCGTGCGTAAAATAAAGCAAGGTGTTTCCCCGGTTCTGTCAAAAAGAGCCGGGGAGACTTGTTTTTCGGGGACTTTGACGTTAAAAAAGTTAAAACTTTATTCAAATACTTTCGCGGAATCATAGAATGCTATATCTTTGCAGTTGCAAACTGAAGATAGCAAAATCACCTACTGATATGAACACCAACTTAATCCTGAAACGTCCTGTTCACATGGCTCTCGAATCGCGTCGGGAGAAAGAAGCTGTGCGGCGTCTGCTTACATTTGAGCGTTTTGCTCGCGACAATCAACTTTGGGAGGAATTGCTCACCTGCTATATCCCCGAAGCTACGGTGCATGCTTCTTGGTTTGAAGGCAACATCCGCGAGTTCGTTGATGCCTTGGCTGCTCGCACCGACCATATTCCGTACCATATCCATGCTTGTCTTGTATGGACACACGGCAATCGGGCTGTAGCCATCGTGGAGACGACTTTCCCCGTTAAGACTGAGATTGCAGGAACGACTTTCAATCAGACGGGTGACTCGCAGTACATCTATCGTCTTGTCCGCATCAATGGCGAGTGGTACGTCGAGAAATGCAACACCATCCTCGAGGAACTGCCGGGAAAGAGCCGTCCGGAATACCTCACGAAGCTCTATGAGGAAGCCGACCAATGGCTCCAGAAAGGATAAAAACTAAAACGAACATATAGGGATTGCAGGAACTCTTTCGGTTCCTGCAATTGCTTTAAGGTACTATTGGTTCATTGTCTGTATGAAGAAGACGGCATTCTTGCTACTATTATTTGCCTTGGCGGCCTGCACCTCCCCGTCGCATGATTCGGACGTTGACTTCTATGTCGATTTCCTCTACCAAAACCTTTCGTTGCCCGATAGCGTGGACTATTCTCGGGACTACTATGCCGATCAAGTCCGGTTGGCCTTGCAGGCTCGCGCTGAGATGCCTTGGGGCCTTCGTGTGCCAGAACGCGAGTTCCGCCATTTCGTCCTTCCGCCGCGTGTCAACAACGAGGACCTGGACACTTGTAGGGCCGTCTTCTTCCGCGAGTTGAAGCCACGACTCGAAGGCCTTTCCATGCAGGAAGCCATTCTCGAAGTCAACCATTGGTGCCACGAACACGTCACCTATCGTCCCACCAATGCCCGTACCCTTAGCCCTCTGGCTACCATGCGTACAGCCTATGGCCGTTGTGGCGAAGAGTCTGTCTTCACCGTGGCGGCTCTCCGCAGTGTCGGCATTCCAGCCCGTCAGGTCTACACCCCACGCTGGGCACACACCGACGACAACCATGCGTGGGTCGAGGCTTGGGCCGACGGCCGCTGGTGGTTCTTCGGTGCCTGTGAGCCGGAACCCGTTCTCAATGTGGGATGGTTCAACGAGAGTGCTTCCCGCGGAATGCTGATGCACACAAAAGTCTTCGGCAACTACGACGGTCCCGAAGAAATCGTCAACCGCCAGCACGCGCTCACAGAAATCAACGTCACCGCCAACTATGCCCCCACACGTCGCCTCGCCGTCCTCGTCCTCGACAGCCTCGACCGCCCGGTTCCCGATGCTACGGTGGAGTTCAAGCTTTATAACTATGCCGAATTCTACACCGTTGCCCGCAAACAAACCGACTCCACCGGCCGCGCCTTCCTCACCGCAGGACTCGGCGACATGCTCATTTGGGCAACCGCCCCCTCATCCTCTCTGTTGGGTGAAGCGCATATTTGCGCGCCCCTCCTTGCCTTCCAGCAAGCCAGCTTCGCCAGCGATAGCCTCGTCACCCTCCATCTCTCCCCCGCCTCCTCTGCCACCTCCTCTTTAGCCGCAGGCCATCCCCTCGACATCACCCCGCCCTCTGTCAGCACCGCCCTCCCCACCGTCACCCCCGACCAGCGTGCTGAGAACAACCGCCGTCTTGCCCTGGAGGACAGCATCCGCCACGCTTACGAAGCGACGATGCCCGACCAGCGCAGCCGTGGGAACCATGCCCTCATCGCCGCTTTCCGCGACAGTGCCGCTGTTCTCGGCCTCTCGTCCCTTGCCGAGCAGCTCCTCCAAGTCCTCCCTGACAAAGACCTGCAAGACATCCCTCTTGAAGTTCTCCTCGACAACCTCCTTTCTCCCTCAACCCTCAACTCCGAACCCTCAACCCTCAACTCAAATTACCTCTTCTCTCCCCGCATTGAGCGCGAGCGCCTGACCGCCTACAAATCTACTTTGCGCACCGCTTTCACAGGCTTTGACGTCAATCAGCTCATCGCGTGGACGCGCGACAGCCTTCGCATTCTCGACGACCGCAACCCGCAGCACCTTCGTATGCAGCCCCTCGGCGTCTACCGCAGTCGCACAGCCGACCGTCTCGGACGCGACATCTTCTTCGTAGCCGCCTGCCGGGCAATCGGCATCCCGGCCCGCATCAACGAAATCAACGGCAAGGTACAATACCTTGCGTCCACCATTGCTTCCCCTTCTGAAGATGTTTCTTCGATGGCCGTTTGGCACGATGTCACTTTCGAATCTTCTGTGTCAGAGAAGGTTGCCACTCCCTCCGGCACCCTCCGCCTCACCTTCACTCCTTCTCTCTATCTTCCCGACGCTAAGTATTACACCCACTTCACCCTCTCCCGCCTTGACGCCGATGGCATCCTCCAGCTCCTCACTTATCCCGAAGAAGCCACCTTCCAGAATACTTTCGCACAAGGCATAACCCTCGACGCGGGCACCTATCTCCTCACTACGGGAGTCCGCATGGCCGATGGCTGTGTGCGTGCTCACCTTCAGTCCTTTGAAATCCAGGCTGATGCCACCACGACCTTGCCCCTCACCCTCCGCAGTGCCACCGATGCCGTAGCCGTCATCGGCTCCCTCAATGCCGAAAACCTCTACCGACCCCTCGCCGTCCCTTCTCCTTCTTCCTCCTCCCCTGGAGTTGCACAACTTGGCACATCCCCCACCTCCCTTCTCTCCACCTGTGGCCGTGGCTACTATTGCCTTGGCCTCATTGCTCCCAATCAAGAACCCACCAACCATGCCCTTCGCGACATTGCCCTCGTCCGTTCCGACTTCGAGCAATGGGGTCGCAAGCTCGTCTTGCTCTTTGATGACGCCAATGCCGTTTCCCGTTTCAACTTCCAGGAAATAAAAGGCCTACCCTCCACCATCGTCTGGGGAGCCGACGTCGATGACACCATCAAGCGCGAAGCCGTAGAGCAACTCCACCTTCCCACTTCCGCCCTCCCCATCTTCCTTATCTGCGACAGTTTCAACCGCGTCGTCTTCGTCCAGCAAGGCTACACCATTGGTCTCGGCGAACAGCTCTTAAAGGTCATTCATCAACTCTAAATTGAAACAGGATAGGCAAGGCCATTCATGGCCGTAGGGGTTCTCGTCCGAACCCTTAAGGGTTACAGCCTGAACCCTTAAGGGTTATCGCTTGAACCCTTAAGGGTTCTGGCGCGTCCCATTAGTGGGACAAACAAGGGAACACCTAAGCAGTTTTGTCAAATATTTATTAAAAATGTTGGGCAAGGCAACGGGGCTTTAAAGAAAATGCGTACCTTTGCAGCGCGAAAGCGCTGCGTATCGCAGTATTATCATATAATAGAGATAGAATAGTAATAAAAAGGAATCCATTATGGGCAAACTGATGATACTTCTCTACTTCATCCTCTCGGTGTTTCCGGCCGACGCGACGGAGAACCGGCGGCATATCCACGTTGTGCGTCGCAGCAGCAAGAAGTCGCACCGAGGCGACACCGTGGCGAAGATATGGATTAAGGAGAACGGCGAGAAGAAGATTGAAGTGGCCTGGTCGGAACTGACCGCCGACGAGGAGGCCAAAATCATCAAAGCTATCGACACTAATTGGGAACAGCTAAACCAGATGATTGACGACGTGTTTGCCGGCAAGAAAGTACAGATTAAACGAATAAAATAAATAGGAGGACAAGGATATGTGTAAGTTCAAGGACACGACATTAGGCATCAAGAAGCTCGACTTCAACGTGAAGCGCGGAGCGATGGCGGCCTACTTGACAGACGGTCGCGAGGTTATTGTTCCTGTCTCGATGTTCCCCGACATCAAGCACCTGACGAAGAAGCAGCGCGAGGAATGGATGATTATGGACGATCAGTACTTTTCGTTCGAGGCACTCAGCCGCATCTATTCCGTCAA
>Ga0310696_10003596_pt1 | contig 19288 bp, 13 predicted proteins | sample AusTroGonzalo_MG_4_FD_203885 | JGI IMG/M metagenome (GOLD analysis project Ga0310696, IMG submission 203885) | Bovine rumen microbial communities from tropical cattle in Woodstock, Queensland, Australia - Gonzalo_02 (v2) (version 2) | ecosystem: Host-associated > Mammals > Digestive system >... | reverse complement strand
TGGCGAGGTTCTCCTTGAGGTCGGCCACGATGTCGGCCACCTCCTCGCGGTCTTCGGGAGGGAGCTTGTCGGCATTGTCGTCAATAATCTCCGTCAGGTCTTTGAGCAGTTTGTCGGACATCTTGCTAAAGTTGATGACGAAGTTCAGCGGGTTCTGAATTTCGTGTGCGATGCCTGCGCTGAGCATACCCAGCGATGCCAGCTTCTGCTGTTGTTGTAACTGCTGCTTAAGGGTGTCAAGATTATCCATATCCGTTCCGTGTTAAAGGGTTGGCAATGTGATGGTAAATTCAGTGAATGTGTCCTTTTCGGACTGCACCGTAATGGTGCCTTTGTGGTTTTGCACGATTTCGTGGCAGAGGTAGAGTCCCACACCGGCAGCCTCGGCCGTGGTCTTCGTGGTGAAGAAGGGGTCGAAGATCTTGTTGATGATGGTCTGCTCGATACCTATGCCGTTGTCGGTAAATTTCAGGATGACCTGCTTGCTGGCGACGCTAACGTCAAGGCTGATGTGTGGCTTGTATCCACCACCTTGTTCCTTCGTGGCTTTCTTGACGACGGCATAGACGGAATTGCCCAGCAGGTTGGTGAATGTCTTGCTGAGCTGGTCGCCATTGCCGTTGAGTTGTATGTCGTCCGACGGAATGTTGAACGTGATGTCGATGCCGTACTGGGCAATATCCTCTTTGAAATAGGTGCGGAGCATTTCCTCGTCCTGATGGAGGATGGGGGTGAGGTTCATGGGTACGATGCCACCCGAACGGTCCTTCAGCATCTCCTCCATGGCTTTCAGCGTGCGCGTGGTGTTGAGACCGTGCTGGCCGACTTTTTCGAGGTTGCCCTTCAGCATGTCAAGCACATCCATCGTGTCCTCGTAGTTCTCGGGGTCCATGTGTTCCTGCTCGTCCTCTACGTTGGCCTTCACGTCCTTGACGAGACCCTCGGAGAGCTTGGCGAAGTTGTTGATGTAGTTCAGCGGGTTCAGGATGCGGTCGATGAGTCCCTGGGTGAGCTTACCCACGGTGGCCATCTTCTCGAGTCGAACGACCTCGGTGGTACGCTCCTGAACGATGCGCTCCAGGCGGTGCTTGTCCTTCTCAAGCTTGCGCAGGCGCCATTGGAGAATGAAGTAGACCAGAAGTCCTGCCAGTAACAGGTAGAGTATGTTCATATACCACCGCAGGTAGAAAGGCGACTCGATGCTGAATCGTATGCTGACGATGTCGGACAGGTGTCCGAAAGCGTCGCGGGCCTGCACCTCGAAGAGGAACTTACCGTAGGTGAGGTTGCTGTATTCCTCAGTCGTTGCTGTTTCCCAGGCGCTCCACTTTCCGCCGTTGATACGGGTGCGGTACTGCGTCTTCAGCAGCATGTTGGGGAAGTCGATGGAGTAATTGAACACGATGTGGCGTTCGTTACTGGGCAGCTCGGGAAGTTCTGCAGGCTGTTTACCGTATCCACCCCAGATGACACTGTCGCCATGCAGCAGGATGGAACGCAGCAGGAGTCGGGGCTTGGGCAGATTCGAGGGTTCCTGGTGTTCGCGGTCGACGATGTTGATGCCTTTGTCACCACCAATCCATAACAGCTGGTTGTCGCGCAACATGGCGCGTACAGAATAGTCCATGAGCGGATAGACCGAAGCGGAGAGGGCAGGGTCTTTCACTCCGTCCTTGTAGGCATAGAGATCCTTACCCTTGTTGTTGGTAAGCCAGGTGACGCCCTGCGGATCGAGATAAGAGAACAGTGGATAGTTGATGGGGCGTGAACTGTTGGCTCCGATGAGCATCAGCTTGTTGCCGAAGTCCACCAGGGTCGATATCTCGTCCTTGTCGTCCATGGCATACGGCTCGAACATGTTATTGCTGTTGTTCTTCCAGAGCTTGCCGTAGAGGTTCTGCAGCCAGATGTTGCCAGACTTGTCGCGTAGGATTTTTACCACTTTCTCGATGTCACTAACTTTCTTCTGACTGCCGTTCTGGTAGAGGTAGACGCCATCGGCCTCGCCAGTGTAGAAACTATTGGCACCATCGGCCATGAGTGACAGCGTGTTGCCTTTCGTCAATTGGGTGGTATTCGTGGCGACGATGCGGAAGACACCGCTCGACGTGGCGGCCAGCAGGGCGTTGTCCTGCTTCATCAGCTGCCAGCAGGCATGTGTCATGTTGGCAACAGGCACGAAGGTCTTGCCCTCAAGACGGAACACGCCGCTCAGCGTGCCGGCATAGATGTGACCGTCCATCTTTTCGATGGCTAGCACTTCGCCGCGCAGTCCTTCGTAGGAGGTGAAATGGGTATAGATAGAGGGGAAGGCGATGCAAAACAGACCATTGTCGGTGGCTCCCCACAGCAGGCCGTGGCGGTTATAATCCATGTGACTGACGTTGTTTGAGCAGAGCCCGTTCTGTTCAGTCACGCGGAACAGTTCGCGGCCTTGTGCATCAACAAAGATGACACCGTTGCCGTTGGTGGACAAAGCTTCAAGGCCACCCTCCAATTCTTCAACCTGAGTGATATCAACATCGCCATTGACAAAATATTCCTTCCTATACGACGAGGGACTCTTCTTACCCGCTGCCCAGACGTAGCTGTCGTTGCGGACGGCATAGACCTCTTTGTCGCTGGCGAGGAAATAAATGGTTCCTTCCTGTTCGAAAATCCACTGCACCTCACCTTGGAAGGCGTGCTTGGCCGTACAAGGATGCATCTGGAGGTTGCCATGTTCGTCGACTTTCAGATAGCCGAAATAGTTGTAGCCGCCTGTCCACATTCTGCCTTTCGAGTCTTGGAATACGGCGGTGATACGGCTGATGCCCGGCGTGTGGATGATGCGCCACTCGGCATTGTCGTAGTAGAGCAGCCCTTCGAAGTTGGCGGCATAGAGCGTGCCGTCGTCAGCGGCAATGACGTCGAAATTCTGGTTGTGACCCTTGTATTCGGTGGCTGTATAGTTGCGCAGGTAGGGAATGCCCTGTGCGCTGACACTTAAGGGTAAAAGGGTAAAAAGGTAAAAGAGTAAAAACTGTTTCACCCACCTATGCACCTTGTTATTTATAGATAGTTTCATCTTTTACTTTTATACCTTTCATTTAATATTCTCGTAAGGCACGTTACGCCCAATATAGTAGTTCCACTCTTCGCGTGTCAGATTGCGCTTTAGCTTGTTTTTCAGACGCTCCTGCATCTGGGTTACTGAGATGAGCGCCTCAGTCAGGTTACCGTTCTGGTCGCCCGACCACACGCCGCTCTTCTTCAGGTCAAAGGTGAAGTTGATGATCCAGCCGCGGGTGGTGAACAGCGTCATCGGTTCAATCTTGGCACTGTTATAGAGCCACAGGTTCAGTGTGCCGTCATAACTCGACGAGTAGAGCCTGCCGCCGTCGACTTTTACTTTTGAGATATGCGAGAGGTGGCCCACCAGTCGAATCTTCTCACCTTTGCCATTGATGATGTTGATGGTGCCGTCGTTCATGCCGTAAGCTTGCATGTGCTGATTCTTCGATTCAGCAAATGCTGTCACCTGTCCCTTGAAAGGCACCTTGCTGGTCTCAATGTTGCTGAAACTCTTGATGATGTGCATCTGGCCCTGACGGTCGAATGCCACGGGACTGTTCTGGTAACGGCTGATGAACTCAATCTTGAAGGGCAGTTTCTTTTCCTGAACGATGGTTCGTTTCTCTGTATCGAACAGCGCCATGCCTTCCTCGCCGAAGAGGATAAACTGGCTGCCAGCCTCGTCCATCTCTTTAGGTTTGGGGATGTTGACCTCAATCACGTCTACCTTATTCTTATTGTCGATGATGACCAGATGACCTGATCGACTCAAGGCATAGATGGTGTTGGTAGAGCGTACCACATAGCAGTCGCGGAAGTCGAAACGGGGATTGCTGAACAGCATCTCGCTTTTCAGGTTTCCCGTATTAAAATTGGTATGCTTCATGATCTCGCCATAGGTACTACAGGTAATCATGTAGCCTGATTTCTCGTCAGAGAAGGCAATGTCGGTGATGCTGCCCTTGTGCTTGTTCCATACTCGCTTGTTCTGGCTGGTTAAAGCCAACGCCTGATAGACAGTGGGTGAATAGATGTCGCCACGATAGCGGTTGGTGAATAGACAAGCAGTATAAGCCAACAGGTCGGCTAACTCGTTGTTGCCGGCATTGAACTGTGTGATAGCCGTCTGACCAAGGGTACGTCCAAGACTGATGTATGTCAGGGTATCTGCCACGCGCTTCGACTGTTCTGCCTCGGCACGCTGGTGCTCGGCAATCTGCTGCTGGCTCTGTGCTATCGTTGAGGCTTCAAGGGCGCGCTGTTCAGCAACGAGGGCATTCTGACGCTCTTCTTCAGCCTGGCGCCGCATCTGCTCGGCCACCTCGGTCTGTTGCTCGGCGGCGTCGCGCTGTTCTTCACTGATGCGCCGTTCTTCGTTAGCAATCTCCTCCAGCTGGGCATTCACACGCTGCATGACGGCAGAGCGCGTCTCCTCCTTGGTTAGCAGCTCCAGCTGTTCCTGTAGTTCCTTGTTCTGCGAGGCCAGCATTTCCTGAGCCTGGTGCCCCCTAACGAGCGTCCATGTCAGCGCCAGCAGTAAGACTGCCGCAATTGCGAGGATGATTTTGTTCGCCTTATTCATGCTTTACGCTTCAAGGCCATGATGGTAATATCGTCACTCTGTGGGGCTTCTCCGGCGAAAGCCTTTACGTCGTTCATCTGAGCATCAATCAGCGCACGACAGTCTTTGCCGCTCTGTTGTTTCAGCAGCTGTACCATACGTTCGTCGCCATATTCCTGGAATTCGGCGTTGAACGCCTCGTTGACACCATCGGTATACATGACGAGGGTATCGCCAACGCCCAGCTGCGTTTTTTCGCCCTTGTATTCCCAGTCATCTATGGTACCTACCATGCAGTTTGTGCTGAGGGGCATCATCTCCACCGTGCCGTTGGCTTTGACGATATAGGGGGTGTTGTGTCCGCCGTTGCAGTAAGCCAACTCACCCGTTCGGATGTCGTAAATAGCGTAGAACACCGTGACAAACATGGAATCGATAGACTCTTTGCATAGCAGGTCGTTCGACTTCGTCAGACAGACTCCCGGTTCGAAACCCTGCATGGCGATGGTACGGATGAGCGTACGGCTGACAGCCATAAAGATGGCAGCAGGAATACCTTTGCCCGACACGTCGGCCATAACCAGTCCGATGTGGTCGTCGTCGATGCGGAAAAAGTCGTAGAAGTCGCCACCGACATCCTTGGCGGGAATCATCGTTGCTGCCAAGTCGAGCTCGTTTTCATTTTCCGGGAATGGTGGGAATATGCGCGGCAGGATGGCCTGCTGTATTTCGCCAGCCACAGCCAGATCGGTCTTCAGAGACTCCAATTGTGAATGCTCTTCCTGTGACTGCTTGATGTATTCTATCTGCTGGATGGCTTTTTCGATAGTCACGCTGAGGTCGTCCAAGTCGATAGGTTTCGTGGCAAAGTCGAAGGCGCCGTTGTTCATGGCCGAGCGGATGTTTGACATATCGCCGTAGGCCGATACCATAATGCATTTCAGGGCGGGGTTCTGCAACTCGTTAATCTTCGTGAGCAGCGTCAGACCATCCATCTCGGGCATATTGATATCGCTCAGAATGATGTCGATGTCTTTCTCGCGTAATAGCATAGTCAGAGCCTCCAGGCCGTTGTGGGCAAAGTAAAACTGATATTCGCCCTTCCTGATTTGACGACGAAAATATTGGGTTAATAGCAATTCGAGGTCAGCCTCGTCGTCTACGCTTAGTATCTTTACTGGTTTCATATATTTGATTGTAATATTTCGTTAAAACGTTGCAAATTTAGCAATAAAAAACGGAATCACCAAATAATATTTGGCTTTTTGATCACTTATTTGTAACTTTGCACGCGAAATGAAGCTACATGTATTCAATCCTGAGCACGATATAGCACTGGCTAGTAATTTGGCAAACTTTACGGCACCGCATGCAGGACGTCAGCTGAGAGCTGACTTGGGCTTTCTTCCCGCCCTTTGGGCAGGCAGAGATGATATGGTGTTGGTTGACCATGTGGAGAGTGCCGAAAAGGCCTTCCGTAAGGTGGCTTATCGTCTGCGTCAGTTGGGGTGTCGTGATTTACCTGTAGTAGAAGGACGGTTTACCAGCAGTAAGCGGCCCGCCGACTACGCATTGGTAGATTGTGTGCTTCCTTGGGGTTGGAACCTGGCTTTGTGGGCTGTGCTGAAACGTCATGGTGTCAGTGAGTCGCTGTTGCCGTCCGAGCAGCAGATTGCCCAGATCCGAGAACTGTCGCATCGTCGCACTGCCGCCCGTTTGTTGTCTTTGTTGCAAATGGAGGGAACCCTTGGAGAGTCGTTTGAGTGTACCACCGCACAAGAGGTGGAACAGTTGTTGGAACGTTATGGTCAGGTAATCATGAAGGCGCCTTGGTCATCTAGTGGGCGAGGGCTGCGCTTCCTGAGTACGGAACGTACCCCCTTCCAGATGCAGGCAGGATGGTTTCGAAACATGGTTGCCCAGCAGGGCTCAGTCATGGTGGAACCATGGTATAATAAGGTTAAGGATTTTGGTATGGAATTCAGTGCTGATGATGGTGGAATTCACTACCTTGGTCTCTCGCTATTCCATACACTCAATGGTGCATATTTGGGTAATATCCTGGCTACAGAAAATGCTAAGCGAGAAATGATAAGTCGCTATGTCCCAGTTGATTTGCTTGACAAAACCAAGCAATACATTATTGATTCTCTCGACCTTGGAGACTATCGCGGTCCCTTCGGCGTTGATATGATGATAGTGGGTGACAGGATACATCCTTGCGTAGAGATTAATCTGCGACGTACAATGGGGCATGTTGCACTGGAAATATCACCAATCGATGACGATATTAAGCGTGTGATGCGTATAATATATGATGGAACAAACTACAAACTCAAGATCAATAAACTACAATGAAAAAACTAACTCTTATGATGTTGGCAATGACTATGTTGTCTGTCAACGCACAAAACTACAAATCTGAGGTGTGGTCGCCCGACAATGGCGATGGCACTTACACCAACCCCGTTATCAATGCTGACTACAGCGACCCTGACGTTTGTGTAGGAGCCTCAGGCGAGGATTATTATATGACGGCATCGTCCTTCCAGTGTACTCCCGGACTGCCCATTCTCCATTCCAAGGACTTGGTGAACTGGGAAATTGTCAACTACGCCTTGTGCAATCTTTATGAAGGCGACGCTGAACTTTTGGAACACTTCAGTACGCCCCAGCACGGAGCTGGTGTATGGGCACCCAGCATTCGCTATCACAACGGCTGGTACTATATTTATTGGGGTGACCCCGATTATGGAGTTTTTATGGTGAAGACTCAAGATCCGGCAGGTAAATGGGAGAAACCCGTTTGCGTCATAAAAGGACAGGGCTATATCGACACTACCCCCCTATGGGATGACGACGGCCGCTGCTATCTGGTTAATGGATGGGCCAACTCCCGTGCCAAGTTTGCCTCGGTGTTGACGGTTCGTGAGATGAGTGCTGACGGCACACGTTCCATCGGACAACCTGTTATTGTCTTCGACGGCAACGGCACGGAGAACCGCACTTGCGAGGGGCCGAAGTTCTATAAACGAGACGGCTGGTATTGGATTATGTGTCCTGCTGGCGGTGTGCCCGATGGTTTCCAGTTGACCATGCGCTCCAAGTCGCCTTATGGTCCTTACGAGCACAAGATTGTCCTCGCTCAGGGAAAGACCAATATCAACGGCCCTCATCAAGGCGGTTGGGTTCATACGAAATATGGCGAGGACTGGTTTCTGCATTTCCAAGATAAGGAGGCATACGGCCGTGTGGTTCACTTGAATCCTGTCGATTGGTCTACCGGCTGGCCTGTTATGGGTAAGAAGGGCGAGCCTGTAGCCACTTATCGGAAGCCAAAAGCTTCCGACACACGGATTGTAAATCCTGTGGAGAGCGACGAGTTTAATACTCCTGTAATCGGGAAACAATGGCAGTGGCAAGCTAACTACGATGAAAAGTTCGGTGTACCTACCGCCTTTGGCACCATGCGCATCTATACTTACAAGCTTTCCGATGGTTGGAAGAACTTCTGGGAGGTTCCTAACATGCTGTTGCAGAAGACCCCAGCCGACGAATTCATTGTTACTGCGAAGGTACGTTTCACGTCGAAGGCTGACGGACAAATGGGTGGCATCATCATGATGGGCCACAATTACCAGGCACTAGTGGTTCGTCGCGAGGGCAAGGAGTTCAAGTTGCTGATTCTTACCTGTCAGGATGCTGACCGCGGCAAGGCCCAGCAGGAGGAAGTAATTGCTACGTTGAAACCCACTGCCGAGGACAAAATTGACTATAAGCCTGGCATCCACGAAGACATCTACCTGCGGTTGAAGGTCAGGAATACTGAAGCAGGCGTTGCCCATGGTGGAAAACCGATGGTCAGCTTCGCTTGGAGTCAGGACAACAAAAAATATCAAGACTGTGGTGGCGAATACCAGATGAAGCAAGGTAAATGGATTGGCGCCAAGTTCGGTTTTGTGTCTGTCGATACCAATCCAAAGACAGATAGAGGTTGGCTTGATGCCGACTGGATTCGCGTCACGAAATAGTGTTATTCAAACTGAAAATGAAGAAGAAACAGATAATATTAAATTCATTTTTATTCTTTTTTACGTGTCAGCTGTGGGCGCAGGATGTGCAGGATATGCCTGATACGCTGAATATGCAGCGACCCAATCCCAATGTGCAGTGTGAGGACACCTGCCGGCATATTCATGGCCTAGACTTGAGCCATTATCAAGGCAACGTGTTTTGGGAAACGGTAGGCGACAAGACCAATATGACCTACGTCTACCTGAAAGCTACAGAGGGTGGTGACCGCATTGACGCCACTTTCGAACGTAATATCGAGATGGCGCATCGTCATGGGTTGAAAGTCGGTTCCTACCATTTCTATCGTCCACTCACCGATCAGCAGAAGCAGCTCCAGAACTTTATGTCTCAGTGTCTGCCTGGTGAACAGGACCTGATACCGATGATTGATATCGAGTCGACGGGTGGACTGTCAACAGATGTGTTTTGTGATTCACTCTTCTATTTTCTCGACCTCGTCGAGGAGGCTTATCATCAAAAACCGCTGCTCTACACCTTCCGCAATTTCTATAATCGCCATCTAGCGGGTAAGATTGATGATTATCACCTGATGGTGGCCATGTATACTGACGAACCTCCCGTGTTGGCCGACGATCGCGACTACACCATGTGGCAGTATACTGCCAAGGGACGCATTGTGGGTATCAACGGCTTTGTCGACAAGAGCCGTTTCATGGGTAATCACAACCTACGTGAGATAAGGTTTAAGCACCGCTGAATTATTCTTCGATATTCTTGACGGTATTGATCAGGTCGCGTGCATAGGCTTGCAGCGACTGTGCTTTCAGCTTATGTAGTGTGCCTTTAGCACGCTCCATTTCCAGTTCGTAGCGTTCCAGACGGGCTGGATTCTTCTCGCCAGTCAGTGCCAGCAGCTGGTCACGCAGGGCAGGGGAGGGCTGCAAGAAGAAGTCGTCGCTATAGGCTTTCATGCCTTCGACAATCCATGGTCCCAGTCCGTAGTGGCACACAATCTTGTAAAGCTGTTTCCATTTCCACTCGCTCATGGGTTCTATTGCTTCGCGGTCACTGGGATCTTCCAGATAGATGAGCCGTTCTATGTTTCTGTGAATAATGTCCATTTATGAATAACGTTTAGGATATCTGAATAAGATGGAGAATAGTGCTACCATGCCGACGGCCATGGGGTAATACAGGTAAGGAATGATGCTTACGGGGTTCAGTGCTGCCAGTCCTGCCGCCATTAGCAGTTGCGCGCCGTAGGGGATGATGCCTTGCATCACACACGAGAAAGTGTCCAGTATCGATGCTGCCTTCCGACTATCCACGCCATAGCGATCGCCGATGTGCTTAGCGAGTCCACCCACAGTGATAATGGCCACCGTGTTGTTCGCAGTGCAGAGATTTACCAGTGACACCAGAGCGGCTATTGACAGTTCGGCGCTACGCTTGGTGCTGACGTGTTGCGTCAGGCGCTCCAGCAGGAAATCTATGCCTCCGTTGTGGCGGATAATCTCCAGCAGTCCGCCCGCCATCATGGTGATGATGATGAGCTCTCCCATGCCGATGATGCCGTCGCCCATGGCGTGAAACCATCCGAACACGTCGTATGAGCCGTCCACCATGCCAATTACGCCCGTCAGTACAATGCCCAGCGAAAGCACTGCCATCACATTCATGCCGAAAACGGCTGTCAATAGCACCACCAGGTATGGTATGACCTTGACGAACGACACGTCTCCGACATTGTGGGGCGATGTTATGCCTTGCCCCATCACAAGGTACACCAGCAGAATAACCACTGCCGCAGGTACCACGATGAATGAGTTCACGCGGAACTTGTCGCTCAGCCTGCAGCCTTGTGTTGACGTCGCCACGATGGTAGTGTCGGAGATGAATGACAGGTTGTCGCCAAACAGCGAACCGCCTACCACTACCGCCGTCATCAGGGCTACCGAGGTATCTGTCTGTGTTGCCACGCCTGCCGCGATGGGTGTTAGCGCCACGATAGTTCCCACACTCGTGCCTACGCTCAGCGATATAAAGCATGCCGCTAGGAACAGTCCTGCCAGCAACATTTCGCCAGGCAACAGCGTCAGTGCCAGGTTCACCGTAGCATCTATCGAACCCATGACCTTTGCCGAGTTTGCAAAGGACCCTGCCAAGATGAAGATCCAGATCATCAGCATCATCTGAGATGTTCCTGCCCCCTTGCTGAAGATGTCTATCCGCTTCCTCAGGGGCAGTCCTCTGCTAATGATGACTGCATACATTGACGCCACGAGAAAGCCTACCGTGATAGGCACCTTGTAAAAGTCCCCCGCAATAATGCTGGTGACCAGATACATCATGATAAACACCCCCAAGGGCGACAATGCCAACAATCCTTTCTTCATTTCGCCTGCGAAGGTACAAAAAAAAGCAGAAAGCACAAAACTTTCTGCTTCTTTTCTACTCTTATGTTGTTTATAAGGTGACGCCGTTCTTAAAGATTGAAATCTCGCGATAGCCGTTCTCCTCGTTGCGGGCCTTCTCGCCAGAGGCAACGGTAAGGACCTTGTCGATAAACTCGGGTACGATTTCCTGCATGGTACGGCCTTCGATGAGCTGTCCGGCGGAGAAGTCGACCCAGTGAGGCTTGTTCTTGGCGAGGGTGGGGTTGGTGGCCACCTTCATGGTGGGTACGAAGGTGCCAAAGGGCGTACCGCGTCCTGTGGTGAACAATACGATATGGCAACCGCACGATGCCAGTGCTGTAGAGGCTACGAGGTCGTTGCCGGGAGCAGAGAGCAGGTTAAGTCCGTTGCTCTGCAGACGATCACCATATTCCATGACGCCACTGACAGGAGCCTTGCCACATTTCTGCGTGCATCCCAGTGCCTTGTCCTCGAGGGTGGAGATGCCGCCGGCTTTGTTGCCCGGTGAGGGGTTCTCGCCCACGGGTTCGCCATGAGAGAGGAAATAGTTCTTGAAATTGTTGATCATTGAGACGGTCTGCTTGAAGAGTTGTGGTGTCTCGCAGCGGTTCATGAGGATGGTCTCAGCACCGAACATTTCGGGAACCTCGGTGAGTACGCTGGTTCCGCCCTGAGCAACAAGCCAGTCGGAGAATTCACCCACGAGGGGATTAGCGGTGATGCCTGAGAAACCGTCGGAACCTCCACATTTCAAACCAACACGCAGCTTCGACACGCTGACATCCTCGCGCTGGTCCTTGCTAGCCTGGGCATAGAGATCGCGGAGAATAGCCATTCCTGCCTCCATCTCGTCACCCTCGACGCGCTGGGTGACCAACAACTTGATACGGTCTTTGTCGTAGTCGCCTAACATGGCCATGAAGTCCTCTGGCTGGTTGTTCTCACAACCAAGGCTGAGCACCAACACGCCTCCGGCATTGGGGTGCAGGCAGATGTCGCGCAGCACCTTACGGGTGTTCTCGTGGTCCTCGGAGAGCTGTGAGCAGCCATAGTTATGGTGCCATGTCCAAATGGCGTCGATGCCCTGTTCGCCAGTTTCTTCACGTAACTGTTGAGCAAGGCGCTCGGCAATACCGTTAACGCAGCCCACGGTGGGTACGATCCATATCTCGTTGCGTACACCGACATCTCCATTCTTGCGGACATAACCCTTGAAGGTGCGCTTCTCGTCCTTGATGGTCAGTGGTTCGTCAACGGGCTGGTAGGTGTATTCGAGGGTTCCGCTAAGGTTGGTCTTTAGGTTGTTCTCGTTGACCCAGTCTCCGGCTTTCAGGTCTTGACGGGCATGACCGATGGGATAGCCGTATTTGGTAATGTTTTCGCCCTGACGAACGTCAACAATCAAAATCTTGTGACCGGCAGGGGTGTCTTGATTGACAGTGATTTGTTTTCCGTCCACTTCAATAACGTCGCCTTTCTTCTTGGGAGCGAGACAGACGACAACGCTATCGGCGGGATTAATCTTTAAAAATGTAGCTTGTTCCATGATTTTTCTTTGAATTTTGAACTTTATGATTTGTTTAGTTATCCTATGTTTTTTCGTCGGTAGAAGTCAATGTTTTCCTTTGTCAGCAGTTCGATAGGCATGTAGTTGACGGGGTCGACCTCCTTCTTGAGCACGATGGCACGGAACAGCGAATCGATACAAGCGTAGCCCTGCATGAAGGCATGCTGTGCGATAAGGCATGAAATGCTGCCCTGGCGGACACACTCGGCATTCTTGGGCACCATGTCGTAGCCCATGATCTGGATGTTGCGGCGGTTCGAACGGAGCAGGTATTCGCCCACGAGGTGTGCTTTGGAATTGAACGTGATGCAGTGGTGGACCAACGGATGGCTGTTGAAGAAGTCCTGAAGGATGACGTCGTACTTTTCGCGCTTGTCGTCAAGCGGGAGGTTGACATCAATAATCTTTACCGACGGGAAGTGGTCGTGCATGTAGTGACGGAAACCCGTTTCGCGGTTCTCCTGCTGCTTCGAGGCGACATTGCCGTTGCGCATCTGTTTCATCAGCATGATTTCCTTCTCCTTGGGTGCCATTAGCATGAACATGCGTGCGGCAAAATAGCCCGAAGCAAACGAGTCCTGTCCGAAGAAGGATAGCGGCTTGAGGTCGGGCATATAGGAGTCGAGCAGAATGAACGGAATGTTGCGTTCGTGCATCATGTCGGTATAACGACGTGTGACCTCTATTTTCGAAGGTACGACGATGACACCGTCGGGTTCCTGTTTCAGTACATCGTTCATCACTTTGGCGAAGGTTTCAGGAGAGAAACGGTTGTAGTAAAGCACCTTGTTGGAAATGCGGAAGTCGCGGTAGCGGTCGCAACATGACTGAGAACCTTCCTCGACCTCCTCCCAGTATGCTTCTGACTCGTGTTTAGGAATGACACTGATGAAATTGTACTCCTTGTTGTAAGCCAATGCAGAGGCATACATGTTGGGTTTATAGTCCATTTCCTCTAACGCCCTTTGCACCTTGGCAAGGGCTTTCTTTGACACGTTGGGGCGGTTGTGAAGCACGCGGTCAACGGTGCCTGCGGATACGCCAGCACGCTCGGCGATATCCTTGATTCTGGTCTTTTCTATTGCCATAACTCGTGCAAAGGTACGAATTAGTGAGGAAAATACAAAAGGAAAACTCGTTTTTCTTTTGATTTTCGAGTGAAAGTACCTTCGACCGGTAGGTCAAAGGTACTAAAATCGTGGAAAATACAAAATATCTTTGTTATATTTTACTCTTCCTTCGGTTCGAGCGCCGCATTCGGTTCATCGGGTTGCGGGTGCTGGTTGGCCTCCTCATGATGCTCCTTTGGTGTAGCGACGGGATTGCCGAACTCGTCAACGACCATCTCAACATCGTCAAGTTCCAGACTGTCAACGGCCAGTGAATCGCTGTCGGCAGGAGCCATGAAATAGCCTCCACAATTATAATCTAAAGCATTGACTGCGATATTGTCGGGTGTCTTGAACTTAACGCGATAGTTCTTGAACTGCTTGTCGGAGAGTACCGAGGCCAGGAAATATCCACAGATGGGCAGTGCTGTGCGGTTGCCCTGTCCGAGCTGACCCGTCCGGAAGTGGATGCAGCGGTATTCACCGCCTACCCATGCGCCACAGACTAGACGCGGTGTGGTGCCCACGAACCACGCATCGGAGTGGTTGTTTGACGTACCTGTTTTACCGCCAAAGTCGGTGTCGGTGATGTCGTAGCCTACATAGCTGCGCAGACGCGATGACGTGCCGCTCATGCCTCCCATGAGCAGCTGTTGGACGAAGAAGGCACTCTTAGAAGACAATACCTGGCGTGATTCGGGATTAGCCTCGTAAATGACATTCCCTTCGCGGTCGATGATGCGTGTTACGAGTACAGGGTCGATGGCCTTGCCGTCGTTGACTGGTGTGCAATACGAGCTAACCAGTTCGAGCAGGTTGACATCACTGGCGCCGAGCGTCAACGACGGGGTGGCGTCGAGTTTCGACTTGATACCCATGTCGTGGGCCGTCTTGACGATGCGGTCGATGCCCACCTCCTGGCCCAGACGTACCGCCACACTGTTGATACTCATGGCAAAAGCCTGTTTGAGGGTAATGTCCATGTTCGAGAAACGTCCGTCGGCATTGGTGGGAGCCCATGTCACTTCTTTGCCTTTATCCATCACCTTCATCGAGAAGTATTCGTCGCGACGTGTGTCGCAGGGGGTGATACCCTGGTTCATAGCCTCGGAATAGACGAAGAGCTTAAATGTCGAGCCCGGCTGGCGCAGGGCCGTCACTTTGTCGTATTTCCAGGTCTTGAAGTCGACATCGCCCACCCAGGCCTTTACGTGTCCTGTCTGAGGCTCGATAGCCACGAAGCCGCAGTGCATGAAATGTTCCATGTAACGGATAGAGTCCAAGGTGGAAATCTCTTTTTCGATAAAGCCCTGCTCATAGTCGAACAGCTTTACTTTATGGGGCAGGTTCAGATAGTAGTTGATGGAATCCTGGTTGCCCTCGAACTTCTGAGACAGCTGTTTGTAGACTGGCAGTTTTTTAGCGAGGTCCTCGATGAAATGAGGTATTTCGATGTGGCGTTCGTCTTGCCAAGGGTTGACATTACCCCAGTGCTGGTTGAACGTCGTCTGAACTTGTTTCATCTGTTTCACGGCAGCCTCCTCGGCATAGCGCTGCATACGCGAGTCGATAGTGGTGTGAATCTTCAGGCCTTCGGTATAGTAGGCGTAGGCACGGTCGTCGCCGTAGTACTCTTTGCACCATTGTTTCATCCAGTCGGCAACGGCCTCGCGGAAGTAGTTTGCTTCGCCATCGTAGGCATTCTCCACGCTGTAGTCGAGCCGGATCTCAGTCTGTTTCAGCGAGTCGTTCTCGGCCTCGGTGAGGTGTCCGTGACGTAGCATGTTGTCGAGTACCACATTGCGACGTCCCAGCGAATTCTTCGGATTGATGCGCGGATTATAGTAGGTGGTGGCTTTCAATAGTCCTACGAGAACGGCAGCCTGTTCGGTGGTGAGGTTCTTGGGCGTTGTACCGAAATAGGTTTTGGCAGCCGTCTTGATGCCGAAAGCATTTGATCCGAAGTCGACGGTATTGGCATACATGGTGATGATCTCCTCCTTGCTGAAGTACCACTCCAGTTTGTAGGCCGTAATCCACTCCTTGCTCTTCATGATGAGCATCTTCAGACCAGGGATGTTGCCCAGTAGGCCCGTAGAATACTGCGTGCGGACGCGGAACAGGTTTTTGGCCAGCTGCTGGGTAATGGTCGAAGCACCTCGGGCATCGCGATGCAGCACATAGTCCTTCAAGGCGGCAACAAAGGCCTGATAGTCGATGCCGTGATGGGAGTAGAAACGCTCGTCCTCGGTATCAACCAGCGCAGTCCAAAAAACTGGGCTCACGTCGTCGTAGCTGACGGGCATACGGTTTTCGCTGAAGAACTTGCCTATCAGCTTGCCGTCGGCACTATATATCTCGGAAGCTTCGGCAGGGTGGGTGTTCTTCACATCACTCATCGAGGGCGACTTGCCGAACAGCCATAGGAAATTGATGTCGACCATGACGAGGTAAAGGAAGAAGGCTACGACAAGGGTGCCTAAGACCGATAGGGTCTTGATGTACCATTTGCGTCCTTGATACAGTCCTTTATACCATTCCCAAGCCTTGCGGGGGGCTTGGACAATCATTTCAGTGTACTTATTCATATTGAGCAATGTATTTCAGTATTTCATCTTTTTGGTCAGGACGGAACCACTGCACCTGCTGGTCGCGCTTGAACCACGTCAGTTGCTTGCGGGCATAGCGACGGGTGTTTCCCTTGATGCGCTCTATAGCTTCTTCTAAGGACCAGCGTCCACCCATATAGTCGAATAACTCTTTGTATCCCACCGTGTTAAGTGCATTTAGTTGACGGAAAGCATAAAGACTCTCTGCCTCCTGCATCAGACCTCTTTCCATCATCTCGTCTACACGCGCGTTAATCCTATTATATAAAATGTCGCGCTCGCAGTTGAGTCCAATTTTTACAATGCGGAACGGACGCTCCTTCTTGGCCTGGGTACGAAACGAGGTGTAGGTCTTGCCCGTCTGGTAGCAGATTTCCAACGCGTGGATGACGCGTCGGTAGTTCTGTCTGTCGACGATGGCATAATGTTCGGGGTCCAGTCGTTGCAGGTCGGCACAAAGGGCTTCCAGTCCTTCCTTCTGGTAGCGTCGCTTCATTTCTTCGCGGATGTCGTCGCGAACGGTAGGAATGTCGTCAATGCCGTTACAAACGGCGTCGATATACATCATGCTTCCTCCTGCGAGCAAATTGATTTGTGTTGTAGATTCCGACAGGAGCGACATCACTTCCTGTTCGTACATCGAGGCATTATAGTAGTCGTGGATGCTTTTGGTGCCCACGAAATAGTGACGGGCTTGTTGCAGTTGTTCATCGGACGGTGCTGCCGTTCCGATTTTTAGCTCGCGGTAAATCTGCCGTGAGTCGGCATTGATGACTGGTGTACCATAGTGTTGGGCGAGTTCAATAGTCAGTGCCGTTTTTCCTACTGCCGTAGGCCCTGTGATAACGATAAGCGTATTATCCATTCTCACTCACCAAATACCACTCACCAAGCACCACTTACCGTATCACTCCACGTTTGGAGTTCTCAATAAACGAGCAGATATACTCCACCTCTTTCGAGTTGGGATACTTGGCACGAGCTTCGGCAATACCGTCCTTCAGCACGCCCTGCGCGTAAATGATGCGATAGGCATCGTGAATGGCCTCGATGGTCTCGTTGGGGAATCCCCTGCGGCGCAGTCCAATGAGGTTGACACCCGCATAGCGCACAGGTTCCTTGCCGGCGATGACGTAGGGAGGAATGTCCTGACTGGTTCGTGAGCCACCTTGGAACATGATGTAACTGCCAACATGAAGGAACTGGTGGAACAGACACGTTGCCGAGATGATGGCGTAGTCGTCGACGATGACCTCACCGGCAAACTTCGTTGAATTGCCGATGATGCAGCCATTGCCAATAACGCAGTCGTGGCCGATGTGCATATTCTCCATCAGCAGGTTACCATTGCCCACGATGGTCTTGCCCTTCGAGGCGGTACCGCGGCTGATGGTGACGTTCTCGCGTATCGAGTTGTTGTCGCCAATCTCGCAGGTAGTCTCTTCGCCCTGGAACTTCAGGTCCTGGGGCTTCGTCGAGATGCTGGCGCCAGGGAATATCTCGTTGTTGTTTCCCAATCGCGTACCGAAATGGAGCGTCACGCTGTTTAGCAACTTGTTGTTGTTGCCAATGACGACGTTCTTGTCAATCACGCAGAATGGGCCGATGATATTGTTGTCACCGAGTTTTGCCTCAGGATCAACAACGGCTAATGGATGTATTTGATTCATATTTTTTCGTTATTTCGACATTTTGATATTTCGATATCTCGATGTTTCGACATTTCGTTATTATTTGTTCTTTACAATCTGGGCCGTGAAGGTGGCTTCGGCTACGACGTGGTCGCCAACGAAGATGTAGCCCTTCATCGACGAGATGCCGTGACGGACGGGAGCCAGGAGGTCTACCTTGAAAATCAGCGTGTCGCCGGGAACCACTTTCTGACGGAACTTCACGTCGTCAATCTTCATGAAGTATGTCGACCAGCGCTCGGGCTCCTCGAGGGTGTTCAGCACTAGCAGTCCGCCGCACTGGGCCATGGCCTCAATCTGCAGCACACCAGGCATGACAGGCTCTTGTGGAAAATGGCCCTGGAAGAACGGCTCGTTGCTGGTAATGTTTTTGATACCGACGATGGTTGAAGCACCCAGCGAGATGACTTTGTCGACCAGCTGCATGGGATAGCGATGGGGCAGCAGTTCACGAATTTTGTTGACATCCATCACCGGCTCCTCGTTGGGGTCGTAGATGGGTGCCTGCACCTCGTGCTTGCGAATCTCCTTGCGCATCTGACGGGCAAACTTATTGTTGATGGTATGTCCGGGACGTGTGGCAATAATACGACCCTTGATGGGTTTGCCGATGAGGGCCATATCGCCGATTACGTCGAGCAGTTTGTGGCGAGTACACTCATTTTCCCATACCAGCGGCTTGTGCTGGATGTAACCCAGCTCGTTGGCGTCGCGGTGCTCCACGCCGAGCATGTCGGCCAGCATGTCGAGACGCTCCTGGGTGGTTTGGCGCTCGTAGATGACAATGGCGTTGTCCATATCGCCGCCTTTGATGAGGTTAGCCTGCAGCAGGGGCTCGATGTCGCGCACGAATACGAAGGTGCGGGCAGCGGCTATCTCCTTGGAGAAATTGTCGATCTTGTCGAGTGTGGCAAACTGCGAGTTGATGAATTTCGATTCGAAGGAACACATGGCAGTGATTGAGAACTCGTCGTCGGGCAGAATGGTAATACAAGAGCCCGAGTTTTCATCCTTCACCTCAATCTTCTTGCGGATGATGTAGAAGTCCTTGGGGGCGTTTTGCTCTTCGACGCCTACTTCATTGATTTTCTCCACATACTTGATGGCCGAGCCGTCGAGAATAGGGAACTCAGGACCATTGACTTGTATCAAACAGTTGTCGATGCCCAGGGCATAGAGTGCAGACAGTCCGTGCTCTACGGTCGATACGCGCATCTCGCCCTTGCCCAGTACTGTACCGCGCTG